>PDYJ01001534.1_pt1 | contig 340141 bp, 272 predicted proteins | sample 1430841 | NCBI WGS metagenome assembly PDYJ01 (sample SAMN07237672, study PRJNA390542) | Gut metagenome, whole genome shotgun sequencing project. | isolation source: fecal pellets | host: Mus musculus | place: USA: New York, NY | collected 2016-10
TCGTGCGACATGATAACACAATCATAGTCGTTGTTCTTGATCTGATTGAAGAAGTTCACACGGTTTGCCGCTGTGAAGCTCTTGGCATCGGCATAAAGGATACGGGCATTGGGATAGGCTGTCTGATAAGTCATGGCAATTTCCGCGACATTGGCTTTCATTCCGATGATCATCGGTTTGTTCACAATCCGAGACGTTTCATCTCATGGGCGGCCATGCACACATTATCAAGGTCTTGCCAGTACCCCACCACCTGATGGTCGCATATTCCACCCCCGTTCTGAATCAGCATCCATACGCAATCCTTCTGTGACTGATATACGGAATTGATACCATAGCGGTCGCCCAACAGTTTCATGTTGAGGTCGGGGAACTTCTGGTGTGAGCCGTTATAATGAGTCTGACGTAGCAGTTGAACTTTGAATTGTAAAGGTCAACCAATCGGTCTTTGAACTCCGGTGACTGAGCCTCCAGCCATTCGGAGAATCCATTACGGATTTCATCAATCTTGGTGTTGGCTAACTGAATTGCCTCACTGTCGGGTACTTTTATTTCATTGCCATTCTCATCCTTTCCTATGGACTTCTTGATGTCCGGTACTGTATTGTGCAGGGCATGTTTCAGAAGGCTCATTCCATCATAGACACGGTAGTAGCCTCTGACACAATACTCCTCCCAAATCTTCATGTTCTTGTGATGGGCATCACATGAATACTCGTCCATTGATGAGGAATAGGCAATCTTAACGTCTGTACCATACAGGTGGCTCATATAAGCGGAGTATATTCCGGTCGGGATCCACCTCTCTCCGAAATTGAAGTCCAGCTCATCGAAAGTAATCTTTCGGGGAATGGCTTCCTCCAACGCTTTCAATGAGTCTTTCGACAAGTCGATGAACGGCTCAACGCCGTCAAAGCCGGGAAAATCCTTGATGCGTTCTTCCTCGCGGTTGACCCACGCCTTGACCTCCTCGGCTTTCTGCACCACGTTTCCAGCGATGAAGCGGTCGGCAATCTCAAAGTTTGACACGAGCGGATTATAATATATGTGTCCGGCAAGGCTGTCAATCATCGCATCCTGCTCCATATCGACAAGACTGCCCATATATTCGAGGTTGACCTCTCCAAATTTATTGAGTGAAGCTGTCAATGCTTCCATCGGGGTATCAACCGATGTAACCTCGTCAACGGCAAATGATACCGGATGGTCAAAGATGTCAGCTTTTACAAAGCGGCCATTCTCTCCACGCTCCAGAGCCAACGAATCACGTCCGTTGGCATCCATGAGAATGAACTTTACATTCTGTTTCTCATTGAGGTTGCCGTATCTGTCCACAAACTCATCATAATACTGGTTGAGGTGTTCACGCATATCGGCATCTTCCTCATGCGTCTCAGCCTCAAAATGGTATAGTTGCTGATAAGTCTCCGAGAGCGTGATATAGAGCATGGCACGCTTCTCCTGCTCCGGTTTGAGCGACAGCGGCGAGAAAGTCGCGCCATTTTTGCGAACCTCTGAGAGAAAACCGACTTGCCCCTTGTCCACGACCATGCTGCCATTGTGGTGGAAGAACTGAATATCCTCCGAGAAAGGACGGGGCGACATATCACGTTCCGCAGGCTTGGGTGCTTCCGGAGCCACTCTTGGTTTCGGAACAAAATCACCTTTTGAAACTTCGATGATAGCGCCGTCTTCAGTGATTGTCTCTTTCTTGGCAGCCTCCAATGCCTCACGTTCCGCCTCCATTTCCGCGAGTTGACGATGGGCAATTGACATCATCGTCTCGTAAAAACCATTGATAGGCGGATTATCATCCCAGTTGAGAGAGCCGTAAAATTCCAGCTCCTTTTCAGAGAGAGGACGGAATTTCTTCGCCTGAGTATCGGTTACAGTAACCGTTGGCTTCGGCTTATCTTCCTGTTGGGTTGGTTGTTTAGGCTGACGCTGAGGCTTGCCGATAGGCTCCAGTTCCCCGAAAAGATTGTAAGCGAACAAGCGAGGGTCTGGATTATCATTGTAATCCGGGCCACCGTCGGTTTCAATTTCCTTCACAGGCTCAACCGGCGCTGGAGCGGGCTTCGGCTCAACCGTCGGTGGAGGCGTTATAATCTCCGTAGGCTTGTATTCCTCCTTTTGTTTCTGCTTTGGATCTTCAAGCTGTTCACAGATAGCCACACGTTGCCCGGCCCTTACGAGCTTGGGAAGATATGTGTCGAGGGCATGGTGCGGAAAACCTGCAAGTTCGATACTGCCGGCTTTACCGTTGCGCCGTCTGGTCAAAGTTATTTCCAGTATCTCCGATGCTTTCACGGCATCTTCCCCCATCATCTCATAGAAGTCGCCCACTCGGAACATCAATATTGCATCCGGGTGTTTCTTCTTCATATCCTTGTATTGCTGCATCAGTGGAGTATCCGCTATCCGCTTCGGTTTTTCGACCTTATTTTCGGTGGAGCGTTTCACTGGTTCAGGCGATGGAGGTTCCGGAGTCGGAGGAGTGATATTCCTATTATTATAGAAGTCCAGATTGAGACGCAGTTTCAGAGATTCATCGAGAGCCTTCCGCATATCGGCTGCAATACCATCGACACCTCCTCATGCTTGTAGATAATAGCCGGTTTACCGAACTGGTCAGTGCCAACTTTAGCCTCTGTGCAGATAACATTCTGAGGGAATGCCGCAAAATATTTATTATTTGGAGCCTTGGTGTCACGGTCAACAATGGATTGGATGAAAAATTCCTCATCAGCCGACAACGCTTTCTTGTTGGTGTGCTTCTGGAGAATAATCAGATCAGACCCTGCATCAGTTCCTGCATTATCGGAGAATGTGTTGTTGGGCAGGCGGAAAGCACCGACCAAATCCGCACGGCGCATCATCTCCATTCTGACAAATGGACTGGCAGCATTCATCACTCCCTGTGAGGCGATGAAAGCCACTATACCACCTTCATGCACGGAGTCGAGCGATTTCAGGAAGAAGTAATTGTGTATAGTCTTTGTTGACTGTCTGTAGGCAATCTCCCTGCTCGTGGCATATCGAGGATCTGCGACCGCAAAGTCCCCGAAAGGAATATTTGACGCAGCCACATCGAAATACCCCTCAAAAATCAGGGTCAATCTTCTCAAAGCCCTTTATTTCTGTGGATACAGACGGATGCAGCGCAGATAAAATCTTACCTGTCAGCAAATCCTTCTCAAATGCCAGCGTCTCGGCACCGGGATAATTCTCATTCTTCAGGAAGGAGTCAATGAATGCTCCTTGCCCCGCTGACGGTTCAAGGAACCTTTCAATCTTCACGCCACGTTCACGGAGACTGTCAGCCAGAGCATCAATGACAGGTGGTGGAGTATAGAACGCCGTCAGTACGGATGTTTTCAACGAGTCCATGTATGCGGCAAACTCTCTGTCATCCTTTGAATAGTCGTGAATCAGTCGGCGCAACTCAACGGTCGGTGCAAACAACTCAATATCCGATTTGCTCCACTTGGCGGCATCCGCAAGATCATTGGTATCATTGAGTATGCACTTCAGTCCACCGAATCCGGCGTACCTGCGCAGTATCTCCCGTTCAAGGGCATTTTCCGCGTTGCGATGTTCAACATCAAGGTGCAGGGCGAGCCTTATGGCATTGATGTTGTCGCGCATGGTCTGAAGTCTATTGTAAGCCATAGCCGTCAAGTATTTCGGAGATCAGACCTAAAAGTTCAAGCAGCATCGGCCGGTGGGTCTCCCGGCTCAGGAAGTCTCCGTTCACCTGATAGCGGTCGAGGACGGCATGTATTTCCGGCAAAGTAAGAAAATGCAGGGTGCATTTGTGCCAGAGATAATCCGGCAACCGAGTCCATAGATTTTCCTCGACCACATTATATATAATGTCATAGCGGGAGACATAGATACCTTCGAGAAGAATGCGCATAGCCATTTCCTGTGCGATAGGCACATCATGACCATCCTTCCGCATTTCGGTGAACTTGTCGTATGCGGCTTCGGTACGTTCCTCTATGAATCTTTTGTCGGTATATTGCGGAAACCAATGGTCACGGAGATGACCATTGAGATAGAGCCGGAAATAGTCCGGCCCCATCGGTTCTTTATTCTGTTTCATCTTGGGATTTGGAATTTAGTGGTTTCCCGGCAACCTTGTTCCCATAAGGCGGCAGAATGGTGTGTTTTTCAGCATAATAAGAAAAAGGCCACCGGGTTTCCCTCCCGATGGCCACCACTAAATCCACGTCAAAAATGAAACAAAAACATTGTATGACGTTGAATCAGTGGCAAAGTTACAAAAAACTTGGCACATGGGAAAGGGTATGTGTGTTAATATGCGTATGTCTCAGACAGTCTCAGACGGTTTTGTCTGAATATTTTCTCCTGCGGTTCTGTCCGCGTCGGCGGCGACGCTCCTTGTCCTTTCTGTTGCGGAGTGCGCGGCCCGGTGTGAAGGCTTCAAGCACCCGCTTGACAATAAGGTTGTAGAGATTCTCCTCCTCACGGGTGAGGTCGGTGGGATGCAGTCCGGTGGTGACGATGCCGAATCCGTAGTAGGGATTCATGCACCCGTCGAAGTTGTGACGGCCGGACACAGCCTTTTCCTCTCACATGTTTGCCCCACTTGCTGTTGAAGCGGAGTGTCTCGCGGTTGCGGATCATCTCTCTCCATATCTCCACCGGGATATAGTTCTGTCTCACCATAGGATAGGAGATAAGTTTCTTCGCCCATAGGTTGAGAGCCGTCTTGATGGTCTTCTCATGGGAATAGTCAAGCTGTACGGCAGCGTCGATGAGCAGCTGGGGCAGATTGTGGAGCGTCGGCTTCTCGGTGTATGTGTAGATTGCCATAGGTGTTATGGTGACAGAACCTTCAGATGCGGCATCAAGTCCCACATACCGAAGCTCCTTGACCTCCTGCGCCGCTGTCGCCACGGGGACTTCAACAAACACCGGGGTCGTCTTGAAGTCGGCATCCTCCTCACAGAAGCATACGAGGTGATTGTAAATCTCCCTCTCCAACCACTCCTTATACATGGCGGGATTCTCAGGCCCGTTTTCCATGGCTTTGAGAATGGCAGGCTTGGTGAGTATGGGGAGCCATGCGCGGCGCACTTCCACTGGTGTGGCGAGGAAGTAGTACAGCGAAAGGAAATTCAGCTCACCCTCAAAGTCGGGATTCATGGCGTTGATGACGGTGTGGCTCATTTTCCAGAGAGCCTTGATTGTGGCGAGCTGTTTAGCGTCATGTTCGCTCTTGTTGTAACCCACGAGCTCGTCATAGTCGCGCATGACAAACTCGAAGTTGTGGGCGAGTATCAGCTTCGGATCCATGCCTGAGTTGAGGATGAATCTTTCCGAAGACTTGAACCTGGCTTCGATTACACCTCCGTTTGTCCATGTCACGGCATATCCGTTGCCGAGATAGTAGCCGTCATGTTTTTCGGTCGCGCCTATCGCCGTGGCGATGGTGTCGGCAGTGAGCTGATGGGCGGTTACTACCGTTATTATTTTCTTGTTCATAACAATGTTTTTTTAGAATTTTATAATAGGTGGATAAAGTGGTTTTGGGATGAGGATAACATATCGGAGTCCAATACCTTAATTGTCTGTTAAGAATGGCAAAAGTCATGTGCACCTGACTTCTGCACCTGTCGGCATTGCGGTTAAGGGAAATCCTTGTGTTATCTCATCATCGGGATGTCAGCGTGTTCAGAGCTTCTGACCTTTCGGCTTGCGCTGCTGCTTCTGCTGGGCATCATCCTTAGGTACAGTCTGATCTTTCTGGAGAGGGTCGCTGATGTTCTTTGTCGCCTCGTTGGTCAGACCGTCATTGTTGACAGCTTTCTGGGTTCTTGACTCCTCCGCGACCTTGACACGCGGGTCGTTGAGACTGGTGTTCGGACGTTGCTTGTCGGGATTGAATTTGAGATAGACGGTGCAGGACTGACCTTGCTTGTCAATCATGTTCTTCATCTCGACGACCTCACCTTTGACGTATGCCTCCTGCTGTTGGGGTGAGAGTGGTACACCGGCCCACTTTGTGATTGGCTTGATCTTGCCGTCCTTTGTGAGCCATGATGACTGCTGCTGTGTCTGTGTCTGACCGTTTTTCTCGGAGAGCTCCTGTTTCCTTGCGCCGCCGGGTACAAACTCGATACCCTTGCGGTCGGCTGATACCTGAAGCACCACCGTATATTTCTGACCGTTCTTCCCCTCAATCTCTTTCGGTGGAAGTGCCTTGCCCTCCTTCAGCTGCATGACCTCGGGTATTGTGAGCTTTGTCTGCCCCACGGTGTCACGGATATATACATCCTTGACCGGAACCGAGACTATTTCGTTGGTGAGGCGGTCGAGACTGACGTATGAGGGGACTTTCTCACCGTTGGCTCCCGTCAGTTCCACGACCTTCCCGAGATTGCCGGTGTATTTGAGAGCGTCCTTATCCTCCTTGGTGAACTTGTAGCCCTCAAACTCCTGGTCGAGCTTCGGCTCCCGGTGGATGAAGTGCGGCACGACCTTTACATTGCCGGCGGCATCGGTACGAAACGACAGTCGGGCGTCAATCTGGAACTTCTCGCCGCCGAATGTAGGCGTGACAGTCACGAGTTTCGACTTACGGTTGTAAAGCATCTCCTTGAGGTCTCCTGATTTTGCGAGTTCGTCACGGTCGATTCCCCATTTCTCCTTGAGGTTGGCCCAGTCGATTTTACTCTCGTCGATAGCCCGATAATGGTTAGACTGCTGGGTATTATCAGCTGAAGTCGCATTCCCCATTACAGGGTTGGGCTGTTCTGCGGTCTGGGTCGCCTGTGCTTCCACAGGTTTCTGTTCGGGGGCTTCGGGCTGAGTCTGATTCTGCATTTCGGATTGAGTCTGCTGGGGCATCTCTACCTTGAAGTCTTTGAGAATTTCTGCGTTCTCCTCCGGCTTCTGCATGAAGTCTGCCATCGCCATGCCTACGCTCTCATATCGGTCGGCGGGGACTTTGAAGAATCCGAATGTCGTGGGGTTCTTCGCCTGACGGATGAAATTTGAGAGGAATGCCTCCAGCGGGTTCTGACCTTTGGTGAATTTCACGAGGTCGGAGAGTTTTGCCGATTTTACATCGGTCATCTTGGGTGTGCCGTCCTCATTGAGTCCGGTAACCGCGCCTACCTGCCCGGTCTCATTGTTTCGGGCGATAAGCACTTCTTCGTAATTCTGGTTTTGTTCCATAATTAAAAGTGGGTTTAGTGGGTTTTCATACTTGCGCCGTTGCCGACGCGATAATTATATGGGTGGTGTGTATAGTGTTCTCAGGCATTTTCCGTGGCGAACATCTCTATTACGTCCGCCTTGCGGTAGCGGATTGCGCAATTCTTTCCTTTGCCGGATCTGTTGTATGGGATTATACCCGCTGAGCGGCGGTTGTACATGGTTCTGCGGGATACATTGTATCTCTCGCATACCTGCTGCTCTGTCCATGTGTCCTCTTCAGGATCAAGAATGCCGAAACCTTGGAAGGCATCCTTCACGGATTTTGCCACTGTGTCGATCTTGTTGTCGATACCGTTGCGAAGACTCTTGACTTCCTCGCGCAACTCCGCCACCATTTGCAGGAGTCTGTTGAACTCGGCGGCGCTTACCATGGCATGACAGTGTTGGATGATTCAACCATGCGGCGCGGGCCGGATTTTGTCTCTTCGGCGAGGTGGGAAACCCTCATTCCGATTTTCGGGAGTTTGATACTTTTCATCTTCAAAGTAGATTTAGTGTTTCGATTTACGCCACGAATTTCGGAATTTGCGTCCGGACCAATCAGGAACGTTCCCGGAACGTTCCTACTTTTTTTATGGTTCTTTTACGTTTGGAGTGCTGTTTTGACATTTCTTTACAGATTGTGGGAAATCCAATCTGTGGTTGCTGTCAAAGCCAACCGGCATCCGCAGCGTTGGGAATTTGACATACTAACACAGGACACATAGCCTTTGGTTTCAGGCAAAAATCAATGTTGGGAAATGTTGGGAAACTATTTGGAAAAGTTGGGAAACTGCTGAAAATCAGAAATCTTTTTACCACATTCCGATGTTGCAAGGATGAAGACTCCGATATTTCCCCATAGTTCGGCATCTTCACACAAACCCAATTCCCAAACCACTTAATCCCCGTTAAAATGGATTTTATAAAAATCGAGAGAAGAGTATTTGAGGCTCTGGTCTCTACGCTTAAAAATTGCCATGAGGCATTGCTCACGGCAATATCACAATTATCACACACTCCTCGTGATGAATGGATAGATAATGAATGTGCCCGGAATATCCTGTGTAAATCGAACCGCACGATGCAGACATTGCGTAGCTCCGGCAAGATAGGATATTCCATCATGGAAGGCAAGGTTTTCTATCCGTCAGCAGAGATTGCAAGATTGTTGAATGAAAATTATTATAGCAATGAAACCTGATGATTTGACCAAGACAGAATTGCACAATTTATATCGGTTAATATCAAGTATCAATGAATCAGCGCGGATGCTTGCCGATATTTCCAGACCAATGTTTAATGGCATACGCTATATCAGCGATTCTGAACTTGCGAACAGATTGCGTGTAAGCAAACGCACATTGGCTAATTACAGGGCTGCCGGTATTTTGGGCTATTATAATGTCGAGGGTAAGGTGATTTATGCTGATTGCGACATAGAGGATTATCTCAAGGACCATTATATCCCGCCATTCCAATGAGAGACGACCCCGACAGTTATCAATGACTGCCGGGGTCGTCTGTATAATATATAGGCATTATAATGCCAGTTGATATTCAGTGAGTGTTCAATTACATATTTCTAATATGTCGGATAAAATCAGACATTCATTCACGATGTGGTCAGCACATAATCATATACGGGACGGATAGCAATATTGTAACCGTCATGAATCAGATCTTCATTATCATGGTCTGTCAACAGAAGGAGTCTGTCACATCCTGTTTTTTTTGCCGCCATAAGCAATCCGGCTATTTCTCTTTTCTTCGTTTTTGGTGAAGATATGTCGTATGATACCTGAACGGCAAGCACAGCCTTACGTCCGTCACATACTATGAAGTCGCACTCTCCGGACCTGCCATCATAATAGTATATATCAAACCCACGCCTTTTATACTTACGCAGAAGATCAAGATACACTATCGTTTCAAGGCGCCAGCCGAGGTTCTCTCCGGCAAAGGCATTATCCCTCTTGTTCATCAAAGCAACGTCGATAGGGTACACTTTCTCCCCGACAATCCTTTGTCGGCTCTTTGGAGAGTATTTATGCAACCCAACCAGAAGATATGCCTGTTTGAGATAACTCACATAGTTTTTCGCCGTATGCTGGGATTTGAATCCGAATGTCTCCTGCAATGTCTTGTCCACGACAACCGCCGGAGCCACATTCAATAGATGATGGGCCATCTGTTCAAAGGCGTATGTATGCACCACTTTGAAACGCTGCTCTATATCCCTTCTGAGTATGTTGTTGACCAGACCGTCTATGTATTCCTTGTCATCGCGTATGAACTGTAACTCCGGAAATCCGCCCTGACTCATATATTCATCAAACGCGGCTCTTCTGGCTGCGATGGCTCTTGTTGTCATGGATTTTACATTAACATTCTTAACCTCGCAGTATTCCGCAAAAGAGAACGGATAGAGGGAAATTGAGTGATGACGTCCTGTAAGATGAGTGGCAAGTTCACCGCTCAGCAGTTTGGCATTCGATCCTGTGATTATGACGTGCATCTGCTTTCGCAACAGACGGTTCACAAACAGATACCATTCCGGGATATTCTGGATCTCGTCAATGAACAGATAGTTGAAATCTCCATTTATTTTGTAGAGCACTTCAAGCACATCGTTCAGATCATCTCCTGTCATGTGTATCATACGCTCGTCGTCGAAGTTGACATAAGCGAATTTAACCCCACTTCGGGTAAGCGCGTTATAACATAGGGTGGATTTTCCACTGCGCCTCACGCCTATCACAACCTGAGCCTGTGTGCTGTTTAGGTCGATGCTGTCCTCTTCCGGTCGTCGGCAGAAACGTATGTTTTGTTTTTGTACCAACTCCTCCATCTGGTCGGACAGTATGGTTTCAAGAATTCGTTTATCCATATATTATCATTTAGGTCACAAAGGTACGAAATTTTTCTGAATAGACTGCACTAATAGTCGTAAAATTTGAAGCCAAAACGCATTAAATAACATTATAGGTATGAAAATAATGCATTATTTAACAATGGAAAATTTGGTCGTCTCAGAATTTTTACTTAACTTTGCATCTGAAAGGAGAACTTTGACAAGTTAAGGCACTATGACAAAAGAGTTGGTAGCAACAGCGCGACCCGCTTATGGCTGACTCCCCAATGTCAGATGCTGAAAAACGATGAAATTCGCAGGTGTAAGGAGGGTAAAAGCACCCTCTCAAAACACCACTAAACGCTTGAATACCACAATGTTCGATAACGGACACCAATCCTGGTGGCACCACAACCTAAAGCCGAAAGGCGGTGTAAAACACTGAATATCAGCGATATTCGGTGTTTTTCGCATTTTAGGGGTAAGGCAAAACGCTCAATCCACACCAATCCAGCAGGGTAGCAAACGAGATTTGGTGGAGCAAGATTGAAATCCACACCACCCCACGGCTTGCTATCTATCTGCAATCACGCATTTTACAACATTATGCCCAAATTCTTAAAAGGATCCTCTGTGAAGAGATAATCAACAGAACTTTGACAAGGCGGAGCCACTCTGAAAATTTTTTTTGAAAAAATTTCTCCCGGCGGTGGTGTAGAAATCGGTGGAGCCGAAATATCCACTGAACAATCTCCACCGAAACAGCGTTTAGATACTATGTTTCAACGAGTTATTTATCAAAATCTATATCAGTTTTGCTCCACCGCGTCGCAAACCTTTAACACAAGAATTTGGCAATGAGAAGCAAAACCAATTTCCGTGTGTCTTTTTTTCTTAAAAAGACCAAGCTACTCAAGAGCGGAGAAGCCTCTGTGAGTATGCGTATCACTGTGGACGGACAGCGCGTAGAAAATAATATCCGCAAAAGTATCCTTCCCAATCTGTGGGATCAGTCAAAGGAACGTGCGAAAGGCACGAGCAAGACTGCCGTTGACCTCAACCGTTTTATCGAGGAAGCCCGCATCAAAATCCACCAGATAATAACCGAGCTTCAGCAGAACGGCGAGGAAATCACTCCCGCTGTGGTTCAACAGCGTTTCTACGGCATCGGACAGGTTCGCAAACAGGAGCGGACAATCCTTCAAGTAATTCAGGAACACAACGAAGAAGCGGAGAAACTAATCGGCAAGGACTTTGTGAAGATTACCGTCAGACGCTACGAGTCGATGAAGCGTTACCTCTGCGAAATGATAAAGGAGAAATACGATGTGCCCGACCTGCCCCTTTCGGATTTTACCGGCGAGGTAATCCGCGCCTACGAGGTCTATCTCAAAACGGAGAAAGACCTTTGCCAGAACACGCTTATCCGCTACATGAAGGCGTTGAAGAAGATTACAAACCGCTGCATCGCCAACGACTGGATACACAAAGATCCGTTTGCCGGAATTAAATTCCGCGAGGAACCCACCGACCCGGAGTTTCTCACTATCGAGGAAGTCAACCGCATCTATGAATGTGATCCGGGAAGCAAGCGATTGGAGGTGGTGCGTGATATGTTTCTGATGTCGGCGTTCACTGGCCTTGCCTTCACTGATGTTTCCCAGCTTACCGAGGAACATATCGTGACCGACAACGAGGGGAATAAGTGGATACGCAAGCCCCGTCAGAAGACGCGCCAAATGAGCAATATTCCCCTGCTGGATATTCCTCTTGAAATAATAGAGAAATATCGCGGCGACAAGAAGGCGGCGAAAAAAGGTGTGTTGCTCCCCATTCCGAGCAATCAGGTGATGAACCGCTATCTGAAAGAGATTGCCACAATCTGCAAGATTGACAAGTATCTCACCACCCATGTGGCCCGGCACACATACGCCACCGTCTGCCTTTCGCAAGGCGTTAGTCTGAAAAACGTGTCGAAGATGCTCGGACACGCCAGCGTTAAAATGACCGAGCGTTACGCCAGAGTGCTTGACTCATCAATCCTGCGTGACATGAACAGCATCAGGGACACCATGAACCTCGGCAAACCGAAAAAGCAGAAGGTCAAGGAAGAATCAGACAAGGAAGCAATCTGAGCAGTTCTGCATTAAAAGATAAAGGAGATGATATTTCCCACACGGGGTATCATCTCCTTTAATTGTTTCATACCGTTTGAAAGCGGAGAGAGGTGTGGCAGTCAGCCATGAATGGACCAAGACCGCCACGCCACTCTCCGCTTGTTGTTGCAATCCACGGGCATAGACAATGATGTGAAATCATAGACTATGCCTTATCGGGATTGGACTGTGCCATTATCAGTTTTTCAATCATTCTTTTTCAGAGGGTTCAGAACCATCGGCAACACTGACGGTTGCCGGGTCTATATGTTGTTTCGGGCTGTCATATCGGGGGTACCGTTTTCAATCATAGCATCACAATAACAGATGGGCAAGTATAAGTAGCTCGCCTGATTAAACGTATGGCTAAGGAATGTTCATTCAGTCATGGAAAAATCTCCACGCTCCTGCGGAGGTAGTATTTGTTCCTGCCTGCCTGAACATTCCTTTTTTGTCGCCATACGTCATTGAGGCGTCGAGCAACTCATACAGCCACACCGTCATTGGACGCATGGTTAAAAAAAAGTACCCACCGATATGACAGCTACAAAACAACATAGAAATTTAGGTCGAAGCGAAGCTCACCAAACCTCCCATCAATACCGCATAATCAAAGGGTTGGCGAAAGTGGTTGGTTGCATAATCGGCTTAATAGTGGCTCTGATAATGTGGGTTGTAGTCCGACCGATACTCCGAGGTGTGGGGTGGCTAATCTCCATACTGACGATGATAGCGATAATCTATTGGTTAATGACACTCTAAAATATTACGACTATGGCAAACAAGAATGAAAACAAAGGTACTATGGCATTTGCGGACACTATCCGTCACTACCTTGAAAAGAGAGCCGAGAATGACGTGCTTTTCGCCGTCAAGTTCGCAAACCCCTCAAAGTCCGTAGAGGACTGCGTGACCTATATAATCAACGAGGTCAAGAAAAGCGGTTGCAACGGATTTACTGATGATGAGATTTTCGGAAAAGCCGTACACTATTATCCAAAGTATAATATTATCCCAAGTTGGAAGATATAACATAATCTAATGTGTTGAATTTTAGGATTACTTGTGATAATATTTTGAGGATAAAAATCTTATTGCCATATTAGTTGAATACCATTTACAATAACATATATGGCAAAATCACAACAAATCACAAAACTACTCAAGCTATGTGAGGAAAAATGGGTTGAAGCCGGCTACTTTCCTTCTACGGTAGCCGAGTTCAAGTCCATTGTAAAATCAGACATTTCTTCATACATGAAGGAAATGGGGCTTGAAAAATTCGATTCCGATGTCGGAATACGTTATCTTGAAAGCCGTAAAGGCTTGAAACGATGGCAGAGACTCTGCCATTGCGTTGACTTTCTTAACGCAGCATTGGAAAATCCGGATGTACCTTTTGTGAAAAGGAATATCCAGCTTCGCACTTACGACTTATACGGGGAAATTGGTGAAATCGCACAGAAACTTGTAGAACTAAAGAGGAAAGAGCGTGTCACTCCTGTAACATTGACCGTATATCGACGGGTGCTGTCAGAGTTTAATCTTTCCTTACATCTGAAGGTAATAGATAAAATCTCAGAATTAACCGAGTTACATGTGATGGAGTTCTTATCATCATTAAAGAACAATCAATCGCAGCGTTTATTCGTGATACGCGCTTTCTGCAAATACCTTTACCATGAAGGGTATGTAAAATTCGAACTCGGTACATTTCTTGAAGGAGTTCGTTCACCCCAAAGAGAGAAGATACCATCTGTTTATACCGCACAAGAAATTGAACAGATTGGTAATGCAATAAATCGCAGCAGTTATAACGGAAGACGAAATTATGCCATATTCCTCCTTGCTTCAAGGCTCGGACTAAGGGTGTCAGACATCATCCGATTGAGATTTAGTGATGTGGATTGGGACAAAAACATCATCCGTATCGTACAGTGGAAAACCAAGCGAGAGAATATTCTCCCGCTGCTCAGTGATATAGGCAACGCCATTATCGACTATCTACAGGCAGAACGACCGACTACAGGCGATGACCATATTTTTGTATCGTCAAGACCTCCATATACAAGGATATGCCGAGATACAGTATGGAGCGCCATGCAGGAAGCCATAAGGGCATCAGGGGTCAATGTAAGAAGACGACACCATGGAATACATGCAATGCGACATTCACTTGCCACCGAGCTTTTGGAAAACGGAACTCCGCTCCCCATTATATCAAGCGCCCTCGGCCATGCAAGCACAGCAAGCACAAGCAACTACCTGAAGGTAGATATGAACAGGTTACGCTCAATCCTGCTTCAGCCACCGCCAGTTCCCAATGATTTCTATTTGCAGAAAGGAGGGATATTTTATGAGTAATAAACATGAATACAGAAGCGTTTTCGCTCCATATATCAGTGCTTTCATGAAAATAAAGAGTGCAGTTGTATCCAAAACAGCAGACTATGGACACACGCTCAAACAATGGGATGACGCGATGATACTGAACAAACGTTCTGAACTTTACGTGACAAAAGAAATGGTGTGTGAGTGGGAGAAAAGCCTTTATCCTACATCTGACGTAACATCATATCACAAGCATTCGCAGTTGATTCAGTTTCTGAAGTATCTGTGCCGTCTGGGTATTGAATGTTATGTCCCCCGCCTACCCAAGAGACCGTCAAGCACATATACTCCATATGTGTACACACATGATGAAATAATCCGGATATTCGCGGCAATCGATGAAGCCGAGCTTTCAAGACCTACACCAAAATCATGTCTGATGTGCATGCCGTGCCTTTTCAGGCTTTTGTATGCTACCGGAATGAGGATATCCGAGGCGTTGAGCATCAGGAATGAGGATGTGGATTTCTCCAACAACTTCATAATTCTGAGAAAGACAAAAAACAATAAGGAGCGAATCATTCCGATGAACGAAAGACTGAAAGAGGTTTTGATGCAATACATAAAGTACCGCGACCTTGTGCCAGTTGAAGGCATTTCCAATCCTGACAGGTATCTATTTGTATCAGGACTCGGAAAGCCTTTTTCTACAAATACTCCTTACACGTTCTTTAAAAGAATATTGGAAAAATGTGGAATCCATCATCGTGGTAAAAACGAAGGTCCACGAGTCCATGACCTACGTCATACTTTTGCCGTCCATACCCTTCACAGAATGTCATCAGAAGATGTAGATCTTTACGCAGGACTGCCAATACTGTCAGTAATGCTCGGACATGCCAGTGTAAAAGAAACCGAATGGTACCTAAGGCTTACAAGGGAATTCTATCCCGAAATAATTGAGAAGATGTCGGCCACGACAGGTGGAGTCTTCCCGGAACTCGACAAAAACAATATGTACCATGGAAAAGGAAACTGATTTTGCGAGGCATCTCTCATCCTTCTTCAACTCATACCTGCCAATGGAGCGAGGCGTGAGCCGTCATACCTTAAGGAGTTATGCCCACACATTCACTTTGTTCATAGACTTTATGAAAGAGGTGAAAAACATAAGAGCAGAGAAACTTGAACTTAAGTCCATCGATCGCAATGTGGTTGTCGACTTCCTCGACTGGCTTCAGACAAAACGTCAGTGCTCTGATAATACACGGAATCTGCGTCTTGCCGCACTGCGCTCGTTCTTCAGATATCTTCAATATGAGGATGTCAGAAATATAGGCAAATGGCAGCAGATCATGAATGTAAAGGCCAAGAGAAAAGAATCTGTCACATTCACCTCTCTGAGTATAGAAGGCATGAAGACTCTTCTGGCACAGATTCCATCAGAGACTCGGGAAGGGCTCAGGCATCTTGCAATGCTCGCTTTGCTATATGACAGCGGCGCAAGGGTGCAGGAACTTATAGACCTTACGCCGGCAGACCTGAATCTTGACACTCCGGCACAGGTAAAACTGTTCGGCAAAGGAAGGAAAGCCAGAATAGTCCCAATACAAGACAATCAGGTAAGAATACTGAGGAAATATATTGCCGAATATCGGCTTGACTTGCCGGGACGAGAAAAACACCCGCTGTTTACAAATAACAGAGGTGGCAAACTCTCCAACTCCGGTATCGCACACATAATATCCATGTATGCGGCCGATGTGAGGGCAAAACATCCCGGTTTAATCCCGGACCATATATCGCCTCACTCGTTCCGACACTCAAAGGCAATGCATTTGCTTTATGCGGGACTCAAGCTGGTGTATATACGTGACATTCTCGGACATGTGTCAATCAAGACAACCGAATTATATGCCCGTGTTGACTCTCAACAAAAAAGAGAAGCTCTTGAAAAAGCATATCAGGATATAACTCCCGATAGACCTGATAAAGGAGAATGGGAACGCAACTCCGAACTGAAAGAATGGCTAAAAACCTTCTCAAAGAAGCACTGACAAAAATATATTATCCCAAGCTGTTTTGGCAAGTATGAAGGCTAATGCCTTGAACTACAACCATGCCGTTAAATAGCTTGGGATAATATTATACTTTGGATAATAGTGTGTTGCCATTCCGAACACCTCGGCATCGGTAAAACCGCAACAACCGCTTTTCTTTACCTCGTTGAGTATGAATGTCACGCACTCCTCGACTGATTTCGAGGGATTTGCAAACTTGACTGCAAACAGTGCGTCATTCTCGGCTCGTTCTTCAAGATACGCCTTGATAGTTTTGTTAAAGGCTCGTGTGCCTTTGTTTTCTCTTGTGGTTGCCATAGTCGTATGTGTTTAGAGTGTTGCGAGTATCATTTTTTCAATCTCCTTGCGGTTCAGTTCCGTATGGAAAAGCCAGCTTATGAACAGCTTGCGACCCGCAGGTTTGAGTTCATAGTACAGCTTGCGGAATGTTGATATGTTGCCGTTAAGATAGGTTTCTATCATATAGTCGGCGATGTTGTCAACCTCGTAGTATTTGGCTTGCTGCTCCCAAGTCTTTGAATGTCTTTTCGGTGCCATAGTCGTAATGTTTTATAGAGTTAATATCCAGTAGATAATCCCTATTGCGGTGAGGATTGAGATTAGCCATCCCACACCTCGGAATATCGGTCTGAGTATCGCCCAAAGAATAATCCCGACAACCGCCCCGATTGCCATCCCCACCACCTTAGCCGCCTTTTTTAATGCGGTATGAGCTAGTGAAGGTGTGAAGCTCGTATTTTTAATATGTCTGTCGTTCAGTGTCATAAGGCGATATTTTTTTTAATGCGTATAATCGCTGTTTGAAGTTTGTTCGCTCGTTGACCCTGCGGCACGACGGGAGCAAAGGGGTGTTCGGCACTTGCACAAAAAAATACTACCGACCACCGGGAGCTGTGGAGATTTTTTTGCGCGAATGCCAAAGAATACCCCGTACCGTCGTGTTAATCAACTTCGAGCGAATAAACTTTGAATGGAGATTATACTCTGCATAAAAAATAGAGGCGGCAAAGCCCCGCAGGGTGACGCTGAACGACAGACATAAGAAAAATGGAAACCGTTGAGATAAAAGCAATGGACCCGGAAAGAGCAAGTATGCGTATGTCGCTGTACATGGAGCAGGGCGTAATGATCGGCGTCATACGCTTTCTTGCTCCCGTGGGCTTGAACAAACGGATAGTGGCGTGACGGCTCATATTCATTATAAGGAGAAGGCGTATGGCACACTGATTTGCCGATTGGAGTCTTGTGAGGGAAGCGACGTCACCGGCGCATCCTCACAAGGCGTTGAGGCAAACCGGTGTGTAGCCTTCTCCCATAGTCGGGGTGCGTTCGGATGGTGTCAGTGACCCACCGGATCACCGTCACCATCTGGCGGCACAACCGACGCCAACACCATGAGCCGCCACACCTCTATCCGTTTCCGCAGTGCTATCCTAAAAATCTCGTGCCAAACAACCTAAAATCCAAATTAAAGTGTTATATTTGCAAAATAATTCCAAATACGACATTTGAAATGATATTGGAAATAACTCTCACCAACTTTTTCTCGATAAATGAGAAGATAACTCTGGATTTGCAGGCCGCCAACCTCCAGACAAAGGAGGCGCGTGCCCTTGCCGACAATACATTTGCCGTCGGGAATGAAAGACTACTGAAAACGGTTGCCATCTATGGAGCAAACGCTTCCGGCAAGAGTAACATAATAAAGGCTGTAAAAGCGGCGGTCGATATGATACTCGACTCCCACAACTACAATGAGGGTGACAGTTTCGGTTTCAAGCCGTTCAAGTTCGGAGAAAAAAACGCTCCCAGTGAGTTCTATATACGTTTCATTATTGACGGGATTGAACATGAGTATTCATTCAGTTGCACCCGTGATGAAATAATAACCGAAAGCCTGTATTATTACCCGAAGGGCAGACGTGCGCTGATTTTTTCACGTGACGAGCGTATATCCGGCGGCAAGAAAGAGAAATATGAGTTTACCAATGTTATCCGTCGCCCGATGGATGTAGCGTCCAACACGTCGCGCAAGACGCTGTTCATATCACGCGCAAGCCAGATGGACAGGGAAAAGGCGAAAGAGGTTTATCGGTGGTTTAACGAGCAACTGGTGTTCAGTTATAGAGGAAAAACGACGGTTGCCATCGACCGTTTTCTTGGTGACAACAAAGACGCAGTTCTCCGGGTGCTTAAAGCCGCCGACAGTGATATCGTTGAGTTTACCTATAAAGACGGTGAACTGACTACATTCCATCGCCGTAATCCGGCGTTGCCCTTTGACTTCAACACCGAAGAATCGGAGGGTACGAAAATCCTGTTCAAAATCATGCTGACGGTCATGGATGTGGTACGCAACAACAAGGTGATGTTCCTTGACGAAGTTGAAACAAGTCTGCACACCCGCTTGGTGGAGTATCTTATCAGCCTGTTCCATTCAAGCAAATCCGCGCAGCTGGTATTCACAACCCACAACACACACCTGCTTGACATGACGCGCTTCCGCAAGGATCAGATTTTCTTTGTCAACAAACGCGACGACGGTTCATCTGATTTGTATTCATTGTTCGACTACAAGGATTTCCGGGAGAAGATGGATTTGGAGAAAGCCTATCTTCAGGGGCGTTTCGATGCTGTGCCGTATATCAACGAATTTGAGGGCATCTGACTATGGCACGAAAAGCAAAACAACCGAGAGGCAAGAAGATGAACCCGACATTCTTCGTGTTCTGCGAGGGTAAGACGGAGGCGGCATACGTTGACCTGCTGCGTCGCAGTTTTCGCGTGCCGGTGGAAATTATAGCGAGGGTAAGCGACTCCAACATATCACAGCCATACATTGACAGGTGTAAGCGCGACAGGTTTACAACATCGGAGGATAAGACATTTTTGATGTTTGACCTTGATGTGCCGGGTATGCTGGAACGTTTGCGAAAGATAAAAGATGCCGTGTTACTACTTTCCAATCCCAGTATCGAGTATTGGTTTCTGTTACATTATAAGGATACCAACAAGGAGCTGTCATCCGCCGAATGTCTTTCAATGCTGAAAGGCATAGACACGGATTATCAGAAAGGGGTATTCTCTACGGCAATGAAAAAGGTCTTGATAGACGCGATTGAAGATGCCGTCAAACGAGCAAAATCAAAAGAGGCATACACCAATCCGTCATCAACAATTCACCTGCTGACCGATGAAATAACTGCTGTCAAAAGATAGTTGCAGGAAGCGTTTTCGGCTGAAAACAGCACGGCAAATCAACCGTGAGTCAGCAAAAGCCATTCTCTTATGGAATACTTGGATTTGGCATTTTGAACCGTAAGCCGGAAAATTCCTGTATTCGTGAGTCCAAAGGATTTTTAACGCTTTGGCTCTTTGATGATTGGGAATAAAATATTAACTTTGCATTACCGTATCATCATAACGGTGAAGAACATTGAAGTAGCGGAGTGAGCCAATAGTGAGTCGGCTCTTACTCTTGCTCGCAACTCTTTGATAGCCAGTGCTAATAAATGAAATATCCCCGAAACCACCGGGGTCACTAAAGGGTCTATCAGACCGATGAAAAACCTCTGAAAATCGTTGATTTTCAGAGGTTTTTCTTTTTTACCCCTGTCCCTGTCCGGCGCAAAATCACCTCCCAACTACCCGAACTGGACTGGTACGACGCCATCGGCGACACCACAGTGGCGGATGCCATTCTCGACCGCATCGTACACACTACTCACCGTATCACGCTAACCGGCGAAAGCGTCCGTAAACTCAAAGCCTTCAAAGGCAAATAAACCAAAATAAAACTGACCCTGTCGGCCAAACTCTTCAGGGGTACAACCGTCCGCGATAGCAGGTATATCCTAAAAAGATAGCCGTCCAGATTTTGGGCGGCTATTTTTGTGAGGGTCTCCAGCGGTCGGGAAGCAGGTCTCGGTATTTTTCTATTGGTGTATTCGGCGGCCATGCGGCACACCGGTCGATGATGTCGCAGAAGTAGTCGAAGACGTTTACGCTGCAGCGATGGCAGGTGATTGCCAGCGAGTGGTACAGGGCGGCGGCTTCGGCTCCTGAGTGGGATCCGATTGTCAGCCTGCGTCGGGTCAGGGATATGTAGCGGTTGATGCGCTCGACCTCGTTGTTGTCGAGTTTATAGGTTGGCGAGGCGAAGATGCGCGGTATCTCGTTCCATTGCCGGAGCGCATGTTCGGTGGCGGCAAGCAGCGGGTCGTCCGGAGGAACGCCGATGCGGTCTTTGACTGCGGTCAGTCTCATGCGGATTTTTTCGAGCATCACCTTTGAGTATCGCTGTCGCCACTGAAGGTGATCGTCTTCCGTCCATCCGTCTTTGCCTATGCGGTGCTGATGCTCGAAGTGGTAAAGGAGTCCGAAGAGTTTTGCTATTTCCTGCGCCTGCGGATTGTCTTTCAGGTCGAGGAACTTCCGCTTGATGTGCTGCAGGCATGGCAACCTCTTTATCCCGCTCATCCCGCCGATCCCGATATGCCGGTATCCCGAGTAATAGTCGCACTGGAAGGCTCCGCTGAAGCCTCTGATGTGCTGCTCGAAGACTTCGGCCGATCGGGAGCCGTCGTCATAGAAGAAGTACACAAGCCCGGTTGTCATGCCGACGAACACCCAGATGTAGCCCTTTTTGATCTTCCTGCCCGAAGGTGTCGCCACCTGCAGCCGCACTTTCTGATAGGTCTCGTCGCCGCAGATATAATTGTCCGCAACTATTGCCTGACCCAGCGCCTTGTATAGATTTTCCAGATGTATCTTTACCTTGCTGACCAGTTTTTGTGCAGTGCCTTTGTCAAGGTCGAAGCCGTGGGCGCGGAAGTATTCGACTGCGTTTTCAAGAGGCATGCAATGCAAGTAGCGTAACTCGGTGAGTCCGGCTATAAAGGAAGAAGTGTACTGCGAGTTGAGCAGCGGCGCGGCGGGGGCGGAGCCTTTGTATATCTTCTCGTCCTGAACATATTTTCTGACCTTGTAGATTATTTTCTTGAAGCGCATTGGCTCCATGACGTAGCGCACCACATCGCACTCGCCGATGAACGTTGCCGCCTCCGGCTTGAAGTCAGGGCTGTCCGGCTCCACTACAACTGTCTCCACCTCGCACTCGGGATGGGTCTTTCTCTTTGCGCCATTGTTGGTGCGTTTCTTCTGTGGCTTCTGCTGCTGAGTTTCGGAAGAGGCGGATACCGTCGGTTTCGCCTGACGCTCCGACGGCGAGCCTTGCAGACGCTGCACTGCCTGACGTGCGGCTTTCTCTTTGCTCAGTTCCGCGCCCTTGCCCTTTATGACATCTTCCAGCGAGGCTATCTGCTTGCGCAGTTCATCGACTGTCGCCACCAGTTTTTCGTTGGCCAAAGTAAGCGAGTTGACAGAGGCCAACGCCTCGTCGAGCCGTCCTTGAAGGAACTCGTTCTGGCGCTGCAAAAACTCTATCAACTCGTTCTTTTTCATGGTGTAAAGTTACGAAAAATATCCGACATTCGCAACTTTTTACGCTGTTTATTTATCTGATTGATAGAATATTACAGCTTATTTTACAGCCATTCTGAAGCGATTCTCAACCATCACCTTCACAGGTGTGAGCCCCCTCATCAGCATATAAAAATCGTCCCATTGAAGCCTGCGTACGCCGTCATCGCCCTTTTTCAGAACCTCTCTGAAACGGCCTTGCGACAGTCTTTTTGTGTACATCAAAAATCCGTCACCGTCCCATTTCAATGCCTTCATGGCCTTGCGGTTCTTTGAGAAAAACACATACACATCGCCCGATGCCGGAGAATGGCCCTTCCACGACCATACCATCTGGGTAAGACCACGTATGCCGTAGCGCATTGATACCGGCTGCTGGCATACCCACAGGCGCAGCCCCTGCTCAAGCCCCCACATCGCCAGCCTCCTTTCCCATCCTTCTGACGAACCTTGCAATTACAGCCACATCAGTATCAGCCGGAAAGCTGACAGCCACATGACCGTCGACCTTCACCGTTATCATATTGCCCGTATATGCCGGAAGGAAACCGGCCTCCTCAAAAATCACTTCCTCGAACGGTATGCTCTGGCATTTTACATTGCCACTCCCCTTGGGTTCGGTATATCCGGGGAGTCCCGCTACCTTAACCTTGTTTCGTCGCTTGAAGCCATCCATCTGATTCTTTGTGATCCCATATCTGTTGCAATAAGATCTGAATGTTCCCGGTTGCCGGCCAGCTGCACACAGCTCCTTGTACTCATTGCATATACGCCGGCACAAGTCGTGAATACCGTCCGTCCGAAAGAGCCTATACCCCGGAAGGGTTGTTATTTTCTGGAACTCACCTTTCAAGACTGTTGGCATCTGACATTGATCAACACCATGCTCCCGGCAGTAACAATGAAAAGAACAGTTTTGAAGCCCATTTGCACAGAGTTCTTTGTATGAACTGAAAACCTGCCTGTAAAGTCTAACTTTATCCATAAATTTTAAATTTTGGCAAAGTTAGAAACTTCTCAGGCAGGCTTCAAGACGCCATCGCGGACGGTTGTACCTTCAGGGGTCAAAAACAAATTATTTTCGGGGGGCAAACCAACCTTGGCCGCAGGGGTCATCCGCGCCTGGGTTTTCCATAATGTGGTCGAATCTCGTTCTCCTCGATTCGTCTTTTCAAGGCGGATATTCTATTGTTATCCATAATTATTGTTTAATTTATTTGTTGTTTTATTATTGTTTTATTGTCTCAAAGATAGTGATTATCTTCTGTCCGGCAAAATAAAACCGGATAAAAACAAGAAATACCCTTTTGTGTTGTGCCAGTTCGTTTCCGCAGACCTATCTTTGCACCGCAATTAAACAATATCCTATATGGAAAGATATAACAGAAACAGAATTTATGTGAGCGAGGATGAGCAGGAGAAGGTTCGTGAGACCCGGATATTGCTCGGCGGAGCCGGCATAGGCAGCATCATTGCCGAGTGCGCCCTGCGCTTCGGCTTCGAGAACATTGTGATTGTGGACGGAGACAGGGTGGAGCTATCCAATCTCAACCGTCAGAACTATGTCAAGAGCGACATCGGCAAATCCAAGGCGGAATGCCTCGCCAAGAGGCTGATGAGGATAAACCCGAAGGCCAATATCCAATACCATGACACGTTCATCGACAAGGGCAATGTGAAGGAACTGCTCGAGGGGGTTGACATAGCCATCAACGCCCTCGACTTCAAGAGCGACATCCCTTTTGTATTCGATGACCTTTGTTCCAAAAGAAGGATTCCTGTCCTGCATCCTTATAATTTCGGATGGGGTGCATTTCTCACTATCATCAAGCCCGGAGGATACCAGCTCACAGAGGTGTCTCCGTCCTATAAGGGATTTGAGGTCAAGATGGCGGATTTCGTGGCCCGGTACTGCACGTTCTGGAACATGCCGAACAGATGGCTCGACGATGTGATCGAGGCATACCGTAACGAGCCGGGGGAACTGCCGCCGCCCCAGCTTTCCGTCGCTTCGTGGATTGTTGCCGGAGAATGCGTAAACGCCATGTTCGACATCTTAACCGGGAAAGAGGTGAAGTATTTCCCCAAGTTCTATTTCTCGTCGCTGCGCTGCGATCCGGCGTAAACAGGTCAGATCAACTGATGGTTCTGGGCGTAGGCCACGGCCTCCGCTATATTCCTTACATCCAATTTCTGAAATATACTGCGCTTGCAGGCCTTGACGGTATCGACCGACTTGCATATATTGTCGGCGATATCGTTCATCGTATATCCCTGTGTCGATAGTGAAAGTACCTCACGCTCGTTGTCCGTAAGCGTTATCTCCTTGCACTTCTCCCACCTGTGGTCATACAGGGAGTATTGGTAGAAGATGCCGGAACCGGGCTTCTTCATGATGACATTCCCCGGCTCGTTGCCCGCCGCAAGGGAGATTGTGCATATCGACAGCCATATCCTGCCGTCCTTTGTCAGAATGAGCGGCGTCAGCTTATGGTTGACCAGGCGTTTTCGCTTTCCTCTCATTATGTGGAAGTCGTAGGATATTGTGTAGTCCTTCCTCTCGCCTACGGGAAGCGTATTGAAAAGCTTGAATCCCATGTTGTTTATCTCCACAAGCATCTTAAGGTCTTCCGGCGGCACATAGTCTATATAGAACCTGTATCCGAAATCCTTTATCTTCTCGGCCTCGCCGCCGCAGAGGCGGGTTATGTTGTTGGAGACATACAGGAATCCCTTTTTGAAGTAGTCAATGATATATACACACTGGTATGTGCTGCGCTCGAATGCCCGCGCAGCCTCTATTATGAGTCCGGTCTTCTCATAGTCGGACTCATTGACACTCTCCACCGAATTCTGTAGTGAAAAGAAGTCTCCTGTCTTTATATTGGAGTCCATAACGTTTGGTCTTTTTTCTCGGCGCAAAATTAATAAAATCCTGCCATACAAGAATCAGCACACTACACAAAAGGGTAAATTTTATAATCGGATTTCTTGAAATACCCTTTTGTGTCACGCTCGGGAGACAGTCTCCACATAGTTTTGCGGAAAATTTCAAAACCGTCTCAACTATGGAAAAAGTGATTTGGTCATGCAGTGACTATTCTATCTTCAGAGTCGGTACTGACCGGCTTCATGACGTCGCCCGATTCGTGGTGACACAGAACTATAACCATCATTCATCGGAACCGATTCCCGACACGGCACGACAGGAGATCGAGGACATTTACCGTGAGGAGCTTTCCTACTCCGGAGACTCGGCTTGTTTCATCGTCCGGGACAAGGAGGGCAGAATCGTGGGCAGCATAAGGGTGTTCAGATGGGACAAGCGTACCCCCACCCCCATGCAGAAGATTTTCCACATATCTCCGCTGGAGAAAGTGGGCGATACCCCGGCAACTTCCTTCTGGCACATCGGACGATTTGCCATTGATTCCACCTCAGGCTTCTCCACCGTCACATTGTTCAAGCAACTCATGACTCTCGCCGTGGCTCCAATACTACGGGATGACGACAGCTATATGATAGCGGAGACCGACAGCCGCCTTCTCAGGGTCATGAACGCCCTCGGCATCGAGACCCGGCAGATAGGGAATCCACTCATTTACCTTGCATCCGAGACAATCCCGGTATGTTCAAGTAAAAAAGGGCTAACCAAGTTCTACCAAAGGTGTTATCCCCTTCTTGCCGCGTCATAGCCCACATCAGCCATACTACACAAAAGTGTATAAATAGCCTTGAAATCAGAGAAATACCTTTTTGTGTAATTGACAACCTAAAACACGATATTAATTTTGCATCGTCAATAAAGACATACGATAAGAGTCGACATAAATCGTAGTAATTGAGACAAATAACCGTATTAAACAATTAATTTCTGCAAAAATGGCAAAGAAATTTGAAGAAATTAACTCTATGCTTGACAACGTAAAAGGAGGTCAAGCAGGGACCGGTCTTTTTGATGGGACTACTGACCCTCAGGGAACACGAATCTGTTCTGAAAACTGCACAGATGACTGCAAAGCGGGCTCAGTCGGCACAAGCACAGGCACCAACAAGGGAATAAACTTCCCCGATAAGCCTATCATCACAATCGAGCCCTTCAAACCCGTCAAACCGTAATCTTCATTCCCCATAGGAGATAGGAATAAATTTATTACTATCTCCTAATCAAAATAAAATTTCAGCATATGGATTTTCTTCTGGAAACAAACCCTGCTTTTCTCATAATACCCATCAACACAACTGAGTTCGTTTTTTATAATTCTCTTCAACATCGAGCATCTCGATTGAGTTATCTAGAAATGCGTATTCTTGATATGTACTACACATATCAGGATAAAGACTATATCTTAAGTCAATTTAATGAGGACAAGAAGGAAACACTGGCAGAAGCTCTACGAGCAATCGACAATCATAAGCTATTGCTCTGTGAGGACATCCATGATGCTGATTCATACCAACCAGTATTCCCTTCATCGTATTATCTGCACTTGACATATAAATGCAATTTAAAATGCACTTATTGCTATAATAAAAATATCAGAAAAGAGAATGTGTCAATTTTGACTCTTCCTGAATGGGAAATCATTATTGACAAGATTGCTCCATTTGCAAAGATTATAACTTTGACCGGCAATGAGTTTCACACATGTTCTAAATGCAAAGTAAAATATATTTGTGGCGGAGGGTGTCCCGCAACTGCATACAAGTTTTATGGAGAAAAAATAGGACCAAACCACCTTACATGCAGACTAAATTATATTAACAGCATCAACAAATTAAAATCGCTCAATAACCGACTATGAGAAAATCAGTTACAACAATGCTATCCATATTGTTGACCTCCATTTCAATTTTTGCAAATGAACTGACCATTAAAGTTATTGAAAAGGATTCCTTTGAGTCAGTCCCATTCGCTACAATAGTAGTGGAATATAGCGATACGATTACGGGAGGTATGGCAGATAACGAAGGTATATACTCATTTACCCCGCATTCCATACCTCTGAATCTCAAGGTCAGTGGTTTTGGACTAAAGGAACAAGCCATCAGATTTACGTCGATACCTGATAATCTTGTAACTGTGGCTTTGACTCCGGGAGCCATTGAATTACAAGAAGTTGCCGTCGTAGGACGTTTGACAACACAAACAGACTCGGGAATTAGCTATAATATGGCTGCAAATCGACGGGCGCAGAGTGAAAACACTTTACAGTCGTTGTCGTATGTACCCTTGGTGAATGTAGATGCCGACGGCTCCATATCCGTTCAGGGCTCTTCCTCCTATAGCCTGTATCTCAACGGACGGCCTTACGAAATGGCGCAAACCTCTCCCAAAATATTTCTAGAGTCTCTGCCGGCTTCCTCCATCTCGAAGGTGGAAGTGATAACACATCCTGACAATAAATCAGGAACTGATACTCAGCGTTATATCCTTAATATTGTTCTGAAAGATCCTGCACTTGAGGGATACGTATTCAATATTGACGGCGGAGGAACCACCCAACCCACAGCAAACGGTTCGGTAATGGGAATGATTAAAAAATACAAGGTTGAAGCAGCCGTAAACTATTCTTACAACCTAAACGGACAAAGACATCAACCGACAGACATGACCTATACGGAAATGGATATGACAGGAGAGACAACCCATGTATGGAGAAATAGGGGAAACGGCAATGGAAACTGGCATTCTCATACGCTTCGGGCTATGCTCAAATGGGAAATTGACAGTCTCAACACAATATATGCTGACGCGCACGGGCAGATCTCGCAGACAAATATCACCGCCGACAATGTTCAGACAGAGATACTCCCTGTTTACGATGTTTCTGATACATTTATTCATAATCATTCAAAATATACATCCGGTGCAGCTGAAGCCAACCTGATTTATCGCAATTATCTCCGGGATGATCCTGAAACCGAGAGAATAACAGTTGGATATCATTACACATACAATCCTGACAGAAGACACCTGACTCAGAATAGAAAGACTGGAGAAACTGATTATCCTGAATATATACAGCGCACCGATGGAGGATTGAATGCACATACGGGATTATTCTCATATTTGCTTCGGCCGTCATTATTCCATTCTGTTCGGTTCACGGCAAGCGATATGTACCGCAAAGGAGATACCGAATCCTTCTATTCCTATCAGGATACCCAGGAGGAGCAGGGACGCAGTATGAACTACACCAACAATATAGCTGCATTGAATATCACATATTCCGGTTGGGTGGGCAACATATACTGCATGGCCTCCTTAAAAGCCAATCATGATCATTTCTCAATGCATCTGCCGCAGACTCCTTCTCTTGATTACAAAAGAGACCGATTCTACTTTCTCCCGTCGGCATCTCTTTTCTGGCGTCCCAACAATTACAATTCCCTCTACCTTGATTACTCAACAAATCTCAGCAGACCCGGAATAGATATGCTCAATCCGTTTGAAAGCACCTCAAACGACCACTCCGTCAACCGTGGCAATCCGGATCTGAAATCCCAATACAACCATGAGGTCGCCCTAACATGGTATCTTACAAAAATACAGAATCTGACACTTGCCGCGTCACTTCAATACACCCATTCGTCGAATATCATACTTTCCGACTACTATACCGAGCAGGATAAAATGATATACTCATACTCCAATTTCGGAGATTCGAATCAGACTGAATTATCGGTTAATATGGGTTATAACCCGGAAAATTGGATTAAACTGTCACTGAACGGCGGTATCGGCAAGAGATGGTTGCGGAGTGAAAAACCACTTTTAAGACAGTACGATTTGAATTATCGGATTTCTACAGGCATTGATTTCTTTCTGTCCAATCATTTCAGGATAGGAGGGAAATACGGGTACTATAAAAATCTTCCGAATCCTTGGAGTTCAAGTTCAGCCTTGACACTTTATTCTTTCTATGCGAGTAAAAGTTTTCTGTCAGGACGGCTTAATGTTTCAGTCACGGCAAACTCTCCATTCACTAAATACAATCATAGCAGAATAGAGACGACACTCCCGACAATGGTTACAGAACAAAATAATTATATGACTGCAAGGTCTTTCGGCATCAATCTGTCATACTCCTTTGGCGGTGGTCAGAAAGTCAAGATTGAAAGAGATCGAACCCTTGATTCTACAGATCAAAATACCGGTGTAAAATAACGACAAGATTATGTGGAATTTTCCTTTTGTAAAACAACTGGATTCGATGCAATGCGGTATAGCCTGCATTTCCATGATATGTAGATTCTACGGTAGAAATGTAGGTATTTCAGAACTTGAAGGAATCTGTCATGCTACGACAGAAGGTGTTTCAATGCATGGTATCGTTGATGCAGCTCATAAGTTGGGACTTGAAACCTTTGTCGCATTGGCCTCAATGGATAAGTTGTCTGACATCAATTTACCTTGCATTCTACATTGGAATCAGAATCATTTTGTTGTCCTATACAAAATCTCCAAGAAAGGAAAATCCTTTCATGTGGCAGATCCGGGAAAAGGTCTTGTTATATATTCAGCAGACGAATTTGAGAAATATTGGATAAGTTCTTCTTCTGAAGGAGAAGGAACTGGTATCGTTGCATTATTGAAACCTAATTCATCGTTCATGTCTTACGAGGGACTCGTTCCTAAGGAATCGACCTCAAAACACTCATTTCGCTTTCTAATAGGTTACATTAGGCAATATAAAAAATATTTTACCCAAATCATACTTGGATTGGGTATTGGATGTATACTACAATTATTGATGCCTTTCCTGACGCAATGGATTGTTGATATAGGCATAAAGCATAAGGACATCGGATTTATATGGCTTGTGCTACTCGGAGAATTGATGATTGTAGTAGGAAGGACGGCAACCGACTTTATACGGCGATGGATTCTGCTTCACATCTCAATGCGTATCAACATCTCCCTCGTCAGTGATTTCTTTATAAAGCTTCTCAAACTGCCGATGTCTTTCTTTGACACCAAGCTGATGGGCGACCTCCTGCAGCGCATCGGAGATCATACACGGGTGCAGAATTTCCTCACCGGACAGGTCTTGAACATTGTGTTCACAACCCTCAGCTTAATGATATTTGGTATCGTTCTTTTCATTCGAAAATTTAAGTAGATGACAAAAATTTGAAAACATCGAATTTTGGGGTATAATTCGGACGCATAAGTATGGTCGAAATCTCTTCCAATCCATATTTGACAAGCGACTTTGCCTTTCTTCCATGTTTCAGAATCCTTATCGGTTTAATATTTATATCTTTATGTTCACCAACGAGATACGCCCATACAAGAGCCATGCAGACCATCGCGACAAGTCTTGCGATGCGGTCCATATCACGCATATGGGTATCCTCGATGTTGAAGCCGGAAGATTTCATGGCTCTAAAGGCCGTTTCTATCTCCCATCGTTTTTTGTATGTCAAAACCGCGTCCTCGGGCCGATTGAAGCATATGAGAATCTGCAATTCCGGAACACCATCGGAGTTTTTGATCCGGCTGCCGGCAAGATAGACATACTCACCTTTGTGAAGAAAGAGCGTATGGAAGAATTTCTCCTGACCGACCTTCAAATCATTGAACAGCCACCAGGCTCGGATTCTCTCACCGGTGGAAGGCTTGACAATCCAGAAGTTCTGACGTATTCGGATGTAATACCGTATGCGACGGCTGTTGAGCCATCCTGTCCATTCCTTTCCGATGAACTCGCGGTCTGCCACAAGGCAGTCGATGCAGTCTGCTCCGAAAAGACGGATAAAACGTTCCATAATTTTCTTGCGTTCTTCCCAGTTGGAGTTGCCACGTTTCGGAAGAAGGCTGAATATCAAAGGGAAGGCAATCCCTTTATAGGTTATGCCCAACATAAGGATGTTTATATTGAACTCCCCGAACTTCCAGTTGGTCCGGTCCATGCTCAGCACAAGACCGGTCTTGACAGGAAGCAGCGAGAAAATCATACGGGCCATGATGTCAAGGTCAAGTACATACTTGGCAAAGAATCTTTGGAGCCGTCTGAGGTTGGAATCCTTGTCTACAGCCGTAGGCATCGCATCAGCCAGTTTGTGGAGGCTGACAGTCTGCACCACACAGAGTGCATGGAGCAGCAACGCCATAAGTTTTATTCGTGCAAGATTCATGTTTTGTCCAAAATGGTCTTGCATAATCGGGAGGATTTGGTTAACTTTGACCGAGTCCTTGGAATTAGTAGTTTTCATGTGAAAAAGAGGTCTAACTTTTCCTTTAAATTACTAAATTTCAAGGACTTTTACAAATTTAATCGCCTAAAGATTAGATGTTTAACAGCATAAATTCAATTTTTGTCATCTACTGAATTCGAAAATATTTTTATTGTGAAGTGCTGATTTCCAACACTTCGTGTTTATAATAACGCGAGTTCGGGATAAGGAACACCATAAAAAAGTTGAATCGGCAGCTTGAAAAAGCTGTCGATTCTTTTGGTAATATCACTGATATTTAGTAATTTAGAGGAACAAACAATAAATACTGTATCATGATTACCGAAAGTAAAGTTACTGAAATTTTTTGTATTGCAGATGATTTCTGCAAGGAATTTGATGGTGAGATGGCAAAAAATGCACTTCCTTCCACAACTGACACTCCAAAACGGAAAAGAAAGCGCATGATGTCAGATGCCGAGGTCATCACGATTCTGATCTGTTTCCACTTCAATTCGTACCGAAATTTCAAGCACTATTATCTGGGATGTGTGCGCATTCACTGGAAGCATCTGTTTCCGCAGACATTCTCCTACAACCGCTTCGTGGAGGTCATGCCCCGATGTTTTGTGGCTATGACCATGTTCCTGCGGCTCGCGTGTTTCGGAGAGTGCACGGGGATAAGTTTTGTGGACAGCACCTGCATTCCGGTCATACACAACAAACGCCAGTTCAGCATGAAGGTATTCAAGGATATTGCTGCCAAAGGGAAGAGTACGATGGGATGGTATGTCGGCTTCAAACTGCATCTGCTATGCAACGAAAAAGGAGAGCTGATCAACTTTGTACTGACACGCGCCAATGTGGATGACCGCAATGAGTCAGTCATTGACACGCTGACTGACAAGGTGCTCGGAAAACTATACGCTGACAAGGGATATATATCGCAGTCTCTTTTCGGGCATCTTTGGGATGACGGCATACATATTGTGACAGGTCTTCGCTCGAACATGAAACAGCGTCTCATGCCGTTCTATGACAGGATGATGCTTCGTAAAAGGAGCATCATCGAATCCATAAACGACATGCTGAAGAATGTGGCGCAGCTCGTCCACTCCCGCCATCGTAGTGTACACAACTTCCTCATGAACCTGCTTGCGGCAATGGGTGCGTATTGTTTCTTCGCCACAAAGCCGGAAGTGAACTTTGACTTTGAGGTACCCGAGTCAAACGGGCAGCTTGTCCTCTGGGATTAACACCAAACTGTACAAATAAATCAGGCGACCTTGAAAGGCCGCCCAATACTCTATGTCTTTTGCTTGGTTGAAAAACATAAAGTTCTTATCCCGAACTCGCGTTAATATGTTTTTAGACACAACGAAAGATTAGCACGTGGCTTGGGGCTACATGCGGCTATTGGGTAGGCGTTTAGGTTTTAAAACGACCGGATGGTCTGGAAATTTCATTCGCGTGCTCGCAGCAACAATCTTTGCCTCTCAGTCGTTTAGGCCAGTTTCATATTCAGGCTCAGAGTCCCAGTAAAAGTCGGCCTTAGGATTCGTGCGCCCTATGCGCTTTGAGCCTCGGGCGAATCCTCTCCGAGTAGTTTGTTGAGCTGTTCGCGGTGATACTTTATCTGCGCGTCCTTGCGACGTGTCACCATGTAATCCTCACCTAACTCCTGATAGACCGTGCCGTCTTTGAGCATGTGGTATACCACCTTTAGCATCTCTGCGGCAATCGCGACCAACGCGCGTTTCTTTCCTCTGCGGGCTGCAAGCCTCTTGTATCTGGCCGAGAAGTAGGTTCCTTTGGTTCGTGTCGCACACCACGCACATTCTGTCATTATCGCTTTTGTGGCTTTGTTGCCGTGGTTGGTGTGTGAGTTTTTTTTTTACCCGCACTCTCGTTGTCCCCCGGAGCAAGTCCTGCCCAGGATGTGAGATGTTCGGCTGTGGGGAATACCTCCATATCCACGCCTATCTCCGCAAGCAGTTCGTTGACAGATGTCACATCAATGCCCGGTATCTCGCATAGCTGTTGTATCTGTGCTTCAAAGGGCTGCATCCTCCGCTCTATTTCCTTATCAAGGTGGTCTATCTCAGCCTCGATATTGGATATGCTTGTGCGTATGGCGCGTATCATGAATTTATGATGCTCGGTGAAGCATCCTTCAACGGCAAGCGCTATTTCCTCTTTTGAGGCTTTCAAGCGCCTGTGAGTACAAAGCGCGGCGAGTTTCTGTGGGTCTGTCTCTCCTGCGATGACCGCATCTATTACTCTGGTGCACATCTTTCCGCGTATATTTGAAAAAACGCTCGACAACTTCAGATTTGCATCCTCAAAGATGCGTATCATCCGATTGTGTTCCGCCGATTGCTGCTGGACAAGTTTTCGGCGATAACGTGTCAGGTCGCGTAAATCACGCTGATTCCGACCCGGTACAAAACTCCCTTTCAGGAGTCCGGCTCGGAGAAGTTTGCATATCCATGCCGAGTTCTTTTTGTCGGTCTTGTGCCCCGGAACATACTTGATGTGGCGTGCGTTCACAACCATAATCGTGAAACCGCCCGGCTCAAGAATATTCATCACAGGCTTCCAGTACACGCCCGTGCTTTCCATGGCAACATGGGTCACTCCCAGTGCCAATAGCCATTCTTTCAGTTCTGTCAAAGATCTCGTTGTCGACTGGAACGTGCGAGTCTCGGACTCAATGCCAGTTCCGCTGACGGTTGCCACTATCTCCTTCTTGTGAACATCGAGTCCGCATCCTCGTTCCACGACTTCCTCGAAGGAGACTTCTTGGGTTTGTTTCTGTTTCGCCATAGGGTATGCTATTTGTTGCTGTGGCAAAGGTAACTAAATTCTGCCGGATAGTATCCATTTTCATTCCCTTTGGCGAAAGCTGTTCATGTCCGTTTCATATTTAGTTATTTTTCATTCAAGCGATTAATGGGTTGCAGCTTGCCGCCGTTTAGGAGGCATAGGTGCATGTTATCAATCTCTTTAATCACAATCTACATAGAGAATGTATTTTTTACAATTTAGGCAACGGAATAAATACCCCTGGCATGAACCGCCATTTACAATGTATTCCTTATGTTCTGAATAACCTTCTGCTTCAGTAGCGAATTCAACGGAATTTTCTAATCCCATTTCTACGATTTCTTTCCAGCCGACGTAAGCTATAAACTCACAAAAATCCCCACAGTGTGCCGGCCAATATTCCTGTTGCCAACCTCGATAGCAAGGAGTCTTTTTGCATAACTCTGTTACATTGGCTTTCGGTATATCTGGCAACAAAAGCGCAAGCGCACTGTCAACAAACTCTCCGTGAAACTTTTTAGCCGCTTTACCTGATGCTATACATTGGGGGCATAGCACATCCGGATTTTCTTTACTGTAGAACGGACCGGAATAAATCAGATTCGTCCCTTTACCGCAACAGTCACATTTCTCCGGCATGTCGGTTTCCTCAAACAATCCGGCTTCCAGTGGCTTAGAACAATACTTGAAATTTGGCATCTTGACCGAGCCACAGACTTTTGTTTTACGGGGGCGTTTTACAGCAAAGCGATCACCTTCTTGTTCCATCCTGTCTTTAAGGTGATATAGCTTTTTAGCATCCTTTGCGTTACTGGGGTTGGCAACTTCCGATAAATATTTATAGGCTTTTGTATAATAGTCCAAATGACTATATACATCGCTCAATATGCGATAATTTTCTTCCGTCTTTTCAAAAGATTCCAGATCATCTGCAAGTCGGAACAATTCGGCAATCTTTGACCTTTCCGACAACCTCATTGCCGCAATATATCGTTGTCTAAATTCGGATATTTCCATATTCTATATGATTGATAATGGGATGCAGCTTGCCGCCGTAGGCGGAACAGGTGCTTGTTATTCGCATATTATTCAGGTCGCCAATATGGATGTAATGCCGTTTCAATATTAAACTTTGGAATATTAAACTCATTTATCCATTCAAGGCGAGTCCAAACGCCAGAGTTTTCACCAACCATAAGCATCTTTTCATTACAAAAAACAGCTTCCATTTCATAAGGACGATGACCAATTTCAAAGTTCATTACAATGAATCTAACTGGTGCTTTATCTTGTAACGGCACAACAACCGAACTGCATTTTAAGGTGGATTTTGCCATTTTTCCTAATGGTCTTTCACTATGCTTAATGACTTCAACAGAGCGTTTGACATTTCTTGAAATTACTATTGGCTTATATATTGGACCATACTCCAGTTCTACATCATTGGGCAGAGCATCCATTTTATCTGCCAATTTTATAAGACCATTCATTATTATTTCTTTCATATCCATTGGATTTACATTGCAAAATTCCGTCCATGCAGTAAGCTGTTTGTCGGTAGGAAAACTCTCGCCATCCATATCAAACCACGCATCGAAGTTACCGCCCAAAGAATTGATATGGATAGGGGATTTGGCGGCATATAGCCCCAAATCATCAACTCGCCAAAGCGAGCAATCAAGATTTGATATGTAGTTTTCTTCTTTCTCCATTTGTTATTGCGAATAATGGTTTGGTGAGGAACAGCGTTTAGCTGTTGGCTCGACCTTGTTACCAACCTCAATTATAATTCAGAGAAATCAAAAAGATTGAAGAACTTATCAAACTTCTCTTCTGTTCTACATGACAAAAATATTCCGTCATCTGTTGGTGTATTGTCGGCTTTATAGAAATACCAAATCAGATTATCTTGATATGCATATATGATTAGAGTATTATATTGCACAACTTTATTCCATTCCTTTTGTACATATTCCAATATAGCAGGATAGGCTTCTTCGTTTTCAGCTATTCCGCCAAACTCAAAGCCTCCTTGTGCGCAATTATAATACATCGTTAATAGAATAAAATCCATTAATCCAATCGGTTCTGTTATCCAACCTTCATCATCACTATACTTAACCCAGATTGTGGTATCATGTCGTACATTTGTACGGTTAAATGTTTTTGAATAATTTCAACTTCAAATTTCAGGATATTCAAGCATGGAATAAGGCAGATATCATGTTGGTTGACTCCATTAAGTACGATAGGTCCCCATGCTTTTACATCTAAAGACTGGATAGTTCGTTGGGGCGGTGAAACCGACCCCGTGTTTGCGACGAGAGTGCAAAAGATGTAGTTCCTGACAAAAGATTTGATAATATGACATACATAGGCATCGACATCAGCAAAGCGACTTTTGTAGCAGCCTTCCTTCACGGGAAAAGCTACCGTACCGAGACCTTCCCAAATGATGCTAAAGGCATCCGCAGGTTCATCTCGAAGCTTGACCCTGCCATCCACCACTGCGTGATGGAGGCGACAGGCAACTACTGTTTCCTCCTTCTTTATCTTCTTGACAAGTCGGGCATCCGGGCAAGCCTCATCAATCCGAAGAAGATTAAGAACTATGCCCGCGTGATGATGTCCGTAACCAAGACGGATTCCAAAGACGCTTGTCTCATTGCCGATTTCGGGGAGAGGTTCAAGCCTGAACCCTATAAGTTCCCATCAGAACAGATAATGATTCTGAAGCAGAAGAAAACAGTCCTGCGTCAGCTCCAGAAGCAACTGACAGCGACAAAGAATCTACTCTCATCGCTTGAACCTCTGCCGGTTAAGGACAAGAAGTGTGTCAATTCTCTTAAACAGACCATAACGTTCCTTGAGAAGCAGATCAAGTACATGCAGCAGGAAATGGAGGCGGTCGTGACCGAGGTGTTTGACAGGCAGCTGAAACTCCTTACCTCAATAAAGGGTATCGGGGTCACACTTGCCACAGCGCTGATTATAGCCACCGGAGGCTTTACCTACTTCGACAATGCCAAGCAGTTGTCCCGCTTTATCGGTATCTGTCCAACAATAGAGCAGTCCGGCACGAGCATAAACATCCGGGGACATATCAACCGTAACGGTGATGAGACTCTGCGTTCAATGCTTTATGTGGCGGCATGGTCAGCAAGTCAGCACAACAAGGCGTGCAAGGAATGCTACCAACGATTACGAGGCAATGGAAAATCCGGCAAGGTTGCCATGATTGCCGTAGCAAACAAACTCGTCAGACAGGCTTTTGCTGTTGTGACATCCAATAATTCATATATCGACGGTTTCGTCTCTACGAAACCTGATACCACCGTCTGAACACTTCCTCTCTCCTTCTGGCGAGGGGATGCCCCAGCGGCGGGGGCGGCCTAAACCGCCCCCAAGAGCGGACGGAGGCATGACTATTCTCAAATAATCTAAGGTGGATGTAATTTTTGCCTCATTTTATTTGGATTTTAATATAGTTCGTATTGTAGTAGCCCATAAACACACTTCTTGATTTTCTGCAAGAAAGATAATCTTTTCACCATCAGATTGTAATTCGTCTAATGGCAAGAACCGTTGGAACGAAGAAGCCAATACCTCTACTTTTCCAACAGATAAATAAAAATGCTTTAGAGCTTCCGGCATTGTTAGTCCAAGCATATTTTCAGCCTGTTTGATTTCATCCGTTGTGTAACCGTCATTTGCAGTTAATTTTCTGCCTAATAACTGTTCTGCTGTTTGAATAATGTTCTTCATATTTTAATTGTTGGTAATGGTTAGAAAGGAGCATCGTCAGATGCTATCTTTCGTCGTTAGATACTGATTTTATAGTTTCAAGAATATTGCCCGATACAATATTTTGAATACCACTGAATATATCACTGCCATAAATAATAAACAAGATTGTCGTAATCAGCCCACACTTGTTCTTGTTCATCTAACCACACAATCAAATAGCCGGGATGAATGTCTGCTAAATAGATAACCTTATTGACCCCTAACTTCAAAGCCACTTTTTGCATAGCTTCCGGGCGGTATTTCTTTATTTTCTTGACATCAAAATAAAGAATATCAGATTGGTTCAGCTCTAATTTCATGTTATAGAATAGAGCAATCTTGCTTATAATACTTTCATTCAAGGGATAATCAAACTTAGAGTATGATTGTCTTAACTTGTCTATGTAAGAATCCTGCATCATTTGAAAATTAAATTCGTCCCAATGGTTATGAACAAGTATTTCCTTTATTGCAGTAGGTATAATCATTTCTAATTGTATCTAATGTTTAGCAGGGAACGGCTTGTCCGTTATCCTGCGTTGTTATCAACCTGTTCTAACCTCAAAGTTTATCAGACCGCTTAAATCTGCCGATTGTTTGCGTGCTAATATCAATGTATGGAAGTGTCTTGACTATCTCAATATTTTCAAAGTTCTCACTTCCACCCATTGCCAATAGAGGGGAATACCCGAAACATTCATCAATGTTGGGCGTTCCGAGTTTCTCTTGTATTACAGGATAATTTTCTAAATCAAACCAACCTTTCAAGGTACTTTTATTGAAAATTATTTTATTCAGTAGTAATACGAGATTATCAGGGAGTATTAAATATGTTCCGTATCTGACATTCAAATAAACAATGTAGTTATCTAATTTCGGATTCTTTACATAAGCAAAGACATCACCGAAAGCCGTACACATGAATGGCAGAAACGATTTATCATAGTCCATGACATAACAAGAGTTTAGCACTTCTTGGTAATCGGACGGATTTATGATTTTAAGCATCCCGTCACAATAACTGCCCAACCCGACTTCCTGCCATAAAGCAGTCAGTTCGGGATAAGACAAATCGGCATATTTAGCAATAAAGGTATCATCTACTGCTTGCCTGATACTATTGAGGTTCTTTTCTAAAAAATTCTCGTACATATTTGTGCGCTTTATGGTTGATAATGGTTTGGTGAGAAACAGCATTAGCTGTTATCTCGACCTTGTTAGTTGCTTACTATATATTCTTAATGATTTCAATGTCTTGAATAGGTATATAACCTATATGGGCATTAAAAATGGAATTTATTCTACACCAGCCATTTACTATTTTACTTATAACAACAGGCATTCCAAAACTAACTGCTATGCCATCTTCTCCTTCGGTAATTTTTTCTCCATCAGGTAAAGAATAAATGTAGGAGCTGCATAGTATGGCACTATCTCCAACTTGTGGCGTAAAATTCGTCCTTTTAGCATTCGGGGGTCTCTGTAATATTATATTATACTGAGCTTCCATACATTTCGTAGATAGGAATAGGTATGCTTCAAAACAGTCATTACATTCATTCTCTTCAGGAAAATGCTCTATATGAAAACCCGGAGTGTCAGCATACAACTTTCCGTGAGTTTCATCTCCTCTATTATATACCCCATATATCAATCGCCCATTAGAATTATAATATGCGATACTGTGCAATGCACCCCCGTCAGCCCATCGCTTAAATACTTTCCTGATATTGTTATCGCTATCGAAATACATAGTGATCAATATATTGGCATTCTTAATATGACCATCATCTAAGATTTTGTATGAATGGATTTGATCAAATTCCATATATTCATCCTCTATTACTTTTCCTAAACTATCTAAAGGAACAAGGTATGCAATTCTCAAAGGCATTTTGTTTATTGCATCAATCTCTGTTTGAATAGTTTCCTTATAGTTTTGTGCAAAAGCAAAATGTGAAAGCAAGAATAAAATATAAAGTATAATTACTCTTTTCATATTGCAACTAATGGTTTGGTGAGGAACAGCGTTTAGCTGTTATCTCGACCTTGTTATAAGCTAAATTTTTCTGTTACTATATTCCTTATCATTTTAGCATCTGTGCTATTCAGCCTATAAATGCTACATAGTTTACTAAGAGCTTGCTGTATCTCTGCATACGTTATCCCTAAGTTGAACATAATACCTAAAGGAAGAAACCAAGAGTTAGGAATTTGCTCATCCTCAATCGTTACTTTTGGGATATGGTTTTCTGCATCATTTTCACAACTCAATACACACCCTCTGTCTTCTTCTTGTAGATTTCCGATAGCATCTAATTCGGCACAATAGAAACGCTTTTCTTGGCTACTCTCATAATAGCCATAAGCGTAACGATATTCCCATAAATCTATCGAGAAGTAATAGACACCACATTTTGCCGAAAGCCTTTTACCCAATGTTTCGTAAATATATCGTAAACATTTTCCTTCAATGATATAATATCCGTTAATGACAGGCGGAATCAATATCTTATCAACCCTCGGTAAAAGGTCATTAAGATAATTGTCTGCATTTTCATAAGTAGTACAAAGTATAGAGTTGGTATCCCACTGCTCATTATCAGACAAAAGGGTTAGCCCCAATATGTCTGCAACATCTTTTCTAACGGATGCAGGTATTAGGAGCCAATCAGCACAGCTAAAATGTTCTTGTACTTGTTCGTTCATAATTTGGTGTACTATTGCTTATAATGTTTGGCAGCTAATCGCCATTTCTGGCGATTGAGGTGCGTGTTAGTGATATTTTATATTTTAATACAAAGCATATTTTCTATGTAATTGACAAGCTCGATTCTATCCATTTCCATGCATGAATCAGCATCCATCATCATTATTTCATAGACGACCTCTTTCAACTTTTCATCTGTAATTATATAATCAGAATAGCATAAAAAGGCGTATTGGGCAATTTCTATAGCATCATAATTGTCATGATGTACATATTGCCTTATTTCACTTGCAAACATTTCTTTTGATAATAACTTCATATTTTAACAATATCACTAATGGCTAAGCGGGGAACGCCATTAGGCGTTATCACGCTTCGTTACCGATATATTCTATAAGTAAATGTTAGACCATTTTGTATCATCGCCCCATTTTCTTTTTTTACTATCAATAAGCCACTTATTTGATTTACATACACAGACATAGCAATGAAGTTCCTTCATCAATCCTTTTTCGATACATGTATATACATGGAACTTGTTTTTTGTAACTCTTTCTATGTCTGTGATAGTTTCTTTACTGGGGTCATATTTATAACTGCCTTCAAGTCCCCATGAAAGGCAATTCGGTAAACCCATTTTTCTGTCCTTTAAGGTACAGAATTGGCTGAAAATAGAACTTATTTTCAACTTCATCAATTCTGTTTTTTCTTTTTCCGACAAATCAGGATTATTGTCTATATCTTCACAATATATTTCCCAACCATTCATTTCTGTGAAAAATGCGATGATTGTTCTTTCTATTTCCTGTTTTATTTCTAAATCTTCCATTTCTCTAAATTTATTGGTTTAACATTTATCGGTAATGGGTTGCAGCTTGCCACCGTTAGGTGGAATAGGTGCTTGTTATCAACATATTATTCATCTACTAAATCAGCCAAACGATCCATTGCAGGTTGCAAGTCTTCAGGGATACCTTCTTCCCAAGAAGGCACATCCAATGCAATACCATCTAAAGCGGTAAACATTTCTTGGGGAATGGGAACCTTAAATTCCGAAGGATTCAAACTTTCAGTCCAGTCATATCCATCTTGATACGAATCATGACAAGGATTGAAAGCGTAGCGTTGGTTCCTGTAAAATCCTGCTGTGTAATTCTGTTCAATTGTTTGGATGATGTCATAATCTTCAAGATACCAACTATGAGTATTTTCACATTCCTCACGGTTTACAAACTGTTTGCTGAAATCTGGAGCCATCCGCCAATAAAGTAGCAGGCATGTTCCTTTGTCTGTATCGGGCTGCTCAACAATCCATTGGATAACTTTCTTTGGATTATCAAAATTCCAGCTTAGAGCCAGCATTTGGCGAATTTCTGAATCATGTTTCTTTAAGTAATCAATGATGAGTTCGGCACTCAGTTCATCGTAAACGTCTTCATCAATACGTTTATCACCCCAATCGTAATTTTCGTCTAAAAGTTTGTTTATAAAGTCCATAATAGTAATTTATTAATTTGTTGATAATGGCTTGACAAGGAGCTGCGTTTAGCAGCTATCTTGGCTCGTTACTAACTATTTATTCCACCCATGTAATTCATATTGTTGTTCAACAGTATTTCTGATATATTCATAGGGGGAGTTTTTCAATTCTTTTACGCTTTTTATAGCTGTGGGCGTACCGATTGATGCCAATTTCCAAATACACTTAGTCCATATAGGAACCATAAAAGTTTCTTCCGCTTCTTGGTCTTCGTAATAGGGAAAAGTCGTATGCAGGACATCAATATAAAGCCTTTCATCCTTTTTATCATCACGAACAGCTATTAATATGTCCAAGAGTTCTTCATGCTGTTCATGCCAATATTCTTTCATTAATCGGCGTATATCCTCAATATAATAATCGTCTGGACGCCAAGGACCATATTTATCACTATATAAATAGCATTCCACAAATAATACATTCTGCATCGTTTCTTTATCTTTTTCTTGTATAGCCATCTTCCACATCTCTCTCAAAGAGTGTGGATTAGACAACAAATCAATGGAAAAGCGTTTATAGAACTCATCAAGCGTTATCTTGCTTGCTGCTAAGTCCGTAATAACTCTGTCATCTTCGTTGCTTATCATATCTGTCGCTCTAAATTGTTAGTAATGTTTAGCGGGGAACGCTGTGAAGCGTTATCACGCTTTGTTAGTTGCATCGTTATTGTTATTATCTACCCATGCTTTGATTTCATTTGGAAAATGTTTATGAAACATTCTTATCCACAACTCATCGTTACACTTGTCGGGAATACAAGCATGAATGCACTCAAACCACTGGTCCCACATCCAATCAAAATCATCTTCCGGCATCATCATCCAAAGCAGAAAATCTTTCGGTTCCCAATCAGATAATTTCATAATATCCTTTTGCAGGACCTTACGCATGGATTGAAGTTGCTCTGTTGCTTCTTGACTGGTTATTTTTCCTTTCCAAAAATCAACAGCCGAGTGTGCAAAGTCATTTATCTGTTGGATAGTAGCATTAGGAAAATATTGTTTATCCAAATGCTCTACCATATCTTGCATAAAACATATTCGACGTTGATGCCATTGATGTTGGTCGTCATCTTCTATTTCATCTAAGATATACTTTGCCAACACTATAATTGCATCAAGTCCATGATTTTCTATTTTACCCCATTCGGCAGTATTCCAATCTGCTTGTGTTTTTACTTTATTATAGCAGACAGAGCATACTCCGTTTGGTAGAGTTATGGGATGTTTTCTGCAAATAGGGCATATTTTATCAACATTTTCCATTCTATTTAATTTTTAATTTGCAACTAATGGTTTGACAAGGAGCTGCGTTTAGCAGCTAACTTGGCATATTAATAATAAATTACTGCTTATTTATGTAAACTCTACAGATTTAATACAGTTCAACTTCAAAATAACGAAATGGAGGTTCTGCTATGTAATCCTCATCACAATACTGTCGAAGATATTGTGCAGCGCGTTGCTCTGCATAACCATAATTAAGTACAGAACCATTTTCATCAATCTCCAAATTATTGACGAATATGGCATATGTAGTCTGAAGAAGAGAAGGTTCTTCTTGGCAAACACTTAAATAATCAATCCCTTCAAGCAAAGGCATTCCAACTGTACCGTTAGCTATCCAATAAGAGAAAGTGTGTAACGCACTGGATAAATCAGGACTCACATGAATCCGTCTACCACCAGTTTGTTCATCAGAAACAGGGAATTCCGGTAAGTCAAATCCCATTACCCATACATCTTCTACGGGGCAGTCCGGATAAATAGTTGACCAATGTTCAATCATCCATGCTCGGTCTATGGCTCCCCAATCATTTACAGCTTCTTTAGGTATATCACAAAGAACTCTACCAGCCATAAATCCAGAAACGACTAATAATTGGTAGGATGAAGCATCCTTTAGCGATTGTATAACCATAAAATCTACGACATCCTCATACGGATATTTCCCCTTACATCTGAAACGTTGGCCAATTAGAATTGGGGAAGAATCAATCAGTTTACTCGCTTTCATAATCTTTTTTGTACTATGTTTATTATTAATGGCTTGACAAGGAGCTGCGTTTAGCAGCTATCTTGGCTCGTTACTAACTATTTATTCCACCCATGTAATTCATATTGTTGTTCAACAGTATTTCTGATATATTCATAGGGGGAGTTTTTCAATTCTTTTACGCTTTTTATAGCTGTGGGCGTACCGATTGATGCCAATTTCCAAATACACTTAGTCCATATAGGAACCATAAAAGTTTCTTCCGCTTCTTGGTCTTCGTAATAGGGAAAAGTCGTATGCAGGACATCAATATAAAGCCTTTCATCCTTTTTATCATCACGAACAGCTATTAATATGTCCAAGAGTTCTTCATGCTGTTCATGCCAATATTCTTTCATTAATCGGCGTATATCCTCAATATAATAATCGTCTGGACGCCAAGGACCATATTTATCACTATATAAATAGCATTCCACAAATAATACATTCTGCATCGTTTCTTTATCTTTTTCTTGTATAGCCATCTTCCACATCTCTCTCAAAGAGTGTGGATTAGACAACAAATCAATGGAAAAGCGTTTATAGAACTCATCAAGCGTTATCTTGCTTGCTGCTAAGTCCGTAATAACTCTGTCATCTTCGTTGCTTATCATATCTGTCGCTCTAAATTGTTAGTAATGGTTAAGCGGGGAACGCTGTCAAGCGTTATCACGCTTCGTTATCTATATTTTCAACTGAATCAGAATGGAATTTTAGAAGCATAAGCCGCATAATATTTTCCTTATCTTCCCAATATTCCTCGTCTATTTTATTCAACTTGGTGATTTCGTTCTCTGTCAAATGTTTGGGAATGTCCCATAGCTCTTGTAATTGGCTGTCATTTTCCAATCTTTGGATGATGCCGTATGCTTGTATAAGAAGTTGTTCTGTATATGTTGCGTTAATTGCTCCCAGTCCTTTGATTGCAAGCAAATAAGCATCATATCCCCAATTACAGAAGAATTGAAGAAATCCACCATTATACATTTCAAGTTCCAGCCAATATAATGCGGCGACCATACTGTCTGTTTCCCCCATATCTTGATAATTGGGACGAATTTCTGTAAACTTACGTCCAATAGGGGAAAAGGATTGCTCCCAATATTGTTCTAAATTTTCCATTCTTATTGCTTTTGTTATAGATAATGGCTTGGCGGGGAACGGCGTTAGTCCGTTATCCCGGCTTGTTACCAATATTTTTTTAAGTATTAGCCAAAGATTTCTATTCCTAATTATTAAGAGCAATCTCTTTACCAACAAATATGGCATCACCACATTTCATATAGAAACCATTTTGACCGTTGTATTTCCTAAGAGCATAGGGATATGCAACAATTCCTTTTTGTGGCTTTATACTAATTTCACAACATCCATGTGATGTTTGGTAAAGCAAAAAAACTTTTTCCCCATGCCTTTTTAAAATGTCATATACCTTATTCTTCCATTCTTTTTCATCCTTATCTTCAATGTTATATGAATCAGCAATACGACCATTTCTTAAAAAATGGGAATCATTAACATCCGGCTTAGAGCGTAAGAACTGCATTTGTTCCCTTGCAATACTACCAAAATGGTAATATTCGCCATATTTTTTGTATCTCGTTTTTAAGTAGATGACAAAAATTTGAAAACATCGAATTTTGGGGTATAAGTCGGACGCATAAGTATGGTCGAAATCTCTTCCAATCCATATTTGACAAGCGACTTTGCCTTTCTTCCATGTTTCAGAATCCTTATCGGTTTAATATTTATATCTTTATGTTCACCAACGAGATACGCCCATACAAGAGCCATGCAGACCATCGCGACAAGTCTTGCGATGCGGTCCATATCACGCATATGGGTATCCTCGATGTTGAAGCCGGAAGATTTCATGGCTCTAAAGGCCGTTTCTATCTCCCATCGTTTTTTGTATGTCAAAACCGCGTCCTCGGGCCGATTGAAGCATATGAGAATCTGCAATTCCGGAACACCATCGGAGTTTTTGATCCGGCTGCCGGCAAGATAGACATACTCACCTTTGTGAAGAAAGAGCGTATGGAAGAATTTCTCCTGACCGACCTTCAAATCATTGAACAGCCACCAGGCTCGGATTCTCTCACCGGTGGAAGGCTTGACAATCCAGAAGTTCTGACGTATTCGGATGTAATACCGTATGCGACGGCTGTTGAGCCATCCTGTCCATTCCTTTCCGATGAACTCGCGGTCTGCCACAAGGCAGTCGATGCAGTCTGCTCCGAAAAGACGGATAAAACGTTCCATAATTTTCTTGCGTTCTTCCCAGTTGGAGTTGCCACGTTTCGGAAGAAGGCTGAATATCAAAGGGAAGGCAATCCCTTTATAGGTTATGCCCAACATAAGGATGTTTATATTGAACTCCCCGAACTTCCAGTTGGTCCGGTCCATGCTCAGCACAAGACCGGTCTTGACAGGAAGCAGCGAGAAAATCATACGGGCCATGATGTCAAGGTCAAGTACATACTTGGCAAAGAATCTTTGGAGCCGTCTGAGGTTGGAATCCTTGTCTACAGCCGTAGGCATCGCATCAGCCAGTTTGTGGAGGCTGACAGTCTGCACCACACAGAGTGCATGGAGCAGCAACGCCATAAGTTTTATTCGTGCAAGATTCATGTTTTGTCCAAAATGGTCTTGCATAATCGGGAGGATTTGGTTAACTTTGACCGAGTCCTTGGAATTAGTAGTTTTCATGTGAAAAAGAGGTCTAACTTTTCCTTTAAATTACTAAATTTCAAGGACTTTTACAAATTTAATCGCCTAAAGATTAGATGTTTAACAGCATAAATTCAATTTTTGTCATCTACTGAAATCTCGTTTTTAATTCTTCCATTGTCATCAAATCAAAATTTACGATAGAGAAGAAAGAACTTGATGAATTTACAACAGACGTATATAGTCTTTTGCTAATGTCAGCTTCCAAAGAAGGAGAAATATCTAAAAAGAATATATTAGGATTGTACCCTCGTAATTCCTCACAAAATTGCTGCTCATCATTTTGAGTCATAAATAACTGAAAATCTCTACTTTTCTCCATTGTATTTAATTTTGATGATGATAAAATCTTTGGCTTACCTTATCGCACTGTTATTGGTAATGGCTTGGCGGGGAACGGCGTTAGTCCGTTATCCCGGCTTGTTATGAACTTACTTTACCTCTTGTGCCTTTTTATAATTTGCAAAGCGAGCATTTAGAGTGTCCCGCCATTCTTGGCTTGGGCAAGAGTTTATTAACTGAATATACTTATTCTCATCATCAACGCAAACAGACTCTACAAGTTTTAATAAACTCCACTGCAAATCATAAAAAGCATTTTCAGGAAAGATTTGTACCAACACCATAGCTTCATCAAATGATATGGGAAGTTGTATTTGTTCTAATAAGGCATCATAAGTATTTACTAATTCATCAATACTCTCTGTATCATTGATGCTTTCATTAGGCATACGACCCAAATCTTTCATCTGTAAAATTTCATTTCTCATATCGTGTACTCTAATTGTTCATAATGGCTAAGCGGGGAACGCTGTAAGCGTTATCCCGGTTTGTTAGCAAAATATTATACCCATTCTAATATTGGGTTAGGTCTATGAACAAAATACCGTTTATTATTCGAAATTGAAAATATCATTCCCGAATGTAATTTCGTTCAAGTTCCTCTTTTTACAATCCACAACGCCTCCACCCGTCTGTCCGCATCTGTACTGCATCGATTTTCCATGCTTCCCCCACACGTTTCATACAGAAACGATAGTCGAGATTGATTCTTTCATCCTGCGCATAGATGTAAAGTTTGTTGCGGGAAACCTGTTCGGCATCAACCAGGCGGAAGGTGGCATACGTCCCCTCTGGAGAAAGCGACAAAGCGAGCGGCCGATACCCCATCCGTGGCTTCTCGGATACATACTGCTGCCAGATCTGCTGCAACTTCGGTCGCACATCCGGCGCATCAAAACCTGTCTGGTCGGTATATTTCTCCCATTGAGTCATGGCGGCAAAGAAAGCATACAGCACCTGTTCCGCCTGATGAACCGCATCAGCGTCCACCTCCAACTTCTTCTTCGCCTGGCTTCGTTGCAACGAGGCGAACAGCTCCATCTGCTCCTGGGTAAAGAGGTCGCCAGGACGCAAGGAAAGGCGTTTATTGAAAGCAATGCCAAGCACCCCTTCATAAGTGATCTGAGTTTGTCGAACATGCAAATGATTCAGCTTAGGGAGCTGAGCAGCCCGATGCAACCCCTCATCGTCCAGCGACGTGGCACTCAAGTCCAACAGAGCCACCTTACTTGCCTGCATCATGGACAACCCCTTTCCCGTAATTGCAGGATTTCCTGCCAAGAGCAGATACTCCAAAGTGGGCATGGTGGCAAATACCGCAAAGCATGCGTCGGTAAGCTCCGCATATTCGATCCCTACATTGACCATTTTCTTGGCACCTGCCAGCGGTTGAATCTGTTCGTCCGTCAAAGGGTAATGCTTGACATGAAATCCCACCAAAGCAGGATAAGCGCCAATCTGTTGAATCACCTCCACAGATAGCTCGGGCATGAGCATCACCTTATCGCCATCAAAAATCAGTTTGCCGTCTTCCCAGTCGATGGTACGTGCCCGCTTGGGAAAAGAAGTAAGTTCTTTTATCATCGTTCTATCATTTTTAAGGTAATCTTTGTTCATAGACTTTCTGTTTTTGCTAATGGTTTGAAAAGGAACGGCGTAAGACGTTATCTTTTCTTGTTAATAATATATTTATAGCCTCTTGAAAGTTATATCATCCGACACTCCTAATTCTTTCCGTCTAACTTCAAAGTCCTTTTTACTGAATGCCCCAAACTTGTTTTCTTGTGCTTCCCATGCTTCCTGTGTGTTATTTACGGGAATGATGTAATATTCGGTTGCATTCTTGTCATAACGCTGTAAGGAAATGCCTATGCTGTCCCTCAAAGCACGATATGCCTTGACAAGAATAAAATCATCGTCATATCCCACTGCGTAAACACTTGCTCCGGTTATTCCCGTATAAGGCGCATCATCATCGTTTTGTCGGTGATAACACACATCCATATCTTCTTTGGTATCTACCGCTATCAAATAATAGTTCCCAGTAAGATGCCGTTCATATACGAACCCGCAACTTTGCATTAGGGGCAACAATAAAAAGAGTAATGATATAACTGTTCTCATACGCTCAATTATTATTAATGGTTAGCAGGGAACGGCTTGCCGTTATCCTGCGTTGTTAGCAACCTCTTTAATTCTCACCTGATATTTTTGTAATTGCCATTTTTTATCAATCAACAAATATGTTGCGGACAATTCGTTTTTAGAATCGTCTATTATCCAAGTTAAATCTTGAACTTTAATACCTTGCTCATTGTCTGCAAATCTTTTCTCTTTCGGATTGCCAAATAACTTTATACAATGTTCATAAGATGAAGTTTCTATTACAGATAGTTTATATTGTCCGTTTTCGTTTGGTAGCCATAAATTTTCGATAAGGAATAACCGCATATCCTCTACTAATTCTTTTTCTACTGATTTGAGAACGGGGAGTTTATATATGTATTTATGTATATTAGCAGAGAAAAATGGAAAGAAGTGTTTTCCCATTATTCTTCGCTGCATAGATACATTATCTTTGTATGGATTAAATTCATCCAGTGGCATTATTAAATCCATACCCAACCAATTTACATCTTTTTCATATCTCACTTTCGACCTAATACCTACTGTGGAATATAATGCCCTAAAACAAAACAAGAAAACAAAGTCTATTTCACTATATTTCGTTTCTATAATTCCCGAAAAATCTTTCAAATCATTGCTTATGTCTGAGACCTTGATGTATCCCGGAGAATCCGATGTTATTCTTATTCGTTCCATATTTGTTGATTATATAGTTGCTAATGGCTTGACAAGGAGCTGCGTTTAGCAGCTATCTTGGCTCGTTAGTAATAATTCATTCCTCTTTCTGTTCATCCAAACATTCATTCACCCATTCTCTAAGTCCTTCATCAATATCTTTCTGCAATGTTTCTTCTAAAATCACTATACCTTCTGATTTTTCGGAAGTGTCAAGAGAGTTTAAGAATCTGTTAAGCATCCATATATTATATTCAGTAGGCACTCTACGAATAGAAGCATATAAAAAAGGAGCATAAGTATTATTATCAAATTTTTCCAAATAATGGACTACACGACCGGGATTGCCAAAGTTGAAATGTGGATGCCTTTCAAGTAATCTAAATAAAGGCTCGATTAAAGCATTATCCATTTCAGTTCAGTAGATGACAAAAATTGAATTTATGCTGTTAAACATCTAATCTTTAGGCGATTAAATTTGTAAAAGTCCTTGAAATTTAGTAATTTAAAGGAAAAGTTAGACCTCTTTTTCACATGAAAACTACTAATTCCAAGGACTCGGTCAAAGTTAACCAAATCCTCCCGATTATGCAAGACCATTTTGGACAAAACATGAATCTTGCACGAATAAAACTTATGGCGTTGCTGCTCCATGCACTCTGTGTGGTGCAGACTGTCAGCCTCCACAAACTGGCTGATGCGATGCCTACGGCTGTAGACAAGGATTCCAACCTCAGACGGCTCCAAAGATTCTTTGCCAAGTATGTACTTGACCTTGACATCATGGCCCGTATGATTTTCTCGCTGCTTCCTGTCAAGACCGGTCTTGTGCTGAGCATGGACCGGACCAACTGGAAGTTCGGGGAGTTCAATATAAACATCCTTATGTTGGGCATAACCTATAAAGGGATTGCCTTCCCTTTGATATTCAGCCTTCTTCCGAAACGTGGCAACTCCAACTGGGAAGAACGCAAGAAAATTATGGAACGTTTTATCCGTCTTTTCGGAGCAGACTGCATCGACTGCCTTGTGGCAGACCGCGAGTTCATCGGAAAGGAATGGACAGGATGGCTCAACAGCCGTCGCATACGGTATTACATCCGAATACGTCAGAACTTCTGGATTGTCAAGCCTTCCACCGGTGAGAGAATCCGAGCCTGGTGGCTGTTCAATGATTTGAAGGTCGGTCAGGAGAAATTCTTCCATACGCTCTTTCTTCACAAAGGTGAGTATGTCTATCTTGCCGGCAGCCGGATCAAAAACTCCGATGGTGTTCCGGAATTGCAGATTCTCATATGCTTCAATCGGCCCGAGGACGCGGTTTTGACATACAAAAAACGATGGGAGATAGAAACGGCCTTTAGAGCCATGAAATCTTCCGGCTTCAACATCGAGGATACCCATATGCGTGATATGGACCGCATCGCAAGACTTGTCGCGATGGTCTGCATGGCTCTTGTATGGGCGTATCTCGTTGGTGAACATAAAGATATAAATATTAAACCGATAAGGATTCTGAAACATGGAAGAAAGGCAAAGTCGCTTGTCAAATATGGATTGGAAGAGATTTCGACCATACTTATGCGTCCGACTTATACCCCAAAATTCGATGTTTTCAAATTTTTGTCATCTACTTAACCATTTCAGTTAAAACAGATTCTACCTCTTGCAAATCTTCTTCGGATTGAAGATTCATATCGTTGATTTTAGAAATAATCTCATTTACATTCATACTTCGTTTATGTTTATCAAGTTATTACTAATGGGATAGCGTGGAACGCTGTAAGGCGTTATCACGCTTCGTTAGCAATATTTTTACTTCTAAATTCTTTTAATTTCTTTTCAATAAAAGCAAAGTCATTGATTGCTTTAATCCCGTCTTTTGCTCTATCGTATTTTTGTCGCCATTTTCTAATGCCATACAGATAAAACTTTAATCCCTCTTCCGTTAAATCTCCAATTTTTATTTCAGTATTATCTGTAGGCTTTTCTCCTTTTTTTAGTATTTCTTTAGTTGTCAATCCATTATCTTGTAAGAAATGGATGATATTTTCAAAAAAGATAATTTGCTCTGTTTTGAATTTATCAGTTAAGGGTGGTATAGACTTCATTTGAGTAAACCATCCTAATTTTGATATTATCTCGTCTTTATCCATATTTCAAATTTTATTGCTAATGGGATGCAGCTTGCCGCCGTTTAGGCGGAACAGGTGCTTGTTACCGATATATTTTTACGAATATTGCCAAAATCCTGCAATAATATTACCTGTTACATTATGCTTGTATAAGAACAAAGCCCCATACATAAACACATATTCCATATTTTTTCTATAACCTTCTTCATCAATTTGTAAAAACACTGGCGTCTCTTAAAATCTGTTAATGCGAAATTGTTAAACTCTGTATTCATGTTGGTTACGCGATTTTCAGGCCTGCAAACCTTGTCGCACTTTTCAAATGATTATATTGGGGTTGGAGCCTTAAAACTCGGTTCCCCAATTTTTCATGAATGCAGGACGATACATTTTTAGCCAGATTGTTGACTTTTTGCCAAAACGCAAATTTGAAAGAATCATGGAGCATCGTACCAAAAATAAGGTTGAGGACAGAACCCTCGGATGGCAGTTGTCTTATTGGGGACAGTTGCTTGTCCTTATATTCGGTCAACTGCTCGGATGTCGAAGTCTCCGTGAACTCTCGGATATCACTACAGCACATCGCAAGAAATCCTTTCATCTCGGATTTGGCAAAGAAGCGGTAGACCGTAATATTCTCTCCAGATGCAATACCAATCGTGATTGGCATGTGTTCGAGGAGTTCGCCAACCATATGATTGTGCTGGCTCAGGAAGCCCGTATAGACCGGGAATTTTGTATCGGCGGCAAGTTCTATGCGTTCGATTCCTCCACGATTGACCTTTGCATGAGTGTTTATGACTGGGCAAAGTTCAGAAGCACCAAGTCCGGCATTAAACTGCATACCCAACTTGATATAGTGACGCAGATTCCAGTTATGATAAACATCACCAATGCCTCGGTTCATGATGTAAATGCGATGGATATCATTGATTATGAACCGTTGGCCGGTTATATCTTCGACCGTGGATACTGGGACTTGGATAGGCTTCATAAGATTGAGGAACATGGAGCCTTCTTTGTCATAAGAGAGAAGGCTAAGCCGAAGTTCATTGTCGAGGATGGTCTGGACATGCCCGAGAATGGAAACATTCTTCAAGATTATACCGTAAGGTTTACCGGTAGACGCAATGCATCCAATTACCCTTCCCGGATTAGACGTATTGTAGCGTATATCCCTGACCTGAAGAGAAGTTTTGTTTTTTACACAAATAATTTCTTCCTGTCTGCCGAACAGATTGTGTTCCTTTACAAGAACCGATGGCAGGTGGAGCTTTTCTTCAAATGGATCAAACAGCACCTTAGAGTCACCACATTCTGGGGTAATTCCGAGACATCCGTCAGAATACAAATTTATGCGGCTATATGCACTTACTGCGTTGTCGCAATAATCGAACATAAAATGAAACTTGAAAGAAACATCTACGAAGTCATGAGAATCCTCGGCAGCTCCCTGCTTGTCAAGGAGCATATCAAGGACTTGTTGACTCCAGAACCGGAGCCAGCACAAATAGCAAATTGCCATCCAACTCTTGACCTCGAATTTGATTAACACTTTTTAAGAGACACTAGTGTTGTAAAAAGAAAGAATATCCGTCTTTTTCCAATTCTTCATAATAGTAATCTTTCCACTGAATAAAACGTGGTTCACCACCCACTTTGATAAATTGAAAATCACTGTCTTGTGGGTAATAATAATTGCTAATAGAATTAACAGATAATTCTTTGATGCTTTTCTCTGAACGAGTACCTATGTCTGAATACTCGTGTTCTATAACCTTTACGGCTATCGAAGGATAAATGTTATTCTCTATAAGAATTTCAAAATTATCATGTATCAGAATAGAAAGCATCTTATCTTCCTTTTCCGGGTGTACCAGTGTTGCATAGAATTTATAATCGCAAGGGATTTGTTCTTCTATACATTTAGGTGGATTGCCACCAATCCTGCCTTTTACATTCTTATCGAATGGAATACATTTGGCATATCGTTCGTTCATATTTTTTTGTTTTATTATTATCGGTAATGGCTTGTGAATAACTGACCGTTAAGGACAGTTCATTCGCTTGTTATCAATATTTATGCGTTGTTACAAATCAACCGTAAAGATGACTGAACAACCTTCTTTTTGAGCATTCTCATAAAATGATTGAATATCTCCACTCCAACCTAAAAGATAATTCAAGCTATCATCATTTTTAGGTAATGAATATTCTTGTTCATCTATCAATGGAAAATTCTTTCGTATAATTTCTTGCAGGTTATTTTGATGTAAATAGGCAACTATCTGCGTTACATCAGAATGAGTTTTCAGAGTCATGATTTCATCTTCTGTTTCAACTAAAAACTCTCCACCGAACACAATGTTTGTCGGGACAGAATTTTCCTCATTCCACTCACCCCCACCAAGACAATATTGGATACCTTCCCATGCTTTATCCAACTCGCAACCACGAGGCGTTTCCAATAAGGTTTCCTCTATTTCCTCTAACATATAGTCATATCGTTCATCACGTGGCAAGGAACGAAGTTTGTTCAGTTCATCTTCTTTCAAAGCATATAAAACACCTAATCTTGACATAATTTATTCTCCTATTGTTTAATTTATTGATAATGGTTCAGCAGGGAACGGCTTGTCCGTTATCCTGCTTCGTTAATGGTAAATTATATTTTTCCTTGTCTGTGCAATGCCTTTATGAAAAAGCAAATAAAGGTTGCCACTATATATACAGTAAGTGCCCACACTCCAACTTTACGTTGCACAGAGTTTTCATCCTCATACTTGGTTATAATTCTTCTGTACCTTTTCTTGAAGAAAAATCTGCCACACAGCAATGCTATTAAACTGCCTTCAATGATATAGTATTGAGTATCGGACGGATAATCAATGATTCCGTATTGGGTTAATATACCCCATGCGGTTAATACATTTGTACTTAACATGACCGAAAACAAAAGCATTGCCAAAAATGTGGCTCCTTCCGATACAGAAGAATGAAGCCATAATCTATAAAACCTATAATATAAATAGTCTATCATATACCTTATTACCATTAATGGTTAGAAAGGAGCATCGTCAGATGCTATCTTTCGTCGTTAGATACTGATTTTATAGTTTCAAGAATATTGCCCGATACAATATTTTGAATACCACTGAATATATCACTGCCATAATAATAAACAAGATTGTCGTAATCAGCCCACACTTGTTCTTGTTCATCTAACCACACAATCAAATAGCCGGGATGAATGTCTGCTAAATAGATAACCTTATTGACCCCTAACTTCAAAGCCACTTTTTGCATAGCTTCCGGGCGGTATTTCTTTATTTTCTTGACATCAAAATAAAGAATATCAGATTGGTTCAGTTCTAATTTCATGTTATAGAATAGAGCAATCTTGCTTATAATACTTTCATTCAAAGGATAATCAAACTTAGAGTAGGATTGTCTTAACTTGTCTATGTAAGAATCCTGCATCATTTGAAAATTAAATTCGTCCCAATGGTTATGAACAAGTATTTCCTTTATTGCAGTAGGTATAATCATTTCTAATTGTATCTAATGGGTTGGTGAGGGACAGCGTTCAGCTGTTATCTCGACCTTGTTACAGACGATTTAACTAACATAATTCCATTTCCAATATCGTATATACCTGACCTTTGGCATTGCGAATAAGTATTGAAATGAAATCAAAAGCATTACATTTCAGATACTCTTTGTTTACCCAGTCGCCGTTGATTAGTCGTACTTGTTCGGTGGCGGTATATTCATCATCGAAATCAGTACTACTGCATCCAAGAATGATAATTTCAAATTCTGTTTCAGCATCTTTATCTACAAACTGAATCTCAGGAGATAATGGATGTTCTCTATTATCCTCTATAAGTAATGCTTCATATCCATTATACCGTTCATCAAAAAGAGTAATCCTTTCTCCTGAATGTACTGAATCCGCATATATTGCCAAAGGTGAAGTTTGCTTGCCTACAATGGAATTATCAATTAATTCACCACAAAAGTAAAGTTTGAATTTTGTTTCGTTTTGCGGTGATATTAACCGACCTTTCCAATACACAGGATTATTAAACCATGAATCTTCTATCAATTCAGGAAAATAGTCTTTGTGTATAATAAATGGTTTCAGATAATCCGGTATATATTCCATATATTTCTGTATTAAGTTGTCTGTAATGGCTTGGCGGGGAACGGCGTTAGTCCGTTATCCCGGCTTGTTACCAATATTTTTTTAAGTATTAGCCAAAGATTTCTATTCCTAATTATTAAGAGCAATCTCTTTACCAACAAATATGGCATCACCACATTTCATATAGAAACCATTTTGACCGTTGTATTTCCTAAGAGCATAGGGATATGCAACAATTCCTTTTTGTGGCTTTATACTAATTTCACAACATCCATGTGATGTTTGGTAAAGCAAAAAAACTTTTTCCCCATGCCTTTTTAAAATGTCATATACCTTATTCTTCCATTCTTTTTCATCCTTATCTTCAATGTTATATGAATCAGCAATACGACCATTTCTTAAAAAATGGGAATCATTAACATCCGGCTTAGAGCGTAAGAACTGCATTTGTTCCCTTGCAATACTACCAAAATGGTAATATTCGCCATATTTTTTGTATCTCGTTTTTAATTCTTCCATTGTCATCAAATCAAAATTTACGATAGAGAAGAAAGAACTTGATGAATTTACAACAGACGTATATAGTCTTTTGCTAATGTCAGCTTCCAAAGAAGGAGAAATATCTAAAAAGAATATATTAGGATTGTACCCTCGTAATTCCTCACAAAATTGCTGCTCATCATTTTGAGTCATAAATAACTGAAAATCTCTACTTTTCTCCATTGTATTTAATTTTGATGATGATAAAATCTTTGGCTTACCTTATCGCACTGTTATTGGTAATGGGTTGACAAGGAGCTGCGTTCAGCAGCTATCTTGGCTTGTTAATAATAATTACAATGTTATTCGTATAAAAGATTCACATTTAGCAGAGGAATACTTTCTTTTAAGCACCCCTCGCTTCTATGAATTAGAAATGAAACTAATACTGTTTCAAATTCAGAATCTTCAAGGATATAAGGAGTTAAGTGTGCTATTTTTCCTTTGCCATTCAATGATATTTTAGTCCATTCTTTTTGTGTAAATTCCGGCCACTTCCTTAATTCGTAGCCCGGAATTAAACTCAACTCTCTTATGTCTTCCTTGATGTAAAAGCGACCCTCTTGCTTATACTCTCGCCCCAATAAAGGACGGATAGAATCAATATTTTCAGAACTGTAAATCGGATAAGAATAGGGATGAATACCCCAAGTTATCATGATTATTTCTTGGCTGAACAGTTCATCGATTAGCTCTGTATTGGAAAATTCGTCTATTAAGTCCAACTTCCGATTGCCATATTTTCGAGTTATTATTTCTTCCATTTTTGCTAAGTCCACAAGAATGAAGCCGAGATAATTATAAGAATCAAAGTATTTGTCAGATATAGAGTAAACCAAATTTTCATTTAGTTTCATTTCTGAAAAATAGAAGTAAATAGTGATAATTTCAACAGGTATTGGAAGAACATCAATAGCGGGCAAGGTGTGAACAGGCTTGTCCTTAAAAATCTTAACACCAATATTAAATTCTCCATGTAAGCTAAAATCTATTTTATGTTCAGACAAACCACTATTCGAAGAAAGCAATCGTATATCTGACTTGTCATTTATATAAACTTTCCCCAAATAAGTTTGATTTATTAATTCGCCTAAAATGGAATCACTAAAGGTTAATTGGTTTTCAACCTTTTCAAACACACATCTAACATTATATTGACCTGATATACGATTCATGACATCAGGAATCGTATAACTAATCCGGTCAATACATAGCTGTAAATTGGCAATTAAATCGTTGCCACCTCTAAATGCTATTGTTTTTATTCTTTCCATTTTATGTGAATCTTTTTTACGAACTCAATTATTATTAATGGTTTGCAGCTTGCCGCCGTTAGGCGGAACAGGTGCATGTTATTCGCATATTATTCGGGTCGCCAATATGGATGTAATGCCGTTCCAATATTAAACATTGGAACATTAAACTCATTTATCCATTCAAGGCGAGTCCAAATGCCAGAGTTTTCACCGACCATAAGCATCCTTTCATTACAAAAAACAGCTTCCATTTCATAAGGGCGACGACCAATTTCAAAGTTCATTACAATAAATCTAACTGGAGCTTTATCTTGTAACGGTACAACAACCGAATTGCATTTTAAGGTGGATTTTGCCACTTTACCTAATGTCTTTCTACTATGTCTTACAGCCTCAATAGAGCGTTTGGCATTTCTCGAAATCGCCATAGGTCTATATATCGGACCAAATTCCGGCTCTACATCATTTGGCAGGACATCCATTTTATCTACTAACTTTGTAAGACCGTCAATCATCATTTCTTTTATTTCATTTGAATTAATATTGCAAAATCCCGCCCATGCAACAAGCTGTTTGTCGGTAGGAAAACTCTCGCCGTCCACATCAAACCACACATTAAAATCGCTGCCCAAAGAATTGATATAGATAGGGGATTTGGCTGTATATAGTCCCCAATCATCAATTTGCCAAAGCGAGCAATCAAAGTTTGATATATAGTTTTTTTCTTCCATTTGTTTTTGCGAATAATGGTTTGCAGCTTGCCACTGTTAAGTGGCACAGGTGCTTGTTATCGCTATATTTCATTTTTTATATGATTCATTTTTTCTCTGCAAATATCAATACAGTGATTATATGAATTAATGTCAAATGTGTACTCATATTTAGCCAATTTATTCAAAATTAAAATTCCATTTTTGTTCATCAGCTTCGTTATTATAAAAATGAAGTAATTCAAATCTTTTTCCTTATCCCCAGTCCATTGTGTCCTGTCAATACAAAAACTAACCCTATATTCTTTTTTAGCACTGTAATATCTCGGTTGATATACTCCTGTTCCATTATAGTAGGACGAAATATCACCATCAAACAACAATGTCAACTTAAAAAAGAAAACGCCATCATTTTCAAATGAAGCAAATGTATCTTTTATGATTTTCCTCATATTGCGCACAAAAGGACTTAGAGCTTTAGATGCATTAAGTTCTCCACCATATATTATATTTAATGCAAATTCCATACTTCTATCTTAATCAAGTTAGCGATAATGGTTTGGTGAGGAACAGCGTTTAGCTGTTGGCTCGACCTTGTTACCAACCTCAATTATAATTCAGAGAAATCAAAAAGATTGAAGAACTTATCAAACTTCTCTTCTGTTCTACATGACAAAAATATTCCGTCATCTGTTGGTGTATTGTCGGCTTTATAGAAATACCAAATCAGATTATCTTGATATGCATATATGATTAAAGCATCATATTGCACAACTTTATTCCATTCCTTTTGTACATATTCCAATATAGCAGGATAGGCTTCTTCGTTTTCAGCTATTCCGCCAAACTCAAAGCCTCCTTGTGCGCAATTATAATACATCGTTAATAGAATAAAATCCATTAATCCAATCGGTTCTGTTATCCAACCTTCATCATCACTATACTTAACCCAGATTGTGGTATCATGTATTGTAGTAGCCCATAAACACACTTCTTGATTTTCTGCAAGAAAGATAATCTTTTCACCATCTGATTGTAATTCGTCTAATGGTAAGAACCGTTGGAACGAAGAAGCCAATACCTCTACTTTTCCAACAGATAAATAAAAATGCCTTAGAGCTTCCGGCATTGTTAGTCCAAGCATATTTTCAGCCTGTTTGATTTCATCCGTTGTGTAACCGTCATTTGCAGTTAATTTTCTGCCTAATAACTGTTCTGCTGTTTGAATAATGTTCTTCATATTTTAATTGTTGGTAATGGGATAGCGGGGAACGCCGTTAGGCGTTATCACGCTTTGTTAGTCACGTTATTATTCTTGCTTATAAATTCATAACAGTCATCCAAAGCATATCGGGCTAAAGCACTTTCTATCCATTTCTCATAACTATCGGGAAGCTTTTCGCATTCGGGATGTGTAAGCCAATACGTTTCACCATATAGAGCAAGCATTGCCCAATGATAAATGTTTTCGTGAGAAAAGAAAACAACATCATCAGTTGTGCTTATTGGCTGTTGTAAAGGATGAAAGTCTTTAACCAGTTGCAGTGCATTCTCTATGGTAGTATTTCCATATATAGATATGCACTCTTTCAATAGTTCGCAAAACACTTTGAAATGAAAGATGATTTTAACATCTTCATCCTCTGTTACTATAATGTCTTTGTTCATGCTGTTATCATTTATAAGTTATCGCAAGTTGTGACTAATGGGATAGCAGGGAACGGCTTGCCCGTTATCCTGCGTTGTTAGCATCATATTTAACTATCAGCAGAAAGCGACATCTCCAGTTCCCACTTCGATAATATCATATTTGCCATTATTGACCTTTATCTTAATACCACAACCATGTTCAACGTCAAATTCAACTCTGAACTCTACTCCAAACAGTTCATCTTCATTTTGTTCAAACAAGACGAAAATGTTTATCAATTCTATATCTTGTACGTGTGCATCAATCTTGTAAGTATCTTTAGCCCATGCTATAATAGAATTACAAGCTCTACTATACCATTGTGGCATATTGTTTACAAAAGAAGCTATCTTTCCTTTATAATCTTCTGTCAGTTCTTCTTCTGATACAGATAAACTATCTGATAAAGTGATACAAACCTCATCATCCAAGTCTTTCAAGAACACATACATTTCGAGGTCTTCATTAAAAATTATTTCTGTCGCTTTCATATCTTATTACTTTTTAGTTTGTTGATGCTAATGGGTTGCAGCTTGCCGCCGTTAGGCGGAACAGGTGCTTGTTAGCATCATTTTTAATCCAATTCTGCTCTTGAAAATAAATCCTGTATCAAAGTTTCATTTTCACAGGCGTTTTTGAAGGCTATGATAAATGTTTTCAATGCTTCTTTATCGTCAGAATATGCGCAAAACATATCGGCTTCGGGGTCAAACTGAACAATATCTATTAATTTAGGCTCCAATTCGTCTAAAAAAACTCGTGCCAAAGAAGCCCAGTCATAACCCGTTCCTTCAAAGCCTTCGTTTTCTCTTGTTTGAAAAATCTCATCCTTATACTCGCCAACATTCAAACAAACAGATACGCTGTTTTCATGCTCTACCCAAAAGAACGGTTTTATTTGTTCCTCAAAATTATTAGTGCCCATATTGTTCTAACTCATTAAAAAGCTCATCTCCATTTGCTTTAATGCCATCTCTAAATTTAGCAGGAATTTTACTGCCACAACGCTCAAACCAATCGTTAAAAACATTCTTCCATTCCTGAACTTTCTCTTTTTTGATTAGCAAATTAGCATCAACCGTAAATCTTTTAGCTAACATAACTAATATATCTATATGAGTTAAGACTGCTTGAGTTGGCTTATTAGCCGTTTTTAGCCATTCAATATTTTCGTCAATCTGCTTTAATGCCAAATTGATGTATCGAGCATTTTCTAATTCTGCCATTTCATTACCTTCTGGCGCTGTACTAAATATTTTCATTGTAATCCTATTTGTTTTTCGATGCTAATGTATTTGTAAGATCACCCGTAGGTGCTGTTTATTGTGGTAAACGTCACCCGGCAGGTGTGTTTCCTAATCTCTATTAGCAACAATCAAATCATTATCGTTATTATGGACATTTAAAGTAAAAAAGATATTCCTATAATGATTAAAGCAATAGATGCAAATATGTATCTATATCTTTTTGTAGAAAACATTGCACCTATACAGGAGATAGATACAGCAAATTGCATACATTTCAAACTTAACTCTGTAGTCTTAAATATACACATAGACAAAAAAGATAATGCCAAAACAAATATTATAGCATTCAATATATATTTCAGTTTCATATTACTTTGATTTACATTGACCTTATTATCAGTAGCATATAAATTGCTCATCCTATCCCAATAACCAATCCTATACAAGAGAACCAGGTGAATCTCTTTTCCTTGTATTTCAGCACATAGACCAGCCCGATAATAGCACATAAAGGAATAATAGCTGCACCTTTTGTTAATGCCTCTTTTTGCACTTTCGTGGTCGGAGTTTATATGCTTTCCCTCCAAATGTCAGTTTCTCGCAAGCTACTTTATAGCCTTCGCTGTTAAAATAATACCGGTAAACATATTCTTCCTTGCCTTCTGAACCTGAATAGGATGTGCTGCTTGGACGGGTTGTTTCCCCGTTAATTGACAACAACGGAGGATTCTGATCGGGACGAGTATTGCAGGTAAGGGTGGCACAGTATCTCACGTAATCTCCGACCAGTTGCTCCACATTCAAACTGCATTTCAATCTTTTTCTGTCCACTCCGGCAGGATTTACATGCACACGACATTCAGGAGTGGTATAGGTACGGTTCCCTACCGTTACAGATGCGGCAGGGAGCTGAATCTCACCGCTTTTCCTGAACCGCACAAGATAGCTGAAACAGGTTTCATCACTCTTGCTTCCCACTCCGTTCACAAGTGTGTAACTGCTACATTTATGTTGTTTCGGACCACTCACCACTTCAATGTTGTCATTGAATACCGGATAAGAAGCCGTGTCGAACTGGGAATTGACCAAAGCATACGTCAGTTCCACCACTTGTCCCGCACGGATCTCCCGTATTGTGTCTGCCTTTATGTGGAAATACACGGAGTCTGCGGTAGTCGAGGCGTACACTCGAACTCCCGAAAAAAATACATACATCCATATACAACAGATTTGTATGTTCCTGATTGACTTCCTTGTTATGTATCTGACCTCTTTTTTCATTTATTGATGTATCATATCAAACATTGCCGTAATCTATTCTTTATTGCTCTCACTATATAATGACGGGACAACATTCATGAATCGTCCAATGAATCAAGCGGATTAGGTATGCTCGACTTGTGGGCACTCGTGACATGAAGGTAGATGCTCGTAGTCTTGATGTCGTTGTGTCCCAACAACTCCTGTATGGTTCTCAGGTCCGTTCCCTGCTCCAGCAGGTGAGTGGCAAAGGAGTGGCGGAGCATGTGTACGTGTACCCGGTGCTTGATGCCCGCACGATTGGCGGCTTCCTTCAACACTTTCACCAGTGCGCTTGCCGAATATTGCTCTCCGGGTGTTTCGCCCTCGAACAGCCATTTCTTCGGACGGTATTCCTTGAAATATTCCCGAAGTTCGCACAATACCTTCTCCGACAGCAGCGAGTAGCGGCATTTTTTGCCCTTGCCCATAATGCGAATCAGCATACGTTCGCTCATAATATCCTGCGGAGTGAGGTTAAGCAACTCGCTCCTTCTCAATCCTGCGGAATAAATCAACGAAATCATACAGCGATGCTTGCGGTTTGCAAGGCATGAAAGAATGCGCCGCACCTCGTTGCGGCTCAACACTTCGGGCAGGCTCTTGTACTCTTTGGCACGGGTGATACCGCCGTAGTATTGCCGTTTGCCGCCTTTCACCTGCTCGTAGTAGAACTTGATGGCGTTGATGCGCATATTCTGTTGTGACACCGAGATTTTCTTCTCGTTCACAAGATAGAGTATGTACTTGTTGATGTCCGGCACTTTCAGACGGTCGATGTTACGCCCCTTGTGATATTCCATGAAGTCGCTGAAATAAGCCTTGTAGGTCTTGACGGTCGAAGGGCTGTAACGTTTCTGTTCCAGCAGTTCAAGATAGCCTTTCGGCAGCACATATTCCCGTTTTGGCTTGGGATGGCGTACATATACACGGCTGTAGTCAATATAGGCGTGCGGAGAATAGCGGTCATAGAAGGCGGGAAGGCGGAAAACGGTGGCTGGAATGTAGCCGGAGCCGTCCACGACCGCAGCCACGTCGGTGTCCTGTGCCAGCAGCAGGGTTATGGCTTGGCTGTCCGCGTAGTCCACCCGGATGCACTCCTCACCGTTGTACCTGTCTTTATGCAGGACGATGCTGCCACGTTGTTTTAGTATCTTATCCATAATGCCGACAATTGTTTTATGGCCTCAAAATTACTGAAATAATTCTGAAAAACAAACCAATTGGTTTGTTTTTAATACATAAAAAAGCGGTTGATAACACAAAACCGCTCATTTTCATCAATAAATCAGGCTTTTAGCAGTGAATAGACAAAGTGAAGTTCTCTCGCAAGACGCTTAATGTCAAGCCCTTTCAAAAACGATTGCTCGAACGACAATCCGAAGAATACCTGCCGGAACAACATGGCAGTGTCCTCGACAACAAGACCCTGCCGTATCTCCCCGCTTTCTTTCGCCCGTTTTATTGCGGATTCCCATAACTCATATTCCTGCCGGAACAGATCTGCAATCTTATTTTCTACATCCGGGTAATAAAGCCGTACCTGCATCAACAGATGATAGTAATAGAAATTGATGCTGCAACCTGCCGGATTGTTGCCGTCATCAAGAAGCGATATGAGTTTACGCATGGTCTGTTCCACACCTTTTATATATTGTTCGATAAATTCCGACAGGGTGGCAGCCTTGAAACGAAACTTATTTGCCACAGACTGCATACCGAAAACATATTTATCTATAACCGCAACAAAAAGATCCAGCTTTATCGGATAATAGTACACCAGCCCGGCTTTCGTCAGCCCGCAGGCTTTTCCGATCTCTACCTGACTTGCCTTCTCATAATTCATCTTGGCGAAAACGCGCAGTGCGTTTTCAAGCACTTCTTCACGGTTGGTTATCATACTAACTTCTATCGTTTAATTTTGCGAAGTTACAAAATAATAATGTAATCATAACGCAAAAAATTTAGATTAAACTATCGATTTTCAAGGTTATGGTATTTATAATATAATTGGGTTCACTTTCATGGTGGTGAGATTCAGGTACAGGCCGTGGCGGTTGTCAGTTCGGGATAGGTATTGGAATAGAATCCCATCACCATTTCGGGGCTGTCCGACGGATTGGGGTCGTCGAGTGTGATTGTGGCTGTCCCTTTCTTGAAAGTGAACGGCTGAGACCGAGCCGTCGCGGGCTGTTGTGCCGGTTGCTGCGGCTGGGCCTGCTCGGGTTCACCCATCATTGTGAAGAGATCTCCCTGTCCCACCAACTTCTTCTGCTCGTCAAGTCACTCGTCGATTGTCTTCAAGTCGTCGGGTTTGGCGTACTTGCGTGCCTCGGTAAGCGCGTCCACGGCCTCCTTATGTCTCTTGGCGGCGATATGCTCCTCCGCCTTCTTGAGATTTTTCTCATACTTCTCGCGCTTCTCCCTGTCCTCTTTGGATTCTTTCGCCTTGGCCTCCTTCGCGCCCTTGCTCGATGAAGCCGCTTTGCTGGCCTGCGCCTCGAACTGCGCCATGTTGGAGATCAGTCCTGATGCTTTTTGCATAGGGCGTGCTACCACTTGCATAAAGCCTGAGTCGAGTTCTTCGGGTGTGCCGTTCAGTGTCAGCGGCACGATGCTGTTCTGCGCCTCATCCTTGAGACGGGAACTTGATTCCGGGTCTTTCAATCCGGACGATTCTTTTCTTCGGCACCGGAATTGTCACCGCCGGTTGTGCCGCTGTCATGACAGCCTGTCTCATAGTCGTTTCTTTTTTAATTAATTATTGAATATCCGGGCTTGGCAGCCCGATGAACTACAAGGGCATTACAGCGGCAGACTCCGGTAATGCAAGGCTTTCGGGAAAAATACCGGAGCGAAGCGAGGATGATTTTTCCCGAAACCGATAAGCCCGGCCTTGCAGTCCGAAAGAGGCGGACGCTAATTTTGCCCGGTAGTTTCTTCGGGTCTGTCAGCCAGACTATTCCTCTCGACCCTGTTTCATGCAGTCATTTTTCAATGGGGTTCTACTAATATCAAGTTTTGTTGTATGCTTTGTTTCAAATAAAATTCAATCCTCATGACGCATTATTAATTATGAACCATACAGCGGATACAGGTGTTGAAATTGGATAGTAAATATATGTAATATCACAGTTTATGACACAATATCAATTAAAACGGGCTTACGAACCCGCTTCTCCGGAAGACGGCTTCAGGGTATATATAGACAGACTTTGGCCGAGAGGTCTCTCGCACGAGACTTTCCATTATGATTTGTGGGATAAGGATATCGCGCCGTCCACAGAACTCCGCGAATGGTTTCATGCGGATCCCGATAACCGATGGTCTGAATTTGAGACTCGATATTCCAAAGAACTGGAGACCAGCCCTTCGTTCGGGGCATTGCGACATCTTCTTGCTCAGAAATCTGTAGTGACATTACTTTATTCGTCTCATGATGAACGACATAACAATGCCATTGTGGTTTACAACTTATTGACAAAATAATCTCTTAACATATCCTCCACTTATGAAAATGTTCTGTTACCAGTGCCAGGAGACCGCACGCGGCAAAGGCTGCGAGATACAAGGTGTATGCGGAAAGAAACCCGAAACGTCTGCAAGAATGGATCAGCTGCTTTACATCGCCCGTGGCATGGCCATCGTAAACCGACAGTTGCGAGAGAAAGGCGCATCAAGCAAGGATGCATCCCGGTTCATCGTCGACGCACTGTTCACCACCATCACCAACGCGAACTTCGACAATGACATGCTCGACGGCTATATCACAAAAGCCCTCGACCTGAAAAACGAACTCGAAGGAGAGTCGAAAAAGCGCGGCATGGAGCCTCCTTTCATGCCTGAGGTGTCGTATCATATCCCAAAGGAGGAATATGGCGTACATGAGGTAATCGAACACAGCGGCACTCTTGAAGAAGAAATCACAAGTGTGCTCCATGACAAGAACCCGAATATAAGAGGTCTCAAGCAGCTTGCTATGTACGGCTGCAAGGGTATGGCGGCCTATGCCCGCCACGCCTGTAACCTCGGTTATGAGGACGAAGACATATATGTCGTGATAGAGAACGCCCTTGCCGAGATAAGCCGTCCTGACATAAGCGTGGATGAGCTGTTTTCGCTCGTGCTCAATGTGGGTGACGGGGGTGTCAAGGCTATGGCTCTGCTTGACAAGGCAAACACATCGACCTACGGCAATCCCGAAATCACAAAGGTAAACATCGGAGCAAGGAACCGTCCGGGCATACTCGTGAGCGGTCACGACCTCAAGGATCTTGAGGAACTGCTCGAACAGTCAGCAGGCAAAGGGGTTGACATCTACACCCACTCGGAGATGCTCCCTGCCCAGAGCTATCCTTTTTTCAAGAAATTCCCCCACTTTGCAGGTAACTACGGCAACGCATGGTGGCGGCAGATTGACGAGTTCGAGACATTCAACGGCATGTTCCTCTTCACCTCCAACTGCATCGTGCCCGCGCGTCCGAAAACCACCTACATGGACCGCGTCTACACGACCGGTGTCGTCGGAATGCCCGGCACACATTTTATCCCCGAGGGGAAGGACGGCAAAAAGGATTTTTCCGAAATCATAGAGCGGGCGCAGACATGCCAGCCGCCGACAGAGATAGAGCACGGTGAGATTGTCGCCGGATTCGCCCATAACCAGGTGCTTGCTTTGGCGCCTAAGATTATCGACCTCATCAAAAGCGGTAAAATCCGCAAGTTTGTGGTCATGGCAGGCTGTGACGGCAGAATGCCCTCGCGCAAATACTATACGGAATTTGCGGAAAGGCTTCCTAAAGACTGCGTGATTCTCACCGCAGGCTGTGCCAAATACCGCTACAACAAGCTTCCGCTCGGTGATATCGAGGGTGTTCCGCGCGTGCTCGATGCCGGACAGTGTAACGACTCCTATTCGCTCGTCGTGATTGCCAATGCTCTCAAGGACGCTTTCGGCCTGGAGAGTGTCAACGATCTGCCGATTGTCTACAACATCGCATGGTATGAGCAGAAGGCGGTGATAGTGCTTCTGGCCCTGTTGAGCCTCGGAGTGAAGAATATCCACACCGGCCCGACGCTGCCGGCGTTTTTCACCCCCGAAATTCTGAAAGTGCTTCAGGAGAAGTTCAATATAGGTACCATCGCCACCGTTGACGAAGATTTGGCCACCCTTATCGGTTGAAAGAAATGGACGGTCGGAATGTGAAACGGTTTATCCATAAATATGTGATAGCAGCGGCGCACGCCATCCTTTGGCTGGCGGCGCTGTCTCTTGCCGCATATTTCCATCTTGACCACGGATATTCGGCTGCCGAGGCGCTTCTCGGCTCCACGCTCATGGCATATTGTGCATATGTCTGTGAGTCCGGACTGGGCACATGGCGCGTGGCGGCCGCTGCCGGTGATGTTAGGATTGATTTCAGGAAGGCCGGATTGTGGGGATGGATTGTCGTGAACATAGCGGTAGCAATAACCCTGTCGTTGCTTTTTCTGAAATACCCCGAATGGTGGATATTGCTCCTCATCATACTTAACGCCGGATGGCAGAAATATATGAACGGGCGAATACCCCCGCGTTTGCAGGAAACCTTCCAGTCTGTAAAGCTATGAAAATATCATCCGAACTGTTCCTCTGCCTCGGGCTTGTCTTTGCCGCTTTATATTTTCTGATATTCGGCATCGGCTTTGTCATCACTATGAAGATTCGCAAAAAAAAAGAAACCTCTAAATAAATTTACGACATGTTCAGATTAAAAGACAGAATTCCATACGCTGACGGCTCCATAGCGAAGGAGATTGTCATGCAGAACCATAGCGGGCTTTCGCTCCTTATGGCAGTTGACAAGGGACTTGAGATTCCCACACATACGGCTAATGCCGACGTGCTCGTCCAGGTAATAGATGGGAGCATGGAGTTCAACATTGAGGATAAAGTACTTGAGTTGAAAGAGGGTGATGCGCTCACTATGACACCGGGTGTGAAACATTCCTTAAAGGCTACGGAACGGTTCAAGGTTCTTGTCACAAAGCTCAACGCATGAGCACGGCATCGTTCGGTCTTCAGGCATCCTGAGCGTATGGACTCCCCGGATGCCTTTATTATTTCCCGATTAGATGCCGGATAGCCATTATCGGGTGATAAATGAGCATCCTCGGGCCGGAAAAGCGCATGACCGTCTTTATTTTTTCTTTCATATCCGGACGGTAACAATGTATCCTGCATTTGCGGCAACTTCCTTTCGAATCGCTGAAAGGACAATGGCGAAGACGGCTTTCGGCATACCTCGCCAAATTCTCACACCCGGGACAAGTATCTCTATTTCCCTCTTTCAGGCGGCAATATAGACGGATCATCTCTCTTACGATCCTGATTTCGTATTCTATCTTCATTTATGGTTTGGATTTGCCGACCGGCGGTTCTGTGAGTGTTATTTTGACAACGGTTGTGCGGTCGAGGCTACGCTTGATCGCTTCATCAAAATTCCCCATGTAATTAGGTAAGAAGCGTTGGCAGAGCAGACGCAAAGCCATAATCTTTTCCGCGTTATCAGTCACAATCTCCGCCTCCCCTAAAGCGACGGCAGAGTCATAATACATAGTAAAATTCTTTTTCCCGGTCTCAAATTTCGGGGAGCATCGGCTGACGGCACTCAGACTGACAATGGGATTGGCCCTTATGCAATCCATCTTCTCCCCCTCGTCGGCGCAATGGAAATAAAACGTGTGCCCCTCCCCCCGTATCAACGACAGCGGGAGTCCGTATGGCGTTCCGTCCGGTCGTATCATCGACATCGTTACAAAGGGAGCACGGTCAAACACATTAAGCGCCCAGTCCTCATCTTTCTGCCTTGCTGCTTTTCTCATCTGCTTCATATCGCAAATTTAAGAAAAAATAAAGGAATAACAATCTGATTGTTCCTGAAGCATCAAATAAAAGTATGTTTAGTAGATGACAAAAATTAAGCTTATGCTGTTAAATATTTGATTTTTAAGTAATTAAATTTGTAAAAATCCCTGAAATTTAGTAATTTAAAGGAAAAGTTTGGTCGCTTTTTCTCATGAAAACTACTAATTTCAAGGACTCGGGCAAAGTTGACCAAATCCTCCCGATTATGCAAGGGCATTTCGGGCAAAGTATGAATCTGGCACGCATAAAACTTATAAATCTGCAAATTTCACAAATGACGAACTTGGCGCGAGGCTTATGCTATGCTTATCGCATAGCGTATAGTCACTCAAGCTATCGTCATAGGCTTTGCAGAGCCGTCAAGGGTTAGCGTAGGTTTCTATACGCTATATTTTTATGTCTTAATCAACCGAAAAACACAGCCAAATCCTTCACCATAAGAAAATTTGGCTTCATTCCGAAAATGTTGTAAATTTGCAGTAAATTCGGAATAGGAATGAATCACGACAAATACATACAAAGAGATTCTTATCTCAAAAAGCTGATTATCAGAAAAGACAATGACGAAGTAAAAATTATAACCGGTCCACGTCGGTGTGGCAAATCATGGCTATTAAGTCATATATACCGGGATTATCTCACCGCTCAAGGAGTACCCTCTGAAAATATCATTGCTTTGGACTTTGACAAGGATGACGACAAATATGATTTCGACATTCTTGATCCAAAGGCTGTAAAGAATCATATCTACTCACAGATAAAGAGCGATACCGAAAACTACTATATCTTTCTTGACGAGATACAAGAACTTGAAAATTTTGAGCGACTCGTAAACGGTCTTAACGGTCATGACAATATAGATGTGTATGTGACCGGAAGCAACTCCCGTTTCCTGTCAAAAGACATACGGACTATATTCCGTGGCAGGGGTGATGAAATCAGGGTGTTCCCTTTGTCATTCAGAGAGTTCTATCAGGCCTTATACTATGATGTGCGTGAAGCATGGAAAGTGTACTCGACTTTCGGTGGAATGCCTCGTCTTATCCACTATACTGATGATGAGCAGAAAATAAACTATCTTCAGAACTTGTGGGACAAGACTTATATTGATGATGTGGTAGAGAGAAACAAAGTAAGAAATGAACTTGCCATTTCTCGACTTGCCACCTCGTTATGTAGTTCCATTGGCTCGCTTACCAATCCGGCACGAATAGCCAATACCCTCGAATCGGTGCAAAAGATGAAGATTGATTCCAAAACAGTATCGTCTTATATTGACTATCTTGAAAATGCCTTCCTGTTTGAAAGCGCGGAGAGATACGATGTTAAGGGCAGGCGTTATTATGAAACCAATAAGAAATACTACTGCATCGATATCGGTCTGAGAAACGCGAGGTTGAATTTTCGTCAGCAGGAGCCTACACATATAATGGAGAACGTTCTATATAATCATCTGCGCGTTCTCGGTTATCTTGTAGATGTGGGCATAGTGGAAAGCCGTGAAATGAAAGATGGCAAAATGTCATATTCGCAGCGCGAAATAGACTTCATCGCTAACAAAGGAAGCCGGAAGTATTATATTCAGTCAGCGTACTCGATACCGTCCGAAGAAAAGCGGGAGCAGGAACTCGCATCTCTCCTGAAGATCTCCGATTCATTCAAGAAGATTGTGGTTGTCGGCGACGAGATAATGCCTTATACCGATGATAACGGTATATATTTCACAGGCTTATTTGATTTCCTGTTGAAAGATGAATGGCTATAATGCTGTCAACAAATTTTAATAGGCAGAATTAAGTACGAACAAAAATTTGAAAACATCGAATTTTGGGGTATAAGTCGGACGCAGAAGTATTGTTGAAATCTCCTACAAACCATACTTGACAAGCGACTTTGCCTTTCTTCCATGTTTCAGAATCCTTATCGGTTTAATATTTATATATTTATGTTCACCAACGAGATACGCCCATACAAGAGCCATGCAGACCATCGCGACAAGTCTTTCGATGCGGTCCATATCACGCATATGGGTGTCCTCGATGTTGAAGCCGGAAGATTTCATGGCTCTGAAGGCCGTTTCTATCTCCCAACGTTTTTTGTATATCAATATCGCGCTTTCGGGCCGGTTGAAGCATATGAGAATCTGCAATTCCGGAACACCATCGGAGTTTTTGATCCGGCTGCCGGCAAGATAGACATACTCACCTTTGTGAAGAAACAGCCGGCGTCGTGAAAGGCGCCGGCTATTTTTATGCCATAATGCCATAGGGCACGTCAGAGCCGGTAAAGGAGTATTCCTACATAGGCAACATAAGTCAAAGCCATGACTATGCCCTCGGCTCGCGTTATGGTGCGCTCTTTAAACAGCCAGCCAAACAAGTAGAACATAAAAGATGCAACTATCAGCGTAAGCAAATCAAAATTGCCAATCGAGCCGAACGGAAGCGGGGATATTGTGGCTGACACTCCAAGCACCATAAGCACATTGAATATATTGCTGCCAATAACATTCCCAATGGCAAGCCCGGGCTGCCCTTTGACCGCTGCCACAACCGAAGTGGCCAACTCGGGAAGAGATGTGCCGGCGGCAACTATCGTCAAGCCTATAACCGCCTCGCTGACGCCAAGATGCGACGCTATTCCGGAAGCCCCGTCAACAAACTTGTCGCCACCCCACACGAGCGCCGCCAGCCCTACAATGACAAACAACACTGATTTCCACACCGGCATTATCGGCTTGACAGCATCTTTGTTGCCACTCTCCGCAGAACTTGCCTGCCCGTTGCCGCAGGAAGTGATGTCCGGCTGCTTGGCAGTGGCAAATGTGTAGCGCATAAACAGCAGAAATAAAATCAGCAGAAATATTCCGCTCACGCGCGACACCTCATTCACACCCTTGCCGTCAATCCATCCGCTATTGCCGAGCACCAGCAAAATCGCCGACGACAGAATCACCATCGGAATCTCGAGCGACATTACACTTCTTTGCACCACAATCGGCCTCACAGCCGCAGTGACACCGATTATAAGAAGGATATTGAAAATGTTACTGCCCACCACATTACCAACAGCCAAGGGTGCGCTTCCATTGATTGCAGCAAGAACTGATATGGCCAATTCCGGAGCCGAAGTGCCGAATGCCACCACCGTAAGGCCAACTACAAGCTCACTGATGCCCATACGTTTTGCGATTGCCGAAGCTCCGTCGGTAAGGGCATTGGCCCCGACCAAAATCAACACAAGCCCTACAACGAGCCACACTATATCCATTATCATTTTTGAAATATCTTTAAAACATGTTACATTTCATCTTAATAACCCGCCAAAGACAATAATGTTTTTCAGCACGCGCCTTAAGAGTTCATTCCTTAAAATGACAATCCGGGTTCCACATAATGTTTCAGAGCATCGCATGTCAGAACACCAGCCGCTCGGCCTCTGCCGAAGGCTCTCCGCTATGTGTACACGGCCAGCCGTCAGAATCCCATAAAATTCTGTCGAGATACACCTTGCGTCCTGCTTCCGGCTTCTATGCGTCAAAACCATGATAGTGCATCCAGTGGTTGCAGGCATCATCCATCACGAAATTTGCGTTGTGGCCGGGGCCTATCACCTTGTCGCTGCGTTCAATCACCGGTGAAAAGTTATTTTCCATGGCCGGAAGCCCCTCCTTGTTGACATATGGGCCAAACAGATTCTCAGACCGGGCGGCCACCTCATGATACGTGCTTCGCTCTCCGTCACAGCAAGTCCCTGCCGACCCTATGAGATAATAATATCCGTCATGACGGTAGATATTGGTTCCCTCCGTGAGAGTCCCTGCTATTTGCCTCGGCTTGCTCCCCGGTTTCAATGCAAGACCGTCCGGGGTCAGTTCAATGCCATAAATGCCGCGAAAACTGCCCCAGAAAAGATAGTCAGAACTATAGATAGGGACATTGCGGACATTCTCTGTGGCATAGAGGTAAAACCTTCCGTCGTCGGCCCTTATTACAGTAGGATCGGGAGCGCTCTCGTTTATTACAGGATTACTGTATAACGACGTTCCGGCCATAGCCGACAAAGAGGCACAGGCAAACACTATGACAATGATGTTTCTATTCATACTAAAATTTAACGCTCTTAAAACTTGATAAAATATATGCAAAGCTACTCAAAATTTTTGAATTCCCATTCCTCGCTATTCCTGAATTGTTATTGCGTTTATTAAGGTTCAGGAACTTGGAGTTATATGACGGCTCAATTAATTTGTCATTTCGGAACAATGACAAGACCTTGGTTGTAGTTATAGATATAAACAAGCAAACACTTAAACTATGAATTTTGAAAAGCAATTAACCGAAGACCTGCACCGCTATCTCATCGCAGAAGGAAAAGTAGATGCCAAACTTCCTGAATGCCCTGACCTTGAAGACCTATGGCGGCCTGTGGCCAAGGCATATCTCCCCGACGGAGTAAGAGCATTCAGCGGCTATCCGCTCACATCGCTCGGATGGATAATGTTTGTGGGGATGGCCCTCGCATCATTCTGGGATAAAGACTGGGAAAAATACTCTTCCGAAGACGGAGCGTCACTCTACAACCGCCTGCGCGAGCCCAAAGGTTTTGATGCGCTCGACGATTATGTTATGGAAGACATCCTTGGCCTTTCAAAAGAGGAATGCGAGGCCGTAGCCAAGATTGTAGGCGAATGTGCCGCACGCACACTCAGCGCATTGCAGCACTCAGGCATTGAGCCGGGCACCAAAGAGGCATCGCAGGCATATATCTCAGCCCTCCACACACTCTACACTATGGGAATTGCCATGGAGCTCAACACCCTAGGCTACCACATGACATTGCTCAGTTAGCAAACACCAGGTCAGCACTTTGGCCGCGCTATGGCAATGGCCGTTGCAATGGCCGTGTCTTGCCGGCAAATAAAGGATTGAATCCTCTATTTGCCGGCAGCCTCGGCCTGCAATAGAATTATGTTCCCCAAGTGTTGCGCTCCCGAGAACGCAATTTCCCGTCCAAGCCTCCGTTAATATAGAAACCTAACTGCTCAACCACCAATGACATCAACACTAAAACTGCTGTCAGCCTTTGCCATAGCAGCCTCCCAACCATTTATCGCTTCCGCAAAAGAAATCAAAATCCCCGCATCTGACGAAAGCATCCGCTACATGGGCAGAATCCTTTGGGACGATTCCGGATGCGGATCCTTTACATTTCCGGGCACAAGCGCCCTTTTTAACTTTAACGGAACATCGCTAAAAATGGAGACCTCACCCGGAAGCGGCAAGTTCGTCATCGAAATTGACAACGACATCCACAGGCAAGTGGTCTTCTCTGCAACAGACTCCATTATGACCCTTGCAGAGAATCTTCCCGACACACTCCACAATGTGAGAATCACCTATGCCATAGAAGGATATGAGCACAACCCACAGTTCCGCTCATTCATAATCGATGGGGAAATGGCTTCCCCCACAGAAAAACCGGACCTGAAAATTGAGTTCATAGGCAATTCAATCACTTGCGGCTACGGCATTGAAGACAACAACCCGGAAAACCATTTCTCATACGACACAGAAAATCACACTCTCTCATATGCCTACCGCACGGCACGCGCATTGAATGCAGATTTCAACATAGTGGCCCGCTCCGGAATAGGCGTCTACCGCAATTTCGGAAGCCCCCGAGAAGGTGACATAAAAACAATGCCGCTTGAATATGACTACACGCTCCTATACAATCACGACCACAAATGGAACCACTCTGCATTCATGCCCGACATCGTGTGCATAAACCTCGGCACTAACGACACATCTGAGGGAAACTATGACATCTCGCTTTATGAAAGCCATTATCGTGACTTCCTGTCACATCTTAGGGAAAAATACCCCGACGCGAAATTTGTGCTTCTAACAGGCTCCATGATGCAAGGGAAGGAACTGGAAGACGTGAAAGGCGTGCTCGACCGTCTTGCCTCCGAATGCAACAGCACATACCGCTTCGACATGTCGCCGCAGACAGGGGAACTCGGCTACGGAGCCGACTATCACCCGTCTGAACGGCAAGCTGAAAAAATGGCCGAAGAACTGACTGCATATCTCTCCGCGCTTATCAAGCCCGAATCCCATTGACCTCGCGCCTGTTTTCCACCCACATAAATCCCGTCCAATGCAAATTACCGACCGACTCAAGCCAATCCTCTTGTCGATAAAAGAATGGCTCTCAAAACTATCGTTCAAGACAGGGATATACACCCTTCTTGCATGCGTGCTGCTTTATGCGGCATCGTTCGCTCAGATGCTGCTGCCAATAAGCCCCTGGGCAAAAAGCGCGTTGTGGGTCATATTATTCGGGCTTGCTAAAACCGCACAATATTCAGCAATAGTCATACTCGGAAAAGCCGGCATATCACGCCTCAGGAGATTCAGGAAATTCGGATAAGCTCCGGCACAAACCCTTTTACTTCCACCGGGTAAGGCACCCCATCCACAATCTCGGTAGTGTCTTTGTCAGCAAACACCATCACCACCTTGTTCTCAGACTCAGTGTCTGTCTTTGTCACTACAAGCACCTCTGCCTCTCCGTTACGATAACGCTTAAACTCCTGTTCCCCTCTCCACATGGCAGGATTGTCATGACGGAAGTTCATGACCTTTGCAACATAATTGTATAGATGAGCCTCACGCTCGCTGTCGGCCATGATATGGCCGGAGGTGCGCGCGGCGTTGTCAGGCTGCGAGCCTGCGGCATCACGGCTGAGATCGCCAAACTCATCGCCATAATACATTGTGACGGGGCCGGGATACCCGGCAAGAATGGCATAGCGGGTCATGACGTTTATCTCCTCTCCCTGATCATAGAAATGATCTGCCAGCCGGAATCCGTCGTGATTGCTCAGAAACAGATTCGGGAACACGTCGTCAGACGCATAACCTCTCTCTGTTGGCTTGGAATATATCTTCACGACATCGTCCCAGCCATTCTCAAGCCCACCTTTGCTGAGGTCTGACATAGGGCCGCTTATCAATTCCTTGCCATCGAAATCAAAAGCGCTCACGAGCCCCAGGTCGCGATATACCCTGCCGCTTATCCCTTCGGCGTCACACCAGTCTTCGCCCACCATATATCCGAGCACTCCCCACTCTTTCCCTTCCGATATCCGTCGCTCACACAAGTCGCCCACAGCCCGGCGTATGTCGCACCAATAATTATGTCCGTCCTGACACAACTGATAAGCCTGGTCAAGCCTCCAGCCATCAATCTCAAATTTGTCAATCCAATAGGTGGCAACCTCCTTAAAATATTCAAGCGACTCCGGGAATTTCACATTCCCTTCTTCCCCGCGCTCATTAACAGTTGCCGTGCTGTCGATAAAATTACCGCCGGGCGAAGCCTTGTCTACCCCTCCATGATGGCCGAACACTCCGTCGAGAATCACATACATGCCCATTTTGTGGGCCGTTTCCACAAGCTCACGCAAATCATCTTCTGTGCCGAAATGAGGATCTATTGCAAAATAATCTTTTGCAAAATAGCCCGACGCCTGCAGTTTTTCACCCCCTTCGGCACCTGTGCTGTCGAAAATAGGGGTGAGCCATATGGCATTCGCCCCCAGCGAAGCCACATGTGGCAAAGCCTCTATCACGCCGCGAAGATTTCCGTCTTTGGTCTCATTGTCCGGACCCCACATTGCGCTATAGCCTTCCGAACCGTTTTCAGAATGGATAAACGAGCCAACCATTATCTGATATAGCGTCAATCCTCTGTAATCTTCCGTAGGATGCTCCTTTATTTTATTTTCCATAGACATAATTAATATAAATTGATTCAACTGATGCGAATTTCACATAAATATGTTCATATTATCATATAACACGCCACTCACCACATTTGTTGACCACCTCTTTATTGTCATTCCGGTGCCAACGGAAGACGATACCTTCCACCACCACACATATGTTGCTGTCAGCAATGCCGGCCCTGCACGATATATTAAGAAAACTTTGATGTTGGTTTATTTTTCAAAGTTATCATATATATATTCTCGCATCAAAATAACAAATATTATTTGTTGTCTCAAAATTATTTTTATGAACGATGGATGAACAATTAAATATCAATGGTTGTTGAACTTAAAAAAGACGGCCCGGAAAATTGCGCCGTGCCGGCTGTTTAAACATCAACGATTCCGCTATGGACGATATCCTTATAATCATTCTCCTCATTCTCTTGAACGGCGTGTTCTCGATGGCTGAAATAGCCATGATTTCAGCACGCAAATCACGCCTAACCTCTGATGCCAGACAAGGCAGCAGGGGAGCAGCGACTGCACTAAAACTTGCAGACGACCCCGACAAATTCCTGTCGACCATTCAAATAGGAATCACTCTGATCGGCATTCTAACCGGTCTTTATTCCGGAGCCGCACTCGCGGAAGATGTGGGCAAGCTTCTGCAGCACACCGGCCTTCAGCCTCACACGGCCCGAATCACAGGCCAGGTCTTAATCGTTGCGATAGTAACATATCTTTCTATCGTGGTCGGCGAACTGGTGCCTAAACGAATCGGCCTTTCATCAGCCAACACGGTTGCCAAAATCCTGTCGCGGCCTATGTTCCTGCTCTCGAAAATAGCACTCCCTGCAGTGTGGCTCCTTTCCGCGTCTACATCTCTTATCGTAAAGATTTTCGGGCTTGATAAGAAAGACAACAGCGTGACTGAAGAGGAAATCAAGTCACTCATCCAGGATGGCACGGATTCAGGCGAAGTCCGGAAGGTGGAGCAAGACATCATGGAGAGAGCCCTTGTGCTCGGCGACCTACGCGTGTCGTCTATAATGACACCGAAAGTAGACGTCTCAGTCTTCACTCTTGACATGACGGCGAAAGAGGTGAGAAAAATGCTTGCCCGTGAGCTCCACAGTGTATATCCACGCGAGTTCGGGATAAGAACTTTATGTTTTTCAACCAAGCAAAAGACATAGAGTATTGGGCGGCCTTTCAAGGTCGCCTGATTTATTTGTACAGTTTGGTGTTAATCCCAGAGGACAAGCTGCCCGTTTGACTCGGGTACCTCAAAGTCAAAGTTCACTTCCGGCTTTGTGGCGAAGAAACAATACGCACCCATTGCCGCAAGCAGGTTCATGAGGAAGTTGTGTACACTACGATGGCGGGAGTGGACGAGCTGCGCCACATTCTTCAGCATGTCGTTTATGGATTCGATGATGCTCCTTTTACGAAGCATCATCCTGTCATAGAACGGCATGAGACGCTGTTTCATGTTCGAGCGAAGACCTGTCACAATATGTATGCCGTCATCCCAAAGATGCCCGAAAAGAGACTGCGATATATATCCCTTGTCAGCGTATAGTTTTCCGAGCACCTTGTCAGTCAGCGTGTCGATGACTGACTCATTGCGGTCATCCACATTGGCGCGTGTCAGTACAAAGTTGATCAGCTCTCCTTTTTCGTTGCATAGCAGATGCAGTTTGAAGCCGACATACCATCCCATCGTACTCTTCCCTTTGGCAGCAATATCCTTGAATACCTTCATGCTGAACTGGCGTTTGTTGTGTATGACCGGAATGCAGGTGCTGTCCACAAAACTTATCCCCGTGCACTCTCCGAAACACGCGAGCCGCAGGAACATGGTCATAGCCACAAAACATCGGGGCATGACCTCCACGAAGCGGTTGTAGGAGAATGTCTGCGGAAACAGATGCTTCCAGTGAATGCGCACACATCCCAGATAATAGTGCTTGAAGTTTCGGTACGAATTGAAGTGGAAACAGATCAGAATCGTGATGACCTCGGCATCCGACATCATGCGCTTTCTTTTCCGTTTTGGAGTGTCAGTTGTGGACGGAAGTGCATTTTTTGCCATCTCACCATCAAATTCCTTGCAGAAATCATCTGCAATACAAAAAATTTCAGTAACTTTACTTTCGGTAATCATGATACAGTATTTATTGTTTGTTCCTCTAAATTACTAAATATCAGTGATATTACCAAAAGAATCGACAGCTTTTTCAAGCTGCCGATTCAACTTTTTTATGGTGTTCCTTATCCCGAACTCGCGTTATATCCGGTATATGCCAGCAACCCCCACGGCGCGATTGCCGGAGTGGTGTCGCTAAAACGACTCATATTCACAATCGACAGGCAGGATTTCTCTTTGAAGAATGTCGTGGCGGAGCCTCAATATTTTCCTGAGTCCATGAGCGTGTATGACGCGTTAGACATCATGAAGGCAAAGAGAGTGAACTTTGCCATTGTCTGCGACGAATTCGGCGACATGGCCGGAGTGGTGACACCAAGCGACATACTCGACGGCCTTGTGGGAGAGATGCCGCAACAGACTTTCATTCCCGACATTATAAAAAATGAGGCCGACGGCTCATGGGCCGTCGACGCTCAGATTCAGTTTTATGACTTTCTTAAATTCTTTGAACTGGAGGACTTGTATCATCCCGCAGCCTATTCAACTCTCGGCGGATTTATCCTTGAAGAGCTGCGCCACATACCCCAATCCGGAGAAAAACTCATGTGGAACAATATCTCTTTTGAGATCACTGCCATGAACGGAGCCAAGATTAAAAAGGTGAGAGTGATAATCTCCGGAGAATGACCTCTGTTTCTCACTTTGCTGTGAGGCGGAGCACACGCGAAGCATAGTCGTTGCGCTTGTTCCAGTCCACATTATGGCTCAGAGGCATTTCAAGGCCGTTCGACATCAGGAAGCGTCCGGTGAAGGCTTTCCCTTCGTAGGGGAGGGGCTCATTGTCCACACGGTTGAGCTCTGTCACAACATATGTCTTGTCGGGGTCGAGGCCGGCCATCTTCACGCGAGGCAACTGCTGGTTAACAAACTGCTCTGTCTTCCACCAATAATACACTGCGTCATTCTTGTCGGGCGCAACATACATCAGCGAGGCCGCACCCTTGCCGTCATAAGGAGAGAGAAGGCGATAAAGGTCGCCGAGCTGCACCACGTCGCGCACCAATTTGTAGTCTTCGATAGCCTTGCGTGTCTGCTCCTTCTCCTCGGCAGTCATGTCTTTCGGCTGAATCTCCATTCCGAGACGGCCGCTCATGGCCACGTCAGTGCGAAATTTCAGAGGAACTATGCGGTTGGTCTGATGGTTGGGAGAAGCCGATATATGAGAGGCCATGGCAATAGCAGGGAAGAAGTAGCTTGTGCCCCACTGCATATATATGCGCTGCAAAGCGTCGGTGTTGTCGCTCACCCAGAACTCGTCGAAATAAGGCAGCACGCCCCAGTTGGCCCTGCCGCCGCCACTGGCGCAAGCCTGGATGGTCACATCAGGATATTTCTCTCTGATTCTCTCCACAGCCGCTGTGAAGCCCTTATGATAGTCAATATACAAGTGGCTCTGATTGTCGGCAGTGAGATACTGCGACCCGTGGTTCATGATCGGAGCGTTGGCATCCCATTTGATATAGTCGATCTCAGGATATTTTGTCATGAGAGTGTCAACCACATTAAAAACGAAATCCTGCACCTTGGGATTGGCAAGGTCGAGCACAAGCTGCGTGCCGCCGCGCCCTTCAATGGCATCACGCTTCGGAGCCTTTATCACATATTCCGGATGTTCCTCATAAAGTTCTGAGGCAGAGTTGGTCATCTCCGGCTCAATCCATATGCCGAATTTTATGCCACGCTCTTTAGCGGCGTCGCAAAGCCCCTTGATGCCGTTAGGGAGTTTATTGGTGTCTACAGTCCAGTCGCCAAGAGAGGTAGAATCGTTGTTGCGAGGATATTTCACGCCGAACCAGCCGTCGTCCATAACAAAGAGCTCTCCGCCCATGTCGGCGATATCTGTCATCATCTGCTTCATTCCCTCCTCGTTGATGTCGAAATAGACGCCTTCCCAGCTGTTGAGAAGAATCTTTCTTGGAGTGTTGCCGTGAGCCAGGCGATAGTCGCGCCCCCACTTGTGGAAATTGCGGCTTGCCCCGCCAAGGCCCTCTTCAGAATATGTCAGAGCCAGAGGAGGAGTGGCGAAAGTCTCCCCTTTCTTCAGGTGATAGGCAGAGTTTTCTTCATTGATGCCGGCAAAGAAATGATGGTAGTCGCTGTCGTCGGTGTCGAACATCAACTTATAGTTGCCGCCATAGCAGAGAGCGGCCCCTATCACTCGCCCTTCATTCTCGCGCCCTTTTCCGTCAAGCGAAATCATCACCTCGCCATGGGAAGTGTGAGAATTGCGCACACCGTCTTTATTCTTTATCATCTTCACGCCGTGGGGAAGGGGGGCCTCCTCAAGTTTACCCTCGTTGGCCCATGAGCCATAAAACTGCGACACATGCACATCGCTTCGGCGCACCGGAAGATAGCCCGACATGAACCGGTTGAGAGTGACGTCACCCTTCTCATTATGGGTGGTCTCTGTCCAGGTCTCGATCACATCTTCTCCGGGGAATGTGCGATAGTTCACATCTATTGTAAGAGGATATACACGGTCGGTCATGGTCACTGTAGTCACTTCAGAGCCGTCGGCGTCCTTGCGTGTTTTCACACCTGACACAGCCATGTCAAGGGTCATATTTCCGTCGGCATGCACAGCACTCATCGCGGCCTCCTTTTCAGGCCAGAGGCCATACACGGGATACGCGTTAAAATTGGGGATGCCCGCAGCCTTCAGGCTCTCCATGTCGACGGCAGTAAGGGCATTGCCGTAATACACAAACTTCAGGGGGTCGCCGTTGGTAGCCTCGAGCACTAACGATGTCTTCGGTGTTGACACATGCACTGTCTCAGCCATAATTATTGACGGAGAAAATAGTGCAGAGACTCCGAAAGCCATACACAAAACTTTATTCATTGTTGATGATATTATGATATATGATTATTATGTCAGGTTATATTGCCGGAATAAACAGACCGGATTTCATGATATTCTGATTCTTCCGGATGGCTTGGCTGCGAACTTTTGCCGGATGTGTTTTTGATAAAATTTCAGACAAGGCAACCAACTTTATGCCATCGGTTATTATCATTGCAAAATTAATGCCAAAACACAGATAAAAAAAGCATTATAATACCCCTTTGTTTGCTTTTCTTACCCCTCAGCACAATTCACGCCTGAAAATGTCAGTTATTATTACACAATCTATTGAGTTTTTAACATTTACATAAATCGATTAACATGAAAAATATATTCCTTTCGCTGACATTCTTATTTGTATTCTCCGTGTCGGGAGCCACGTCTCCTGTCGAAATCAAAGTGTGGCCCGAAGGAGCCCCGAAAGAGAACAGGCTCTCCTCTGCCGACATGCGTTCTGATGGTGATTTTCTGATAGGCGTGTCGGAAGCGGAACTATTGGTCTATCCCGCCGAAAATCCCAACGGCACAGCAATAATGATGTGTCCCGGTGGTGGCTATTACGGGCTGGCAATGGGGCATGAGGGGAAAGACATGGCCCCGTGGCTCAACGACATGGGAATAACCTACGCGATATTGAAATACAGAATGCCGAACGGGCATCATGAAGTGCCCCTCCCTGACGCGGAGCAGGCCATGCGAATTTTGAGGGAAAGGAGCTCCGAATGGGGCATCAATCCGAACTCTATCGGCGTGATGGAATGAAGTGTTGCCGGCCAGCTGAAAAAACACCGGGAGGCGCGATTCCTTTTCACGGACATGCGCCTCCCGTTATTTTTTGAAAGACATTTCAGTCAAGATTAATTGAAGAAGCATCCCTAAGCGCGCTCCAGGAGAATAACGGAAGAAGCCCTTCCGCCGATATAGGGAACGGCTCCGGGAGAATCCCTGCCACATAAGCCATATAACCTATGAGATGAGAAGGAGTGTAGTCTTTGCGAAGCTCCTCCATACTCATAGACCGGTCTCGCTTAGACAGCCGCTGACCGGATGAATTGCACAAGAGGGGGACATGTGCAAATTCCGGAGGCTCCAGGCCGAGCAGCCTGTAAAGATATATCTGCTGGGCGGAAGAGAGAAGAAGATCGCTGCCCCTCACCACCTCTTTCACGCCCATAAGCGCATCATCTACCACTACAGCCAGCTGATATGCCCATGCGCCGTCGGCGCGGCGAAGCACAAAGTCGCCGCAATGACGGGCCAGATTCACGCTTTGAGCCCCATATAGCCGGTCGTTGAACCGTATCTCCTCATCCGGCACGAAAAGCCTTGTGGCCCTCTCTCTGCGGGTCTCATCTGCCATGCCGGAGCGCGCAGACGACATTGCATCGACAGCGCGGCGCTCTGTTTCTCCAAGGTTGCGCGGACGGCAAGTTCCGGCATACACCACACGTCCGTCGGTTTCATGAGGCGCCTGAGTGGCCATGATGTCAGCCCGCGTGCAATAGCATGGATATGTAAGCCCTGTTTCAGTCAGCTTCCGGAGAGCCTCTTCATACACATTGCCCCTCTCGCTCTGCAGATAAGGGCCGTTGCTCCCTTTGCCGCCTATTCCACCTTCATCCCAATCAAGCCCGAGCCAGAGAAGGTCATCCTCTATCTGCCGGGCATATTCCATACGAGAACGCTGCGGGTCGAGATCCTCGACCCGCAGTATCCATCTGCCGCCCGACTTCTTGGCAGAAAGCCACGAAATCAGAGCGGTGAAAACATTTCCAAGGTGCATTCTCCCGGAAGGGGAGGGGGCGAAGCGCCCCGTCATCGCATAGCCTCCACCTCTTCTGTGGTGAGCGGAATCTTCTTTCCGAGGCGTCGCGCTCCGGTTTCGGTTATGAGATAATCCTCCTCATTGCGGAGCCCGCTGAAGTCTTTCCATTTCTCAACCTCGTCATAGTTGATGAAATCCTCAAACTTGTGCTGTCCGCGCCAGAGGTCGATAAGTTCGGGTATGAAATAGATGCCCGGCTCTATTGTGTGTACGAATCCCGGCTCCAGCGGACGGGCAAGTCGCAGCGACTTGCGCCCGAACTGTGTGCTCTTAGGCTGTCCGTCATATCCAACCCACACTTCGCCAAGGTTCTCCATGTCGTGCACGTCAAGGCCCATCATGTGGCCGAGCCCGCAAGGATAGAACATGGCATGAGCGCCGGCCTCCACAGCCTCTGCCGGGTCTCCCTTCATGATTCCAAGCTGTTTAAGCCCGTCGCACACCACGCGGCACGACAGCTCATAAACATCTTTGAACGGCACACCCGGCTTCAGGGCACCGACTGCGGCAAGATGAGAAGCCACCTGTATGTCGTAAATCTCCTTCTGGCGTGCAGTGAACTTGGGGTCTACACATATTGTAGACGACATGTCGCCGGCATAGCCCATTTCTGTTTCAGCTCCGGCGTCTACGAGCAGCATCTGCCCTGACTTGGCGATGTTGCCGTGATAATGGTTGTGAAGAGTCTGGCCGTTGACAGTGGCAATCGTCGGGAATGACAGGCGCATTCCTGCAGCCTCCGCCACTTCCTGAATCCTTGCGCTCACCTCGCATTCCCTCATGCCGGGGCGAAGCATGCGTATGGCGGCTATGTGCATGTCGGCAGTAACGTCGCATGCCCTTTCGATTTCTGCAATCTCTTCAGCAGTCTTATGATTGCGCATATCCACAATTGCGCGAATCATAGGTATGGAAGGTTTCTCGTCTCCCGGCTTCACGCCAAGCAGACGCAACAGCTTGAGGCTATGTGCGGCTCTATACAGGGGAAGATAGCCGATATTCTGCCCGCACTTTCCTGCCGAGGCGAGATATTTCTCAAGATCCGCAGAAGGGCGCACATCGGCCACGCCCACCATAGCGGCCTTCTCATGGAGTGTCGGTTGCGAGCCCATCCACACTATGTCGTCGATTGTAAGCTCGTCGCCGAAAATTATCTCACGGTCATTGTCAATGTCAATCACAGCGTTCAGCCCCGCATAAGAGAGGCCGAAATAATAAAGGAACGTAGAATCCTGGCGGAAGTGATAAGTGTTGTCGGCATAATTCATGCCCACCTCATCGTTGCCGAGGAAGAGCAACAATCCGCAGCCCACCTTCTCCTTGAGGGCCTTGCGGCGACCTGCGTATGTATCTTTAGAAAACATCTCAGTTAGGTATTTATTTCAGGTTAAAAAATCATATTGCCGCCGTCCGGACATAAGCCCGGCCATGCACGGGCCACATTCATCCGGAAGCATTTCGCAAATATAGTCATATTTTTTTTATGTCGGCAATAAAAACAATACTTCGGTTATTTTTTGTCTGCGGCAAAGATGTCTATGACATTTACCGGACATGGTTCCAGATTGAATTCTGTTTCCGAGATGGTCATCAGTTCACCGGACTGCTCGACTGTCATGCTCGCGATGAAAAGGCCCTGGATTTTGCCTGCAACGCTTCGCTTGCCGCCGTCAATATCACTAAGGCACTGAGGAAGCAGACGAATGTTGTGAGATAAAAATTAAAACTATTTAGCTCGCTCGCAATGTGAGGGGCGTATCAAGTTAAAAAGACTTGGTATGCCCCTTTCCATTCTGCCTCTTTCCTTACTGTTTCGATGGTTATTTTGCGGAGTCTGTTAAACTGAATGGGGATGCCAAGCATTTTATATTATGTGACAACTTAATTAATAATGGCGATAAGTTGATTCAATCCTTAATCCGCAACCATTATGAAAAACACTCAGAATCCTATAAATCCGGCCGACTCTCCTCTTCCTGAAGACCCTCAGTTCTCTCGCCCTTTCATCCCCAAAAAGCGCAACAACAAGGCAAGAATTGCCTTCATGCTGCTGTCTCTCAGCGTCACCCTGTGTGCGCTCACATATTTTGTGCTTTACCAGACCGGCCACATACACATCACACGCGAACTCGACGATGGCTCTATCTTTTCCGGATATTGGAAAATGGGCGAGCCTTTCGGGGAGGGCACGCTTGTCACTGCCGACGGCGAACTTATCGAAGGAATCTGGGGCGACGACGGACAGCTCAATTCAGGCGTGGTGGTGGCCAAGGAGTTCACATATATGGGCGGCCTGAAGAATTATCTTCCACAGGGATATGGCTCATGCCATTACAAGAACGGCGTGCGCTATCATGGATTCTGGCAAGACGGTAAGAAAAACGGACTGGGGAAAATTGTGTCGCCTAAAGGAAAAATCGGGTTCGGGCAATGGAAAGACGGGGAGCTGCCGCCGGTGCCCGGACAAAAATATGCCCCGGGAGAGGCTGTCTATGGCATAGACGTGTCGAACCATCAGTACACAATCGACTGGGAGCAGCTTGCCTTATATGCCGACAGCGCCGGCACTGTGGAGGCCAACCGAAAGTCTTCGCAATTTCTGCAGCCTGTGCTATTCGCTATTGTGAAATCCACGGAAGGAGCCGATTGGCAGGCCGACACATATCAGCGCAATTTCGAGGAGGCCAAACGGTGCGGAATCGTGAGAGGAGCCTACCACTTCCTCCGCCTGAGCGACATCGACGGACAAATCAAGAATTTCATCGACCACACTGTGCTTGAACCGGGCGACCTCCCGCCTGTGCTCGACATGGAGCTCGACAAACGCGTGATGGCCAAAAACAAAGACCTTGCCTGCGAGTATGCCCACAAATGGCTCGTCGCAATAGAGGCGCACTACGGAGTGAAGCCAATCCTATACACCTACGACTCCTACTACAACGACTATCTCAAAGACAAGGGATTTGAGGAATATGACTTCTTTATAGCCCGCTACAACCCTGCGACACAGCCGCGAGTGCCACACCTTGAAATATGGCAGTTCACAGAAGACGGCCACGCGGGCGGAATCTCCACAAAGGTAGACCTCGACCTCTTTATGGGAGACTATCATGAATTTGAAAAATTTATAGAAGAGAAGGGTATTCCCGACACTCCTCACCGCTCATCTTCATCCAAGATATAATATTCTTTGTTATCATTTTTACAAGAAGTGGAGTTCAAGGTTTCCGTGCAGGAGCCTTGAACTCCACATTTTTTACAATTATACATTGCTTCTTTTACGAGATTGGACATTAGCTAATGAATCTCATTTTAACAACTTATTATAATTCATGTTAATTTTTTGTTAACACATTGCTCGCTGTAATAAAAATAGTCATAAGAGGTTGTATAAATTTTATTGATTAGGATTTTTATGGCAGCGAAATCAATCATTTCTTCCGCTGATTCATTCAGTATCTCATAGTTCCGGGCGAGTCTGCGACAAGAGTCAAGCCATGCGAAAGTTCTTTCCACCACCCATCGCAGAGGTTTGGGAAGAAACCCTTTGACTCCGTTTGGCGTGTTGGATACTTCAAGCTCAATGCCGAAATCTTTCTCGATATCGGCTGCGACATCACCGCGACAACCTCTGTCCGAAAGGAATTTTTCAAGGTCTTCCCAAATATCATTGACCTGACCGCACAGCTCATGAGCCGTTTTTGAGTCATGTATGCCGGCATTGCAGACTTTCCTCGCAAGGATAAATCCGTTACGGTCAGTAAGGATGTTTCTTTTGACACCTTTGACTTTCTTGTTCCCGTCGTAACCGTTATCTCCATGTCTGCTACCCCATTTGACACTTTGCGCGTCAATGGCTGCCACTGTTGGGCTTGATGTCTGGCCACGCTTACGCCGTACTTTCCGGACGAGTTTCTCAAGAAAATGCTCCACCCGCCCTTCCATTCGCCATTTATGGTAGTAATAGTAGACGCTCTTCCATTTGGGGTAGTCGTGTGGAAGCCTACGCCACTGACAACCGCCGGACAGAAGATAAAGGATGGCCTCGAGCACCGATTGTAAAGAATATTTGCGCTTGTGGCTATCATTTTCAAGGAATTCTTTGTTTATATAGACCATTGACCCTCGGTCAAGTGTGCCTGATCGAGATTCTTTTTATGCATAAATTTATCTTTTTCTCCTTCAACACCTTGATTGAGGGCTTGTTATGCCCTATAACATTATTTTGCTCAAATTTTTAGACAATCTCTTAGATTCAACGGCAAAGATTATGACCTCAACTATCTGCGTCAGACGACATAGCCGGAGGGGCCACACTGTTGTTCGACATGTCGGCAGAGCCCAACACATCGCGCGCCACATCGCCGGAGTCGGCCCCTTATTCTTTCTCAAAGGAAAAACAACGGCTTTCGCCTCGTGTTCAGAGCCTTGCAAGTATGCAAGTTTATTCTTGACTCCTCTCCGTTTCCTTCCAAAACGCATGACCACTGTTTTGACTCTACACACCAGCTCCGATTGAAAATTCAGTCGGAGCTGGTGGAAATCCCATGATTGCGCGCAACAATGGATACCGGCGCTATACCTGCGGTAAAGATTGCTGACGTATGAATCCTATAATATGGTCGAATAGACGAGCATCATTCTCCAGCCCCAGTTTCTTTCTAAGGCGCGAACGGGAAGTTTCAACGCTCCTTACTTCGCGAAAAGTGATCTCTGCAATCTCTTTCGAAGATAGGCTCAATGATATCAGCGCGCAAAGCCTTCTCTCTTTTGGCGTAAGACCCGGATGAGCGGTGTCGAGCCGGATGTAGAAATCAGGATGCACCTTGTTGAAATAATATTGGAATTCCTCCCATTGCGCTTCCGTCTTTATTGAGGCAAGCATTGAAATCATGCCTTTTATATTGTCTCTTAGTTCTTTGTCTCGCTGAGAAATCCCGACAAGCATCCTCTTAAGGCCAATTTCAACTTGTTCCACCTTCTGATTTGTCTGTATATGGTTTAGGATGAATGATGCAAGCTTGCGATGGTTTTGGTCACGGCTCTTTCATTTAAGATAAAAATAAAGACATATTTTCCCTTACCCGGTTTGTTGAGAATCGGGTAAATTTCCATGATTGTATTTCAGGTAGTTATCTTTTTCTGAAAATCAGATTTATTTTCATTTTTGGTAAAGAAACCGCATCAATCGGGTAAAGCTCATCGAGACATGACGCATAAGCTCTGCCACGCCTTTTCTTTTGTCAGATCGCTTTTTGCGCAACCCTTTCCATATAGAAAATACAGAGTAGACCATTCTTTGGATTGTGTCAAGGTTGCGGGCGGCCTTTGCCGACTTGCGCTTCACCTTGTCTTGCAGCAGATTTACATCCAGTCCCCAATGCATACTTTCTATCGACCAGTGATGGCGCACAATGGAACCCAGGAAAGGAGTGTCTGCCGGCAGACTGCTTACATACAGACGTTTTTCACGTGTATGTTTTGCGGTCGTCTTTCTGACGGTCTCGGCCTCGTACTCTATAATCGTCATGTTTCCGCCCCATTTCTCCTTGTCGGCAATAATTTCGAGTCCGTCATATATGTTGTATGTTCTTGTCTCGATTCTTCCATGACCGAGTTCGGGACCTTCCGTATAAGAATATAGCGGCTTATACTCTTTGAGTCTGTCTTCCACTCCGTAACGCAGCGAAGGCTGGTTGGCCTTGAGCTCAATGAGAAAATCCGCACCTTTACCCCTTATCCTGTCTATGATGTCCTTTTGCATGGCCATGGCGTCGGCTGTCACAATCTTTCCGGCAATATCGAGTTTGTCGATAAGCTGTGGGACTGCCTTTATTTCATTGCTTTTCTCCTGACAGGCCTCTGTAGCCAGCGTTATGCCTGTGTTGAACGAGTAAGCCGACACGATATCAGGATTTCGCCCGTTCGCCAGAACTGTGCCCCGCTCGGCCTTGCCGTCAACACAGATTATCTCCCGCCAGGATCGGCTCCGCAACTGGGCATGAAACACTTCGACAAATTCCTGCATCCTGTCGGCCATGGCGCAGTCATTGATGCCGTTATCCACTCGGCAAAGGGTCGCTTCGGACGGCACCCCATTTTTCAACATCCCCATTTTGCGGAACCTTTTGATATTGTGTTTGCCGAAAGCAATTATATCGGCACGGCCGACAAATCCAGAGGCACGGCCAAGTACCATCAGCATTATGATATCACGGAGTCTGTGACGGTGGTTTCCTTTGCCTGTTCTGCGGAAATCGGGCACTGACGAGGCAAAATCAACCAGTCTGTCCATGATGCTGCCCGTAGGGTAAAAACGATGTTTCTTTTTAATATATATTAAGTCGAAAATGTTGCATATCAGGCAAATAATGCGTATTTTCGCGTAGCGAAAATCGAGGCGGAAGAGCCTTCACAGCCACTCCGCCTCTTTTAAAATTAAAATCTTATGATAAAGAAACACCGAAGGCGGTGCTTCGGCATCGCTATGTGCAAAGGTAGACATTTTCGCTATAAAATACCACTATTTCTGTAAACTTCGGCCGATCTTAAATGAAAGAGCCGTGTGGTTTTGGTCAAGATTATCTTGAATTTTGTTGCTTTTCTCGATTTCTTTTTCAAGGAGACGTTGCTTTAGTGCCGCTTGTTCCGATATGGCCTGTCTCTTTTGGAGGTTAAGAGAGTCATTATTTCTTTTCATAATGACAATCCATACCAAAGCGGCGAATAATGCCAGCATTATACAGCCCATGGAGAAAAATACAGCCGTTGGATTCCAGTCTTCAATGCCGCCTCTGTCGCGTTCCGTTTCCCGGCCTATGTCATAGATGGTGTTTGCCTCCATCATGCGTGCATGACATTCTTCATTGTATAAGGAATCTTTCAAGTTTGTTATTTCCTTCTCATATTGATATGCAGTTCTGAAGTCGCCTTTTGCTGAAGTCAATTCGGCCTTTTTTTCTAACAGAGTGCGAGTTTGTTCTGGATTATTCTTCCCTGCCACCATTGACTCTGCCATGCCAATATATCTAAGCGCGGAGTCGGGCATATCCATGCTTTTGAAAACATCTGCCATGCCGATGCATGTGTTAAACAAGTAAATCCTATTTTCGGTTTTACTCTGGTTGTTTAATGCACTTCGCATATATGTCAAAGCCATCGGATAATCACCTTTCCTCCTATAGAGCTCCCCTATTGTGTATAACATTGAATTGTATTCAGGGCTACAGCTTTTAGAGTCGATATAGTTGATTGCTTTCAGAGAGAGGTATAAAGCCTTGTCATTATCATTGGCTTCGGATGCCAATTCCGACATATTGTTGAATACTATATACAGGAGATGCTTGTTTCCAGTGCACTCACCCTGCTGTATGGCTTTCTCAAAATACTCTCTGGCTCTGTCATATTCTCCTGCCTTGAATAAACTCACGCCAATGTTGTTGTTAAAATCTCCGACAAATTCACTTAGTCCGTATTCGTCGATAGCTTTCAGTCCTTCAAAATAAAACCCCTGGCTGATTGTTCTCAAGCCCACCTCATCGGCGGCAGCTCCAAGCAGAAGATAACAATATGTCTTATATTTGGATTCCTCTGGAGATAATGAGCTTTTATCATTAAGTATCGTTATGCAATTTTTAAGATATTTGAAAGCAAACAGCTGATCGCCGTTCTCAAACAGGCTTCGGCTGAACCTGCACAGTCTGTTGTAACGGGCAGAGTCCCCGGATGCATGTAATATGCTATCGCGCATCACATCATAACAATTGTCTGGACTCGCTATTTTATCAGCATATGAGACAGCCAGTCGGGAAATATCCGTGAGAGTGTCCTCCTGACGCTTGCATGAGATGTGCCATGAGCTCATGAAGAATGCTACAGCCACTATAGCCGCTGCAATGACCATTCCCGTAATCCGGCAAAGCCCGTGTCTATATGTAATGATATTTTCAGTGTTCAAATTTTTGTATTTTTGAAATCCAATCAAATGTAAATGACAACTCTGTAAAAATTGTTATAAAATTTTTATTTTGATTGCAAATTTAAATATAAATACTGAGATTTCTACACTGGCAGAATTAAAAAATCGCAATTTTTTATACCCGGCGCATAAGAAAAGTAAAGATGCAGATCAAACAAGCAATATTAAAAACGCGGTAGTTTGACAGTTGCAATTTCATGAATCTTTTTTGCTGGCACGCTTGCACGTGTCAAATTTTATCACTATCTTTGTAGCACCGTGCAGTAATCAACAGCGGAGCGGCATAATATGAAGCTGAAAATAACCAAGACAAAAAAGACTTCCATCCTTTATGTACAGAAGGCATACAGGGACAAGAACGGCAAAAGCACCTCAAAGATCCATGAGCGCCTTGGAACGCTTGAGGAAGTTTGTCAGAGATGCGGAGACAGAGATCCTGTTGAATGGGCCAGGGAATATATCGCCAGGCTTACGGCACAGGAGAAGGAGGGCCGGCAGGTGATAATATCACGTCTGTCGCCCACAAAGCTTATTGAAAAAGGCGAGGCTCAGAGTTGCGAGGGCGGATATCTGTTTCTTAAACGGCTGTACCATAAGGTCGGGATGGACAGGATATGCGAGGCAATCTCACGTAAACATAAGTTCGACTTCGATTTCAACAAAGTTATGGAGCTGATGGTCTACGAACGGCTTCTGAGGCCGGCTTCAAAACTAGGTAATTATCGCAGGAGCGGAAGCTATATCGAGCCTTTTGATATAGAAAAACAGCATATCTACAGGAGTCTGGATATCCTGGACAGACACGGTGAATACATCCAGAAGAGACTTTTCCTTAATTCGTCAAAGGTTGTCGAACGGGATACGACCGTCATGTACTATGACTGCACCAACTATTTTTTCGAGAGAGAATCGGCCGATCCGGACTATGTGACAGACAAAAAGGGAACGTTCATGAACGTATACGCAAGTACGGAGTCTCCAAGGAACATCGACCGAACCCCATCGTACAGATGGGTATGTTCATCGACAACTCCGGCATGCCGGTTGCGATGTGCATCAATCCCGGCAATACCAACGAACAGACTACCTTGATTCCAACTGAAAAGATTATAGTCGAGAAGATGGGGGTCAGCAAGATTGTAGTCTGTACAGACGGAGGTCTCTCTTCTGAAGGCAACCGGTCATATAACTCCACAGCTGAAAGATCATTCATAACGGTGCAGTCAATAAAGAAACTGGAGGATAATCTCAGGGACTGGTGTCTGGAACCGACAGGATGGAAACTTGTAAAGTCCGACACGGTACAAAAAGACAAGCGGTACCGGGATGCAGACGAGGATGAACTGGAGTTTGACCTGACTGATGCCGATACTGCCCGTTATTACGGAGACCGCACTTTTTATCGCGAGCGTTGGATTGTCAATGAAAAGACAAAGTTCTCTCAAAGATTGATTGTGACATTTTCATACAAATACCGCGACTACCTTCGATTCCTGCGTCAACGGGAGATTGACAAGGCTGACAGCAATGCACGTGGAAACAGGACATTGACCAAATCCTATAAGAACCCTGACAGGTTCCTTTCCGAGACCTACGCCACAGAAGACGGCGAGGTTGCCGTATTCAGAACCGTCTCCCTGAATCTTGACGCCATATCAGAAGAAGAAAAATATGACGGCTTCTATGCGATATGTACGGATCTGTCTGACAATGTGACAAAAATCATCGAACTGAACCATAACCGCTGGGAGTCGGAGGATGCCTTCAGGGTCATCAAGACTGACTTCAAGGGTCGCCCCGTCTTCGTCTGGACGGCGGAACACATAAGGGCCCACTTCATTGTCTGCTTTATCACACTACTGCTCTTCAGAATAATGGAAAAGGAACTAAACTATAAATACACATCCTCCGCTATAATTGAGAAACTACGGTCAATGACTATGAACATAATCAAGGGAGAAGGCTACAAGCCTAACTTCACACGGGATGATCTTACCGATGACCTACATGCCAAAGCCGGCTTCAGACTCGACACCGAGATTGTTACTCGTCAGAAAATCAAACAGATTATTGCTAATATTAAAAAAGGTTAAATATAGATAACCCCATTCCAGTGCTACATATATAGACCCTTTTGCACATGGCTTCACGCTAATGTACAAAAGGGTTTGCTCGTTTTTGGACTGTAAAAGATGGGATATAAATACTGAGATTTCTACACTGGCAGAATTAAAAAATCGCAATTTTTTATACCCGGCGCATAAGAAAAGTAAAGATGCAGATCAAACAAGCAATATTAAAAACGTTATTCGGGCGGCAAGTTGAAAAAAGATCTTGAACAAGACACCTATAGAATAATTGGCTTATATCATAAACCCATTCAATCAGTAGGTTATAAAAAATGTAGTGGTAATGTAGCCGACATTTTATCTAATGTTGTGACTTTGTAACTGTAAAAATATTGGAAAAAATTAGTTATTTTGCGAATTTTGTAACGAAAATTTCTTTTTAAAACTTAATATTATGAGAAAAGATTACTTATTGAAAAATGTCGTTTCCATGGCTACGATGATTCTGGGATTTCCCATGCTGGCCAACGCTGGCTGGGGCACAACCGAACAACCGGAGAAACTGTATGCACACGACGGAGAGATCGCAAGCATGAAGACCGCACGTACCGCCGACGGCAAGACATTCATTACCTGGCTTCAATGGTCGGGAACTGCAGGCTGGGGCTACGAGATGCATATGCAGCTTCTCGACATAGAAGGGAATCCTCTATGGGGAGAATCCGGCATGGTGGTTGAGACAAAGCGCAACGCATCGTGGACAGCCGACTACTGGCTTGTGGCCACTCCGGAAGGCGACGCCGTTGTGTCTTGGGCTGATGCTCGCTATGAGGAAGAAGCAGAGTATGCCGATGGCCATGTATCAGTATTGTATAAGATTAGCCAAGACCAGGAGCAACTTTGGGGTGAGGACGGACTCCTTCTTGGTGACGAGTATAAATATCCGGCCACTTTATATATGTTTGGGGAAGACCTCTACGCCATCATGCAGCCGAATGACGATTACGCGCCTTCTAAACTCGTGCGTCTTGACAGCGATGGAGAGTTCGCTGTCAGCCCGATAGAATTTGCAGGCCAGCTCATTGCAAGCGAGGGCACAGATTTTATCGGAGTATACGCCGGATCGGCAGGCACAGAAGCTATGCGACTCGACCGCGATCTTCAGAAGGTATGGGATTCTCCGGCTGTTGTCTCAAAAGAGATTTACGGCGGCTATGAACGTAACCCCTACAAATTGGTCAGCGATGGCAAAGGCGGAGTCGTTGTAAGTTTCTCAAGAAATATGAATATGTTCCAGCACATGCCTGTGGTGCAATATGTCTCTGCTGACGGAGAAGCTGTGTTCGGAGATTCTGTAGATGTATCCACTAATGATGTAAATGACCATAACTATGCGGTAATAGGAGTAAATCCTGAAGAACAGACAATTATGAGTGCATGGCAGATGAGCAGCGGAGTGGCAAGGCTACAGGGACAGACACTCGACTTCTTCGGAGAACGCATGTGGGGAGACGAGGGGCTCGTGCTTGTGGAAAAAGGGTCAGAGTCCGGCTATACTTATGGCCCCATGACTTTGAATTCACTTCCTGATAATACATGGCTGGTTTGTTATGCCGACGAGCAATGGTGGGCTCACTCGCAGATATATTTCGCGAATTATGATGCAAACGGCAACGAAAACTGGTGCAAACCTGTAGGACAGATATGTGCTGTCGACGATTATGTGACTTATTTGGAGGGAAACAATTACTATCTGTTCTGGGTGAATCAGGAGACTGACGACGACTGGAATACAGTCTATTCTATCGAATGCGTGAAGATGAGTGATTTTCTCACCGGCATACGAGGTGTGGAAGATAATGCCATGCATCCAGAAAGCACAGAATACTATAATCTTAACGGCGTGCGTATCAATAGTCTGGCAAAAGGTCTCAATATTGTCAGAGACGTTGACGGGACTGTTAAGAAAGTCATTGTGAAGTAATCTTACTATCCACATATTTCTTTCATTTATGGTAAAGAGAATATACATCATTATCTGGGCATTGGCCGTGGCAATAATGGCCAATGCCCATGATGTTTCCGGATACCCTATAGGATATTGCAACGGAGTGTACGGGAATTCATCAAAAATAAAATATGATGGAGAGAACGTGGAGATAAGCGCGGCATTGCATATCCCTTCTTCTTACGCTTCTACAGTCGCCGGCTGCTCTATCGAAAAAATTAGAGTTGCACTATGCTCTAAGCTCAACGTGGACACTGTCTATGTCTGGGTAAGAGAAAGCCTTTACGAAAAGGATATTGCGTATGGTTCAAAACCTATGTCAGATTTAAGCCAGGGCTGGAATGAAGTAGATCTTGCCACCCCCTATCATGTGGCGGAAAATACTCAGGGTTTCTATCTTGGCATGACATATGTGCAGAAAAAGAAAAGCGGGCCGGTATCCATAATTGAAACTCCAAGGAAAGACGCGTTGTGGATTAAATGCGGCAAAGGGGAATGGGAAGACCTCTCATCGGAAGGCATATTGTGCATTGAGGGCCTTGCCTATGGAGAGAGGCTTCCGGAGCATAACGCAGAAATGGTTTCTATCACTACCAATCCATTCTTCATTATCAGCGACGGCATGCTATCGGGGGCAATGGAGGTTCGCAACCTCGGAGTAGAGACCATACGCGAACTTACGATATCTATGAGCGCCGATGGCATGGCAGAGAACTGCGAAGCAACTGTAGAATGTATGATTCCATATGGAGAGGTCGGGAAGGTAGGTTTTTCGATGACACCCACAATCACTGAACGTTATGCCGACAAAGTTGACGGCCTGTTCATTATAGAGCGTATAAACGGCGTAGAAGACGAAGATTACTCAGATAATTCTGGTAATGCAGAATTCCGACTGCTTGACCATGCCTATCCAAGAGTGGCCCTGGTAGAAGAATTCACCACCGAGAACTGTCCAAATTGTCCGAGGGTAGCCGGATATATACATGACCTTATGGAGGACCCCCAATATTCATCCCATATAATACCATTGTGTCATCACGCAGGATACGGCAATGATTTCCTGTCGACATCTTTTGCTAATGAATATGTATGGTTTTACAATAATGGCGGTTCAACTTACGCTCCAGCCACAATGATCGACCGTATTCCTTTCAATGAGATTTCCCCATTGTTTTGTCCCGGAAGCGTTGAGGAACTTGCATCCGCAATAGACCACCGCCTTGAATTTCCGGCTATGGTGTCTATGGAAATGACTTCTGTGGTTACAGAAGAAAACATCAGGACAATATATGTGTCGGTAAGAGGAGAACGCACAGACAATATGAATGTGCCGGATGATGTACACATCACCGTGATGCTTGTTGAAAATAATATCAAAGCAAAAAATCAGAGCGGGGTAGGTGGAGATTATTATCATCAGCATGTTGGACGAGAGGTAAATTCTACATGGGGAGATATTATTGACTGGGATGGCGACAGCTATAGTTATGAGTATCTTTTCAACGTAGATTCCTCTTGGGACACCGACAATATTATTGCCATTGCATTTATCTCCTGTTATGATTCCGACGACGCTATGAACTGCGAGGTCAAAAATGCTGCCATGTGTGATGTTATCGTATCCGGAGTAGAAGAGATTCCAGACAGCGCGAAAAAAAGCCTTGTCAACATATTCACAATTGATGGCAGATCAGTGGATTCACCAGTAAAAGGACTGAACGTATTTGTATACAGCGACGGCAGTTGCCGTAAGGTCATAACAAGATAACCTTACTCCACAACACATTTACATATCTTTTTCAGGAGCATTTACTCGCAGAATATGTTGTTTTATTGCAGTTGAAGAATTTTGCAAATTTTCTTCAACTGCAATAATTCATAAATAACGAATCTTCGCTACTGAGGCACAAGAGAAGGATAAATTCATTGAGCACTCACTTAAGTTAATGATACTCAATACTTATTTCTTTACATATGGATATATTTATAACTACTTGATTATCAAAGTGTGGAATATTTAAAATTCTACACCTTTATATATTGCTGACTATCAACGTAATCGCCTGTTGCTTATAGAATATTTTAATCGCCGAAACTTTGCTTATTTATCATATAACCGATGTGGCGTCCTGAAAAATATTGACGGGTCAGAGGGTTTGAGATTATGAATGAATGTTAAACAGTCCGAAGACTGTGGAGACATGCAGGTATGAGCCTGAGATCCCCGAGGTTGGGGTAAAATCCTCCGGGGCTCGATGCCCCGGGGATTTTTGAGACTTGCAGTGCAATCACCGTCAGTCCCGTCGGTTGGGGTATGCAAAAGTACTGAAAAATCTTGACTCATGCAGATTTCAGGTAATATTTTTTCCAGAGCTTACGTCCGGGTACCGCTCCGCGATGCACTTCATCGGGAGTCAGCATGCCGAGACTGAGGTGCGGTCGGCGGGTATGGTAAGTGTTGATTACATCCTCCAGCACCTGCCGTATGTTGTCCTTCCTTACGTCCATATGCTTCAGAAACTCCTCTTTAAGTATGCCGTTTACCCTTTCGGCAATTCCGTTGTTACGTGGGTCGTGCCCTTCCGTCATGCTGATTCGGGCGTGGCGTCTACGAAGCATTTCCACGTAGGGTTTGGCACAATACTGAAGTCCCTTGTCCGAGTGGTGTATGGGATGCTGACCTCTCCTGCATTGCCTGAAAGCCATCTTCAATGCCGTCATGGCGTTCTCATGCCGCATGTTATCGGCAATCTCCCATCCCACTATTTTCTTCGAATAGGCATCCGTAATCAGAAACAGATAGTAAAATGTATTCTGATCAGGAAGCCATATATATGTTATGTCGCTTACCCACAACTGGTTTATGTCATCAGGCGCGAAGTCTTTCCGTAGATCCGGATAGACCTTCATTCCGTGATCGGAGAAGGTTGTCCTTGTCCTGCGGACTCGGGGACGTATCAGAAGATTATGCCTGTTCATGATATCGAACAGGCGGTCACGGCCTATGTCGAGACAGAACTCCTTACGTAACCTGTCCTTCATCTTTCTGACTCCGAGTGCCGGAAGATCCTCTCGTATCGAGCGAACGCATTCCAGGATGCGGTCTTCGTCAATGGCATCCTTGAACGACCTTTTGAAAAAGGCATACCACGCTTGTTTAGTCACCCCAAGCAACCCGCATGCCTCGCTGACACTCAGGTCACGGGACATGCGCAAGCGCATGGCTACTTGGTAGTTGATTTTTTTGACTGCGCAGGCTTTACAAGCTTCTTGTATTCGGCGATGACACCACTCTGGAACTCTTCACGCAGCTCTGCCTTTTTCCTGTCAGCCTCCAGTTTCTCTATCTTTCTGGTGGCGGCGTTTAACTTGCGTGTTAGATCCAGTATGGTCTGCTCGGTATCCGTGAGCCTGGTAGTGGGAGAGGTTTTCTTTGTCATTCCTTTCTTTTTTGTCGTTTGTGCCGGAGTTGCCAGGGACGATATGGCCTTTGTTGTCCGGCATCCGGAGCCGGGAATTAATGCTCCCGTCATGCGGCGCAGCCATTTGCTGATGCTTGACCGTGTGCCGCGATAGTCCGGGATTGCATTTACTATTGTAAACAATGTCCCGACCGCAAAATTGTATTCCTCGTCAATCTGACTGAAACTTTTTCCGCTGCTGTGCCAGGCATTGATTGCCGAAATCTGAGATTCGTCCCAGAATTTTTTGTTTTCTTCACACATTTTACTAAAAAATGTTGAATCTGACGGTCAACACTTTTCCGGACTAGACACGATAAAGTTCATTTTTTGTCATCTACTAAACAATTTCATTAATAACAAAGACAATAACAATATGATATTACGAATTGTATTATTCATTTTTATGCTTATGCCATTTGCCGCATATGCAAGCACAGGCGAAAATAAACTGAGAGAACTTTTGGGACAGATGCCTGAAAGGAAGCCCCTGCAAATAGATACACTTGAAAGTGTCAAGTTGGAAGATGGCATACGTTACAAGATACGCTATTTTATTGAGTCTGGGAATCCCGCTCTCGGAACTCCGGATGATTGGGGGTACGCTTATTTATTCATCCCCAAGACTAATAAAAACGGTAAAATGCCGGCCATAGTAGCAATTCATCAAGATGACGTAAACTTCCATATCGGCAAGTCAGAACCGGAAGGAATTATGGGAGACAGTACAATGTATTATGGCAAAGAACTCTTTGAAAGAGGCTATGTCGTGATATGTCCTGATAGGTATTATCATGTAGAACGTAGAAAAACATGTCAAGACTGGGGAGATTTATCTCAAATAGATTATGAACGAACTATATTAAAATCCAAATAAAATGAGGCAAAAATTACATCCACCTTAGATTATTTGAGAATAGTCATGCCTCCGTCCGCTCTTGGGGGCGGTTTAGGCCGCCCCCGCCGCTGGGGCATCCCCTCGCCAGAAGGAGAGAGGAAGTGTTCAGACGGTGGTATCAGGTTTCGTAGAGACGAAACCGTCGATATATGAATTATTGGATGTCACAACAGCAAAAGCCTGTCTGACGAGTTTGTTTGCTACGGCAATCATGGCAACCTTGCCGGATTTTCCATTGCCTCGTAATCGTTGGTAGCATTCCTTGCACGCCTTGTTGTGCTGACTTGCTGACCATGCCGCCACATAAAGCATTGAACGCAGAGTCTCATCACCGTTACGGTTGATATGTCCCCGGATGTTTATGCTCGTGCCGGACTGCTCTATTGTTGGACAGATACCGATAAAGCGGGACAACTGCTTGGCATTGTCGAAGTAGGTAAAGCCTCCGGTGGCTATAATCAGCGCTGTGGCAAGTGTGACCCCGATACCCTTTATTGAGGTAAGGAGTTTCAGCTGCCTGTCAAACACCTCGGTCACGACCGCCTCCATTTCCTGCTGCATGTACTTGATCTGCTTCTCAAGGAACGTTATGGTCTGTTTAAGAGAATTGACACACTTCTTGTCCTTAACCGGCAGAGGTTCAAGCGATGAGAGTAGATTCTTTGTCGCTGTCAGTTGCTTTTGGAGTTGACGCAGGACTGTTTTCTTCTGCTTCAGAATCATTATCTGTTCTGATGGGAACTTATAGGGTTCAGGCTTGAACCTCTCCCCGAAATCGGCAATGAGACAAGCGTCTTTGGAATCCGTCTTGGTTACGGACATCATCACGCGGGCATAGTTCTTAATCTTCTTCGGATTGATGAGGCTTGCCCGGATGCCCGACTTGTCAAGAAGATAAAGAAGGAGGAAACAGTAGTTGCCTGTCGCCTCCATCACGCAGTGGTGGATGGCAGGGTCAAGCTTCGAGATGAACCTGCGGATGCCTTTAGCATCATTTGGGAAGGTCTCGGTACGGTAGCTTTTCCCGTGAAGGAAGGCTGCTACAAAAGTCGCTTTGCTGATGTCGATGCCTATGTATGTCATATTATCAAATCTTTTGTCAGGAACTACATCTTTTGCACTCTCGTCGCAAACACGGGGTCGGTTTCACCGCCCCAACGAACTATCCAGTCTTTAGATGTAAAAGCATGGGGACCTATCGTTCTTAATGGAGTCAACCAACATGACATCTGCCTTATTCCATGCTTGAATATCCTGAAATTTGAAGTTGAAATTATTCAAAAACATTTAACCGTACAAATGTACGACGTGACATGTATTCTTGGTTCAAAAGAAACGGAGTATTGCTTTCAGAAGGAAGAAACTTCTGGGGCAAGGAAGCCTACGACCTTTCAAGGGCTGTTGATGTACTGGTTTCATTGCCGGAGGTTGATGCAAATAAGATTGGTGCCATAGGCCACTCCGCAGGAGCTAATGTAATGTCATTCTTTGTGTTCTTTGATTCAAGGGTAAAGGCTTCTGTCGCTAACTGTGGCACATCAGAAATAAACAGTTATTGGGAATATAATCGGCCGGGAAGATTATTTGGATCTTTTGCTATGCCAAACAGTGTTCGTCTCGGTATTGACACACATGATTTCATAGGTAAGATTGCGCCTCGCGCATATTTTCCTGACTTCGTCACTTTTTTGAGTTTCAAAATAAGGATGCCTGATTTTCACCAATATAGGCAAATTCAAGGGTGATTTAGGGTGACGCAATGGCAATTTTGATTATATTCGCGGTATGTTTGTCCGCAAAAAGAAAAATCGTTCTGGCACCACAAGCGTTGTGGTTGTTGACAAGCACGGAGGCAAGTTCAAAGAACTGCACACCGTGGGCATAGGGTATGACGAGTCTGAGATTGAGCGTCTCTGTCTCCAAGGACAAAAGTGGATTAAGTCTCATCTCGGTATCATGGAAATCGATTTCGATGAAGCCGACCAAAAAGAACTTGAACGAAAGAATGCCGAGGCTGTCCTTGACAATATTGATGGTATATTGCTGAATGGAGCCAAATTGATTCTTGACAAGGTGTTTGATTCTGTTGGATTCAACCGGGTCGGGGATGATGTCTTACGGCATCTTGTAATAGCAAGGTTATGTGAGCCGATGAGCAAGATGGCGACTGCAGACTACCTGAAAACCCACTTTGAAGAGGATGTGAACCTCAGCAAGATATACCGCTATATGGACAAGCTCTACAATGCCCAGCAGGAGGTTGTGCAGCGTATCAGCGTGGAGCATACGTTTTCTGTCTTGGGTGGAAGAGTGGAGATGCTGTTTTACGATGTCACATCACTGTACTTTGAGAGTTTTCGGGAAGATGACCTTCGTTCACCGGGGTTTTCCAAAGACGGCAAGACAGCCGAGACACAGATTATCCTCGGACTTCTTGTATGTGAGAACGGCTATCCTCTTTCATACTCAATATTCAATGGAGCGCAATATGAAAGTTACACCATGATCCCCGCCATAGATGATTTAAAGCAACGGTTCGGCCTTGATGACTTTATTGTGGTTGCTGATTCAGGCTTCATGATAAAACGGAATATGGGGCTACTGCGTTCCGGAGGATATCAGTTCATTGTCGGCGGAAGAATAAAGAAAGTGGCAAATGATGTCGAGAAATGGATAAAGTCAATCCCCCATGAAGATGGACAGTATCATGAGAAGGAACTCGAGAACGGCGACCGTCTCATTGTCACATACAGTTCAAAACGGGCAACCAAGGATGCCTATAACCGCAACAAGGGTGTTGAACGACTACGAAAAGCCTATGCTTCCGGCAAAATCACCAAGGATAAGATTAATAAACGTGGCTACAGCAAGTTCCTTAAGCTTGACAATGATGACAATGTAAGTATCAGTGAGGATAAGATCAAGGAGGATGAGGTATGGGACGGTCTGAAAGGATATGTCACCAATACCACATTGCCACCATCGGAGGTCGTCGCTCAGTATCAAGGTCTTTGGGTTGTTGAGAAGGCGTTCAGGATATCAAAGGGGACACTGGAGACTCGCCCCATCTTTCACTTTACTGAGAAACGTATCGAGGCTCATGTATGCCTTTGTTTTGTCGCATACAAGCTATATAAGGAACTTGAGAGGATTATCGAGACTCTACACATGAAAATGAGTGTTGACAAAGTAATCAAGATCGCCAAAACAATAACGACCGTCAGACTGAGGCTTCCATTAAATGATGAGACGATAACACGCACTATGATGCTGACACCCGAACATCGGTCATTGAAGCCATTGTTTGACCATCTTGGCGTTTAGGGTGACGCAATGACGAAGTCAGGGGCTTCTGTCGCTAACTGTGGCACATCAGAAATAAACAGTTATTGGGAATATAATCGGCCGGGAAGATTATTTGGATCTTTTGCTATGCCAAACAGTGTTCGTCTCGGTATTGACACACATGATTTCATAGGTAAGATTGCGCCTCGCGCATATTTTATTATACATGGGGCACATCAATGGGGCGATGGCTCCCCCGATCCACATGATAAGATTACAGAAAACGAATTGGAAATATTCAAAAATGCGTATCTCGAAGAGAATAAAGGGAATAAAATTGAGACCCTTTTATTTGAAGAAAACGGAGGTCGTCATAGCTTCCCCAATGGCGTTAAAGAGAAAGCCTATTATTGGCTTGATAAACACTTGAAATAGCAATTAGAGCCGCTAATAATACAATCGCAACCGCGCTCGACATGAGTGCTGAAAACGATAAAATAGTCAAGTCCTCGGCAAAGATGTCCCGGGTCTGTATTTATTATTGGTAAAGAGTCTGGTTGAGGCGCGTCTCTCTGGCGCGGATGGCCCGCGTGAGGAAAACATTTCCTATAGTCCAGACCACAACGTCGCCCATGAGGAGGAGATTTGGGTCGGTGAAAGGGGAGAGCAGCACATTCACGCCGGTAAATGCCAGCGACACGGCTATTATCGTGAGAAGAGCCCATGTCTGGTTCATGCCAAGGGCAAGAAACTTGTGGTGAATGTGGGCCTTGTCGGGAAGAAAGGGGTTGCGCCCTCGTTTCACGCGATGAAAATAAACGCGACACACATCGAAACAGGGCACTATCAGAGGCGACAATGCCACGACGGCCGGGTTATAGCACACCTCCTGAAAACCTGGCTTGGTGCAGATTATGGCTATGCCGCAGAATGCAAGCAGCATCCCTGTGGTCAGGGCGCCTGTGTCGCCCATGAGAATTTTATTGCGTTTCTTGGCTTTTCCAAACACGTTGTAGTAGAAGAACGGCACAAGCGTTCCTGCCGAGGCAATGGCGAGCATTGAATAAAGATAGCTCCCGCCTTCAAAAAACACCATGGAATAGAACACGAGCGCTATGCCGCTCAATCCTGAGGCAAGGCCGTCGATGCCGTCGATGAGGTTGATGGCATTCACCACAAACACCACCATGAAGGCTGTGAACACCCATGACAGCCACACCGGCAGCTCATGCAGCCACAATATGCCATAGAAATCAGTGATTGACATCCCTCCGCCCACGATAAGCGCGGCTGCCACTATCTGCACAACGAATTTGGCCTTATATCTCACGCCCACAAGGTCGTCGGCTATGCCCACAAGATACAGTATGATTATAGCACAGAAAAGGAAATAGACCTGCACTATGTTCGACTCCACGGCCTCGGCCATCACCTCGCCGCCGAATCTCAGATTCAGGGCCACCACAAGCGCCACTGAAAAAAGATAGCCCGGAAAAAACGATATCCCGCCAAGACGCGGCACTGCCCCTCGGTGAATTTTCCGCTCGTTGACTTCATCAAAGAGCTGGCGGCGGAATGCTATGAGAATAATCTTGGGAATCATCAGGGCGCCAAGCATAACCGAGACCATGAACGCCAGAAGGTTATTCTCTATCCAATATAACATCGTGTCTTGAGCAAACATGGATATTCTATTTATTGGTGTCTTTTTTTCCAATCGATACTATGCGGATAATGAAATCCAGAGGAGTGAATTTGCTTATTTAAGCAGTGTCAAAAAGTTATCAACACGAGACATTCGCAAAATTATAAAAAATATCAAACAAAAAAAAATTAATCGTAATAAAAAATATTGCCCTGAAACAGCAATAAAACACAGCGGGAGCGAATCGTGTGATTCGCTCCCGCCGGGAAATTTTTTTGCCTGTGAGGCTGATTAGCCGTTATATTTCTTCATGATAGCGATGAGATCGAGCACCTTGTTAGAGTAGCCGATTTCATTGTCATACCAAGAGATAACCTTCACGAAGTTGTCTGTGAGGTAAACGCCGGCGTTAGCGTCGAAGATAGAAGTGAGGGGGCAGCCGAGGAAGTCAGAGCTTACAACTGCGTCCTCAGTGTAGCCGAGCACACCCTTGAGTTCGCCTTCGGCAGCCTCTTTCATAGCTGCGCAGATCTCTTCCTTAGTAGCGGGCTTCTCGAGGTTGCAAGTAAGGTCTACAACAGAAACGTCGAGAGTCGGCACACGCATAGAGATGCCTGTGAGCTTGCCGTTGAGTTCAGGAATAACTTTGCCTACAGCCTTTGCAGCGCCTGTAGAAGAGGGGATGATGTTGCCTGCTGCTGCACGGCCACCGCGCCAGTCTTTCATAGAAGGACCGTCAACTGTCTTCTGAGTGGCAGTTGTAGAGTGAACTGTAGTCATGAGGCCTTCCTTGATGCCGAACTTGTCGTGAAGCACCTTGGCGATGGGAGCGAGACAGTTGGTAGTGCAAGATGCGTTGGACACGAACTGCTGGCCGGCATAAGTGTGGGCGTTGACACCGCATACAAACATAGGAGTGGCGTCTTTTGAAGGAGCTGACATAACCACATACTTGGCGCCTGCCTCGATGTGAGCCTGTGCCTTCTCCTGAGTGAGGAAGAGACCGGTTGACTCAACTACATACTCTGCGCCAACCTCGCCCCATGCGATTTCTGCGGGGTTCTTGCATGCTGTCACACGGATTGCCTTGCCATTGACAATAAGGAGACTCTTCTCCATATCATAGTCAACGGTTCCGTCGAAACGACCGTGCATTGTGTCATACTTGAGCATGTAAGCCATGTAATCTACGGGAAGAAGGTCGTTGATTGCTACAACCTCGATGTCGTCTCTTTTAGTAGAGGCACGGAACACGAAACGTCCGATACGGCCAAAGCCGTTAATACCAATCTTTGTCATTGCTTTAAATATTGTTTTGGGTTGATTATATTTTAATTAATCTTTTTTCCTCTTAAGATTTGAAGAGCCGGAATTCACTTCGGCTGCCTCTTGTCGGTTTAGGTATGCAAAATTACTAAAAAAAATTGGTATGGCAACTTAAAATGAACGTTTTTTAACTATTATGTGTTTTTAGGCATGTAAAATTGTGCTTTTTAGCGAATTTTTTCGTAGTTTCGCACATATTTGATTCTGTTGTTGTTTTTTAACACAAGGGGTTATTGCCCTTTGGCATATGCCCCCGGAATTAGCGGCAGCAGCCTGACTTTGTTTAATCAAAATTTTTAATATCGATCAATATGGGTAAATTTTTAGAAGATTTCAAGGCATTTGCGCTTAAAGGGAATGTGGTAGACATGGCTGTCGGCGTAATCGTCGGCGGAGCGTTCGGCAAGATTGTGACATCGCTTGTCAACGACATCATAATGCCGGTGATGTCTCTCATGACAGGTGGCTCCGGCTATGAGAATCTTAAATATGTGATCAAAGAGGGCTCCCGGCCACTGCCGAAGGCGCCGCCGCAGTGGAAGAGGTGGCCATACATTACGGCACATTTATTATGAACATCGTAGACTTCTTTATCATAGCCATGTCGATATTTGTGGCTTTACGCGTGATGATGAAGTTCAAGAAGAAAGAGGAGGAGGCCCCGGCTCCGGAGCCGACAAAAGAGGAAGTGCTTCTCACCGAGATTCGCGACCTCCTGAAGCAGAACGCCGAATCAAAAAAATAACCTCACTTCCAATCCGCAAATTCAAATGGCATCGGCAATCTAAAAGTGAGGCAAATACTAAATCCGAGAAAGACAGAGGGGAGGCTACATCAAAAAAATTGACGTAGCCACTCTCTTTACATCATATGAAACTTCTATATTATTTCACCTCAACCTTAGAGATTGTCTAAAAATTTGAGCAAAATAATGTTATAGGGCATAACAAACCCTCAATCAAGGTGTTGAAGGAGAAAAAGATAAATTTATGCATAAAAAGAATCTCTATCAGACACACTTGACCGAGGGTCAATGGTCTTATATAAACAAAGAATGGATCAGCGGAAGAAATGATTGATTTCGCTGCCATAAAAATCCTAATCAATAAAATTTAGACAATCTCTAAGAACAATAGAAACCATAAAATACACTCTTAGGAAAAAATTAGGAATCACAGAGCCTACAGAATCTTACCTTAGGCAGTTATCATTGGGAGAAGATTTCTCTGACAAATAACCCTGCCACTATAGTGAAAACTTTTTGTCAAAAGTAAATGGACACCTCTTTCACTCCATACCTTGTGCAAGGCGCGATGACTCAGCATTCCGCCTAATTATCTTTTCATTCGCCATTCGGAGATGGTGCGTCGCGAAGTTGAGAAATTGATGCCGATTCTTATTATTTCTCTCCCTTCGGACAAGAATGGGAGAGCGTAATTATTGTCGTCGATTTGTCGCAGTGCATCTTCAGCCGACCCGTCAAGCTTAAGCTCTATAATATAAATATATTTTTCAGTCCTTACCAACAGATCTATTCTCCCTTCTGAAGTCTGATATTCCGTTTTCACCCTCAATCCTACAAGAATCATCAACATGAGTAAGGCATTGTGGATGTTTCGCTCATTCTCCATTGCCATAGAATATGGCACAGATGAGAAAAGACTTGTGAGCCGCTTCATGAATGCGTCAACATTGCCGGATTTAAAGTCTTCCACAAACTTGCTGACCACAAACTCTGTAGATTCATTGTGAAGGTCGACATAATACGGCAACAAATATTCAAGCAAACCCTGTTTCACCTCTTTGTTAGGCAATCCGAGCGTGAAAAGACCGCTATTTTCATCATATTTTTTTATAGTCAGATAACCGGTCTGGTAGAACAAGGCTATCGGGTTTAAGGTACTGATGTCTAATCCTGACAAGGACTCTTCAGAACACCTCACATTAAAGAAACTGTGCAGATCAATATCCAGGCTCTTCAGGATTTCCAGCAGAATTGTCGGTTTCCCGCCCGATTCTATCCAATAGTTCTTAAATTTGAAGTCAGCCATTGAGCTTAAAAGAGAAAATGGATTGTAAACGTCTATATTTTGTGCTGAGAAATGATAACCATCGTATGATACTTTCAGATTGTTTTTAATCTCCTCAACACTTATCCCTTTCTCTTCTGAAAATGCTTCAAGCCCTTGCGAAAACCGGCTATCAATCTCTTTTTCCGTAATTCCGCAAATTGCACTAAACCGCTCATTCGTAGAGATGTCGCGTATATTGTTGAGTCCTGAGAAAATAGAGATTTTTCCGAAACGTGACACACCGGTCAGAAATATGAGGTGGATATGTTCGGCACTACTTTTGAAATTAGAATAAAATCCTGCCAGCTCGTTTTTATATTCCTCATACCGGTCTTTATTCCCAAGTGAATTCACGAGTGGCTTGTCGTATTCGTCTACAAGCACCACCACTCTTTTGCCGGTAGTTTCGTGGGCGGCTCGGATTATGTTTGAAAGGCGAATGGCAAGATTTGACACCTCCGGTGTTATTCCATACTGTTTTTCCCAGCGCAGCACATGATTTTCGAGATTGTCTTTGAGCCCATCTCTTCCGGAATAGTTTCCGACATTTAGGTCAATATATAGCACCGGATAGGGAGTCCAGTCCCAGTCAAAAGACTCTGCCTCAAGACCCTTGAACAAGTCTTTACGCCCTTCAAAGAAATACCGGAGGGTGGAAAGGAACAGGCTTTTGCCAAACCGGCGCGGACGTCCGAGAAAATAATATCCGCCTTTCAGGAAACGACGTATATAGCCCGTTTTATCCACATAAAACCAGCCACCGGTGATTATTTTCTCAAAATTTTGTTCCCCTATCGGGTAATAAACCTCTTCCATAACTATAACGACTTGTTCATCATCTCCAAAATTACAACAAAAAATATGAAAATGCAAGAATCATACCCTCCCCACCGCATTGCATTTTCAAATTGCCATAAATATTTTGCGCCACCACCATTATGTTGTAAAGAATTTATACGTTTCAAATTTTACGGAGAGACGGATTTTCGTCATTTTAAATTTTACGGAGAGACGGATTTTTGCCGTTTTAAATTTTACGGCATAAAAATAATTTATTAATTTTACGGCAATTATATTTGATTGACCATATTGACAGACGGGGCATCATAATCTATATCCGGAAATAAAAATGCATCAATTGCAGGTGTCGGGCCATATGACCTCAATCAGTTGTAGGCGTGCATGGAATTGAGATAGTTCACACCAAAATAAGTCATCGCCACCGACAGTATGGCGGAAATCATATAGATGTGAAAGCCCCTGCAATTATGTCCGGCGTTTCGGAATTTAAAGAACACTCCCTTGTGGAGCGGAAGAGCATACACAAGAAGAGTGACCAACGCCCATGTCTCTTTAGGATCCCACGACCAATATTCTCCCCACGACACATTAGCCCACACGGCACCCGTAAAAATACCGGTTCCCAACAGCCATACCGCCGGATAAAGCATGCACATATTCAGCTTCATTAACCGCTCTCCGTTTCCGGGGCGAATGACGGCCGCCATAGACACGGCAAACGTAAGACACAGAAGGGCATAAGCAGTCATAACCAGCGAGACATGAAGCGACAGCCATGGCGAATGAAGGACTGGCATAAGAGGAGTGACCACCGGATTCACCTCCACCAGATGAGCCACGAACGCCAATGCCCCGGCAAACAGACAAGACAGAGGAAAAAGCAGTTTGTTTGACCAGAACATCAATAAAGTCAACACCTCCATAACCAGCACCACAAACTGAAGGGTCTCATATGTGTTGGCAAGAGGGAGCCTTTCACATAGCATCCATTGCAGGCAGAAAGAACATAACGAAACAATCACCGCCGAACTTAAAATAACAACAGCCGCCAACTTGCCATAACGCCATCCTAAAAGAGCCGCCACGCTTATGAAAAAGGCACAGAACAGCAGAATAAAAATAAGCGTTGAAAAAGGGATTGCATTATAAATAATCTCAAGACTTGATTTCCATGCAGGCAATGAACCTTCTTCCGCCGACACTATCAGGTCGCCGGAATAAAGAGAAAGCACAATCCCCACTTTCTCATCCAGCTCCTCTATGGCCCGATGTTTCCTGTCACCGCAGGCTTCATATAGCCCGCTTACACGATAATTTCCGGATGCGTCAAACAAATCGGAAAGGCTTGCATATTTACCTTTTATGCCAAGTTTTTTGCAAAGTTCCTTATCCTTCACCTTCAGCAGCGGTTCGTTTTTCCATCTGTCGGGAAAAAGTCGTAATGACAGAAGAGTCTGTTCGGGGGTAAGCCCGCGATATGAAGGCTTACCGTAAAGTTTCGTCACCACATCGCGTGCAAGTGTATTGAATGTCACAATTCTGCCGTTGTAGACCACAGGATTCCGTTTAAGGCTGTCTGCTGTGGCAATAGGCACGCCGGCGATAGTAGAAGCCGTCCCGTCACCGCATCCGCATATCAGAATCATGGCAATCCCCAGAGAACGCAACATTGTTCTGAAACGGCCTCGCGACGACAGCATCACTAAAAGGCCACCCAATGCAAAGAGGATATATCCGGCATATGACAAAGTTATGCCGTAAGGGTCATAATTCACTGACAACACAGTCGCCCCCTCATTATCATAAGAAGACTGGCAAAAACGATAACCTTTCAAGTAAAGGATGTTATTCATCGACACCATGCGTTTCTCTCCCTCCACAACAAGATGAGACACATAATCGCGAGGCATATAGCCCCCCGGATAATAAACAATCTCAAAATTCTCCAATGATATAGGGGAGGGGAGCGGCCGTTCTTCTCCTTTATCGGACATAAAGACTGACGCCTCTTGATTTGTAATAATCCTTACATATCCTTTCTCTGATGTCAGCCAAGTCAGCAGGCCGCCACCCAACATAGCGAAAAAAGAGAGATGAAGAAGAAAACTTCCCATATGTCTCCACATCTTTGAAATCCACATTGAGGCCGCCAACACTGAGACAAAAAGAATCCACAGAACAATAAACCATACAGAGCCGTAAACTGCCGGAGAAAGGAATGTCGCGACCGCCAATGATATGACGGCCGCGGCATATATAAAAAGAGTAGCTGACTTGAAAATTTTCACGTTCAAAAGGAGGGACAAGAAGTTTTTATTGGTTTCATGGCCATGCATTCCATTTCTATGAGCCATCCGGGACGACAGACCGGAGCCAGAAGAATCACATAGGGAATATCAGGGAAACGCTCTGCGAACATTTCTTTCACTACACAATAGTCGGCAGGGTCACGAAGATACACAAGCATATGGCCAACATCTTTCCACTCACATTCAGCCGCTTTCAACAAAGCCTCCACGTTAGTCCACATTCTGAGCGTCTGCCTGCGTATGTCGCCCTCCCATACCACCTCGCCTTTATTATCTATGCTGGCTGTGCCGGAAATGAACAGATGGCGCCTGTCGGAATAGTCAACACTTGTGGCGCGTTCAAACGCCACGCCATATTCATGGGTAGGGTTAAGATAGTCAGGGGCATTTACCTGCCGCATCTGCCCGGGTTCAAGGCCCAACACAGAATACGAGTCCATCTGCACAGCGACAGTGCTGTCTGCATTTCGCCCGCCGATCCCTGTGCTTGCTATAAACCTTGTGTGAGGAGCCAGCCCCTTTTCACGGAATGACCGGTTGCGCCCGGCCACAACCCCGGCATAGTTCACGTCTACATTCTGCACAAAAAACCATGTGCGCACGCAATTATCCAGAAGGGTTCCTCCATGCCTATGCAATATAGAGTCGGTCGATGAAAGCATTTCATAAGTTGCAGCCTCAGAATCAAGCCCCGGACGACAACGGCTCCCTTCAAATAAGTGTGTGCATCCTCCGCAACTCACTACAAACACGCCATCAACCAATTGCTTCACCTCGGCCCCTTCAATCATCCACACCCATAAGGCCAATTTGGTGAGTGACAGGGGTGCCTGTTCCACAACTGAAGTAGCGCATGCTCCATCATGCGGCAAATGTGCCGACTGATTGGCGGAATCACTTACAAACCATCTACGAAACACAGGTTTCATCACCCCTCCGGCATCTCTGACAAGAGAGGCATAATCATCCATAACTTCCTCAAGCTGCCTGTGAAACGAAAGAGTGGGATCTGACACCGTTATTATTGCATGAACCTCACGGCGCATATCGGCCGTGACAAATCTCTTTATCTTAATCATTTGCTCCGCAATTTATCCAGTTTTCTATGAAGTCAGCCTGCTCAGGTGTGAGAAGATTCGCATGGTTATATGCCCATCCGGCAGAAATGTCTGTTGCCACAGCCTGCCACAAGGTAGAGGCGGCGGCATTCCCCGGAACGACTCTGCATCCACCCTCAACAACCGTAGACTCTTCTTCAACAAGCATACTGTAAGCCTCTTCCGGCATAAGGCTCAAACCGGCGGCAGAATACCCCGTGGCGCCGTGGCATTGCGAGCATGTCGTAGAGAATATCTTGCTCTCGACAGTAGGAAACTTTCCTACGTTAATTTTACCGGCATTCATGATTATTTGATTTGAGGCGATGCCGGCCACATCCTCAGACAAGAATGTGAATACCCTCTCTCTCAAACGGTTTATCACACACAACTCCACTGTAGACACATCATTGGGTATGTTGGCTATGGAAATCTCTTGAACACCGTCTGCCACGGGTTTCGACACCGCCGCGAAAGAATCACCCTCTTTGAATGCCGCAACCGCCACAGAATATTTTGAGTCATCCTGATAATCGTCGCAACCTGCTATGTCGCCTTCGATTATGGCAGAGAAGCCGGATTCCAAAATCTGGCCGCCTGCCTCATCATAAATCCGACCGTCGTCACAACCGGCCATATACAAAGCGATTACTGCCGGAATGAATTTAACAATCCTTCTCATAGCCTAAAAAGTGTATTGAATCTGGACTGTCGCGTTATGCGTGGCCAGGCCAAGGTCATCGTTATCACGGTCGAGCTGAGTCTTATGGCCGGTGCGCCCGATATAGCGGTACATTGCCTGCAGCTTCAGGTTCACTCCTTTGAAATAATAGTTCACCCCTACAGCCGGCATATTCAGCAAGCCACCTTTATCAAGCCCGTTACGGTCGAAGAAATCATAACGGAACGCCGGCTGCAAATGGTCTGTCACAAAATAGCCGGCCTGCACATAACCACCCATATAGTCGAAACTTTCATCTATTTTCTGACGCTTCGTAAACCCCACGTGCATATAATATGCCTCGGCTGCTACATAAAGACGATTGTGCATCCATGCCATTTCCAAGCCTGCGCGGAAGTCATTGGTGCTTTCGTTCTCGCTCTCCACATTAAGAGAAGCCGACGCGCCGACAAGAAGCCTGTTGAGGTTTAACTGATTGGGATTACCCTGGGTTGCGGGCATAACCCCGAAAGGCTGGAATGTAACCCTTCCGGCATAAAGCAAAGAGGGGATGTGCCAGTCATCGCTGAATGTCTTTGTTGCCGTGTTGACAGAAGAGCCGGTGCCATTGAATATTCCCACCTCATATCCCCACTTGTTTTTAAACATTCCGTGAATCTCAACGCCGAGGTCAAATCCGGTCATCATAGAGGGCGTGACGGCATTAAGCGAATGGGGCATAATGACAGGAGCTGTGAGCGACACAGGGAGAGTAGGGAAGAGGGTTTCTCCAAGCGTTGTGAGCGTGGCATGGGTGAATGGTGTCTTGAATTTTCCCACACGCACATGAAAGCCGTCTGACATTTTCATGTCCGCCCATGCCTGCTGGAGCAACCCTCCTCCCGAAGCGGCGGCGTTGATTGAGAGATTATAGGTTATGAAACCAAAGGCCCGGCCGGTGAAACCCAACACTGCGTAAGGAATCGAGAACCCGGTGTTGTGCACATTATCCTGATTATACGCAGGGTCAAGGCCTTCGCTGTCATAATAATTAAAATCTATGGCAGTCTGCACCATAAGGTAAGGCTTGAACTCAAACTTCTTATTCGCGCTTTCCCACACGAATCCCTTGCGGCCGGCAAAAGACACCACGCCGTTTTCTGTGTCGGCGTCATACTGCGCAAATAGCGGCAGGGAGAATAGAGAGAGGAGCAATGTTGCAAAAATCTTTTTCATGAATTATCAAATTCCAACTAATAACCAACAAAATGATCGCTCTCAAAGCGACTCAAGAAAACGCACCAGCGCATCGCGCTCGGTCTTGCTCATGTCGCGGAAAAGATTTTTCGACACTTCCCCTTCGCCGCCGTGCCACATTATTGCCTCCACAAAATTACGGGCCCGCCCGTCGTGAAGAAAATATGTGTGGCCGTTCACCTTTTCCTGCAATCCGATTCCCCAAAGCGGGGTGGTGCGCCATTCATTACCCATAGCAAGACCCGACACATAATTGTCATTCAGCCCGACGCCCATAATTTCAGAGCCCATGTCATGAAGGAGGAAATCGCTATAAGGGTGTATCGTCTGGCTTCCAAGCCAGGGAAGACGGGTGCCGTTTAAGAGCGTGGAGCCACCGGGGCGTGTGTGGAGAGTGGTCACATGGCATAGATGACATTTTGCTTCATAAAATTTCTGCTCACCCATCTGAACCACAGGGTCGCCGACATCACGTCTTGCCGGAACTCCGAGACTCTGCATATATAAATCCACATTCTCCATATCTTCGGTAGAGACATCGAGTTTGTCGTACAGAAGCCCCATCATCGAGCCCTGCGACATCTGCAGCTGTCCCTCGCATATCTCCTCGGGATAACGGCTGTTGGTCACTCCCATGTCGCTTGAAAAACCAAGTTCCACAGTGAGGTCTGCATGCTGTGCCTTGTTGCCCGACACGCCAAGCGAGCGCACTCCTCTTTCGGAGATATAGTTGCATCTGCCCGATATTCCGTATTCCGGATAGTTACTCTTTCGGGCCAAAGCCTCAATCTCATAAGGGTCGAGCGACATTATCTGGCCCATGCCCACATGACGGAGCGGAATGCGCACCGTGCAGAAAAGGTCGTCGGGAGAAATCTCGCCTTTATACCAATCGGTTATTGTGTAGGTTGGCTTTGCAAGTTCATATCTCTCGCCATCGGGGAAAGAGAATGTCTGAAACTCCCAGTCAACATGGAGCTTCCCTTCCGGCTCCACGCCATAGATTGCCTGGTCATGAATCACACGCCCGTAATCCTGGAAAAAAGCCCCGTTCTTGCGGGTGACATAAACCAGCATCGACGAAAATCCATAATGGCCTGAACCTTGGTCGGCCCATCCGGCTGGCTTTGTGCGCCCGGCGTTGCTATGGCAGCTGCCGCAGGAATAGCCGGCATATACGGGGCCGAGTCCTCCGCCATAACCATTGGAACTTGTGCGCATATCGTCATAGAGCTTGTCGCCACGGTTAAAGCGTGTGGAATATTGGCCGGAAACCCAGTCAGCCGGACTGTCGTAGGCTTTCGATGAGTTAACGAAAATGGATGAGGTTCCGGCCGACAATTCATAGCCGGCCGGAACTTCCACGTCAAGCACATCGAGGCCATCCTCTCCGCAAGAGGAAAAGATAGCCGCAACTAACATTATCATTAAATGAGAACGTTTCAAAACCACTGATTGCTGATTATATGCAGTTTAACATCAATTGACTTTACGTGGCTTCCCGTCTTTGAACAGAAGGAATTCAAGAGTGTGGAATCCACGGATATTCTGCGCGGCCTCCACCTTTTGGTCGTCATCGCCTTCGCCCCAGTCGAGATCGTCAAAATTGCCTGACTTCAGATGGTTCACAATTGCATCCTGGTCGAGAGGCCAGCTGTCCATATTCGGGTCAAGCCCCATGGCATCTACAGGCCCGAAAAGAAACGCCTCGCTCTTTTCCCAAGGCTCGCGAGAACTCAGCCATGCATCGCAGGCATTGCTGAAAGCACGGTCGGAGGGCGCGGCAGCCAGCTCTTTCACTGCATTCAGAAGAGCGTCATTGCGCTCCATAAGACTTTTGTAGGTGGGAAGCACAACATTGTCTACATAATTTGCCACAATGTCGCTGAGTGTGGCGTCATAAGAAGAGCCAAGCCCATGGAAAAACGGCTTGAGCTCGTTGTTGATGAGATGGTCAAGTTCGGTGCAAGCATTCATTGCCGCCACAGCCTCCATAGACCCGATATTATTTCGAAACGGCTGGGGGATAGCAAGTATAGCATTATAGGCTGCATCAACGGCTGCTTTCATTCTCGCGTCAAGACCCGGGTCAAGGCTCTCCACAAGAGCTGACATTGAGGCATCGGCAATCTCCGTCGTGAGCGAACCGAAATAGGAATTACGCACGGAGAGTATGTTGTTGGAATAGTCATCGCGGGAGTGCCAGCTATACCACGACTCCACCGCATATAGCGCCTCCTCAAGTTTGTTGCTCTTATAGAGGTCATAGGGGTCGCCGATTTTGGCTTCTCCAACTTCGTTGGCTATTTCGGCACACCCGTCAAGAATCTCCTCTATGCAGCCGATTGGGCTCGTGTAGGGAGATGCGTGGTTTTTGAACGTATTCTTGAATGCCTCCCCTCCGTTATAGCTACTTTCCCACGCATTATAAAGGTTTTTGGAGTCATTGGCGAGGAGTTGCCCCACACGCACTGAATAGTTGTGCCATCCTGCCGCATTGGCTGCAGAATAATCAATGTTTTTTGAGTCAGACTCAACCGGGAGCGGGGTATCGTTTTCACTGCAAGAGACAAGGCCGGCAGAGGCCACAAGAAGCAACCCGCAAATACGGGAGAAATCTTTAGCAAAAGACGTAACTGTTGTCATAATGTTATTATATTAAAAAGTTATACAGACACTTTCATTTGCGTGGCCTCGTCTCCGGCAGATTCATATAATCAATGCTTAAAGAACCAGCCTATATAGGCCACACTTATCGAAAATTCGTTCTCGCTATTGTAAATGCCTTTTCCAAACACCTTGGATGTGCCTATCTGCCTCATTGAATAGTCGGCTTTGACAATAAGGTTGGGCAGCGCGAACCAGTCGAGGCCGACAACCCATTTGCTCACCTCCAGGCGTTTGTCGGCCACATAAGGCTTCTCCACAACTTTCTGGGGATTGCAATACTCATATCGTCCGAACGGCATGAACTTGGGACATCCGGCTATATTGAACACATTGCCGAAGTTAAAGCCGAACTCTGCGCCATAGCTGAGCACATTCTTGGCCACAGGGGTGAGACGCGAATATGGCGATGCGCCGGGAAGACGACCGTTGCGGTCATTGACTGCGCTGCTGTTGCCCACATGCCCGTAGGTGAGATCGGCGCGCGCTGTGAGATAACGGTTGGAATATTCGGCATCCCAGGAGAAAATCTCTACCGGAATTTTACCATAGGAACTATAGGTCTGCGATTTGTCGGAATTTGCGCCGGTGTTCGGGCAATAGTAGAACGACACGCCGGTTCGCAGTCCGGGCACGCCGCGCCAGTCGAGTCTTGCCGCATATCCCGGGCATGTGAAGTTATCGGTCTCGAAAAAGCCCTGCTTGCCGGATGCAATCCACGTGTCGCGGTCAAAACCGTTGGCATTAAGCCCGGCCACAATCATGGCTTGATAGTCAAACACCCCATACCCTCTGCCGAATGTGCCGAACACGGAGAGACCCGTCTCATGCCATGTGGAGGGCATTAACATTGTCTGGTTTTCAGGGCATACGGTGCCGAAGAAAAACAGAGGCTCATGGAAAGCATTGGCGGAGCCAACCGGCAAGACCTGATGACCTATGCGAACATTAAATTCCGGGATAATCAGGCGCGTGATATGGAGCTGCTCCAGCGCAACTTCTCCACCTTTTTCCACATCTGTCTCATACTCGCCGTTCTCATTCCCTTCCAGTTCTACGGCCACACCGGTTCCTCCTGCTTCAATTTCAATCTCTGCGCTGAGAATCCATTTAGGAGTGAACTTATAATCGAAACCTACCGAAAATTCCGGAATCGCGATAGTGGCGCGATGCTCCTTTGTGGAGCCCTCCTTTTGAAAGCGGTTTATGCCATAATCCTTGAAAGAGGCAACTATGTCGCCATAGCTTCCAAATCGGAACTTACGGTATCCTGCCGTGTCGGCAAGTTCCTGGCCGGCAGCGGAGAACGCTGCTGAAGCTAACATGATGGAAGAGAGGAGTGTAGTAGTCTTGATGTGCTTGAAAATCATTATATGATATGTTTTGTGTTTGACACTGCAAAATTACAACCGCCACTCCGCTCCCGAAATACACACAAATCGGTAAAAACACCCGCTCCCATACCTATTCCCCGCGATTACCACCTCAGCAAAACAAAAAAGATGGCCGAATCAAAAAATAGAATCCGGCCATCTTTTTATGATTTACAGTCACATTCAGAAGAACACGCGAGTTCGGGATAAGAAGTGCTTTAAGATTAAAACTATAAAAATCGCCATTTCACAGACTGTTTTTAACATAAAATTCGCCAGTCAAAAAATTATGATTATCTTTGCACTATAATTTATTAAGGTATGGAAACAGTAAATAGAATACTTCAAGAGAAGATTACTGCACGAATCGCGCCTAATAAAGCAGTATTGATTTTTGGTGCTCGCCGTGTTGGCAAAACGGTAATGATGCGTAAAATTGTGGACAACTATTCAGGTAGGACGATAATGCTCAACGGTGAAGACTACGATACATTAGCACTATTGGAGAACCGCTCAATTGCCAATTACCGGCATTTATTTGATGGTATTGATTTGCTGGCTATTGATGAGGCACAAAACATACCACAAATCGGTAGTATTCTGAAGTTGATAGTTGATGAAATACCGGGAATAAGCGTCTTGGCAAGTGGTTCTTCGTCATTCGATTTACTGAATAAGACTGGTGAACCGTTAGTCGGTCGCAGTACGCAATTTTTACTTACCCCTTTTTCGCAACGGGAAATAGCGCAAATAGAAACCCCATTTGAAACTCGTCAGAATCTCGAAGCCCGTTTAATTTATGGTTCATATCCCGAAGTAGTAATGATGGAGAACTATGAACGAAAAACAGACTATCTGCGCGATATTGTAGGCGCATACCTGCTTAAAGATATCTTAGCAATTGATGGCTTAAAAAATTCACGTAAGATGCGCGATTTGCTGCGATTGATAGCTTTTCAGTTGGGCAGCGAAGTTTCTTATGATGAGTTGGGTAAACAGCTCGGCATGAGCAAAACAACGGTTGAAAAATATCTTGACCTCTTGGAGAAAGTCTTCGTTATATATCGTCTTGGGGCTTACTCACGCAATCTTCGCAAGGAGGTGACGAAAGCCGGGAAGTGGTATTTCTACGATAATGGCATTCGAAATGCGATTATAGGTGCTTTTTCACCATTGGCCATTCGACAGGACGTCGGTGCATTGTGGGAGAATTATATCATCGGAGAGCGTCGTAAAGCGAATTTCAACGAAGGACTGCATAAGGAGTTCTATTTCTGGCGCACTTACGATAAGCAAGAAATAGACTTGATCGAAGAGAGTGCAGACAGTTTGACGGCTTTGGAGTTCAAATGGGGAAACAAGATGCCCAATGCCCCGAAAGTGTTTCAAGAAGCATATTCCCATGCCGAGTTCCATGTTGTGAATAGGGATAATTATTTGGAGTTTGTATAAAAACAAGAAATTATAGAAACCATGTATTTGAGTAGGTTGCATATCAGACAGGTTAGAGTATTTGATGATATTACTCTCTATTTCAAGAATGAAATAAAAATTCTGATAGGAGAAAATAATTCAGGTAATACTGCAATTATAGATGCACTGCGCATATGCATTCCTCTAAAACGCATTTACGCCCTTATCCCAATCTCGCGTTGAAAAACAGCTTTTTTTTGCTATAATAGATGCGGCAAAATACCTATTTCGCGTGATTGTGCAGGCAATCATTATCGGGTAACTTTGCACTGCTTTTAATTATGACATGGGTTATGGATTTCAGCAAGATTTCAAATCTCGAAAAAAACTCTCCTTTTGTGATTGCGGGGCCGTGCAGCGCAGAGTCGGAAGAGCAGGTGATTCACACTGCTGTCGAACTCGCGGCAAACGGCATTGAGGTGTTTCGCGCCGGCCTGTGGAAACCTCGCACCCGCCCCGGAAATTTTGAGGGAGTAGGGGAGCGGGGTCTTCAATGGATGGTAAATATCAGGGAAATCACCGGTATGGCCCTCGCAACGGAAGTGGCCACTCCCGCCCATGTGGAAGCGTGCCTGAATGCCGGCATAGATATAATGTGGATTGGCACACGCACCTCAGGCAACCCTTTCTCTATGGCGGAACTGGCCGACGCGCTGCGCGACGCACCTCGCGACCAGATTGTGCTGGTCAAAAACCCTCTCTGTCCGGGTGTTGACTCTTGGCTTGGGGCAATAGAACGGATAATGGATGCCGGACTGAGAAATGTAGGCGCGATTCACCGTGGATTTGCCGACTTCTCCGATTCTGTCTACCGCAATCCCCCGCATTGGGAAGTGGCAAGAAAAATGCGGGCTGAAATTCCGGGCATGCCTATGATTGTAGACCCCTCACACATGGCCGGGAAAAGAGCGCTTATCCCCGGTCTGATGCGTCAGGCCGCCGATCTCGGTTTCAACGCTTTTATGATCGAGAGCCACACAAATCCGGCAATGGCCCTGACCGATGCCCGTCAGCAGCTAACCCCGTCTGACCTAAATGTTCTGATAAACTCTGTGTTCACCGACACACCTGCGTTTCCCGCAAAGGCCGAAAGCCGACTGTTTGAATGTTCAGGCCGTCAATAAAGCTGCCTTAGCCCACAGCTTCTATTGCGGCTTCGAGCGACGCATCGGAGGCAAGCTGCATCTTTTTACGAATACGGTAACGCGAGGTGTTGACAGTATCCGGCTTAACCGACAGCACCTGCGCTATCTCCTTGGCTGTCATACCCACACGGATATAGGCACACAAGCGAAGCTCAGTCCTTGACAAAGCGGGATAACAATCCTTCATACGTTCAAAAAAAACCGGATGCACCTTTTCAAAACGCAATTTGAAATACCGCCAGTCATCGTCAGCTGTAAGCTGCTCCATAATGGTCTGTTTCAGGGGTCCGGCATGCAAGCTTGTCATGCCCCTCTCCTTACCCATACACTCTATCTGGCGTGAAAGGTCCTTAAGTTGTGCATTCTTCTGAGCCATAAGCAGGGTAGTGGAAGCAAGCTCCTTCTCCTTAGCCTCTATTTCAAGGCTATAGTGACGGTTAAGCAGCATAAGCCGATTGTTCTCCTCCTCCTTAAGTCTACGCTCTGTCTCTGCGCGTCGCCGCCACATCCACATCAGCCAAAGCGACAGTCCAAGTGTCACCAACAGAAGTGCGCTGACAGAAATGATCAGAGTCAGCCGCCATCGGGCAACGTGGTTCTCCTCCACGATGCGTCGTTCATAGCGATTGATGGTGGCGAGATGTTCCGCCCGCCTTATCCTGTCATTGCGTTCATGGTTATAGAGAGAATCGGCAATCTCACGCCAACGGCTGTGATAAGACTCCGCAATCCCGGTCATGCCCAGACACCTGTATCCCTCCTCCAGGCCGGCGAGTATATCCCGGAGGTTAGGAAAGTCCATAAGCCTCTCCGCAATCGGAAGTGCGCTCTGAAATATCTCCACAGCTTCCCCGGAACGGCCCTGACGCTCACGCAACATCCCGACCGATGTCATTGCAAGTACCGACAGGTGGTCGTTGCCGAGACTGCGGCTTATGTCAAGAGCCCTGAGCACCGAAGAGGAATCCGCACATTCGGATATACGGAATTTTGACACAAGCACATTCGCAAGATAAATGGAATCTGAAAGTGTGTAACGATTTGTGTCAAGTCCATCAAGCGTCTCGAGAGCCCCCTGACTATCGCCAAGCAAGTACTGAATGTTGGCTATGTTGATGCGGTTCTTAGTGGCGCAGGCCTCGCTCCCAACTGCCATAAATATTTCTTCACACTCACGAAAATTCCGCATCGCCTCATGATATTCCTCAAGCTGCTGCATAAGGGCGCCTATCGCCACATATACCTTTCCTTCCCAGAAGCGGTCGCCGATACGGTGCAACAGGGAGAGCTTGTCGCGATATATGGCATATGCGTCGGCATAGTGGCCACGAAGGCGCAGAATGTCGGCCTGCATAAGGGAGAATCTGATATGATCATAAGGATAACGCGCCGAATCGCACAAAGCCAGAGCCCGGCTGCTGAGCCGCGCAGCCGAATCGGGATTCTCTTTATATAGCACCCACGCCTTCCAAAAGCATCTTCTCGCGGTCAGCTGACGCGGACGGGAGGCCAACTCCTCCGCAGGATACCCCTTGATTACATTCAGGAGGTCGCGACGGGGGACATCAAGGAACACCGCACGTTCCATCATATCCTCATATACGTCGGTGTCGCCCGGAATCGTCACCCAGCGTGACGACACTTCTTCCCCGGACACCATGAAAAGAGCCGGAAACATCAATGTCCATATAAGAAGCAACTTGCGAATCATACAACAAAGTTAGACATAATTCTATAATTCCGGCAAACAAATATAGCAAAATGAGCGATTTATCCATTATGTACATTATTTGTCTATATCTACATTTTGTATGGCAGATTCTCAGATGGTACTTTTGCATCCGACAAATCATAATACTAACCAATACATACGACGTATGAAAAACTTATCTATCTTATCTCTGGCAGCCCTGCTCGCGGCATCAGCCCATGGAGCCGATATTCCGCCCGGAATGGCGGAGGTTGTGCTTGAGGTCGGCGACCTCACGGGATATGGCAACGTGGGATTCCAATGGATTCTCGACTCAAGTCATTCTACATATAATAACCGATTCTTCGAGGAGTCGCTAATGTACTTTGGCGACTACTCTGCTTTTGACTATTTCGTGCCGGAAGACGCGGAAGCAAAGTATCCTACCGACAAGATGGCAGTCAATTCTACAGTCCGCGCATACGTGCCCGCCGGAATCTACGACTGGATGGTCATTCAGCCCGACATGGACGGACTCATGTATGCTCTGGGCGATGATGGCAGGGTAGATGATTTCACTCTGCTCGAAGGGGAGACCTACCGTCTGACATTCTCCGAAGAGAACGGGCCGGATGGCTGGGGATATTATACTCGCCTTCACGTGGCAACCGATATTGCGGTAACATCGGTATCTCTTCCTGTCACGTCAATCGACCTTACGGATGCCGAAGATATTACAGTGAGATTGACCAACAATGGTTCAGACGATATGTCTGGATTCTCAATTTCCTATTCTGTCAACGGCGCCAGTCCCGTCACAGAGACATTCCACGGAACACTAAAGGGAGGAGAATCGGCTGATTACTGTTTCAACACCAAAGCCGATTTTTCCGGGAAAGGCTCATATGAGGTGAATGTCTCTGTCTATGACGACCGCGATATGATAGCATCGAATAATTCGATGCTGGCCAAGACACGCAATCTATCTCCCGTAAATCCTCCCTATACGATGGATTTCTCTAAAATCAATGAAGAGCAGCTCCCTGAAGAATGGTTCATCATTAATAACAGTCCCGATGCCGGATGGAATTATTCCTCATGGAAAATTAATAAAAACGGCGACATGGGAGTGGCATACTGTATGAGCGGCTTCTCTCAGGACGGCGACGACTGGATGATAAGCCAGCCCATAAATTTAAAGGAAGGCAAAGCCCATGTGCTCTTCTCGGTATGCTCAGCCAATGAGGAACGCACTGAATATCTTGAAATATATACAGGCACATCCCTGAATCCCGCAGAGATGAGCCTCATAGCCGAATATGCGATTACTTCGAGCGAATGGAGCGATAAAGCGGTTAATTTCGACATCCGTGAGGATGGTGTCCACTACATCGCTTTTCGTGGAATATCTCCTTCAACTGCCTACAGCTTCAATATCGGAGACGTAACTATCGACGAAGGTGAGTTCGCAGGCTCCCCAATGATAAAAATGGAGCGTGTGCTTGCCCCGTACTCCAATTGTGATGTGTCGTCACAGTCGCGTCTCGGCATGAGAGTCACCAACAAAGGCACCGGCGCAATGACAGGCCATACGCTCACTGCCTATGTAGACGATGTGAAGTTTGTCACGGAGTTCTCCGATCCAGTAGCCCCAGACGAAACCGCAGACCTGTATATGGACCGTATGTTCGACCTGTCGAAGACCGGTTCTTACGACATACAGCTGATACTGTCATACGACGATACCGACATCTCGCAGGAATTTACTGTGGAATGTTTCAAACCATTGGAGGATATGCCGGTAGTTACTAATTTCTCACATAATCTCAATACCGGAATCTGGCAGTCAATGACTTCCGGGGCATGGAGCTACGAGCCTATGTTTGAGACATTCTCATCAGAGAAGTCCGGTAAGATGAACGGTCTGCTTTCGCGTGGCATAAAGTTTTCAAATCCCGCCCGCTTCAAAATCTCGTATATGGCTCCGGGATGGGATTCGGGCGCCATGGCCATATATATGGGCCCGGCTTCGGACGATCCTTCCTCCTACACTGAGGTGTTCCGCGACACCGAAATATCCAACGAGGCGAAAGAGGTGGAATTCACCGCCGCCGTCCCCTCTGCCGGAAATTACAGTTTCATAATCGCTGACGAGGCGCCGTCAGTATCTCGAAACCGTCTGCGTCTGAATCAGGTGGAGATTTCTCAAGTTTATCCCTACGACATATGCCTGAATGCGGCCGACGGGCCGCTCGCCCCATATACTCCGGCCAATGCGGTTAAGGGTCAGCACAAATATGAGCTGTCTATCGTAAACCGTGGATCTGAAAAGATGACAGGCATCAAGGGTTGTGCCATACTCGACGGAGTTAAAGTGTGCGACTCCTCATCAGCCCTAACGCTCCTACCCGGAGAAAGTGGTGTCCTGCCAATCTACATCTCTCTTCCGGAAAAGAACGCAGGCGACAGCTTCGAACTCTCTTTCGACATAACGGCAGACCAACAAGATCTGTTCCCTGCCGACAACATCTTGTCGCTGGCCACCTTCCATGTGACTGAGTATACCTTCGCGCATGAGAACATTTCCGACCTCACCCACGGCATCGGCAACAACGGAGAACCCCTCGCAATCGGCTATATCTACACATTGCCCGAAATGGCTGACGCAACCGGAATGACTGTAGGTCTGGCTGTTGTCGAAGAGGAAAATCTCCCCAACGTGTTGGCGGACATAGCTTTCAGTGTGTATAAAATGAACGCCGACGGCACAATCGACCGACGGCTATGGTCAGAGACCCGTACACGCGGAATGGGTGGCCTGATCGATGTGGATTTTCCGGATATGCGACTCGATGTCGGTGCCTATTATTTTGAAGTAGCCCAACTTTCCAACTATAATATGGGCATCGCGCAGGATATTGAAGGGGAGACAATATGCTATAGCCGTAAGGCTGACAATACTCTTGAGGCTGTCCCCACTTACCCCGTATGTATCCGCGCCAACTTCGCTCCCGATGCGGAAATTTATCGCCACGACGCTGCCGCGACCTGTTTCACGGCTCCTTCATATGCCGAGGGTCTATACTCTGACTCCACAACAGTAAAGGCAATAGTCCGGAACGCAGGCTATGTCCCGGCCAATTTCAAGGTGGAGCTGACTCTTGACGGTATAAAAGTAGGGGAAAAGAGCGTTTCCCTCTGCGAATATGATGAGCAGGAAGTGGTCTTTGAAGATGTAAATATCTCAAAACCCGGCGACCATACGCTTACAGCAACCGCCATACTTGCCGACGATGAGAATGCCGACAACAATTCCGTATCTATTGCAGTCAAAGCCCACGCCGAGGCAGACCCTTATATGATGGATTTCGAGAATTGTTTCGATTTCGATGCCGCAGGCGACCCATGGAATCCACGTTGGAAAACCGTCGACTTCAACGGTGTCGCAACAGATTTGTTCTGGCGTTATCAGTATCCTCATCAGGGTGAGCCTGTAGGCTTCATCGCGTTCAATATCAAGCAGACCATTCCATCCATGGAAGAGATGCCCCTCGAAGGTTTCTATCCCCACAGCGGCGAACGTTTCGGCGTGGCTTTCCACTTCAATTCCTGGTCGGAGGGCGCGGAGAACCTTGAGACTTCCGACATCTGGATTATATCGCCGAAACTTCAGCTCGGTGAAGACTCTGAATTCGAGCTGTATGTGAAGACCCGTATGCTTGAAAGTAATTTCTCGCGGTTAGAGCCTTACCGCATCCTGATTTCTGAGACCGACGACGCGCCTGAGAGCTTCTCCGTGCTTGGTGACAACGAGCGTCTGGCAGCTGTGGAAGATTGGGAAAAGGTGACAGTAGACCTCTCGGCATATGACCGTAAGGCGGTACACGTCGCGCTCCAATATATCGGGCGCTCCAGCGTCAACACCTGCCTGATGATTGATGACCTCCATGTGAAGACCGACCTTCTGAACAATGTGGATTCCATAGAGGCAGAATCCCCTGTCACAGTCAATGGCCGAGATATCAGCGCACCCTCCGGAAGCCGCGTTTACACAACCAACGGACTTGAGACCGGCCTTACATCTCTATCGCCGGGTATCTACATCGTCAAGACTCCTACAAGGAGTGTCAAGGTTGCAATCCGTTAATATTCTCTGATCTAATTTTTCACCTTCATATGGCATGAGAGTCCCGGCGCCATTTTGCCGCGCCGGGACTCTCATGCCTGTTATTTCCCAAACAGCCTACATACCACATGATTTATTGACATGAGCCCTGACTATAAGCCGTGCAGGGCAACCGCATCAGAATCCATAATTTTTAAGAAGCGTTATCAAATATTTAGGATTCCAGGAAGCGCATCTGAGTCTCTTTCTCACGCTTAACTTATCCTGCGTATGCGTTGCGATCTGGAGTGCAAGTTTCCTGAGCAATGACAGATTCTGGGCGGCATTCTTTTTTTCGGGCGCGGCATTTGTCCTCCTTGAACGTGACATCGAGATGCCGGTGCAGTCCGTTTTCAATACCCAGTGCCCTCTGGCGAGCTCGCCGTAATATTGTGCAAGCGGGAAATCCTCGTCACTTATATAATATCTTGTCTGCACCTCGGTTCGTCCTCCTTCGCTTACATGCACCCGTTCAGTCTCGACACAGGCCAGTGTCCGGAGATTCTTCCAGCGACCGAATATCTCCTTGTCCTCCATCATATCGGCGGGATATATGGACACAGCCCTTGTCTCCACCCTTGCGTGTTCCTTCTCGGTGACGGAATATGTGGATGTCGGTTGGTTGTATTTGATAACATCCTGTATCTCAGAAAGCAACCCCGCCCGGTTCTCTTTCACCGCAAGAAAGTAATGGGCGTTCTTTCCAACTATTTTCTCGGCGATGTCAACCTGGGTGCCCATAGCGTCAATGCTGACCACGGCTCCGTCTATCACGAGCCTGTCAAGCATTCTCGGAATGGCAGGTATCTCATTTTCCTTGTCCCGGACTTTCTCCTGCCCAAGCAATAACGAATTCTCTGTCACCCATGCGTGCAGAAGATAATCCCCTTTCGGCCCTTTTTGTCCCGGCGCAGTCCCGCACTCCTTTTTTCCGTCTATCGCTATCTGCTTCTCGTTCATGACGTCCATGATTCTTTTGCCATGCTCGACTACGCATTGCCTGACATAATCCGTACCGAGTGCCGCAAACAGCCTCTCGAATGTGTCCCGCGACGGATTCCGGTCTGTATACGGCAATAGCCCGAATTCCCCGGACCGGTGTTCTGCGAACATGGCCATATCGGGGTAGTCCTCTCCTCCACATAGATATGTCAGAAGTGCTATCGCCATTAAATCCCCGGGTTCATAAGTGCATTGATCTATCTTTCGCGGATCCTTAACTCCGTCAAATATCGTTATAAGCATGTTTCTCATGCCTATAAAATAATGCCTTCACGCCCGATGTCAAGACCATGTCGATTTAATAATGCCTAAATCTTTATAATTTTTGTAGATTCCGATGCGGTTGCCCTGAAGGGTTTGCGTGTGATTTTGCAGTGTGGAAAAAGTTTTATAAATTTGCGGCGAATTTGGTGTTCATTTCCCCGAGAGAGGGGAGAAAAAAGGGAATCCGGTGAGAATCCGGAGCAGTACCCGCTACTGTAAGGCTTATTGAGCCATGATGCCACCGGCATCGATGACTCAGAAACGGAAGGACAATATGTGCCACTGTGCGCTGCTGCGCATGGGAAGGCGTCTTTGCCGGAGCCAAGTCAGGAGACCTGCCAAGTTCAGATATTGATACTAATCTTCCGGGAAATCTTCCGGAGTCGTCTTTTGTGGACGCTGCCGGAATTAATGAAGTTTTTATTAATAATTTATGGACAAAAATTTTTTCAGGGCCGCTACGCTTTTCAGTCTGGCCACCCTGAGTGTCACCTCCGTGGCGGCTTCCGGCCATGACAAGGTGAAGAGAGAGAACAAAGACAGCATCGTGACGTTGAACGATTTTCATGTTGTAGGCAAAAAGATTCAGCAAACCAAGATGCTGCCGTATGGTGTCGATGAGAAGTATCTTCCGGTAAATATGACGGAAGTGGACCGCAAGACGTTGGAGAACCGCGACATCAACGACATCTCCAGCGCATCGCGGTTTCTTCCCTCGGTGAAGAACCGTACCACTTATGGCGGTTTTCAGGAGTTTTATATCCGAGGGTTCTCAAGTCAGCTTGTAGCCACTGACGGTGTGGCCGACCAGAGGTCTTTCATCACATCGATGCCGATGCACGACCTCTCCAATGTGGAGCGTATAGAACTTCTGCGCGGCCCGGCGTCGGCTCTCTACGGCCAGTCGGTGGTGGGAGGGGTAATCAATATCTCCCGTATGCAGCCCACCCGCGAAAATCATTTCCGGGCCAAACTGAGTCTCGGCTCATGGCATACATATTCCGGATTCGCCGGGATGTCGGGAAAACTTGTCGGCCCTTTCAATTATTACGCCTCTGTGAATCTTGGGAACAGCGATGGCTGGCGCGGAAATTTTGAGCGCCGCTTCACTGCATACGCCACGGTCTCCGGCTGGTTTTCCGACAAAGACTTCCTTCAGCTCATCTATGATTTCTCAAGCGACCGCTATGGCACCGACACCGGCCTCCCTCCTTTGATGTCAAACGACATATACAATGCCGACGGCACGCTGTATCTTCCCCGCTTCGCGAGTCTGCCGAATCTTCCTCGCACGGCCCGCTATAACAATGAATCGGATTTCCTAAATAACCGCACTCAGGATGTGGAGATAAGATATGAACATCATTTCAGCGAGGCGTTCAAGCTGAGAGACGTGGCTATGTTCCGTTATGACAACATCAATTATATGTCGACAGAGACACTCTCCTATGTGACGAGCGAAGAGCCTGTATATCCCCATTATTATGAGAGCAACGGTAAGCGCACCTATATCAACCTCGATGAGCTTACCAACAGTTCTCCGTTGCGTTTCAATCATATTGCCTACTCTTATCACAACCAGCTTGAACTTACCGGCAATTTCAGAGTCGGAAACGTGAAGAACAACTATGTGGCCGGCTATTCCATAAACTATCTGCACCGTCCTTCATACGGGCGAGGCACATTCTTCGGCCCCGGCAAGAGCTACACGTTCCCGACCTACGACCCATATTCCGGAGGCGCCTATTGGGCTCATATGGGGCGTGTGAGCATAAGCGACAGGATGTCGCAAGGTCTGTTCCTGTCGGATGTGGTGGATGTTTGCGAACAGTTCAAGTTTATGCTCGCCGGACGTTATGACTACTATAAATACCGTTCGGCAACTGTGGAACTGGAGAATGGTTCCTATGACTATGAGAAGCCGTCTTCCGATTCCTACAGCTCAATCGTGAACAATGCTCTCTCTTATCGTGTGGGGGCCGTATATGTGCCTGTGACAGATCTCTCGCTTTATGCCTCAATGGGTTCGTTCTTCAAGCCAAACAATACGGTGTATACCGACAACTATATATATCTTGACAAGAACGGCAACCGTTATTTCCCGGAAGAGGGGGGAGAGGTGTTCGCCCCGGAGAAGGGATGGCAGTTTGAGATAGGTCTTAAATATGATTGGAACGGACTTTCACTCAACGGTTCTTATTTTTACATCCATAAGGATAATGTGGTGACATCGTTGGGAACAGTGGAGGAGAATGGAGTCTCGAAACAAGTGCGCGGCCAGGTAGGGCGTATGCATTCTCAGGGCTTTGATATAGATTTGAACTACACGGTAGGTGATTTTGTGTTCGGAGGAGGATATGCATATACCGACCCGCGTGTGGGGAAGATTGCGGCTAACGACTATGTGACTGTCAATGCTGACAGAGGCAACCGTTACACATATATCCCGAAGAACCAGTTCTTCATCACCTCAGATTATGAAGCCTCGGCAGGTAAGCTGAAAGGGTTTGGGGCGGCGCTGTCGCTCACTTATCAGGACAAAGTATACACAAACCTCACGAACGGAATCACACTCGACTCTTATCTGCTCTGCGATCTCTCTCTGCGCTACCGCATGGGCAACGGTGTCGGGTTCATGGCCACAGTCAACAATCTTTTCAACCGACATTACAATGTGTCGAATCTCGGAAACCAGATGATTCCGGGACAGGACATAAACTATAAGTTCAGTGTGACCTACTCATTCTGACATTTTTCAAGAGACGCCCCTCTGTTGATGTGGGCGTCTCCCTTTTTCTGTCAGTATTCTAATTTCAATACCTTGTATGAAACATATTTTCAAAATCCTTTACAATTGTCATAAATGGTTCGGCATACCCTTGGCACTGATGTTTATAATGTGGTATTGTTCGGGAATAGTCATGATGTATCACGGATTCCCTCGTCTTTCGGGGCAAGACCGTCCGGTGGAAAGAGTGGATCGCACTGAACTCGACTCCCTATGGCGTATGGCACCTGATTCTGTAGGGATGAGCCGTCTGGCCTTCTCAGGCAAACGGCTTCAGCTTATGACCGGGGGAGAGACTTTTGGAGGGTACAGACCGGACTGTCATGCGCTTGAGGAGATTGCCGCGTCGTTCAACACAGTGATACAGAGGGTTGACACGCTGGACGACATCGACAAATGGACACCATTCAATCATCTTGTCAAGCATTTGCCGTTCTATCGTATTGTAGGGGATGATGACTCATATATTTACGTCTCATCGGTCACGGGGAGATTGTTCAGCACGCCACATTGTCAGCCAGACGCTGGGCCTGGGTAGGGGCGTTGCCACATTATTTCTATGTCACTCCCATACGACGTGATTCCGCCCTTTGGCGTAAGGTGGTGATATGGATGTCCGGGCTTTCTACTCTTTCAGTGCTTTTCGGAATGGTCATAGCGGTGAGGTTTCTGCTTCGTCGCAGGAAGCTGCGCCTGTTCATAAAACGGTCGTGGCAGTGGCATTATTCCTGGGGATTGTTTTTCGGAATATTCATGTTTGCATTTATTTTCAGCGGGATGATGTCGCTGGCCGATATTCCGGACTGGATTATGAAGTCGCGTCGGCTTGAAGGGCGTGGCGCAACGGCTGTTGCCAAGGAAGACGTTGACCTGACCTCGCTTCCGGAAAGGTTCGGGCAGGCGACGCTCAATGTTGAGCCGCAGCTGCTGTGGACTGTCGACACAGGGGGTGAAAAGATTGTGACAGGCGCGGAGTGTGGCCGCGCCCCGGACTTCACCCCGTCATTCATGACCGGGATTATAGAACGGCAGACAGGAGAGAAGGTCACGGACGTGTCTCGCACTGATGGCGATATCTATTATAATGTGGATGATGTCCCGGGCTATAAGGCACGTACTGAACATTTCACGGTCTATTGGAACGACCGGGGCTATTACCGGGTTCTGGACGCGAAAGGAAAAGCACGTAACATATGTTACCGTTTCCTCCACACGATGAGGATTCCTGGCCTTGTACGCGTGAAATGGCTTCACGAGCTATATATGTGGGTCATTCTGCTCGGAGGTATTGTGATTGTGGCAACAGGGACGGTGCTTTCTGTGCGTTCATTCAAGAGGTGACATCCCCAGTCTGTGAGGCGGATTCAATCTCTGCCCGGCTTTTGCTTCGGGTGACGAGGTCCACTCCGACAAACACGAGGGCTATGGCCACGGCGCTTGCTGCCGAGAACGATCCGACACCTGCTATGACCGCCACCACAGAGGCCAGAAGTCCCATATCGGCTGAATCAGAAAAACTGGCATCCGCCTACATGGGCATACAAGAGATTCCGTAAACGTATCGAAACGATATTTTCTCAGCTCAACGACAATCTTATGATCTGTCTCGCAAAAATAAAACCGGCTAAGTACGACAAAAATTTGAAAATATCAAATTTCGGCTTGTAGAGAGGTCTGAGGAGAACATTTGCGATTTCTTCCAAACCATACTTTACCAGCGATTTGGCTCTCTTGCCGTGTTTCAATATCCTGACAGCTTTAACATTCATATCCTTATGTTCGCCAACGAGATACGCCCATACCAATGCCATGCAGACCATCGCCGTCAGACGCGCGATGCGGTCGATGTCGCGCAGGTGTGTGTCCTCGATATTGAATCCGGAGGACTTCATGGCGCGAAAGCATGTCTCAATCTGCCAGCGTTGTCTGTAGGTCGCTACGGCATCTTCAGGGCGGTTGTAGCAAATCAGGATTTGCAGTTCAGGCACACCATCGGAGTTTTTCAGTGTTGTAGACGCTGCCGATTAGATTCCGGATGATATGGTGCTGACAAAGGGCATTTGTCCTGAGTCCGAACCCTTCACGCTTGCAAAGAGCTTCAAGATAGGTTACGGACTCGATGCAGACACCAAGTTCGTCAACGAGGTCTCTATACTGAAGGAGAAAAGAATAAGCTTTCTTCATGTCGTCATCCAGGGAACCAAGACAATCAAGCATTTTCTTACCCCACGTAACCCATTCACGAAGATTCATGAACCGTGCCATCGCTCTCATATTGGGAGGCAGAAGCCATGCCTTGTCGGTGAGATGATATTGCAGTCTGATCTTTCCGAGTTTTTCGGTAAGAGATACAAACTCAGGATCCTTTCCATAGACATGCTTCATGCAGTTGCCCAATGTGTGGCTTATGTCAAGATGATGGTCAATGCCGGCATCCTTAAAGCCGCTTACGAGATTATACGCACCGTCGGATATTCCGTATTCAGGAGAACCTCCGGTTTTATCAGAGGCCTTTTCAATGGCCTCCTTGACATAATCCCGTTTGAAGCATTTTCCGATGTGCATACCCAATACAGAGACATCATCATGATTCAGTGGTTTGCCTGTATGTTCGGCAGGAACACCCAGCACTACAAGAAGTTTCTCCTTGTTAATCATGATGCTGAACACCCTATCAGGTAATACACCCGGAAGACCGACAGCCGGGATGGCGCGACCGTGCATGCCTCTCTATCCTTGATCTTGCAACGGGTGTGGTAAGCCCCCTCACATTCGGAAGCCGGAATGTGTTTCTTAACGACATTTCTGACGACTCGCGCAATCTCCTTATCACCACATCCGAAAGCAGACTCGACAAACGACCCACCACTCTTTTCTCTCTCTATTCTCTCAACCTCGACACAATGAAGGCCGACACAATCGTGAGCGGCGACGGATTTATAGGGTCGGCAATCTATTCACCCGATGCAAAAACGGTGGCTCTTACCGGCACACCGGAAGCATTGAACGGAATCGGCAAGAACGTGCCGGAAAATCGCATACCGAGCATGGTCGACAACCAGCTCTTCCTTATTGACATAGCATCAAAAAAAGCCACTCCGTTCACACGCGAATTCAATCCGTCGGTGGGGAACGTGGAATGGAGCAGAGCTGACGGCAACATATATTTCACCGCTGAAGACCGCGACTGCATCAACCTCTTCAGAACGAATCCTAAAACAATGCAGGTTTCACAACTCCCCGTTGAGGAAGAGATTGTGGCGGGATTTTCTATCCCGACATCGGGTAAAAACATCGTCTGGCATGGAGAAAGCGCCTCCGCCCCGGCTTCGCTTTATCTCTTCGACACCGCTAAATCCCGCTCCACATTGCTTGAAACGCCGAAAAAGGAGATGCTCGCCGATGTAAAACTGGGCACCTGTGAGTCATGGGACTTTGTCAACTCAAGGGGCGATTCCATTTGCGGCCGCTTCTATCTGCCTTCAGATTTCGACGCTTCCAGGAAATATCCTCTCATCGTGAATTATTACGGAGGATGCAATCCTGTGGAGCGCACGTTTGAAAGCCGCTATCCACACAACGCCTATGCAGAGCAGGGATATGTGGTGTATGTGATTGAGCCGAGCGGAGCCACCGGATTCGGTCAGGAGTTCTCTTCCCGACATGTCAACACTGCCGGCCAAGGCGTGGCCGACGACATCATTGAGGGCACAAAAGAGTTTTGCAGAACTCATCCATATGTAGACGACAAGAAAATAGGATGCATCGGAGCCTCTTACGGAGGATTCATGACACAATATCTCCAGACTGTCACCGACATTTTCGCCGCCGCGATATCTCATGCAGGAATCAGCGACCACACAAGCTATTGGGGAGAAGGATACTGGGGCTATTCCTATAGCGAAGTGTCGATGGCAAATTCCTACCCCTGGAGCGACGCCGACCTCTATGTGAAACAAAGCCCGCTGTTTAACGCCGATAAAATCCACACTCCGCTTCTGTTCCTTCATGGCGACAAAGACAATAATGTGCCCATAGGGGAGAGCATACAGATGTTTACTGCCCTGAAACTTCTGAACCGTCCTACAGCTTTTGTGGCAGTAGCCGACCAGGACCATCATATTCTTGACTACGACAAGCGAATCAAATGGCAAGACACCATCTATGCCTGGTTTGCAAAATATCTCAAGGATGATTCTTCCTGGTGGGACGCCATGTATCCTGCCACACCCCTCTGACACACAAAAGCCAGTCCGGACTCCATATGACGAAAGCCATGATCAATCCGGCCTTCCTTCCGCCCGGAACTAAAACACCACCCTGCCGTTCGCAACAGCAGGGTGGTGTTATTATTTCCTGACTTCGTCATTGCATCACCCTAAACGCCCAGATAGTCGAAAAACAGTTGTATTTTTTTAGCTATATTTATAAACCTGTATATGCGACATATTAAAAATTTTGAGTAAATTTGTGGTGCGGACAACGGATTCTCCATATCCCCCTGTTCTTCAATACAGCGGTATAACCCGTCCGAGGCTATACATATGAGGACTGCACTCTTTTACGGACACCTATGGACACAGCCATATCTCCACCTGCCTTATCGGTTAAGAATCATGGCAATAACCATTATGTGTCTTCTGTGTGCCTTTGCCTCTTTTGCCGAATCAAATATCCGACTGTATCATTTCAAAAACATAGACCACACTTTTGACTCTATCGCAGCTCTTGTGCTGACTGATGAATTTAACAGGAATATGAACGACACCGCAGCTCTCAGAATAAAAGAGCTGAGAAAAATCGCGTCCGCCTTTCCTGATCCTGTTCTCAACGCCCGCGCCACATTATGGGAAATCAGGTCAACCCAGATTAATGCAAATCCAGACAGCTGTATAACCATATTGGGGAAAGTACGAGACACACTACCAAAAGATTATGACTACGACTATGCCTGCCTGTCATACCAGCTTGCGGGAAACCATGACCGTATCGGAAATTATTTCAACACATACCAGCTGCTGTCCGAGGCTATACCTGTGTTTGAGAAATATGACGACAATTATTTCCTCGGCAACGCACATCTTCTTATGGGGCTCACATATTCAGACATAGGTGATTTTGAGCTGGCAGACTACGAAATCGACCTTGCCGAAAAATATTATACGGCGTGCGGATATCCCACAAACAGAATCTATTTCTTCAAAGCCAGCATGACTAAAGATGAGAAAGAGGAAATACGGCTTTATAATAAATCTATAGAAACAGGACAGGACGACCCCGGAATGACAGTACAGGCATACGAGCATCTGGCTTCAATATACGACAGGCGAAATCTCCCGGATTCCGCCTTGAACTGTATCGCCGCAGGCAAGGAGATGAGGACAAGAATGCTCCCGGGAAACATTCTTCTGAAGATTCTTCTCAACATAAGGGAAGCTGTCATATTATGCTCAATGCGAGATTACGACCAGGCCCTCCTTATACTAAAAGAGACTGAAAACATAGCACCTCAATACCGCAATGAATACTGGGAGCCATCCATCTATAAATACCTGTCAAGAATATATGAGACAAAAGACGACAGAACATCTGCCTTTCTTTACTTAAAAAAATATCAGGAAGCGTTCGAACGGCAGGTCAATACCTTGCGCGGACAAGAAATCCCGAAAGCAAAGGCCCGTGAGGCCATAAGCCGCCAGAAAGAGATTATCTCAAATATGCAACAGGAGAACAAGGATGCCCACAATCGCTTTGTGATAATACTGCTTATCCTTGTAGCTGTGGTTCTGTCGGCGGCAGCATTGTTCCTTTACTTCTATCAACGAATAAAATTGAAGCGCATAGAAAACCGTGAGTTGCGGACAAGTCTTGAGAAAGAAATGATTATAAAGCGCCTCAATCTGGAAAATTTTGAACGGGACATTAAACAGAAGGAATGCGAGATAAGCTCTTCAGTGCTGCTGCTCTCCAATAAAAACAATGTGCTCCAACAAATAGGTGAAATCACAAAAATTTATTCCGAACAGAACAGAATGCCGAAAGAGTTTGTCGAACAGGTAAACCAATTGGTGAGCGACAGTCTTAAAGGAGACGACGAATGGAACCGCTTCAAAATCCACTTTGAAAAAGTACATCCGGATTTCTTCAACAAACTGAAAAGCGAATCTAACGAACTAACCGAAAATGACCTGCGCCTTTGTGCATATATCAAGATAGGAATGAGAGCAAAGGATATAGCGGCCATGCTTTCCGTCTCTCCCGCCAGCGTCAACACAAACAGATACCGGCTTCGGCGCAAACTTGGACTGACAAAGGAGGATTCGCTCGACGACTATATCAGAAAAATCTAATACCAGCCCTCTCTGCCAAATATTCTTTCTTCGTGAGAAGAAGCCAATATTATTGCTTTTTGCCATCACATCTTGATAAAAACATATAGACAAAATCTGACATACTATTTTTAATTGCCGTTTTGCTTCAAAATGTCATTTCTGTTTATTTATTTTGCGACATAATTCTAACCTTTACTTTTATGAGAAAAACCTTACTTATCATCTCGTGTATCTCCGGATTCCTGCATATAGAGGCACAGCACACATTTTTCAAATGTGACTTCAGCGAAGGGTTTCCGGAAGGAGTCGCCTTATTTGACATCGACAGGAATGAGCCTTCAATCGACATGAAAAACTTCGGGTTTGACATCGGTGTGCCTTGGATTGTAGCTGAAGAGGACGGGGGCAACCTCTCCGCATGCAGCACGTCATGGTATAAGACTCCCGGAAGGTCAAACGACTGGATGGTCACTCCCGCCATAGAGATTTCTTCTCCCTCTGCCTTGTTGAGATGGAGAGGAAGATCTGGCGACTCAGAATATAAAGACGGATATTCTGTCTACATCTCTGAGACCGGAAACTCTGTGGAAGATTTTGACATAACGCAAGCCGTATTCTCAACAAAATCGGAAAAGGCTCAATGGACGGCCCATGAAATATCCCTCAGGGAATATGAAGGCAAGACAATCCACATAGCCTTTGTAAACGACTCTGAAGACAAGGCCACACTATATATCGATGACATAACTGTCGGGGTGCCATCTTGTCTTGAAGTGGAATCAACGATTTCAAGGGTCATAAGCAAACCGGGACCGCTTACAGTGAGCGGGAACGTATACAACACATCCGATAAGGAAATCAACGGATTCACCGTCAAATACAGTTTCGGGGAAGGATACACCTATACTCATCAGATAAACAAAACAATAAAACCCGGAGCGAATAATTCTTTCAGAATAGATTCTCCCATCTCTATTTCCAAAAATGAGACTCTCGACTACACGATTCAAGTGGAATGCGACGGCGACGAAGCCGCCGATTCCGGAAAAGTTTCTGCCTACACAAGACGCATTGTAGCCGAAGAGGTCACCGGCGTATGGTGCGGATATTGCATAAGAGGAATAGTGGCAATGCGGGAGATGAAAGAATTTTACGGAGACTCTTTCCTTGGAATTGCCGTCCATGCCGGTTCCCAGACATGGCCCGACCCTATGGAGATGCCGGAATATACCGACTGGCTGTTCAACAAATTCAATATGTCGGGCTATCCTCATGCCACTGTAAACAGAACACTCTCCACAACAGGCGACCCGGGCAACATCTACTCATATTACACCAGGCTGTCGGCTGAGGAAAATTACTGCGGTCTTTCCCTTAATGCCGACATCAACAAAGAAACCAGGATCCTGTCTGCAACCACAACTCTGTTCTCTGCCAAAGACCTTACAGACACCAATCTAAGACTGGCATATGTGCTTATTGAGAACGAAGTGCATGGCGACAACAGCATGGAGTATGCCCAAAGCAACTATTATGCCGGAGGGGAGATGGGCGAGATGGGAGGATTCGAGGATATGCCATCCATAATACCCGGAGACCTCATGTATTATCAGGATGTGGCAAGATATTTCTCTCCCGGATTCGGAGGCATAGAAGGCTCCGTGCCCACAAATATCACCGAAGGTGTCGGCGTGACACATGAACACCATTTTGAATTGCCTCAAAATATATTGAACGATGAAAACACCGAACTGGCCGTATTGCTGATAAACGGCAAGACCGATGCCATAATCAACGCGGAGTCAATACCGCTCAAAGACCTGTTCAAAGAGAGTTCAGTAGAGACCATGTCGCAGTGCGATAGGCTGTCTATAAGAAGGGACGGTTCATTATGGACTGTCAAGCATCATGAGCCTATCAAGCGCATTGACGTGATATCTGCCGACGGCAGATTACTTTTCTCTCAAGAGACGCACGGAACATCGGCTGATTTCGAGATTCCATGCCCCAAAGGGATATTCTTAATCAGGGCTATTCTTGAGAATGGAAGTCAAATAATCACAAAATCAACAAACTAATACCGACACTATCATGAAATTAAAAAAATGGGTATATGCAGGCTTATTTGCAATCATGTGCCTGTGTGCCACAACATCTGTTCTGAAAGCCTCGGAAGACAACCGACAGGTATATTCTTTGCTTACGGGACAGATTGACAATCAATATCCTGTGACAGGTATAGTGAACTATGACCTGAACTCTCCGGCCACATTTGAAATGGTTCATGAGATCTCAAACGGCAACTCTCTTGGAGCCGGAGTAATGGTGGACGGTGTATTCTATTGGTTTGAATATCTAAAGCAGGTATACGGTTATGACTCAGTGGGCCTGTATGCATACGACACCGAAGACAACAGCGTGAGACTTGTGCAAAGCTACGGAAACGCGAAGGCCGGCGTATGCTTCTCCTCTCCGACATATGACTATCAGACTAAAACAGTCTACGCCCTTGAGGGCCTGATAGGAGGTGGCGACCTCGTGTCGGTAGACCTTGAATCCGGAAATGTCTCAAAGCTGATTCCATTCACCGGACTCTTAAAGAATGAGGAATACAACTCCGACGACTCCATGAAGGCCATTGCAATAAACTATGACGGTGACATGTATGGAGTCTCCTACTGGGGACGGCTATATAAAATAAACCAAGTCAGCGGAGAATGCACAATGGTGGCCGATCTTGATTTCAATCCGGAAAAGGCCATAATGTATTCCACTTCTCTCGCTTTCGACAATGACACGAACGAGCTTTACTGGCATGTCTACACCTGGGTGAACCTTTACAACGAGGTGCGCAGGATAAACATTCAGGACGGGACAACAGAACAAGTGGGCATATTTGCCGACAACAGGCTTATGGGAGATTTCCACATACCCTTTACTGTAGCAGCGGCGGGTGCTCCGGCCAAAGTGGCAGACCTTACAGTATCGCCGGATCCTGAAGGGGGGAACGGTGCTACAATATCATGGACAAACCCTTCCAGAACCTATGGCAGGGGAGGCACTCTCGAATCCCTGCAGAAAGTAGAGATTTACCGCAACAATGAACTGTTGGCCACGATTGACAACCCTACTATCGGCGGAGATGAATCATGGCATGACGATGTGCCATCGGCCGACCTGTATTCCTATAAGGTCATCCCATATAATGAAACCGGAAAAGGGGACAGAAGTGCCGTCACCATATTTGTAGGGCAAGGGATACCTATGCCGGTCACAGACCTCAGGCTATCCCCCTGCGGACACGGTGCAAAAATAGAATGGACCGCTCCCGACCATGGCAAATTTGACGCATACCTCGACAAGGAATCTCTATGTTTCGATATAACACGGTCTGATGGCAAAATTGTGGCCACAGACTATAAGGAGACATCGTTCAATGACTCGGATATAGAGACCCTCGCCTTATACTCCTATAGTGTAAAAGCAAAAAATATCGGGGGAGAATCAGTCGAAATCACATCAAACGCCCAGGTGTGCGGACCATCTGTGGAGATCCCGGCAACATTCTCTTTCGAGACCATCGATGACTTCAACCTGTGGACTGTGATTGACGGGAACGGCGACGAAAGCACCTGGGTTCATTCATCATGGCCTATAGGAGCAAAGTCTTATTTCAGCTATATATACCAATATCCGGCCCATGACTATCTCATCTCCCCAAAAATCATAATGAAAGCGGGAAAGCACTACAAAGTAACTTTCGATGCCTTGCCGTCAAACAAGAATGTCACAGAAGTCATTGCCGTGAGCTTCGGGCCCGAAGCATCTCCTTCGCAACAGGACAGCATAGCACAATATGAGTTCCGGAGCAACGGTCTTAAAACGTTCAGGACATCACTGCCTGCCGTCAAGACCGACGGAGAATTCAACCTCGGATTTATCCACCGTTCCGTAGAGCCTAACTTTGGACTCACAATCAGTAACATCAGAATTGAGGAAGATCATGACGGAAGCATCGAGGGCCTTGTCTCTTGCGACGGAGCGCCCGTGCCTGGAGCCACAATAGCCACATCCGACGGACTATATTCAACCGTAAGCGATAACGACGGTCGATACCTGCTTCAGTATCTTCCGGCAGAAAAATATGACCTGTCAGTTTCCGCATTCGGGTTTGAAGGCTCTTCACTTCAGGCCGAAGTAGCTGAACTCTCAACTATAACCCATAATCTTGAACTAATCCGTTTGCCTCAATATTCCATAAAAGGCACAGTAATTGACACCACCGGAGAACCAGTCTCCGATGCAACAGTATCTCTCGGAGGTTACGGCGACGCAAAGACTCACACAGACTCTTCCGGACAGTTTGAGATAGACGGAATATTCTGTCACGACAGCTATTCCCTTGTTATCGAAAGAAACAATCTTCTCTCCTACAATGCCACACTGGACATAGACCGAAACCTTGACTGCGGAACTATAATTCTTAAAGACAACCTCAAATCGCCATATAAGGTGACAGTTGACAGCTTCGATGAATCAGCATTGGTGAAATGGCAGTCACCGCTCGGCGACCCAAGGGAGATAAGGTTTGATGATGGGGTGTTCAACATTTCGCTTGGCATATCCACCGCCAACGGGAACTCTGTTTTCGGACACGTTAACCGGACTCCATCAGTACTCTATGGATGCTCGTTTTTCCTGATGTCAACCGTTGACATCCCTGACCATTACAGCGTATATTTCTACGTTTTAGACCTTGACAAAAACGGAAATCCCACAGGAGATGTGCTTTACCGAAACACTTATGTGCCCGTCACAGATGACGAATGGACCGACTTCACTCTCCCGACGCCTATCGACTGTCCGAACGGCTATATGGCAGGAATCGCTTATGGGGGCTTCATCAGTCTGGCCGTTGACGGCGAAGGAGACAAAGAGGCATGGCCCTTCCAACCCAATGTCAACTGCTTCACCTCAGACTATACCTCCGGAGAATGGACTTATCTTGACCAGACAGACTTCAAGAGGAACTTCGCCTTCCGGACTGTCGCAGCACCTTACGGAGAAGACTCCGCCAATCCTTTATGGATAAAATCATCTCATTGCCAAGGATCTGACTCACCATTGCTTCCGGAGTCCTACATGAGAGCAAAACCTGCGGCAGAAGCATTGCGGAAGGCGCCCATGAAAGTTTTGGAAGAGAGAATCAGATATAACGTCTATCGCAGCGAGAACAATGCAGCCACTGACGACATCGAATGGAAAGAACTGTCGTCCGGCATAAAGGGGAACTCATACAACGACTCTGAGTGGAAGTCTTTGCCTCAGGGGGTATACCGGTATGGCGTAAGGGCTGTATACGCAGACAACGAAATGTCGGAACTTACATTATGCGACAGTATCGGAAAGAATATGCTGGCCACACTTACTGTCAGCGCGATGACAGACACCCCAATAAATGAAATTGAGGGTGCAGTCCTGTCGCTCTCTTCATCTGACGGAGAGTTCACATATTCCGGCACATTCGGCGCGGATGGCTACTGTGTGATTGAAAATATATGGAAAAGCCAATACCGACTCTCAATCACCCAAAACGGATTCGGCACTGTCGAAGACGAAGTGAATATGACCACAGAAAATACCTATTTACTACACTACAATATGCTTGAGAATCGCGCCGCACCGGCAAACCTCAGGGCAATATATGAAACCGATGACGATTCCTCACCTCTGATAATATGGAACTTCCCGGATATTATCACTGAAGGGTTTGAAGAGCATGATGACTTCACCATAAATTCCCCCGGCAATCTGGGATGGCAATACATCGACGGCGACGGAATGGAGACAGGCGCCTTCATGGGATATGAATGGCCGGGCATATTCCAGCCGATGGCATTTATGGTGTTCAATCCGTATAACACAACTCCCGCATCAACCGATTTCGGCATATATCCATATGAAGGGAACAAAATTCTTGCGGATTTTGCGGCCTACGGAGCGGCCAACGACGACTGGATTATCTCTCCGAGATTGTATTTTCCGGATGATTTCAAACTTGCCTTCTACGCCAGAAGTTTCAATTATGCCACACCGGAAACCATTCAGGTCGGTTACTCGGAGACAGGATACAGCCCTGAAGATTTTATCTGGGTCGCCGACAAGGAGGTAATCGACAACTCTTATTGGATGGAGTTCTCTTATGATTTCCCGGCCTCTGCCAAATATGTGGCAATACACTGCATCTCAGACCAATGTTCAATATTCATGCTTGACAATCTGCGTATGGGATTGCCTATGGTCTTTGAATCCGGATATAATGCCCCAATGAAGAGGCCATCTTCAGAATCGGCTTATGAGGTGTTTCTTGACGGTAATAAAATTGCGACCACAAACAATACGCAATTCCAGTTCACCCGTCTCCTGCCAGGCTGTCACACCATAGGGGTGCGATCAGCCTATACATCCGGATATTCTACATTGTCGGCAATCGACATAAATGTATCTGAATCAGGAGTCCAGACAGTTGCAGGAGAAGAATCGTGCATAAGTTTGGAAAACAGAACACTTCACATCTACGGCCCACACAAGTCGATATCCATACAGACGGTGCCCGGAATTGTGGTTAAAACCGGAGACAACACCGGGACACACGACCTCTCAGACCTTCCATCCGGCATCTATGTCATTTCCGTAAACAGCACGGACAGAACCATCAACTTCAAAATAAACCTCAGATAAACTCTTGACGAGTCTATATCCAATTGACCGGACTGCGGAGATATTACCAAATATCTCCGCAGCCTTTTTTCAGATACCTGACAATTCAATCATAACACATTGATTAAAATCGTAATATTTCCCTTTATTGTCCGTTTTATAAGCAATCTTAACTGCGAAGTTGTACCAACAACTTCCTTGTTGTCGCGGCCATCGAGATTTTCAATGCTGAAATCTCTTCGACTCACACCATACGTGATGGCGGGGATTGCCTGTTGAATCTTGTATGTCAGTATTTATGGAAGAACTTAAACGATTGTTAAACCTTGAGTGTGACCGCACTCTCTCTTCAGAGCAATGGGATGAGGTCTTTGCTCTGGCCAATGTCATGCACCTCAAAAAGGGGGAGCCCCTTATTGTGCCGGGAGAAGTCAAGCCCGACATATATATCGTGAAAGAGGGAATCATGAGGGGAATTGATTTTGACGGCGACAGGGAACGCACTTTCTGCTTCGGGCTTCCCGGCACCATTTTCAATTCCCGGTTCTCTTTCTATCGGGGATTGCCATCCTATTATCAGATTGAAGCCTGCTGTCCAAGCGTGGTGCTTCGTGTCTCCCGTGAAGACTGGATTGGCCTTACCGACCGCAACCACGCCTTCGCGATATGGGCGTTGCATTATGCATGGAGCGAACAGTTCCTTGAAGAAGACCGCGAGTCGACCGTACATAACGGAAACGCCGAAGACCGCTATCTGCATATGCTGAGAACCAGGCCGGTGATTGTGGAGAAAGTGTCTCAGCGCATACTTGCGTCATATCTTGGAATCAGCCCGGAACACCTGTGCCGCGTAAAGGCAAGAATACTCAAAAACAACCTGAAATAACAAACACTCTTACATATTCCCAAAGTACAACCGTCCGCGATAGCAGGTATATCCTAAAAAGATAGCCGTCCAGATTTTGGGCGGCTATTTTTGTGAGGGTCTCCAGCGGTCGGGAAGCAGGTCTCGGTATTTTTCTATTGGTGTATTCGGCGGCCATGCGGCACACCGGTCGATGATGTCGCAGAAGTAGTCGAAGACGTTTACGCTGCAGCGATGGCAGGTGATTGCCAGCGAGTGGTACAGGGCGGCGGCTTCGGCTCCTGAGTGGGATCCGATTGTCAGCCTGCGTCGGGTCAGGGATATGTAGCGGTTGATGCGCTCGACCTCGTTGTTGTCGAGTTTATAGGTTGGCGAGGCGAAGATGCGCGGTATCTCGTTCCATTGCCGGAGCGCATGTTCGGTGGCGGCAAGCAGCGGGTCGTCCGGAGGAACGCCGATGCGGTCTTTGACTGCGGTCAGTCTCATGCGGATTTTTTCGAGCATCACCTTTGAGTATCGCTGTCGCCACTGAAGGTGATCGTCTTCCGTCCATCCGTCTTTGCCTATGCGGTGCTGATGCTCGAAGTGGTAAAGGAGTCCGAAGAGTTTTGCTATTTCCTGCGCCTGCGGATTGTCTTTCAGGTCGAGGAACTTCCGCTTGATGTGCTGCAGGCATGGCAACCTCTTTATCCCGCTCATCCCGCCGATCCCGATATGCCGGTATCCCGAGTAATAGTCGCACTGGAAGGCTCCGCTGAAGCCTCTGATGTGCTGCTCGAAGACTTCGGCCGATCGGGAGCCGTCGTCATAGAAGAAGTACACAAGCCCGGTTGTCATGCCGACGAACACCCAGATGTAGCCCTTTTTGATCTTCCTGCCCGAAGGTGTCGCCACCTGCAGCCGCACTTTCTGATAGGTCTCGTCGCCGCAGATATAATTGTCCGCAACTATTGCCTGACCCAGCGCCTTGTATAGATTTTCCAGATGTATCTTTACCTTGCTGACCAGTTTTTGTGCAGTGCCTTTGTCAAGGTCGAAGCCGTGGGCGCGGAAGTATTCGACTGCGTTTTCAAGAGGCATGCAATGCAAGTAGCGTAACTCGGTGAGTCCGGCTATAAAGGAAGAAGTGTACTGCGAGTTGAGCAGCGGCGCGGCGGGGGCGGAGCCTTTGTATATCTTCTCGTCCTGAACATATTTTCTGACCTTGTAGATTATTTTCTTGAAGCGCATTGGCTCCATGACGTAGCGCACCACATCGCACTCGCCGATGAACGTTGCCGCCTCCGGCTTGAAGTCAGGGCTGTCCGGCTCCACTACAACTGTCTCCACCTCGCACTCGGGATGGGTCTTTCTCTTTGCGCCATTGTTGGTGCGTTTCTTCTGTGGCTTCTGCTGCTGAGTTTCGGAAGAGGCGGACACCGTCGGTTTCGCCTGACGCTCCGACGGCGAGCCTTGCAGACGCTGCACTGCCTGACGTGCGGCTTTCTCTTTGCTCAGTTCCGCGCCCTTGCCCTTTATGACATCTTCCAGCGAGGCTATCTGCTTGCGCAGTTCATCGACTGTCGCCACCAGTTTTTCGTTGGCCAAAGTAAGCGAGTTGACAGAGGCCAACGCCTCGTCGAGCCGTCCTTGAAGGAACTCGTTCTGGCGCTGCAAAAACTCTATCAACTCGTTCTTTTTCATGGTGTAAAGTTACGAAAAATATCCGACATTCGCAACTTTTTACGCTGTTTATTTATCTGATTGATAGAATATTACAGCTTATTTTACAGCCATTCTGAAGCGATTCTCAACCATCACCTTCACAGGTGTGAGCCCCCTCATCAGCATATAAAAATCGTCCCATTGAAGCCTGCGTACGCCGTCATCGCCCTTTTTCAGAACCTCTCTGAAACGGCCTTGCGACAGTCTTTTTGTGTACATCAAAAATCCGTCACCGTCCCATTTCAATGCCTTCATGGCCTTGCGGTTCTTTGAGAAAAACACATACACATCGCCCGATGCCGGAGAATGGCCCTTCCACGACCATACCATCTGGGTAAGACCACGTATGCCGTAGCGCATTGATACCGGCTGCTGGCATACCCACAGGCGCAGCCCCTGCTCAAGCCCCCACATCGCCAGCCTCCTTTCCCATCCTTCTGACGAACCTTGCAATTACAGCCACATCAGTATCAGCCGGAAAGCTGACAGCCACATGACCGTCGACCTTCACCGTTATCATATTGCCCGTATATGCCGGAAGGAAACCGGCCTCCTCAAAAATCACTTCCTCGAACGGTATGCTCTGGCATTTTACATTGCCACTCCCCTTGGGTTCGGTATATCCGGGGAGTCCCGCTACCTTAACCTTGTTTCGTCGCTTGAAGCCATCCATCTGATTCTTTGTGATCCCATATCTGTTGCAATAAGATCTGAATGTTCCCGGTTGCCGGCCAGCTGCACACAGCTCCTTGTACTCATTGCATATACGCCGGCACAAGTCGTGAATACCGTCCGTCCGAAAGAGCCTATACCCCGGAAGGGTTGTTATTTTCTGGAACTCACCTTTCAAGACTGTTGGCATCTGACATTGATCAACACCATGCTCCCGGCAGTAACAATGAAAAGAACAGTTTTGAAGCCCATTTGCACAGAGTTCTTTGTATGAACTGAAAACCTGCCTGTAAAGTCTAACTTTATCCATAAATTTTAAATTTTGGCAAAGTTAGAAACTTCTCAGGCAGGCTTCAAGACGCCATCGCGGACGGTTGTACTTCCCAAAATATATGGCTGCTTTATTTTATTTGGCAACCATAACCCATTTATTGATTTACATCAACGACACTAATTTTTATTATACATTAAATTTGCAATCGGGATGTCATGGTGAAGACGACGTCCCGCAAATACTCACAAATGGAACAATCTCATTTTTCCTGTGAATATGCCTCTGACTATATCGACAACAATTAAAAAACGACATTACCATCTTATGAAAAAAAATCTACTCCCGGCATTATTGCTTCTCGGAGCAACCTCTGCCTCTTACATCAGCGCTGGCGCTGTGGAATATGGCGACAGACCGTTTTATGGCTTCTTCCTGTCGAACGCTTATTTCACAAACGCAAATGACGGTGAATATGGTTTCGCACGACAGACGTTCAACGCGCCATACCAGAACGAACTGATCTATCCAATGACCGACAATGTGGGGCTATACGCCGCCACTGCTGTAGATGGCATATATTACGCGATACCTTACCATTTCCTGTCGTCGATGCAGGAACCCACCCCCCTGCCGATGTTCTCTTACAATCTCTACACCGGACATGTGGAGGAAATAGGCGAATGGAATACGGACGGATCGAGCTTCAAGCCGTCAGACATGACTTACGACATGAAAAACGACCGGATTCTCGCACTTGGCTATGACCCGGTGAACCAGAGCGCCATCTATGAGGTGGACCGTAATTCAGGAGAGTTTTCAAAACTTGTCACCCTCCCGGAGACAGGGGGCGTGATTGCAAGCGACGCTTTCGGAAGAGTGTTTGTAATAACCGTTGACGGCAATCTCTGCCAGGTGGATATGGACAACGACAGGCATATGACAAAACTTGCCACGCTTCCTTATTCCCAATTGCAGAGCAACCAATCCCTTGAGTTCGACATAACAAACAACAAACTATACTGGGCAGCAAACTGTACGGTAAATCCGAGCGGCGACAAAGGTCAGGAAACACGCCTCGTTGAAATAACCATGCCGACAATAAGCCCTGACCAGGACTATACTGCGTCAGGTGAATACCGCGTCCAGGAAATAGGGGAGATCGGTTATTTTGCCCGTTTTCAGGGAATGTATATACCTTACGCCACCGGAGGGTTCCTCGCACCGGGATTCGCAACCGACATCACCACAACCTCTTCTCCCGACGGGAAAAGCTGCAAAATCGACTTCAAGGCGCCTCTCACCACATTCGGAGGTGAGGAGCTGGAATCTATCGACGGCTTCGACATATACCGCAACGGTGTGCGCATACACACACAGAAAGGTCTCGAGCCGGGGGCGGCAGCTTCTTTTGAAGACAATTCCGTGCCTGACTCCGGGGAATACCGCTACGACATTATCTGCTACAGCAACATCAATGGCGACGGGCCCAAGTCGCCTGCATTTGCCTTTGTCGGGTTCGACAGACCGGCAGCGGTGTCAGGAATAACCGTGGAGGTGGGTGATGACTTCCAGTCGACATCAATATCATGGGAGGCACCGGCCACAGGCGCCCTCGGAGGGACTTTCGACCCTGCGGGAACCACTTATGACATCACACGCCTGCCCGACAACGTTGTTGTGGCCACTGACCTTACAGAGACATCATACTCCGACAAGCTGAACCGTCTGCTATGCTATTCCTACCGTATCGAGGCTAAAAATGAATATGGCTCATCGTATGCCGTATCACGTGAGTTTGTGGCGGGCAAGCCTGTTTCAGACTTCCCGGTGGAAGAGAGTTTCGAGAACAAGACCGCACTGCTACTCAAATGGACCCCGGTGGACAATAACGGCGACGGCATGACATGGCTTTTCGGCACCACCCTCGGACAGAGTGTGTTCGGCGACTATGAGATGACTGCCGAATATATAATCTCCCCGACATCTGTCGACAGCAATGTCACCGACGCAGATGAATGGCTGATATCTCCCCCTATAGCCTTCGGCGACGATTCCTATGCGATCGAACTGCAGATCCGGACATTGACCTCGGAACGCCTGAACATATATGTCGGCAACAAGAACACTGTCGAGGCAATGACCCTCGTGGAAGGGTTCAACGTAAGGGAACCTCAGTATAACGACGATGGACGCATGATGCTCCAGAAGTATATGGTGACTCTGCCCGAGAGCATACGCAACACCATAAGCTGTGTCGGCATACAGCTCGCCACTCCGCTCCCTGAGAACCTTTACAGCTATCTCCAGCTTGGAAACATCACCATCGACTCGGCAGAAAAGCTCTCTGTAAAGACTTTGCGCGACACCGCGTCCGATCTCTCAATAAGCTATGACAGTTCTGCCATAAACATCTCCGGCTCGTTTGTCCAAGGCTCTTTATATACTGCCAACGGCATGAAAGTTAAGGATTTCTCCACTGAACACATCGATATAACAGACCTTCGTTCAGGAATATATCTGCTCAACATCGACGGACGCAGCTTCAAGATTATCAAATAATGCAACCGCATAATCCACATTAAGACCAATGAATCTCAAAAGATTGTCTTTTATATCCGCATTTGCGCTGGGAACGCTCTACACAGGGGCGGTCCCGGCCAAACCGGGACTACATACCCTCACACAGCCCGACGGCTCATCCGTATGTGTGAACATTATCGGCGACGAACACTTCCGTTATTACGAAACTCCCGCCGGAGAGATGCTTATGCTTGACACTGACGGCACTCTACGTCCGATGGAGCTTACCGCCGACGGAAAATTGCAGGCAAAAGGTGAAATCTCCGGGAAACCTACTCCCGAAGCCAAAAGAATGGCGCTCCGTCAGGCTGTGGCCGAATACCGTGAAAACATAGCCGACGCCGGAACCTCTCAACGGGTGGCCCCTCTGGAGATTCCCAGGTCATTCCCGACAACAGGCGTGGTGACAGGGCTGGTGATACTGTGCGAGTATCAGGATGTGAAACTCACTGAAGCGGCCACCGTGGAACATTACGACAGGATATGCAACGAGCCGGGATATTCCAGCGATGCCACATACGGCAGCGTAATAGACTATTTCACGGCACAGTCTGACGGCAAATTCACCCCGAAATTCGACATATTCGGACCTGTGACCCTCCCTCATGAAAGGGCATACTACGGTGTGAACGATGATATCGTCAACCAATTCCGCGACGCCTGTCTGAAGGCAGACAAAATGGGTCTCGATTTCTCAAAATATGACCTTAACTCCGACGGATTCATCGACTTCCTGTTTCTCGTGTTCGCCGGACACGGAGAGGCGCAGGGTGGCCCCTACTACACGGTATGGCCCGCGATGCAAGACCTCTCGAACTATGTGTTCGACTATTTCGACGGTCTCAACCTCGGCGTGGCGGCATGTTCCTGCGAACTTAAAGGAGGGTCGGGGACAGAGCTTGACGGCATAGGGACAATATGCCATGAGTTCAGCCACATCCTTGGTCTCGCCGACATCTACGACACATCAGGACACGGCGGACACGGAATGTCGCATTATGACATCATGGACGCGGGCACATACAACGACAATCAGGTGACACCATCCGGATATACGGCCATGGACAAGTACACTCTCGGATGGATCGAGCCTATCGTCCTTGAGGAATCGCAGACGGGAATAACGCTCGAACCTTTCGAGACTTCCCATCAGGCCGCTTTTATTGTAAACCCTGACAACCCCAATGAATATTACACCCTTGAAAACCGGCAGCAACAAGGCTGGGACAAAGGGATTCCGGGCCATGGACTCGTGATAAGCTATTGCCATTACGACGCGACCCACTGGCGGCGCAACACAGTAAACTCAGTGGCCGCAGGATATGAGCACGTCAGGATTGTGGCTGCTGACAACGTATGGGGCTCAACCATGGCGGACGAGGCCGGCGACCCTTATCCCGGCTCTTTCGGCAACACTTCATTCTCGGCCTTCTCACGTCCGGCAGCCGTGTGGCAGTCAACCCGTTCGGAGTTTATTCCCGGAATCACCAACATCAGGGAATCGGATGAAGGTGTCATATCTTTCGACTTCTGCGCAAATCTCGCCGGCATCGACAACCTTTCGCTCTATGATGAAAACATCACAGTGACGGGAGCTGACATAAACGCACCTGAAGGCTCTGTCATTTTCGACATTTCCGGGCGTATCGTCCCCGCAACCGGGCTACACAGAGGCATATACATAGTAAAGACTCCCACAGGATCCGTCAAAGTGAATGTGGACTAAACTTATTCATAATCTAAAAACAACCGCTTATGAAAAAGATTTTTTTACTCGGCTGGCTGATGACTCTGCTCGGAGTGCTGACCGCTTCCGCCACCAGCGTGGTCATTAACGTCGACAACGCCAGCAACGTGGATGTCACCACCAACTACGGCTACGGCAAACAACTGGAACTCTCTGACGGATTCAATGTCTTCGACCTCAGCGACGCCGACGACTCCCCGTTGAAGATTACTGCACGCGAAGGGGCCGCCATTGAAAGCGTGGTGGTTAACGAGACCGACAATGTGGAGGGGAATGCCGGAGAATATCTTGTGAGATTCTACACCAGCGGAATCAAAATCGACATCACAACCTCTGGAAGCGGCTCAAATCCGACAGCACGCGATGTGAGCATCCAGGGATTCTACGCAATGGGAGACGGTGTAACAGGAACCCCGTTCACCTTGACTTATGACAAAGAGGGGGAATGGCTTGATGTGCCGAAAGATACCTGGGGTTTTTATTCCATACCGGAAGGCTCAACTGTAAAGGTTTCCCCTGTGGCTCCTTATATCATCGACAGCCTCTCTCTTCGCGACGGCAGTTTCGAGACAACCCGGCTCGACGACGGCTCGTATACATTTATATGTGACTACGACACATTCTTTTATCAGTCGGTATATGTCAACATGAGCCTCAGTCCGGAAGCAATACGTTTCAGCATAACTGTTGACTACGCTCCAAACATCACAGCCGCACTCGAAAACCAGAGGGAAGGGGAGTGGCAATGGCTCTCCCTGCATGACGGCAAGAACGACTTCGTTTGCGTGGCCGCAAACTCTCCGCTTGAGATTTTCGCCGCTGACGGCGCTTCTATTCTTTCCATGGAACGGAACGGAGCCCCGGTGAATCCGATAGGCTGGGGAGGCGCCAACGGCTGGATATATGAGTTGGAAGACGGCGACGAGTTTGTAGTCGCAACCCAAGGGAAAGAGGTTGACGTAAAACTCATAGCTCCTGAAGGGAACGCCTCTCTCGAGAGCTATACGTACACTACTTCCGACGGCCGCACATTATCTCCCGAAGGGATGGAATATACGATTAAGTCGCATATTGGGGAAACAGTATATGTCACACCGCGTCCCGGGACTGAACTCTCATACCTCATCTGCCAGAACGGCGGACAGACCGATATGCTCACTTATTTCCGTGCCGCCGAAGGTGTAGACGGAACAAACCCGATGTCTGTCTCAATATATGGGGCGCGCAGCTCGTCTGACATTGTAATCGCAGTCGATGACGCGTCGCGCATCAAGGTGGTTCAGGAAGGTGGCCGTGGCGACATCCTCGAACTTCACGACGGCAACAACACTTTCTCGCCATCCGACATAAAGAACGCCCTTGCCATAAGCGCCACCGACGGCAACCAGATGGTTTCTGTGGCACAGAACGGCAATCTTCTTGCCCCGAACGCAAGTGGCGTCTATCCCGTAGTGGCGGAAGCCTCTGACTGGATTGAAATCGTATCGCGCAGGAATCCTGTTGACGTGACCGTGAACTTCTCTTTTGAAGGCGACGGCGACATCTCATGGCTAAATGGCATGGTCAACGGACAGGAAACTTCACTGACCTCTCCGATGACAGTGAAGTCTTATTCCACAATCACAATATCTGCGAAAGAGGGATATACTCTTGAAAACGTATCATCTACCACAGAAGGTGTCATTGTGGAACGTGTCCCCAACACAATAAATTACGAAGTGACAATTCCATCTGCCGACATAACACAAGCCGACATCAACATATCCGCAAAGGAGATGGAAGCCGAAGAGGGTTATGCAATTGTGACTGCCAACGGGGAAGAGATTTTCATTCTCTATTATGAATACGCCGTTTCGGAATCCGGAGAGCTTACTTTCGTCAAGAAACTTGAAAACAATACTGTCAACCAGGTTAAAATAGGGAATTATGTGAGCGTGTACTGCAAAGACACCCAAAGCAGGTTCCTTTATGTGAGAGTCAACGGAGAGGAAATCTCCCCCGAACCCGACAGCGAAGGGAGAACAGCGTTAGTGCGAATTGAGGGACGTACACTCATTGAAGCCGAAATCTATACCCCCTGCCTGGCCTACACACAGGAATCTTATGATGACGTGAAGCATATCGTATTGGGCACTATATACTTTGACATCGACGGAAAACAGGAGAAACAAATCTATCCGGAGCAGGGACAGACCGTAAAATTTATTCCAGCTCCTGAAAAAGGATATCTGTTCGACCATATCGAGATGTTCTATTCAAACACAATCGACAGCGAGGGCATTCTTGTGGAAGGGAACGAATATACTTTCACTGAAAGCGACATGAAGGAGAACTTCATTCTTTTCAAAGGTGTGTTCACTGAAAATCCGGATGAGAAAACATTCGTGGTAAGAGGCTCAACGGCATGGCTTACAGACAAGGACGGCAACGTAATCACCGACCAGTCAAGCGCTGTGGGAAATGTGGTCTTCCTGACTCCCACAGGGGAATACTCCCGTGAGATAACAGGCATTGAGGGCGACAAAGTGCAGATGTTCGTTGAGGTATATGAGGATGTCCTTGACATCTATGAGGTGGCGTCTTACTGCTTCATGAACGGATTCCCCGACAATAAAATACCCGGAAGCGTCTACACAATCAACGCAAAAGATGCCGACAGCGAGAGCGTAATCTGGATAAACGCCCTCATTCGCGAGAAAACAGACGGCATAGACAGCGTGACTGACTCTGCCTCTCTATCTTACGATGCCGACAGCCGAACCATTGTATCGTCTTCTCCGATAAAGGTCTACACACTCTCCGGAACACTCATTCTCTCCAGCCTTGAGCGTTCTCTCTCTGTCGAGAATCTTCCGGAAGGAATGTATATAATTGTCAATGATGACAATACTCTGAAATTCCGCAAATAATCCATACCGTTACCCGGCAAGGGTATGCGGATTCCTATCAAAAGGGGGTGTGTCTGACAGACACACCCCCTTTCTCCTAAAAACATTTTTACCTTTTATCAACAAGTAGCTACTTAGGGATATTCACCTAATGGCGTGATTCTTCAAGCCGAAGATGGGCAATGACTGCCGTGTGGCGGCGCGGAGTTGATCTTGCAGTCAAATTTTCAATTCTCAGCGCATGAAACAGAGTCTTCCCGATTAGGACGGACACACCGATTCACCTCCGATGTGTTTCGGAGGTGAGATGACAGTATGATCTTTTACGCTCGCTGTTTTTGTCGCTGTTTCTCCTTTTCTTCGATGGCGAGTTGTCGGGCGGCAAGTGTTGCGGCGTTTGCCATGTGGATGCCGAAAAAGAGCAGCAGAGTCTCGCTGCGGGAGTTTCGTGCCGCTATCCGGCCAACGCTATAGTGTTGTTTCTGATTGCCGAAGCTGCCCTCCATAGCGGTCGAACGCAGAGTCCCGATTATTCGTCGGGCAGTGCTTATGTCGGTGTTTTCATCCTTTGGCTTCGGGCCTTTGCGGACAAAACATGTCGTTATGCCGTTTTCGGTACAGTACCGCCGGTTGTCGTTGTTGGCATAGATGGTGTCAGCTCCGACTTTGGCGACTTTGACTCCGGTCAGTTCCTGTTGATATTCAATACACTCCTGTAATCTCACGCCCTCGTTGAAGGCTTCGAAGGAATGATGCTCGATGAATGATATTCCGTCAATCTGGATGTTGTTGACCTTGGCTCCGAACTCCACCCGCTTGTTCTCCTTGCCTCTGACGATGGGCCGGATTTACGGACGGTCTATGCTGACGATGCGTTTCTTCACCTCCTTTTTCTGAGCAAGTGCTCTCTGCTGGCGATACACCTCTTTAAGAGCGAAGAGACGCTTGCTTTGCTCTTCGGTGAGCGTGATGTCAACGGTGTGTATCTTACAGATTCTGTTCCATTGCCCTATCTGTTTGGAAAGTGCCACCTCTCCCTCAGGCGGGAACATCGGCGTGTTGCCCTGAGGATGCGTTTTGGGAAAATGCGAACGGACTTTCTCTGCAAGCTCTTTCAATGGCAATTGCGCATGGATGCGCCCGAGCTCGCTTACGGCAAAACTCTCGCGATATTTTTGCATGAAATCGAACTCGGTGAACGGCAACGTGGCCGTAATCTCAGATATTTTTCGTAACTTCACGTACATTTTTTTAAGAATTACCCCCGAATAAGTAAAGTTACAAAATATCTATAACTCTACCAAATAATCAGTTAGCCATTAACTGAATATCCCTAATTTATCAATATGCCATTTTATTTCACAAAAAACCGCCGGACTTTTGAGCCCGGCGGTTTTAGAGATACGAAAAGCCTGCCGCCCATGACGGCTGAGGCTATCCATGAACCGTGGAGTATCTTCCTAAAAACAATCCTTTACCAATTTTTACTTATTTAAGTGAGAGTGTTACAATGCTCTTTGCGGGAAGTGTGACAGTCATTTTACCGCCGTTTACCTGCCAGCCTTTGTCGAATGATTTGAGAGTGACTTTCTCCGGCTGTCCGAAGTCGTTATAATCATTCATAGACGCCGCAGTCAGAATCTCGCCCGACACCTTCTTTGCAGATACGCCGGCAAGGTCTACAGTCACTTTTGCCTCCTCGTTGAGGTCGGTGTTAACCAAAGATATTGTGGTCACACCGTTTTTAACCGAAGCAGTCGCGCTTACCACAGGCACGTCGCGTCCGTCGCGGGCCTTGATCACAGGAGTGGCAACATTGAGGGGAAGAAGCTTTGCATCCTGATGAGGCACATACATCTTAAACACATAGTATGTAGGGGTAAGCACCATCCGGGCATCCTTCGTGAGCACCATCGACTGAAGCACATTGGCAATCTGCGCGATATTGGTCATTTTCACACGATCGGTGAATGTATGGAACGTGTTGAGGCTCAAGGCAGCCACCATAGCGTCGCGAAGTGTGTTCTGCTGATAGAGGTGACCCGGCACGGTGCCCGGCTCTTCGTCAAACCATGTGCCCCATTCGTCAACAAGCAGGCCTACACGCTTATTGGGGTCATACTTGTCCATAATCTGGCAATGGCGCTTCACAACATCTCCCACTTCAAGACACTTCCCGAGAGTCCAGTAATAATCCTCCTCATTGAAGTTGATTGCAGAGCCCTTGCTGCCCGACCATCCGAGCGCAGTGTAGTAGTGGAGGGATATGCCGTCCATATGATGCCCGGCGTTTTTCATCATCACCTCTGTCCAGTTGTAGTCGTAGTCGCTGGCTCCGGAAGCGATTTTATACAGACGGTTGCCATTGAAATTGCGGCAATATGTCTGATAGCGGCGATAAACGTCGGCATAATATTCGGGAGTGAAGTTGCCGCCGCATCCCCAGCTTTCGTTACCCACGCCGAGATATTTGAGATGCCATGGCTTCTCGCGTCCGTTCTCCTTGCGCAGTTTGGCCATAGGCCCATCTTCGGCAGTGATATATTCCACCCACTTTGCCAGCTCCTCTACAGTGCCGCTGCCCACATTTCCGCTCAGATAAGGCTCACAGCCGAGCATTTCACAAAGATTGAAGAAATCGTGGGTGCCAAAAGAATTGTCTTCTACTGTTCCTCCCCAGTTGTTATTGACCATGCGCGGACGATTCTCCTTGGGGCCGATTCCGTCCATCCAGTGATATTCGTCGGCGAAACATCCGCCCGGCCAGCGAAGCACCGGGATATGAAGATCCTTCAGAGCGTTTAGCACGTCGTTGCGATAGCCGTTGGTGTTGGGAATCGGCGATTCCGGGCCAACCCAGAGGCCGCCATAGATGCAGGTGCCGAGATGCTCGGCAAACTGGCCATATATTTCTTTAACGATTATGGGGCTTTCCTCAGAAGGTTGAAGCACTACTGTGGCCTCGTTGGCGGCCAATGACGGCATAGAGCCGAGAAGAGAGAGGGCGAATAAGCTGAGTGTCTTTTTCATATTTAATTATTATTTGAAGCGGTAAACTGCGAATGTATTTGCCGGGATTGTCACATTCCACGGAGCGTTTTTGAAATCGGAAACAGGAATCGACACAGTAGTGGTCACAGGCTTCACAATATCTTGATTGTCGAGAGTGTTCTCAGCCTCCGGATTGTCGGAATGAAGAGTTGTGATCTCTACCGAAGTATAGCCCTGATTCTTTTTCAATCCCTTGAACTCCATGGCAAGATCCTGCGGAGCGTTGCCCGTGTTAGCCACCTTCACAATCACCTCGCCGTTGTCTTCCTTCACAGCCGAAGCGAAAAGGCCGTTCTGGTCTTCATTGCCGGCCACCGGCTTGCCGTTCATCTTCAAGGGCACAACCTGGTCGCCTTTATTCACTGAATAGAGCTGCTGCACATAGTAGCTTGCCGTTGGCATGGAGCGGAAATTGTCAAACCATATCATGTCGGGGCGCCATTGCCAGCCCTCTACGTGGGCAAAGAGCGGCGCATATGTGGCCATCTCCACGATGTCGGCATTACGTTCGAGCCCGGTCATGAATGCAGCCTCAAGAAGCGCGGCGTTGAAATGATTCCATTTCTTACCTTTTCCGTGGCAGGCATATTCTCCTGCAAACACTTTCGGGCCTTTGCGGTCGTAGTTGTCATAACGGTTTCCCTGCTCAAGAAACCATGATTCGGGACGATAGAAATGTTCGTCTACAAGGTCGGCTTTAAGTCTTTTCATCTCAGGCCAAAGATATTCAAAATCCTCGCCTTCGGAATTGGGGCCGGATGAACCCACAATCTGCATATCGGGATATTTTGCCCTTATGGCTTTGATGAATGGCTCAAGGCGCGCAGGGTATTCATGTCCCCACTGCTCATTGCCAATGCCGATAAATTTCATGTTGAATGGCTCCGGATGCCCCATTTCAGCACGTAGCTTGCCCCATTTTGAATCGACAGGGCCGTTGGCGAATTCTATGAGGTCGAGAGCATCGTCGATAAAGGGCTGAAGTTCGTCAAGAGAGGCGTGTGCATTCTTGTCGCGGTTCTGATACTGGCATACAAGACCCACATTCAGCACAGGGAGAGGCTCTGCTCCAATCTCCTCGCTGAGAAGGAAATATTCATAGAATCCAAGGCCGTAGCTCTGATAATAATCAGGGAAGAAGCGATGGCGGAATGTATAATGCCAACGGTTTTCATTCACAGGGCGGTTCTCAACAGGGCCAACGGTGTTTTTCCACTGATAGCGCGAGTTCATGTCTGTTCCCTCTACGATACAGCCTCCGGGGAAACGGAACACACCCGGCTTGAGGCCGGCAAGTTTCTGCACGAGGTCTTTTCTCAATCCGTTCTCACGACCCTTCCATGTGTCTGTGGGGAAAAGGGAAAGGTGCTCAAGGTCAACAGTTGTTTCCGGCTTGCACAGAAATACGCGCAATTTACCCTTTGAAACAGTCTCGGAAGGTTTCAGCATCACCTGATATTTCTTCCATTCTTTTCCTGAGATCTCTATCTCTTGTGCGCACATATCCTGGCCTTCACCCATCGACTCGGGATTTTCTAACTCTACACGCACTTTCGATTTACCACCGTCGGGCACTCTCGCCCACACTGAGAAGCGATATTCCTTACCCTTCTCGAAACTGACTCCAAAGAAACCTTCATTGTCAAGGCCGGTGTGCTTGTCGGTATGTCCTGCGGGCGACAGGCGAACATAATTCGGATTCTTTTCAAACGGGCCGTCATTTCTCACCTCTACCTTTCCGAACACATTCCATCCGGTGAGAGGATATGTGAAGTCAAATGAACGATTCTTCACCTTTTCTGCATACAGGCCGCCGTCGGCCGCATAGTTGATGTCTTCAAAGAAAAGGCCATACATTGTGTCGGGAATTCTTGCTCCCTTTGCATTTGGCTCAATCACCAATTGATTGACTGCGGCGAATGCCGGTGCAGCGCATCCAAGCGCGAGCAACGCCGCCAGAACCTTTATTTTCATGATTTAGGATATTATTCGAGTTTTTCTGATTGCGGAATGAAAGAGATTGCCCGACAAAAAAGCATAATCTCTTACGAGTGCAAAATTAGTAAACATCTATGATATAAACGTGGATAAATCTTTCAAAAAAGGTGGACAAATATTGAATATGCTCAAAGATATTGTGTCTTCGCCATAATTTGCTGAATCTTACACCTGCAATTTGACGAATTAGACTGTCATATTTTTCGGAATTAATTCATCATAATTTTCCGAACGAAACAACAATAATTTGCCGAACGAAACCGCCATATTTTGCCGAATAAAAATTTATAGTTACTTTTGTAAAATGAATCACCTAAATGGTTAGTATATGACCGAGGATCTTAAATACCGCCCCAGAATAGCAGACGACATACTTTCAGATAAACTCGACGCGAAGGGTGCTGTCCTGATTAGAGGGCCCAAATGGTGTGGCAAGACAACTACTGCAGAGCAACAAGCGGAAAGCGTTATTTATATGAGCGATCCCTCTTCACGCTCAAATAATCTGGCGCTTGCGAAATTAGACCCTCAGTTACTTTTGGCCGGTGCTACGCCTCGATTAATCGACGAGTGGCAGATTGCGCCTCAATTATGGGATGCCGTAAGGTTTGAAGTTGACCATCGGCATAGAAGTGGGCAGTTTATCATGACCGGCTCAGCTGTACCGGTTAATAAGAAAAGTGATACCCCGATTTTACATACCGGAGTAGGTCGATTCTCCATAATTGATATGTTGCCTATGACTTTATTTGAGTCGGGTGATTCTTCGGGGGAGGTGAGACTGAGGGACTTGTTTGATGCTCCCGACAATATACGAGGAATCAACAGACATAATCTGGAAGAGATTGCATTTCTTACTTGCCGGGGAGGATGGCCGTATGCCGTGGCAGAAGATATGAGCCGTAAGGCTGCTTTAAGCCAGGCATTTGATTATCTTGATTTGGTGGTGGAAGAAGATATTTCAAGAGTTGATGGCATTGGACGGAATGTTGAAAGAGCAAGAGTGATTTTGCGCTCATATGCACGTTATCAAGGCACTCAGACTACGGTGAGCAAAATACGTCAGGACGTAGCAACAAATGACAATGATAAGATTTCTGATGACACAATCACCTCTTATCTCAACGCATTGCGACAAATTTTTGTGGTGAAAGACATGGAATCCTGGAATCCGAATCTACAGTCAAAAACGGCTATACGCACAACGCCAACAAGGTATTTCAGCGACCCTTCAATTGCCGCGGCCGCTCTGCGAATAGGCCCTGAAGACCTAATTAAGGCACTCCCGACTTTCGGACTTTTTTTTGAGACTCTATGTGTGAGGGACTTGCGGGTATATGCGCAATCAATAGATGGCGATGTGTTTCATTATCGCGACAGCAACGGGTTGGAATGTGATGCTGTAATACATCTTCGCAATGGCCGATATGGCCTGATTGAGATAAAATTAGGTGGTGAGGCTTTAATTGAGGAGGGGTGTGGCAACTTAATGAAACTGGCATCAATTATTGACACCTCTAAAATGGGTGCCCCTGCTTTTAAGATGATTCTCACCGCAGTCGGCAACTATGCGTACCGCCGTCCTGACGGCATTTATATTGTGCCTATTGGCTGTCTGAGGAATTGAGAATTTAATAAAAACAAAGGGGAAGCCCGACTAATACGCACATTGCTTTTTAATTTAAGATAAATGAGTGTCATAAAATTTGTAACTTTGCAATGCAAAATAACTTGCTAAGGGTCATGGATAACAGAAGTTTTATTCCCTATCGTTCAGTTTTGTCGCCATTAATGGCGACGGCGTTTAATATCATTCTGGTTTTTATTGTGTTCTCTCTCGCTCGAGTGGAATATCTGCTTGAGAACTGGAGCTATTTCGCGGCAACAGTGAAAGAGGGTCGCATATTCAGCCTATTGGCGGCAGGGCCGGTGTTTGACACGCCGGGAATATTCTATACAAACGCTCTTTATGTGCTGCTGATGCTTCTCCCTATCCATTTGAAAGAGCGCCCCGGATGGTACAGGATGTGCAAATGGGTCTTTATAATTGTCAACTCGCTCACACTGATTATCAATCTCGGAGACTCCGTCTATTTCAGTTACACGCTTAAACGCACCTCCTGGAGCGTGTTCGGCGAATTCGGCAATGAAAGCAACTTCGGGAAGATTATCGGAGTGGAACTCCTTAACCACTGGTATCTCATAATTTTCGCGGCGCTGATAATCTGGGGCATGTGGAAACTATCTGTATCTCCGGCCATGGATATAAAGCGGCAGCCGCTTGTGAGATATTACATCCTCTCTATTCTCAGCCTGGCAGTGGCAGGAGTAACGGTAGTGGCAGGAATACGCGGCGGACTTTTCAACCACTGGTATAACTATTTTGCCGCCTTCCCTCTGCTATATGTGTCTTACCGCCTGTTTAAAAGCCGCAAGATGCCGGCAGGGCGCAAATGGGCCGGCGCGCTTTGCGCCACAGCCGGACTGGCGCTCCTTGTCACCGCTCCCATAGGCGGCTGGCGACATCGCGACATACGCCCCATCGCCATATCTAATGCGAACGCCTATACAAAGCGCCCGATAGAGACCGCCCTGGTGCTTAACACACCGTTCTCCATGATACGCTCTATAGGCAACACCCCTTTTGCCGACCCCCGTTATTTCGACAACAAGGCGGAACTCGACAATATCTTCACTCCGCTTCACATTCCATCAGATTCTATCACAGTGAGGCGCAAGAACCTGGTGGTGATTATCATTGAGAGTTTCGGGCGAGAGTATATCGGCTCCATGAACAAGGAGATTTTAGGAGAAGAGTATAAAGGGTTCACTCCGTTTACCGACTCCCTCCTTTCTCACACCGCATGGTGGCGACATTCCTACGACAACGGACAGAAAAGCATCGACGGCATGCCAAGCATTCTTGCGGGGATACCTTCGTTTGTTCGCCCGTTTATTGTCACCCCGCAGGCTGTGAATAAACTGAAAGGCTTGCCGGGACTCCTCGGAGAGATGGGCTATTCGTCGGCATTTTTCCATGGAGCACGCACAGGTAGCATGGGGTTCGACGGATTTGCGAAGTCTATAGGGTTTGAGGAGTATTACGGTCGCGAAGATTTTTCAAAAGACTCCCGCTTCGGAGGCGACAGCGATTTCGACGGCTACTGGGCAATCTGGGATGAACCATTTCTCCAATATTATGCCCTTAAAATGTCGGAAATGCGCCAGCCTTTCATGACTGCCATATTTACGGCCTCTAATCATCATCCTTTCAGAATCCCTGAAAAATATGAAGGGAAATTCCCGGAAGGAGATATGCAGATTCATCCAACTGTGGGCTACACCGACAATGCCCTCCGACAGTTTTTTGCCACAGCAAAGAGGCAGCCGTGGTATGACAACACCATATTCGTGATAACCAACGACCACACAAACATGCGTGGCCATGACGAATATCGCAGCGACATCGGCGCATTTTATGGCCCTGTGCTGATATTCGACCCATCTGGAGAGATCACCCCCGGAGAACGTGATGCAATAGCTCAGCAGACCGACATACTCCCCACTCTCGTGAACCATCTCGGCTACGACAAGCCATATGTGGCATTCGGATGTGATCTTCTCAACACTCCAGCCGAAGAGACATGGGCTGTGAACTACACCAACAACACCTTCCAATATGTGAAACACGGCTACGTGCTCCAGTTTGACGGAGAGAAAACCATCGGAGTCTATGCAATCGACGATCATGCGATGGCCAATAATCTCAAAGGGACTGTCGATAAAGAGATGGAAATGGAGAAAGAGCTTAAAGGGATTATTCAGTCATATATGGACCGTATGCTGGGGGATAAGCTCACGGCAGATTCCTCTAACATGAAATAAAGACAAGTTGCAATATGAATCAGACAACAGCCAAAGAGAGATTATGGAACGCCCAGTATTGCAAGGCAATGGCGGGCAACTTTCTACTGTTCTTCTCTTTTTATATTCTCACTCCTCTTCTCCCGATTTATCTTGACACAGAATTTGCCGCCGACAAGGATGTGATGGGGCTGGTGCTATCAGGATATGTGGTGGCGGCACTCGTTGTCAGGCCGTTCAGCGGATTTATCGTCGACACTTTCGACCGCAAGAAAGTGCTTTCAATATGCTTTTTCATGTTTTTTATCCTTTTCACAGGATATATCGGGGCCGGCACATTGCTGCTGTTCGCAATTGTGAGAACCATTCACGGACTCCCTTTCGGGGCAGTGACTGTGGCCAACTCCACAGCGGCAATCGACACACTCCCTTCCTCAAGACGCAACGAAGGAATAGGGTTCTACGGGCTGAGCAACAACCTGGCTATGGCGTTCGCTCCGTCAATCGGCATATGGATATATCATGCCACCGACAATTTCTCTCTTCTTTTCTGGATTGCCCTGGTTACGGCGTTTGCCGGCTTCCTTACAGTGTCGGCCATAAAACTCCCTAAACGAGAACTTAAAAAAGAGAAACAGCCGATAAGCCTTGACCGCTTCTTTCTTACCCGAGGCTGGATGCTGGCCATTAACATTCTTTGTTTCAGCCTGTGCTGGGGCATAATGTCGAACTATGTGGCAATCTACGGAAGCGAGGTGCTCAACATCACTGACGGCACCGGGCTCTTCTTCATGATTCTGTCTTTCGGGCTCTTTGCTTCCCGCCTGCAGGGGTCGAAAGCCCTGGCGAAAGGGAAGATTGTGGAGAACGCAGCTTTAGGTGTGATCCTGTCTTTAGGAGGCTACACACTGTTTGCGGCCGTGGAGCAGGGATGGGCCTACTACACAGCAGCCGCCCTCATCGGCCTTGGCAACGGACATATGTATCCGGCCTTCCTGAATATGTTTATTAAACTCGCCCGCAACGACCAGAGAGGCACGGCCAACTCCTCTATATTGACAGCATGGGATATCGGCATGGGCATAGGGATAATAACGGGCGGATTCCTTCTCGAATATATATCATATTCTGCGGCATTCTGGGGTGCGGCTGTGATGCAGGGTGTCGGAACAGCTCTTTTCTTCATTTCCACTCGCCATTTCTTCAATCGGAGGCGTCTCGACGCACCTGCAAAGCCTGCATGAAACGCGTGTGCTCATCCAGGGTGACATCCACCTTTTTGGGCGTTTTAGTCCGGGGATGCGCCTTTATGTAATTTGCGCGTATCTGTTCATGAGTCACTATATTGTCATCCGTAATCTTATATTCATCAAGAATAGGTAGCAGATAGTCGATAGCGCTTTGAATCTGAGCCTCTGTCAGCGGCTCTTCAACAGTGTTGCCCTGAAACTCTATGCCTATTGCAAACCTATTGACATTCTCACGGCCATTCAGGCGCGAGCGCCCGGCATGCCAAGTGATTGAATCCGGTGGAGCCAAGACATAGCGTGTTCCGTCTTTATCTATGAGCACATGGCAGCTGACTCCCTTGTCGGGATTGGTCAGAATATCGAGCGACTGCTCAATGGAATCGGTGGCCGTGTGGTGCAGCACAACCGCCTTTACCTCATTCCGTCCTTCGGCAATATTAGGGGTAGGGCGGTCAACCACCCAGTAGTCGCCAACCTTATTACCCTCTCCGGAATGACGCTCCTCCGTCAATTCCTCAGAAGCGACACCTTCATCGGCTTTATCCAGGCGTTTACATCCCACCGCGCACATTGCCGCCACAATGCACAGGACAAACAACATGTAAATCGATAACATACTGTTTCTTCCCTTTTATCCACATTCTCATTCATAACGATCCGAACTTTATCAACAGAGAGAAGTGATAAACGCTACCCTCCATAAACTAAAAACGGCAGGTAGCCAATTTCTTCCTGCCGCTTTAATCAACCTTAACTTAATTTCAGTTAACTGTCTTAAAACAGACTTCTATTTGTTAGAACCATTAAGGATACTGCCTAACACAGTGTCACGATAAGTATTAAAAATATTTAACTTAACAGGGATGTAATCTTCCAGACTCTCAAGGTACTCCAATTCAAACACAAGTCGCGGATCATGATCTTCACTACCTTCATTTATTTCTGCTTTAGTTCCAATCCTGGCAATATTAATCAAATAAATATCCTTTATCCCCTTTCCTTTAATATAAGGCATAAAATAATATAGCTTGTTTAACGCAATAGTTGAAGGAAAGGATTTGGTTTTTCCGGTATAATAAATCTTTGAAATCCCACCATCTAAAAAATAATCCTGATTGTCTGTCTTTACAAATCCGATAAGGAGATGCTTGGCAGGATCCAAACTAATGTTTTTCTTACGATGGTTTTTGACAAATTGCACAAAATCCTGAGCAAACTGTTTAAACTGTAACTTCGGCTGAGAATCACGTTGCATCTCAATAGGCTTATGTGATACCGGCTCTTCCTCATAAATAAATCTATAAAGCGATTTACCTATGGCTTGTACTACACCACACACCAGAGCGTTTCCCATTAAAAATGCTCTTCGGCCATCTGACACTTCCGGATGAAAAGTATGGTTATCCGGAAACATATTCAATCTTTCCAATTCAATCGGCATTAATCGTCTATAGCAACCGGAAGAAGTTTTTATAACGTGTTTGAACCGTGAAGGAGCGTTTCCTCCCTCACCGGTTATTATGGTGCGTGATGGATGATCCATTGAATCCGGAAAGCACATTGCTCCTTCCGAAAACACATATTCATATCCTTGTTTCGACACTCTGTTTATTTTTTTTGCACCCTTTTCATATCTCCATTTAGGCAATTCTTCATCATTGATAAAAAAATCTTGAGGAACAAGTTCTTCACTCACAATATTCCCACCAAGAGTCATAAAAGGACCTGCGTAGATCGGCTTAGTATCCACACTATAGACCCTTCTGCGACATATTATGCCGGCATCCCCAAACGGACTCTCTTTCTTTCCGACATTAAAACTATCTGAAACCTCTTTTATTGAACCTTCTATTTCGAATTCAGATTCAGTTTTATCCTTTCTATAAAAAGGAAATGCCTTAGCCAATACACCATCAAACAATACCCATTTCTGAAGATTCTCTATTTTCCTGAATACATTCGAACCTTCACGATAACCAACAATATAAGTCCTTCTACGCCGTTGGGGCATCCCATATTCAGCTGCATTAATCACACGCCATTCCACAGTATAGCCTAAATCGGAAAGAGAAGAAAGGATTATCGCAAAATCACGCCCTCTTTGTTTAGCGGGCGAACTTAGCAGGCGATCTACATTTTCAAAAAATATATACGCAGGACGCCTATCACTTTTTTCTTCTAAAATACGGTAAATTTGCCACCACAGCACACCCTTTTTCCCTTCTATACCTCCAGATTTGCTTAAAGTTGACGCAACAGAGTAATCCTGACAAGGAAAGCCTCCTACAAGGAGGTCATGATCCGGAATCAAAGAAGTAGGCACAAGATTAATGTCTGTATTTGAATGACCCTTTGCTCCAAATCTCGCCTTATAGACCAGTGAAGCATCTTGCCTGACCGTAGACGGTTCCCACTGATTGTTCCAGATTGTATCATAAGCATCAGATGCACCTTCCAATCCAATTCTAAATCCTCCTACTCCCGCAAAAAGTTCAACAACCTTTATATGTGTTTTCTGTTTCTTCGCCATAATTCACCTAACAACACTCTTAATTTTAACTGAGGCAATATCCCTATCAAGTTTTGATTACCTCACAAGAATGGTAAAGATTTTAATTTAGTTGCAATAAACGAACCTTTTAGCCAATAATACTGAGGTAACATATTAATTCCATTCACACATTCCGTTCTTTCTCGCTCACTCGAATCCAGATTGCCTCCTCTAAAGAAAACTGTATAGTCTGAACTCTTTGGAAAATTCGGAGCCCCTTTATAACTGCCACTTTTATTCTTGACATATTCTCCGGAAGGAGAGAGATTATAAATCCATCTAAGTTCATTACGATAAATAAGATTACGGGAATCTTCCCATACTCTCCTGACCTCTTTTTCTAAAAAAACTTCATCAAACGCAAAACGCTTAAATCCTTCAAACGTAGTTTTCAAACAATCTGAAGAATCATGTTCGCAAAAAACCGGACATAAGAAACTATGTTCACAAAAATAAACATATATGTCTGATTCTTCAAAATCTCTGTCCCGGTCAGTCCATTCTTCAAAATCAATACGGTTCAGCTTCATGTCTTCTGTTCGCTTCCCATCTGGCTTGAGGGTGATAGTTTTGGCAATAATTCCAGCCTTAGTAAAATCCGCAATCAGGTTAAGACGATTACAATCAGCTCCAAACATTTTAATGATACAAAGCGCACTTAGATTCTTTATAGGTCGCTTGCTTGTTATATCAAGTTCTCGCATTAATTGACCAAGCGACTTACCTCCATATAATTTAGTCAATGCTCGGCATCGCTCATCAAGTTCCGCAAAACTTGAAAATGGCTCTCGAAGATTGATTTCATGCTTAGCTCGTTTCTTGTTAAAATGTCCGCGCACAATATAGTCTACAAAAGTCTGCTTTAATCGATAACGAGGTTTTTGATATGCTCCTGTAACTTTTTTCTTAAATCCCGGAACCAACTCTATAAGTAACAGTTCAGGACGCAAAATATGAGTGAAACCTTGCAAATGCTCGTTACGGTCGTTAGTATCTGCACTTACTGCATACACCTGCTTTAGATAATCTCTTACAATTTCCCAATCATGTCTTAACTGCGACACTTCAACTTCCGAAAATGTATTATAGCAGTAACCTACAACAGGAAAATGTTTATATCCGGAAGCCGGCACAATGTCATAGGATCTATACTCATAGAACACTATTAGTAAATGTTCAGATTTTTCCCAAAAATGAGAAGAAAAGAAATCTAACTGTATTTCAGGATCGAATGTTACTCCTGTAATGCTGATACCCTCTTTTGCTCCAAGATACAAATTATATTCATTACCGACTTTCCCGATAGCCTTACTTAAATCTTTCTTGGGGATACGCACTCCGGTAGTTTTGAGTTCAGTCAGCACACCGTCAATCTCAATATCACATTCCTGCCTGCTATCACGGGCATATCCAAACACAGACTGCTCTATTACATCACCGGCAATACCGGTGATTTTACTGCTTTTTTGAGCGCGGACGAACTGACCGGATGAGTCAACCTCACCCAAAGTCAGTCCCTTAATGCCCTCTAAAAGTGCATATACTTGCGCTCTTGTAAATTTCCTGTCGTCTGAAACCGCCATTAAGATTTGATTGCAATGCTAATTAACAATAATATTTATATTATTTGTAGCGGGCCCAGCGGATGAGGTCTTTGATTGTGGGTTTCTTGCCGTACATGAAGATACCTACACGATAGATTTTGGCGGCTATCCATGCCATGCCCACAAAAGAGATGTAAAGTATAATCAAAGACACCCATATCTGCCATGAGGCCACATCAAACGGCACTCGCGAAAGCATCACCATCGGCGATGTGAACGGAATCATCGACAGCCATAAGGCAGTCGTGCTGTTGGGGTCATTGCCAATAGAAAGGGCAAACACCAATGCCACTATTATGGGAAGAACCGCGAATGTCTGAAGCTGAGAGGCATCCTGGATATTGTCTACCGCAGAGCCGATAGCCGCAAAAATCGAAGCATAGAAAAGGAATCCGCCTATGAGGAAAAGAGTGATATACATGAAGAGCTTTGCAAGATAGCCCACAGAAGTGAACATAGCCAATGCCTTAATCATGTCGGGATCCATTGTTGTGTCGGCCGGATTGAATGTGCCGGCATTCATCATGGCAACCTGCTCGTTAAGCCCTTCAGGCATGACCATAGGCATGACAACCACGCTCATGATGCACATGATACATCCCCATATCGCTATCTGAATCACTGCCACAAGACCAACACCGATTATCTTTCCAAGCATAAGCTGCAGCGGCTTTACCGATGAAACCACAAGCTCAAGCACTCTGTTGTTCTTCTCTTCTATAATTGAAGTCATAACCATCTGACCATACATAAGAAGGAACATATAGAGAATGAACGACATTGCAAGTCCGAGAAAAAACGACGCAGACGACGACACGCTCTCGCCATTGCCGTCTTCATCTATCCTTATCACTTTCAGGATGCTATCCACTTTCACTTCGTCAAGAATGTCGCCAAGGTTTTCAATATTATACGACCTCAGCCTCTGGTTCTCTACGGTGGTGTTGATTATATTGCTGATTGTGCCTTCCACAAGCATGGAGCCTGCGTCGCGCTGATACAGCACTACATCCTGCGGATTTTCAACCACATCGCCGTTCACCCACAAAATAGCGTCGTAGTCATCCGATTCAAGCACTGAGCCAAGCGGAAGCGACACATTCGACAGTTTAAGATATTCAAGCGATTCGCTTTCCTTCACAAGCTCGGGGAAAATAAGCCCGCTGTTATCTATGACTGCCATGTTCTTTTCAGACGGTGTAGAAAGCTCCATAATCAGAGCGGGCGCCACCATCATTAAGACCATAAACAGAGGGGTGAGAAGTGTGGTAAGTATAAAGCTTTTCTTTACCACACGCTCGCGAATCTCGCGAGATATTATTATTCCTAAATTACTGCTCATATTTCTATCATTATAATCACTGCTCAACTCCGGCCGAAGCGTTTGCGTTGGCTTTCTCGACTGTCTTTATAAAAATCTCATTCATAGAAGGGAGAGCACGGTCGAATGTCACAATGTCGACTGCATTGTTAACCTCCGATATAAAATCTCTCATCTCCACACCCTCTTTCAGTTTGAACTCGGCATTGAAGATAGGGCCGTCTTTCGTAAGCTCAGGCTTCGACATGTCATAGGAAAGCACTTTGTCTCCAAGGCGAGACAGAAGCTCCTCAGGCACTCCCTGAAAAGACAGGCGATAATGGTTGCGACCATTTCCCGGCGTATCTCAGCCACATTCCCCGACAAAATATTGTGCGAGCGATTGATAAGCGTGAAGTTATCACACAGCGACTCCACGCTGCTCATATTGTGGGTGGAGAATATCACAGTGGCTCCTTCGTCGCGAAGCCTTAAAATCTCGTTTTTCAGAAGCTCGGCATTAATGGGGTCGAATCCTGAAAACGGCTCGTCAAAAATCAGCAGCTTCGGACGATGAAGCACCGTCACTATGAACTGCACTTTCTGGGCCATACCTTTTGAAAGCTCCTCAACCTTCTTGCCCCACCAGTCAAGAATGCCGAAACGCTCAAACCATTTGCGCAGTTCCATAGTGGCCTCGCGGGTCTTCAATCCCTTCAGTTTAGCGAAGAATAGAGCCTGGTCTCCCACCTTCATTTTCTTATAAAGGCCGCGCTCCTCAGGCAGATACCCTATGTTGACCACATCGTTAGCCGTGAGCGGGTGTCCGTTGAAGGTCACAGTTCCGCTGTCGGGAGCAGTTATGTGGTTGATTATTCTTATGAGAGTGGTTTTTCCCGCCCCGTTAGGCCCCAGAAGCCCGTAGATCGAACCTTCGGGTATGCTGACGCTCACATCGTCAAGTGCGACATGGTTTGTGAATCGCTTAGTTATATTTTCTGCTTTAATTATATCCATAATGTTTCAAGGATGTTTTCATTTATCAAAAACCTTTCCAGCGCGCACGCCAATAAGAGTTGCCAAGCTCGTCCCAGCGGAGCACAGTCGCACCGAAAAAGTCGCGAGTATAGTCAGTAAGAAGTTTCGCGGCCTCCTCATTCTCTCCGGCAGAAATCAGTTCGGCATATGCTTTCTCTATTGCCGGAAGCTCGCGGCTGCCTTTTTTAAGGAAATAGTCGCGTGCCGGCTCAAGAGTCTTGCGCGCGTCGCCCCATCGCACTGTGGCGAGCTTGTTGGGCTGGCGGAAATGCCAAAGCGCGGCGTCATCGCGATTGCGGTGCTGCCCGCACACTTTCAGCATGTCGGGAAGGTCGGTGCCGCCGGCAAAAACCGGGAAGCGCGGCGACTGTCCGGGATTGTCAAGGCAGATCCATGCCACGCCGCCAACTCCGTCCGGAAGCCAGTCGCGACACTGTATGATTGTGGAGTAAGAACACCATGGGACACTTACTGTGCGAATGTTGTGCATCAGAGAATCACCCATGGCCTCATACACCGCAATCTCATCGGGCTGCATCCAGGGGTTGGCCACAGGGCTGACCACACTGTCGGGCACCTCTGGCCCGTCGCCCTCTTTTTTGTCTTTATTCTTCACCATCATGCGTCCGCTGAGATTCATCGGGGTGCCTTCATAGTAAGAGCCAAGGAGGCGAGCCACATCTTCCACGCTCACCTTTTTCTCCGGTTTCACACTGAGCGGGAGTTCTTCCATGCTCTCGTTAAACCCTGCATTAGGGGCAAGCTGCTGCATAATGAAGAGTTCGCGCACACTATAGTTTTTCGGCTCGTCAAGATAATTCTTCTTGCTGTAAGCCTTCCAGAATGAAAACTCACCCTTTCCGTCCCAAAGACCCATCTTTTTGGCCACGTCCTTCACATTGTCAGAGGCCATATAGTTATCTTTGTCTTTAAGGTCGAGAGTGCCAATGCGGCTCACATTGGCCGACACCGCAATATGGTCGTCGGGGATTCTCACTGCGGCCCACACGCCACCTTTCTTGTCTTTTCCTTCACCCTGCACCTCAAAAATCCATACCTCCTTTGGGTCGGCTATAGTGAGGCATTCTCCACTGTCGCCATAGCCATATTCCTTTATCAGTTCTCCCATCAGCGTAATAGCCTCACGCGCCGTGGAGCATCGCTGAAGAGCCACTCTCTCAAGCTCCTCTATCATAAACATACCATCCGGGTTACAAAGAGTGTCTAGCCCGCTATATGTGGTCTCGCCTATAGCAAGCTGCCTCTCATTGAGACACGGATAGGCGGTGTCAAGGAAACGGTAGGTGTGGCGGGCCTGAGGAATCTGCCCAACCTCTTTCATGCCGTCTTTGCTGTCGGGATATTCCGTATGCATCCTTCCGGTGTATATGCTCATAACTGTGTCGGCAGGATAATCGGCAGGAGCCACTGACTGCATCCACGTGCGATACCACGAATCGCATGTGTGGCTTGTCATCACCGAACCATCGGAAGAAGCAAGACGCCCCACCATAATGCTCGTGCAGGCATCATTGTTATCAGCCTGAAAGCCATCGGCATTTACCGCGCCGTTCATAGAGAAACAGAGCAACGCGGAAACCAGCAACAGACTGTATTTCATCGCTTTCATAAATTATTAGATTAGAAAATATAATAGGCGGATACAATCACACGCCATAAATGATGAATATATTCACAAAAGTACATAAAATATATTCAAACAGCAAATCAAAAAGCATCTATTCCTCTTTATAGAAATGTTTTTACTTATGAAAATATTTAACCAGATAAATATTTCCGCATCATTTGCATCTTTTATTATTTCATAATCCTGCATATTGGTTTTTTTATTATAAATTTGGGTGTAATCAATATTGTCATAGCCTGATTTTGAATCAAAAACAACATTATAACTATACATTTATGACCAGACATTTTCCTAAATTCTATCGGAAAACAGCAGTAGTGGCCGCCTCCCTCTGCCTCTTCCCTTCCATGCTCGCCAACGTTGCGAAGCCGGGTATCATAACAGCCAAGCAGCCTGACGTCACCACAGTAAACATCAGGCTTGACGGTAACGAATCGTCAAACAGGGCTTACTCTTCCGACGGCTACCTGCTCACTGTAGACGCCAACGGCTTCTATGTTTATGCCCTATGCGATGAAAACGGCATGCCGGCGGCATCAGGCGTGCGTGCCGATAACCCGGAAAGCCGTCCGGCCTCAACCTCAAATTTTCTGAGAACAATAAACCAGGAGGCAGTTAACGATGCCTTCCTGAAACAGGATGCCCGGAAAATATCAGAACGCAGCAACAGGATTGCACGCCATTCCTCTCCCCGTAAGGCCGGGGCAGGAAGATTCGACTCATCATTCCCGACCACAGGCGAGCAACATGTGCTCGTGATTCTAGCTGAGTTTGCCGACAATGAGTTCTCTTCTACCGACGATCCTAACGCCTATTTCACAAGGATGCTCAATGAAGAGGGTTTCTCCGACAATAATGCCACAGGAAGCGCGCGCGATTATTTCATAACCAATTCTCACGGCAAGTTCAGACCGAAGTTTGACGTTTACGGCCCTGTGAAACTGGAAAAAGATATGGCCTATTACGGCCAGCATGTTAGCGGGGCAAACGACCGCAGACCGGAAAAAATGATAACAGATGCCTGCTCTCTTCTCGACGACCAGATAGATTTCTCTCTTTATGATTGCGACAATGACAGCGTGATTGACAATGTTTATGTGTTTTATGCCGGATATGGCGAAGCTGAGGGTGGCGGAGCCAACACAATTTGGCCGCACTCTGCTTTCCTCACAGACATTTCAAGAAAGAAATATTATTTCGATGAATTATTACTCGACAGATATGCCTGTTCCAACGAGCTTGCCATGTCGGACGCTACTGTAGGCATCGGCACTTTTGTGCATGAGTTCAGCCATGTGCTGGGGCTTCCCGACATTTATTCCACTAACTATGGCTCATCTTTCACTCCGGCTTCATGGTCATGTATTGATAACGGAAACTACAACAACGACGGCCGCACACCCCCTTATTATTCCGCTTTCGAGCGATACACTCTCGGATGGATGGAACCGGCAGTTTTGTCTGAGCCCAGTGAATATGAACTGAAGCCTGTACACCGCTCGAATGAAGCATTCTTAATTCCTACCGACCGCGAAGAGGAATATTTCCTCTTTGAGAACCGCCAGCAGGAGGGTAACGACGCTTACATACCCGGACACGGAATGCTTGTGTGGCATATTGATTTTGACTTGGATATCTGGCTCATAAACGCTGCCAACAACGACCCTGACCATCAGAGAGTAGACCTTATCGAGGCCGATAATAAACTGACACCAGATTCAAGAGCGGGCGACGCTTTCCCCGGCACGGACGGAGTAACGTCTTTCACCGACACAACAGCTCCGGCATTAGTTGACTGGAACAACTCTTCTTTCGGCATAGGGCTTTACGACATCTCGGAGTCTGAAGACGGTATCATCTCTTTCACTGTCCGCAAATTGGAAGGCACCGGAGTGTCCGTTTCCACCATTGAAAACGGATCTCTCATCAGAATAGAAGGGAACTGCGTGTATGCCGCAAATAATCCTGTAGAAATCTACGACATCTCAGGACGTAAGGTGGCAACAATCAGCAATAACCATTGCACACTCTCATCAGGAGTGTATGTGGCTATATCCGGAGGACGCAATCAGAAATTCACAGTACGCTGATAGTATTCCACACATTCTCAACAAACAAGAATCCTCCTTGCAATGCGACATTGCGAGGAGGATATTTTTTTGTTTTTAAACGGGGCTTGTTACGTCAGCCTATTTCAAATGTGACATCACCTGTGCGGAAATCAGATTCCCTTGACGACACAACACAAGTCTGATTAAAAAAGAATGTTTCTCTTACATCAATGATTCGGTAAAAATTACCGAAATAGTTGAAAATTAAGTTAATATATCGAATTGTCAAATACAAATGAATCGCCAAAGCGTTCATTATAAAAAACATTAAACAATATGAACGTATTGGCGATTCTCAAAGACTTCACCTTTCGGTGTAAGTCGGTATTTGAAAATACTACAACCAAGATGAGCAAAAGGTTCCTCAACTGGCTGATTTTAACAATACGCACTGTCGCGTTGATTCCAGGCAAAGTCAATTTTACCCGGCTGTCGCGCTATGGCGGTCGTACTGCCAAGACCTTTGCTTCCAATTTCAAGACACCCGTAGACTGGATGAAAGTCAACATAGGTATGGCGCAGGATTGTTTTGGACCGTCCGATGACATGGCAGTGGCAATCGATCCGTCGTTCATTTCAAAGTCAGGCAGCCTGACGTATGGCATAGGCCGATTCTGGTCAGGGGTGGCACAACGTGTAAAACGCGGTCTGGAGATAATGGCGATCGGGGCAATAAGTCTGAGTAAACATACATGTGTGATGCTCGGTGCTGTCCAGTCCCCGGACTTCAGGACTCTTGAATCTGAGAAACAAATGTCAATGCTTGACTGGTATGTGGCACTTGTCAGGTCAAAGGCGGCAGAGCTGCTCTCACTGACGGATATTCTGGTTGCCGATGCCTTTTTCTCTAAATATGAGTTTGTAAATGAAGTGATTGGCATGGGATTCCGGTTTGTCGTGAGATTACGTGCCAATTCATATCTGAGGTATTTGGCCATACCGGATTCCTCCGCCCCGCGAAGACGCGGCAGAAAGAAAAAGTATGGAGAGAAAGTGGATTTCTCAAATCTTGATATGTCCGTGTTCACTTCATTCATATATGAGGATTCCAAAGGAATCAAAACCCGATGTCACACGGCGGTCGTACATTCGAGGGCATTGAAACGCGACATCCGTATCGTGGTCTGTCCGGTTGAAAACGGAGAGCCTCTTCTTTACTTCTCTACCGACACCGACATGAGACCTGAAAAGATCATCGGTTTCTACCGCACCCACTTTCAGATTGAGTTCGGTATACGCGATGGCGATGCCAAGCAGTTTACCGGACTTCAGTCACAGCAGACCCGCGACAAAGCCCGGCTTGACTTCGCATTCAATCTTTCCTTCACAGCCCTCAATGTCTGCAAAGAGGTCATTAGGAAGGATTATCCGGATCTTTCGGTAGCGCAGTTCAAACGGCTTATGTTTGAATCTTATCTCGCCTCAACAATTATTTCGACTTGCGGAAAATCTCCGCATCTCAAAATAATTAAGAAAATAAATCATCGGTTGGCTCAGTTAGCGGCTTAACCAAGGCTGAACAACCTCAAATTTTACCGAATCATTGTTACATAAAAAATCCCTCCAAAAGTGACGAGATTTTAGATTTCGTCACTTTTGGAGGGACAAAATTGCCCATTTGGTCACTTTTGAAGGGATTTAAACAATCCCGACCTATTTCCTGTTTGGTCAGTCAATCGGTCAACGAACCAGAGCCTTAACCTTGCGTCCGGCTACATTCACTATGTAAAGGCCGCTTGCAAGAGAGTAGTCGCTACGATCGCTCTTAACGGTGCCGTTATACACAACCTTGCCGTCGATAGTAGATATTACAACATCATTGCCGGCGAAGCCGTTGAGTGTAACCATGCCCTTGCCTGCAATTATATTGCATCCGTTGTTGACAGCCTCTACCGCATTAAGCTCTGAAGGCTCGATAAGCATATCAACGAGAATGAAAATCTGGTTTTCCTCCTTAATCTCGGTAGAGATATACAATGCCACTACAGGCTGGTTGAGAAGGCTTTCAGGGATATCAAACTTAACCACATTAAACTCTTCGCCATCTGCCACAGCGGGGATCTGTGCGATTTCCACCATTTCATCAAGATTGTTGGTAGAGCCATAGATTGTAGCGCCGGGGAAGTCGATGCCTGAGTTAACAGTCATTGTCACTGTAGCGCCGTCAAGACCCTCGGTAGAGAAGTAAGGCACGCCTACCATGCCCGAAGCACCCGGATTGCCGGCCATATACATCACGATGTTGGCGTCGACGTCATAGTCGCCAAGACGATCAATATAGTTGATGCCGAATTCTACAGCCTCGCCCTCGACCGGGAGATATGTGATCCACGGAGCAAGATCCATTCCTCCAACCGACTCATCGAATGTCTCCTCTATCGGAAGAGTGTAAGGTGTGCCCATATATATATATCCTGCCACAATCTGATAGTTGCTGCCTGCAAGGTTCTGAGAGCATACGCCCACTGTGGCCTGATGCACAGATCTGTCTGCAGGGCACTCATATGTGTAAGAAGTGTCAGAAGTTTCCAATACATCCCACGCATAGTTCGACATTACATAAACCAAATATGACACACCTGCGGGATCAACATATCCGCCATTCTGGCCCTTGGTTACGGGATCCCAAGAAAGGGCAGCGCCTGAAAGATCCTGAAATCCTTTGACAACCACATTTTCTGGAGTAGCGGGAATTTCAACGCCGGTATAAACATTGACTGTCTGGCGGAGGCTCTGGCTCTCACCGTTGGCGGTGTAGACTGTAATCATGTTTTCACCCTGAACAGTCTCAACAACTGCCGACACCTTTTCGCCGGGACGCCCTGTGACTGTTGCAGTGGTCACACCTGCAATTTCTGCTGTAAGCACCACATCCGAGCCAAAGTCTGCGCCGCGAAGGTTCTTGGCCGGCATAGTGAACGATACGGTGGCATTAAGCGCGCCTTCCGTTCCGGCAGTGGCGGCGAGGTCTTCAATCTCGGCCGGAGAATTGTCTGAAAGACCGGTGTACTGAACAGATATGTTGCGCAAGAAAATTCCAAGTTCAGAAGGCTTTGAAATCATGTGGAACCCTATATAATATGTGCCCTCGGCAAGATTCAGAGGAACGTTTACAACCTCATATAGCGGATTTGACTGAACAGGGCTGAAGGCTTCTTTTAGCACTGTGGTCATACCCTCCACTGTAGGCTCGCTACCGATATAAACCTCTATTTTTTCATCAACATAATCAGCGCTCATGTTGGCAACCTCAAACAAAAGAGTGTAGATCTTAGAGGCGTCTTCTACTGCAAACGGAGGCAGAATCAGCCAGTCGTCATTGCCACTTTCATTTAAATAGTTTGTTTCTATTCTAAATGTCCCGTCGCGATAATACCAGTTGAACCCTTCTGCAAAATTACCTTTATATCCATCGCAATCAATCATTTGGCAGAGTGCGGCCTGAGTCTCGGTAGGCTCTACTGTGAAAGGAATTGAATAAGGATTGCCATAGCTCATATTGTTGGAGACTCCTGCAACTGATTTCATTATAGAACCATCCGCAGGATTAACATATGAAGCCACTACCTCGGCAACATAAATGTCTATCTCTGTGTCGGAGGGAAGATTCAATGCAAACAGATTCTCCTTTGTCTCGCCCAATGATTCGCCATTGAGCTTCACTTCATACACCATGTCAGCTGCCGGCACATAACCATTTTGAGTCCCCGTTGCAACAGCATCCCACTTGATCATCTCGGCAGAAAGCTGCACATTGGCCGGAGTCTGCGGAACGTCATATCCTATGTATTTGCCGGTTACAACAGTGTAGCTTGTCTCGCCCCCTACAGTCACATTAAGATGGAAAGAGTGCATACCGGAAGCGAGGTCATATTCCACCTTCACCTCCTCGCCGGCAGAAGCAGTGAGTGATGAATAAGGAGTTTCGTCAACCGACACATTGAGAGTGATTGCAGATGTGATGGGGTCGCCGTTAACAAGATAAGAAGGCATCTTGTAAAGGTTATAGCCCTTGTTGGAGCCATCCACAAATACAGCCTCGATAAATTCTGGGGCTTCGGGAATCAATTCACTTCTGTATGCCGCATCTGTTGTCACAAGCGAACGGAATTGCTCGCCCGACGGAGTCTTGGCATACACGTTGGCTTCGCCTGTAGAGGGATTCAATGTAGCCAGAGCTGTAGATTCCAGGCTCATAGGTGCGAAATATATCAAGCCATCCTTGGAGCTGTAGGTCATTGCAGTCAACCAGCTCTTAATCCAGTCAAACTGTGATGATATATCTACATTCCAGATCGACTCCATATCACCATCAGAAACGATAGACACGAGTTCCCCAAGATGGTTCAAGGCATATATTCTATCGGCATTGCCGTCGTAGCACATGCCGGTAAACACTGTCTTGCCGGGCTCTAATGTAGCGAGGATTGTCGGGTTCTTTACGTCTGTAGGCAACGCCTTGGAAAGAAACACACCCTGTCCTTTTGGAAGCCATTGTATCATGCCATACACATATCCGTCAGAAGGGTTGTAGGTAACGATTTCATAAATAGGATCCACATTGATATCCCATTCTTCATTCATGAGCACTTCTCCTGTACTGAAGTCATATTCACGCCAGTAGCCTCCATATATACCCATGCCATTTGTGTCCAAAGCCGGGCCGCAAAGTTTGCCGTCGTAAAGATAAGCGCTGCTCATCGGAGGATTTGTGGCATCATCGGCCCATGTAAGCTCTATACTGTCGGATGTAAATTCAAAAAGGCGTCCTGCGGTAGGCCATCCGCCTATGTTCCAGCCATAGATGTTGCCTCCGTGTTCTGTAACCTTGGCGGAATTCATCAATTCCGCGCCGGTGAACTTCAGCGGTGCGCCACCCATCTTGAAACCGTTACCCTCGGCAGTGTATGTCACCGCCACCGGTATGTTGTCACGAGAAACAGATGTGAGTTTTGCAATCGGTGAACCTTCCGGCTCCACACTCCGGGACTGACGGGCGATGGCGGTTCCTCCCCCTGCCAACGCTACAGCCATGCACATAGCAAAGAATTTATTCATATAGATCTTCTTCGAGACTCTGTGTATAACCTTTTCCGACCATACATCCCGACAGAGTCTCTCAAACAGCATGCATGACCCTAATTATCCGCATCTTTTGAGCTGATTTCTGATGCCAACTCAATTTTGCGTTGACAAATATAATCTATTTTAATTCTAATTTTTTGCAAATTTTACAGGTTTTTTACTTTTTATTCCGTTTTGTTTAACTGCTTAAAAAATTTTAAGGAACGCGCTCTTAAGTTACAATTAGTCGGGAGCTTTGCCGGTTATTCCAACTCCATCGAGAAAATCTTTGTCATATTTAACCTTGACATTGTCTCTTGCATAGCGAGCCTGAATAAGCGACAAAGCGGTAGGGGTGATATTGAGGTAAGAGGCAATCTGATAAGCAGGCACTCTTCTTATAAAAGACTTGGGCTTGAAGCGTATGAAATTAAGGAAACGCTGGTAGGCGTCTTTCGGGGCAAGATAAGTGTGGCGAATTTCAAGATATGACAATTGAATGAGCGAAAGCTCCATAAGCCACCGGCAAAATTCATGACTCTCTGAATAGAGTTTCTTTATCACAGCTCCGTCTATCACATATGCGCTTGCTTTTATGACTGCAGCAACACTCAAAACTGCCGGGCGGCCAAGCATGAAACTGGTGACAGATGTCGCCACATTTCCGGCCTCTCCAAATAACATATTCTGTTCCAATGGCTTACATGAATCCCGGGGGGGGGGGGGGGGGTAGATAAAGGGGTGTAGAAAATGCGTGCGAGACCGGATTTTATAAAATAGAAAGGAACGTCTACATCACCGGCTCTTATTATCAATTCATTCTTTTTAAAACCCACCACTCTTGAATTCTCTTCAAGAACAGCGAGAACATCTTCAGGCAGAGCAAACGGAGTTGCGGTTATCTCTTTTAAGGTCATATTCTAATCTTGAGCCCGTCATATCGACAAGCATATGTTCGACAAAGTTACAAAAATTTACCAAATATAAGTAATATTCATATTACTTTTTAAATAAGGAATCTCAAGAGAGGGTATGGATGCAAATATGATCAAAGGGTATTATGGGGGGCGGAGGGTGTTATGACTATGCCTGACGACTCATTTCTTAATCTGCTACATTCTTAGCCGATTATACGGTTTCACTGCAAACATTTTGCAGTTTATGCCTGTCTGTTAAGATTATTTAATGTGGAGAAAGGTCAATTAAATGGCAAAAAATTATGACTTTAGCATTGCAATTTATAACTTTGCAGAAGAAAAATAACCAACGATAAAATAATTAAAAACATCATATAGAAATGGCAAAGAAAAAATCAGCATCCACCCCAAGCGTGGGACGCATCAGCGGAGCCGACGAAAAGAAGAAAGCTCTTGAAGTGGCAATGGCTCATCTTGAAAAAGACTTCGGCAGCGGCACAGTGATGCGCCTGGGTGATGACGCAGTGCAAGATGTGGAGACCATCTCAACCGGCTCAATCGGCCTTGACTTCGCACTCGGAGTGGGTGGGCTGCCGCGCGGGAGAGTAACAGAAATATATGGCCCTGAATCATCCGGCAAGACCACTCTCGCCATTCATGTGATCGCGGAAGCCCAGAAGCAAGGTGGCATATGCGCCATAATCGACGCCGAACATGCCTTCGACCGTTTCTATGCCGAGAAACTCGGAGTGGATGTAAACAATCTTTGGATAGCACAGCCCGACAATGGCGAACAGGCTCTTGAAATTGCCGAGCAGCTTATCAATTCAGGCGCGATAGATGTGCTTGTGGTAGACTCCGTGGCCGCGCTTACTCCCAAAGCAGAAATAGAAGGAGAGATGGGCGACAAAAACGTGGGCCTCCACGCGCGCCTCATGAGCCAGGCTATGAGAAAACTCACAGGAGCTATTTCTCGCACACGCACCTGCTGCATCTTCATCAACCAGATTCGTGAGAAAATCGGAATGATGTTCGGCAATCCGGAAACAACCACCGGCGGCAACGCCCTGAAGTTCTATTCTTCCGTGCGCATCGAGATTCGCCCCTCATCTTTCATTAAAGACGGCGACCAGGCAATAGGACGCCTCGCCAAAGTGAAAGTCGTGAAAAACAAAGTGGCGCCCCCATTCATGAAAGCAGAGTTTGAACTCATGTTTGGCGAAGGAATATCCAAGGCAGGAGAGATAATCGACATGGCCGTGGAATATGGAATCGTAAAGAAGAGCGGGGCATGGTTCTCATACAACGGCAACAAACTCGGACAAGGGCGCGATGCCGTCAAAAAGGTTATCAAAGACAATCAGGAACTCTCCGCCGAACTGGAGAAAAAAATCAAAGAGGCGCTTGAGACAAAACGCGCAGCAGCTCGCAACAAGAGTGTCAACCCTTTCCTCCCCGGGAAAGAGACAGTGCGCGCAGATTCTGATTCCGACGACACCCCGGAGCCGGATTCTGATGATTTCGGCGACGAGCGCGAGGCTGAAACCGACGACCTCTTCTCTGACGACTTCGATGTTGAAATAGACGAATAAGCAACATAAATCTGCAAATAAGCAATACGGCAGCCATGGTTCCCCAAGAAACTGTGGCTGCCGTATTGTTTATCATGACATTACACTTCCCGACATCTTTCAATAATGTTATTCCTTCAATATAAGGAAAAGGATGACACCTTTTCACAAAGATGCCATCCCCCCATAACCAAAATTCAAGTATAAATATTTTGAAACTCATCCTCTTATTCGCCCCTGCGAAGGGCAAATGCAAGAACTATCCTCCTTCTTTCACAAGCCGGATGATAATGTTTCTGAAAAAGCAATTATAATCTTTAGTTTCACAACTTTCTATGACTAAATCGCTTTTCTAAAGCAGTTATCAACTTTTATTTGTAGGTACTTTTATTATACTTGAATTCCAGAATTCCCTCCGGAATAAAAATTTCTTTCGGGAATTATGCAAATTTAAGAATAAATAAATTATAATCGGCAATTTTAAACGTTAAAATAACTATACGCAAGTGTTAAAATGCTTAATTTTGGCACTTTTACACCCCCTTCTTAAAACACCTTCAATAGTCTTTAATTATTCTTAATCACTCAAAACATTCTGAATTTCTTCGCATTGAAAATATACCGCAACAATTCAGCCGGCCACAAACCAAATTTATAGCCGGCTGAATTGTGCAAAAATTATGTAGCCACACAGTGCGCTGCCGTAATTTTGCGTTAGCGTCAAAGGGTAATTTCTTTTTTATGCCATATCAACTGTTTTTAAATTTTCGCAGCACACGCCTTATCACAGGCGACAGGAGAGGCACCTCTTCAAGAAAACCTACGGTGCCTATATATATTGCAAGAAGCATCCCCCTCAGAAGATATGTAATCCACAAAGGGAAGAACGACTCCATCATCATTCCTCCGGCATACAGCACCCCCGCCACTGCCGCATACATTGCGATGCGCCCGGTCTGATAGGGGAGAGGATAATATTTGCGCCCTGCGAAATAACTCATAACCATCACTATCGCGTAGCTTATCAATGCCGCCCAGGCAGAACCCATATAGCCGTCGGGAATACCTATCGCCGGCACAAGCCATATGTTCAGCCCAAGCATCAGAACAAAACATATAAGCGAGAAATACATTCCCCACTGCGTGCGGTCGGTGAGCTTATACCACAATGAAAGATTGAAGAAAACTCCGAAACACAGCTCGGCCATCATCATCACCGGCACCACTCTCAGGCCGCTCCAATATGAGGGGGAAATGAAATGCTTCAGCACCGGAAGATAATACATCACACCGAGAAATATCAGCAGCCCGAAAATTATGAAATATTTCATGGCGTCGCAATATGCCTTGCTCTTGTTTTCCCCTTTGGCCTGCGCGAAGATAAAAGGCTCATATGCGTAGCGGAATGCCTGAGTGAACATCACCATGACTATGGCAATCTTCATGTTGGCCCCATAGATTCCCACCATGCTTCTGGCCATAGCCTCATCCCCCGGGAAAAGATACGGGATTATAAGCTGCCCCATGTTCTGGCTGAGCATTCCTGCCACTCCCAGAATCAACAGTGGCCAGCTGTAGGCCAGCATTTTTTTCAGAAGGCTCCACACAAGCACATAGCGCCGCCCCAAAACATCGGGCAAAAGTGTGAGAAGCACAACAAATGTGGAGATGATGTTGGCCACAAATATCCATCCTATTCCGAACTCCCTGCCCCCTGCCGGCTCATAAAACCAGCTGACGGCATCAGGGGAATGCTTCATGATGGCCGGGCAGCCTAAAAGGAAGAACAGATTAAGACCTATGTTGACAGCCACATTCATAAGTTTTATGCCCGCGAAGCGCCATGAACGGTTCTTATAACGAAGATAGGCGAAAGGAAGATTGGAAAATGCGTCAACAGCCACAGTCACTCCCATAAGCCATATAAACAATGAGTAGCCCGGAAGCTTCATGACATCGGCCACCGGATGCAGAAACAGCGTGAGAAGCAATATAAAGAGCAGCGACGTGAAACCCACAGAAATGAGCGATGTGGTATATACACTTTCAGGGTCTTTCTCCTTGTTGGCAAAGCGGAAAAAACCGGTCTCCATCCCGTAGTTGAGTATCACCAGCGCCACAGCAGTGGCTCCATAAAGATAGGTCACAATTCCATACTCTTCCGAGGGAAAGAGGTACACATAAAGCGGGACAAGACACCAGTTAAGGAAGCGTCCCACAATACTGCTGAGTCCATACACAGCAGTGTCTTTCACTAAGGATTTAATTCCCGACATAGGATGTTGAAAAAAGTAAGAGTTTATAGTGTGTCATAAATATGCGTGGACGCGATGCGATGCGTCGCGTCCACGCGTATTTATTCATCAAAAAGGCTTCCCGGCATATTGGCCCTTTGGCGATGAAGATGCGTGTATGCAAGATCCGTGACCTCGCGGCCACGCGGCGTGCGCTTCAGGAATCCCTCTTTTATAAGGAAAGGCTCGTAGACCTCTTCCAGGGTGCCGGCGTCCTCCCCGAGAGCGGTGGCTATTGTGGTGAGCCCGACAGGGCCCCCTTTGAACTTGTCGATTATGGTGAGCAGAATACGGTTGTCAATCTCGTCAAGCCCGTAGCGGTCGATATTAAGGGCCTCAAGGGCATGGCGCGATATGTCGAGGTCGATAAAACCGTTTCCCATCACCATTGCGAAATCGCGCACACGGCGAAGCAAGGCATTGGCAATACGCGGAGTGCCACGGCTGCGAAGGGCAATCTCCATGGCTGCTTCGTCGGCTATTCCCACTCTCAGCAGGTTTGCCGAACGCCTCACTATTCCTTTTAATATATTATGGTCATAATATTCGAGATGGCAGTTTATGCCGAATCGCGCACGCAGCGGCGATGTCAGAAGTCCGCTGCGGGTTGTGGCTCCTATGAGAGTGAATGGCTGCAGCGAAAGCTGCACGCTTTTAGCCCCGGGACCTTTGTCGAGCAGTATGTCTATGCGATAGTCCTCCATGGCTGAATACAGATATTCCTCAACTATGGGGTGAAGGCGATGAATCTCGTCGATGAAAAGCACATCGTTCTCTTCGAGGCTCATCAGGATTCCCGCCAGGTCGCCGGGCTTGTCGAGCACAGGCCCGGATGTGACCTTGAACCCCACGCCGAGCTCATTGGCCACTATGTTTGAAAGAGTGGTCTTGCCAAGGCCCGGAGGGCCTTGGAGAAGTGTATGGTCGAGAGCCTCGCCACGCAGGCGAGCAGCCTTCACAAAAATTCTGAGATTTGATATTATCTTCTCCTGCCCGCTGAAATCATCAAACGCCAGCGGGCGCAAAGCCTTCTCTATATCCTTGTCTGTGTCGCGAATCTGACGGTCGCGAATGTCGAAATCTTCCTCTTCCATAGTGCAAAAATAACTAAAAATCGCGACATTAATGCGCCTTTTTTCAAAATCATTGTGATGAATCACTCTTTTTATTATTTTTGCAACGCAAATCAAAATTCAGTATGAATTCAGTCAGACCTATAAGGATGTATCTGTTGTCACTTGTCGCGGCTGTATTGACTCTTGCCACAATAGCATGCAATTCCGGGCATGACAGTGAACTCACCTTGGCGGAGCAACACATGGGCGACAACCCGGAGCAGTCATTGTCAATCCTCAACAGTATAAACCCCGATTCGCTTGACGGCGATCAGGAAAAGGCGCGATATGCCCTCCTGCTGACCGAAGCCGAATACTGGAACGGCACCGACGAGACCGACGACTCCCTCATATCTGTCGCCACGGAATATTACAACGGCAAGGAATCTGACCCGAAACGTATGAAAGCGTTCTACTACAAAGGGGTGGTGAAACGTTTTGCCCGCGACTATGGCGACGCGCTGATGGCTTTCATGCAGGCCGAAAAAACGGCATCAAGGCTGAACGACCATAACATGCTCGGCTTGATTTACCGTAGCTTTGGCGATTGCTTCGACAACATGAACAATCCCACTACAGCCATAGCATACTACAATAAATCTTATAAGGAGTTCTGCGCCGACGGCCCAGGCAACGTTTATATCACGGATGCCATCTTTGATATTGCCAGGATACATTACAACAAAGTGAACTATGACTCCTGCCTGATTGTGCTGCTGGAAGCCTTGAAAATTGCAGAGCAGAAGAACGACACATCCATGATATGCGATGCCGAAAGGCTCAAAAGCTCGGCATATGCCGATAGCAGGAAATATCATGAAGCCATCGAATGTATAGGCAGGATAATGGAGCTTGATCCATCTTATCCTGCCTTCAATCATCAGGTATGGGATAATTTAGGCACGTCATACGCAATGCTGGGAGAAATCGTGAAGGCGCAAGAGTGTCTTGACTCTTTAAAAAGTCACAATTATAATTGCAGCTTCCTCTCATATCTGATAGCTTATAACAAAGGTGACTACAAAATTGCGGCTGATTCTCTTTTTGCAAGTAATGAATATAACGCTAAGATATATGTTAAATGGATAAGCCGCCATGACGAGAAAGCCATACTCGACCATTATAACCTGCTCGAAATAAACTCGGCTCTTGAAGTGGAGACCAGGAATCTATGGATTGGGCTCATAGCGTCTGTTCTTTTTTTAACGTCACTCGTGTTCTTGATTGTTACAAGAAATACGAGAAAAAAACGGCAACGCGAAATACGTGAAAATATGGAGTTCGCAAAAAACATGAGAATGGAACTTGACAAAAATGAAGGCGCGCTCGATAAAATGTGGGCGCAGACCGAACGACAGAACCGTGAGCTGGAAGAAAAAATAATGGAAATAAACAAAAAAGATGAGAACATTCGACACCTCGAATCAAAAACGAGAGAACAGGAAATCACTATAAATGAAACACGGGAGAGGGTCAGCACTCTTGAGAGCCGCCTGAAGGAGAATGAAAGGACATTAGAGAACAGAGCGAAGGCAATCCGTGAGGCGCACGAAATCCTGAAGAATTCTCTCCACGACCAGTTCGGCGTTCTCGACGAGCTGGTAAAAGGCTATTACGACTCAATGAATCATCCTTTGGGTAAAAAAGAGCTTTACACATCAGTAAAAAAAATAATCGACAGGATAAAGGAAGATAACAAGGTGTTCATGGAATTGGAAAACACTGTCAATTCCAGATTAGGAAACCTCATGGCCGACTTCAGGAAAGATTTACCTTCAATGCAGGAGAAAGATGTGAAGTTGTTTCTCTTTATCACGCTTGACTTCTCCGGAAAATCCATAAGTGTTTTCCTCGACATTCCCATCGACCGCGTTTATAACAGAAAGAACGCCCTGAAAAAAAAGATTAAAACAGCCGGCAATGAGATTGCCGAAAAATATCTTCAATATCTATAATCCGATTTCCCATATAATAAAATATTGAACTTATCGAAAGTCCTGATTCCTATAAATTCCCAACAAAATAACACAAACATAGATTTTAAAATAGCCAACATAGGATTTTTTAATTCACTACACACATAACTTACATTATAACAATTTATTATATCTTATAAACATAGAAAAATAATTTTAAAACATCAAGGATTTTTCATCCTTATATTCTATTTTTGCATCATAAAAACCTAATTTTTTTATCATGACGAAGCTAATACTATTTTCATTATTCGGATTGCTTTTTGCATCCACACTGCCGGCTCAAAACATTCCCGGAATGAGTTCAACAAACTCTGGTACACAAAAAATACCAAAAACGAAAGATGATAATCGACCTAAAAGACATAGGGCTCCGAACGCAAAGGCAATATTGTTTTCATATGACTCGCTTCAAGGAAAATGTATATTCCAATTTCCCGACTCTGTAAACTCCATATCTATAACCCTCACTAATGAATATGGAAATGTATGGTATGGTTTTGCTGACAGAAACAACCCTATCTGGAATATATCTCTTGACATGGGAGACTATAATATAGTATGCATTGCCGACGATGGATCTGAATTCGAAGGATTTGTGACAATTGACTGACAATAGCAATTTCACGTTCCATATTTTCTAAAATATAGACTATAAAATAATAAATCAATATCATCATGAAAGCAAAAAGATTTCTTATTGCACTGTCGCTTTGTTGCATATATTTTGCTACATCGCTCGCACAGAATAGTGTCTCAAAAGAAGATGCTTTAGCAATAGTAAAAAATTATTTTAATGGCAAGGACGTAGACTATTATCTCCTTAGCGACAATAATATGACTGTATGGACTATTTTCATTGATGCAGAACCGATGAAAGGATGGAAACATGATTGCTACATTGCCAAAATTCCCAAAAACCCGTCTATACAAGGGACCCTTCCTACTCCTCCTAAATTGATAGCAAACGGACTACCGCCAGCCGGAAGTTATAAGCCATTGTCAGTAAAAAACAGATATGGCACAAACTCAAACTCAAAACCATCTGTGCCAAAAACAACTGTACTAAATGAATCAAAAGAAACGGCTAAAAGAACTTATGCCGTTATTCTAAGCGGAGGTATAAGTCCAATAAGTAACTACGAACGATATTGGAACGACTGTTCATTCATCTATCAGACTTTGGTGAACAAATATGGCGTACCCAAAGAAAACATATTTCCCATAATGGCAGACGGCGACAATCCCGCTGTCGATATGTACTCTATATCAGGAGGATTTAAATCTCAACCTCTTGACCTTGACAACGACAATGTGGCTGATATAAAACTTGCAGCCACTAAAGAAAATGTAAAATCAACACTTACAAACCTATCGAACAAACTGCAAAAAGATGATCATCTATTTTTCTTTGTAATTGACCATGGAGGCACCACAGACAATAATACAAATTCATACATATGTCTTTGGGGCACTGAAAATCTCTACGACCATGAACTCGCAAATATGTTGAAACCATTTTCTAATAAATCTGTAAATATAAATGTAGTATTGGGACAATGCTATTCCGGTGGTTTTGTCGACAATCTTAAAATGAAGGGATGCGTGGTTTCAACTGCCTCAAAGGGAAGTGAACCATCCTGGGCTTGTTCTGATATACCTTATGATGAATTTGTATATCATTGGACAAGTGCAATGAATGGTGCCAACCACAATGGCGTGGTGGTGCAAGCGGATACGGATAATAATGGAAAAACAACTGTAAAAGAAGCATTTGATTACGCAAAGAAAAATGACCGCCGAACTCAAGAGAATCCTCAATACCAATCCACACCCATATCTGTAGGAGAAGATTTAGCATTCAATCATCTTGCACCTGCTGTTGATATATATGTAAAGGATAACCCTGAAGATACAGGTAAAGAACCTAACACAACCACAGATATGTTCTGGAAAAGCCCTTCTATTTGTGTCAGGAATCAAGATGATGGCATATTTGAACATCAAAATCCTGAATATTCTTCAGATCATCAGATGGCATTTGTATATGTTCGCGTATATAACAGAGGTAAAGAGAAATTTTCAGGAGAAGGTCAATGGGTTATAGTATATTGGGCACAAGCTTCTACGGGATTTTCATCAAAAACATGGAAAGGCAGAGAGACATTTGAAAATAAATATCCAACCGGCGGTAATATGGAAGCTGTTCCTATTCCAGCTATTGAACCGGGAGACTCTGCAACCGTTAGAATTAGATGGGCTTTACCAACTCTTTTAGAAACATATCCGGAAGGAAATTTCCATTTCTGTCTATTGGCAAAAATAATGGACACTCCTTATGACGACGGATATACAGAAGGAAAACGTTACTTTAACTTACCAGGAAGCAATGATCAAGCTCAAAGAAATATAACTATTATCCGAAAGAAAGATACAACAAAAGGATTTAATGTGTACGTTCGAAATACTTCCAACATATCAAGTCCATACACTCTTGAACTTGTTCCACAGACCGCTTCTGACGCTCTTCTTTTTTCAAAAGCAAAAGTTGAAATGGAAATGAGTCCCAAAATTCATACCGCATGGGTAAGAGGTGGCAGTTCATATCAATCTTTGGAACTTCCGGCAGTCAATTCAACTGGAGCCGCCTTACGGACAGTCAAATTTATTTCTCCACAAAGCAAATTAAAGAATATATCTCTTAATGCGAACGAATTTGATGTTGTTAAACTTAAATTCAATTTCACTAGATATGAATCTACAAGCTCAACTTATACATTTGATTTAATTCAGAGAGATAAAAACGGTAATATAGTAGGAGGAGAAACATTCATAGTTGAATCTCCCGGAATTTCCAGCAGACCTGTTACCATATCATCTGAACCAACAGATAACGGACAAGTACAGCTTAGTGTAGATGATCCAAATTTTGAATCAGTTAAGTGGATTAATGAAAAAGGTGAAACTTTAGGAGATACAGAGACTATCACCGTAACTCCAAAAATTAACAACGATAGTTATAGTGTGATAGCCATGACAGAAGAGGGTGATGTGGCAACAGAAAGTATCTCTCTGAAAGATGGATACGGCATAAAGACAATCAATGCGTCTACAGGGACAGACTGTCTTATAGTAGATTTACTGGCACCTGCACCGAACAATTCAACCATATCCGCTGTTTCATTGTTAGAGGGAGAAACAAAAATATTATATAATATTCCGGAAAATTCAACCTCTGTGTCCATTAATGTGTCAGATATTTCAAAAGGATTGTATATAGTTTCTTATTCAGTTGACTCTGAAATAATTGATCAAAAGAGAATTAACCTATAGCCATCCGAGTGAATTCAGACTAAATTAATAATTGACATAATGTAGGGACATATCTTTGAAATGTAAATATGTAACAAATTCATTGCAAATTCCACATCGCAAAGCGATGTCCCTACATTGTCAGTCTTTGTATATGTTATGATGCAATCACTTTAGAATTATGTAACATTGTTTTCAATCTTTTTATGAACTAAAAATCTTGGAAATGAAAAATCTAATAATAAAATCTATCATCTGTCTGGCCACCGGAGTGCCAGTTGTTACATCTGCTCACACTATTGGGCAGTTTGATATGCATAGTTACGAATGTTCAGCTATAATTAACAGACACACAAATAGTGTCTCAAGTGATAATAGTCTCACAATGTATCCCAAACTTATTGAAGATTATGGACTATTGGAGGAACAACCTTTTCCGGCATTTAATCTCCGAGATAAACGAATTTCTACAAGAAGCGACTCAAAAGACAGTGAATTTATGCATGCCACTTTGTCAGAGAGCGGCACGCTTGCATCTATAGTAGGAGACAGGCTACTCGAATTAGATTCTATTTCAGTGGAAGGCCCTATGAATGATGACGACTTCAACACTCTGTGGGAATCTTCTTTTAATGGACATCTTAAAGTTATCAATCTTGAAAATGCCATCATAGAGAATGGTAAAATTCCGGATTACGCATTATTCCACATCGATGAGCAAGTGGATTGGAGCAATTTTGACATTTACACCATATGGCTTGAAAAAATAATTCTCCCTGAGGGGATAACAGAAATTGGAGATTTTGCTTTGGCTTATGCCACAACTCTGACTGATGTGAATTTTCCATCCACTCTGAAAGATATAGGCACCTCGGCATTCACTGACTGCTTCAGAATGCCTTCTGAAAATTTTGTACTGAATGATGGCCTTGAAAAAATTGGCAAGCAGGCATTTTACCAATGCCATGGATTGACAGAAAAAATAGTGTTGCCACAATCTTTGAAAGAAATCTGGTGCGGAGCTTTCTATCGTTGTGAAATCACAGAAATAAATATTCCCGAAAATCTTGAATTCCTGGGTTGTTTTGCCTTCGCAGGCTCAAAATTTAAGACAGCAATACTCCCTGACGATTGCTATCTATGCCCCGAAGGCTGCCAATTTTACAACAACTGGGAATTGACCGAAGCTCATTTGCCGGATAATTCCCTTTTCGTTCCGCCAGCAATATTTGACAGCTGCATCCTTTTGTCAAAAGTGAATGTGCCATCCAAAACTATCACCATAGGAGAGTTTGCATACAACCTCACGGCAATATCTCAAATAGACTTTCCTGCAACATTGGAAACAATCGGGCAAGATGCATTTCAAAGATGCAGTAAACTTGAGAGCGTGGTATTGCCACCTTCAATTAAAAGAATAGGTGACAGAGCATTTGCCATATACGAATTAAAAAATATTTATTGCATGGCAACAGTTCCTCCGGAATGTCCTCCGTCACCTGATTCCTCCGAATCCGAAGGGGCACCTTTTCCGGATGTTGACCCGGCAATTCCGGTTTATATTCCTATCGGAACAAAACAACAATATATGTCTGCACCGGGTTGGGATCATCTGACTAATTTCATCGAAACTGAAAACTTCCCCTATAGCGGAATCGAGAATATTCAAGTTGACGTCACGCCGCAAGATGAATGCATCTATGACCCATATGGAAGGAAAGTCAACCGCCTTATGCCAGGCAATCTTTATATATGCAACGGAAAGAAATTCATATTGACAGATTGAAAACTAAAATCTATCTTCGCCTGGCCAATCACTATCAGAAGGAGCTCACCGCCAATTCATAATTATAATAAGGATAAGGGCTGCCGCAGGGCAGTCCTTATTATATTATGAGGAGGTTGCACATTTTGAACGATTAGAGTGCAATTATAAGGGCTTTTCGGATTATTTAATTTAAATTCGCATATTCTAACCATCTTAACAATAAGACCATGGCCAAACCTAAATTAGTAATCTCCTCAGGAGCAGGCATAAGCGCAGAAAGCGGTATAACCACTTTCCGCGATGCCGGAGGGCTTTGGGAAAACTATCCCGTTATGGAAGTGGCTTCGGCCGACGGCTTCAGGCGCAACCCTGAGCTTGTGCATCAATTCTACAATGCCCGCCGCCACGACCTCGTGACCAAAGTGCCTAACGACGCACACAAGGCTCTCGTGGAGCTGGAAAAAGACTACGACGTGTATGTAATCACCCAGAACGTAGACGACCTTCATGAGCGCGCAGGCTCTTCAAAAGTGCTCCACCTCCATGGTGAACTTATGAAAATACGCTCCGTCAGCGACCCCGACTATATCGAAACCCTCGACATGGAGCACCTCGAAACCACCCCCGCCACACGCGGCAAGCGGGGCGACCTCATGCGCCCGCACATAGTGTTTTTCCAGGAGCCGGTGCCAAACATAGAGCTCGCGATGGAATGGGTGAACGAGGCTGACATTTTCGTGGTGATAGGCACATCGCTCGCAGTCTATCCCGCAGCCGGCCTTATGCAATGCGTACGCCACGGAGTGCCCGTGTATTATATCGACCCGAATCCGGCGGCCTCTGCCACAATGACACCCGGAGTGACAATAATCAAGGCCACCGCCACAGAGGGTATGAGAAAATTGATAGAATTATTGAAAAGCAAACGTTAAAAATCGTATAAACCGACTTTTTATCGTCGCAAAACATGCTGCACGGCACATTTTATGTTGTTCAACATATTTTTATCTATTTTTTTTTCAAAAGTTTTTTATACTTTTGCGAAATAAAAGAACAAAAACCGGCAATCTAATAACCGAACTTATTCAACTACCTAAAAACTAAAGCATAAACATGGCAAAAGTCAAAGGCGCAATAACCGTCAACATAGAGAGATGCAAAGGCTGCAACCTCTGTGTAGCGGCGTGCCCAACAAACACACTCTCCCTGCAACCCAACGAGGTGAACGACAGGGGATATCATTATGCCTATATGGCCAATCCCGACAATTGCACCGGCTGCTGCTCATGCGCCTGGGTTTGCCCGGACGCGTGCATCGAGGTATACCGTGTAAAAATCGACTGATTGTAAATTCACTTTATTTCTAAACCATACCGGCCGGCCGGCATCAACAGGCTCAATCATCAGCATCAAAGCCGGACAGGCCGATTAACACGAAGTCATAATCTAATCAGATATGAAAGAAGAGGTAAGACTTATGAAGGGTAACGAGGCTATAGCCCATGCAGCCATCCGCTACGGCTGCGACGGCTATTTCGGATACCCTATCACCCCCCAGTCGGAAGTGCTGGAGACTCTGGAAGCCCTGATGCCGTGGGAAACCTCAGGCATGGTGGTGCTTCAGGCAGAATCGGAGGTAGCGGCCATCAATATGGTTTACGGAGGCGCCGCTTCCGGAAAAGCCGTGATGACATCTTCCTCATCACCCGGCGTGAGCCTTAAACAGGAGGGCATATCATACCTGGCAGGAGCCATGCTCCCGGCCCTCGTGCTCAACGTTATGCGCGGCGGCCCGGGCCTCGGCACAATCCAGCCTTCTCAGGCCGACTATTTCCAGGCCACTAAAGGCGGCGGCCACGGCGACTACCACCTCATCGTGCTCGCACCTTCCACAGTGCAGGAAATGGTGGATTTCGTTGGCCTCGGCTTTGACCTGGCTTTCAAATATCGCACTCCCTCTATGATTCTCGCCGACGGCATCGTGGGCCAGATGATGGAGAAAGTCGTGCTCCCCGAACCCCGCCCGCGCCGCACAGACGAAGAGGTGAAGAAACAGTGCCCCTGGGCTGCCAACGGACGCACCGACAAACGCAAACGCAACGTGATAACTTCGCTCGAGCTTGAATCGAGCCGCATGGAGGAGATCAACCATCAGCTCCAGGCCACCTACCGCGAAATCGAAAAGAATGAAACCCGCTGGGAAGAAATCGACGTGGAAGGTGCAGATTATCTGATCGTGGCTTTCGGCTCTATCGCCCGCATATGCGACAAGGCTAAGGAAATGGCAGCTGAAAAGGGTATCAAGGTGGGCATCATCCGCCCCATCACCCTCTGGCCCTTCCCGACTGCCGCTATTGAAAAGGCTGCCGAAGGCAAGAAAGGCATTCTCTGCGTAGAGCTCAATGCCGGACAAATGATTGAGGACGTGCGTCTCGCCGTTCACGACAGAATACCTGTGGAACACTTCGGACGCCTCGGCGGCATCATCCCGAGCCCGCAGGAGGTTGTAGACGCTCTCGAGAAAAAGATAATCAGGAACTGACAAACCAACGACTTCAATGGAAATCCAAGATATAATTAAAGAAGAAAACAAGGTTTATTGCAAACCTGAACTTCTTGAAGAGGTGCACATGCACTATTGCCCCGGATGCAGCCATGGTGTGATCCACAAGCTCATTGCCGAGGTCATCAGCGAACTGGGGCTCACAGAAACAACTGTAGGCGTTTCTCCCGTGGGTTGCGCCGTGTTCGCTTACAACTATATTGACGTAGACTGGGTGGAGGCCGCCCACGGACGCGCCCCCGCTGTGGCTACTGCCCTGAAGCGCCTCTGGCCTGAGAACACCGTGTTCACATATCAGGGCGACGGCGACATGTCGGCTATCGGCACCGCTGAAAGTATACACGCCGCCAACCGTGGCGAAAACATTGTTATGGTCTTTGTTAACAATGCTATCTACGGCATGACCGGCGGACAGATGGCCCCCACCACTCTCGTGGGCCAGAAAACAGCCACCACTCCTTACGGGCGCCGCGTTGACCTCAACGGCCATCCCCTCGAGATAACCAACATCATGGCCATCCTCGACGGCACTTGCTATGTGACCCGCCAGGCCGTTCACACTCCCGCCGCTGTGCGCAAGACCAAAGCCGCCCTCAAGAAGGCTTTCGAAAACGCACTCGCCAAGAAAGGCACATCTGTGGTGGAGGTTGTGGCAACCTGCAACTCCGGATGGAAGATGAGCCCCGAGAAATCTAACGAATGGATGGCTCAGCACATGTTTGAGAAATATCCTCTCGGCGACCTCAAGAATCTCTAACCCCTTAACTCTATTTTTGAAATGAAAGAAGAAATCATCATAGCGGGATTCGGCGGTCAGGGCGTGCTCTCGATGGGCAAGATTCTCGCCTATTCAGGTCTCATGGACGACAAGGAGGTGACTTGGATGCCTTCTTACGGCCCGGAACAGCGCGGCGGAACAGCCAACGTGACTGTAATCCTTTCTGACGAGAAGATCTCATCTCCCGTGCTCGACTCTTATGACATTGTGATCGCCCTCAACCAGCAGAGTCTCGACAAATTCGCCCCCAAAGTGAAACCGGGCGGAATGCTGATATTCGACACCAATGGCATCCACAATGTGCCCAAGCGCGACGACATCAATATCTACCCCATCAACGCAATGGAGGCCACTCTCGAAATCGGAAACCCGAAAGCCTACAACATGGTTGTGATGGGTGCGCTCCTTGAGGCAATGCCCTACAAGCTCCCGATGGAAAATGTGATAAAGGGTCTGAAGAAATCTCTCCCGGAACGTCACCACGGGCTTATTCCTCTCAACGAGCAGGCCATCGAAAAAGGTCGCTCGATCATCAAGAAGTGACACAACTGTCAATACTCAGCGTTCAGGCGCCCCTGCATCGGGGCGCCTGTTTTTTATATTTTTTAGGAGGGTAAACGTTAAATTCTCATCTTGCATGAACCACCCCTTATGAAGATGAGTTATTATTACAAACCACACCGCTAAAAGTAATGACAAGGAGTAACGAACGAAACTGTATTGCCCCGGCTCCAATGAAATCAGCAGGTGTGGAGACAATGATGTCGGAAGAGCCCGGGGCAATTTTTTTGTGCTAATATCAAAACTTGATTCTGTCGATGCTGCAAGGGGCATCCCCGGTTTATTCATACTATAGAAATCACCTTTTCGTAACCTTGATGTTGCGGGGGCACGGCGACCAAAAATCCCTGCCTCCGCTTTCATATTACATGCCTGCCATAGGCGCCGACCTGTAGATAAGTTGTAGAAAAGCTGTAAAAAACCGGTTAAAAAGGGGTAGAAATGCCGTTTAAAACCGTTTTACAACTTCCCGGCATTTTACTTTGATTTTATATAAATAATTTGAGAATGTGCATTTTATATAATCCAAATTTCGACACTTCATCTTATTTGAATCTTTTCTTCAGATGAATCTACAGGTTTCTACGGGTTTTTCTACAGTTATCAGCACTTCATAAGATAGAAATTTATTAACTTTGCAGTTATCTACATGGTGTAGATAATCGCCACATAAGACTGAGTATCAAGAATGGCACCTGTAGATAATCTGACAACAAGCATGAGGCAAACTTCAATAACCCAATTTTCCAAATTTTCTGACCTAAAGTTATTGTGTTTTATCTACACTCATTATTGTTGTTGTTTATTTATTTTTTAAAGATTTAAATATTTATTAAATTAAAAAAATATGTCAACAACTCCCGCCACTCTCTCCCCTGAAATGCTGCGTGAAGAAATATCCCGGCTTAAAAAGGAAAAGAACGCGCTCATCATGGCCCATTATTATCAGCGCGACGAAATTCAGGAGATCGCTGACTTCATAGGCGACTCGCTGGCGCTGGCGCGTCATGCCGCCAAGACCGACGCCGACGTGATTGTGATGTGTGGCGTGAATTTCATGGGAGAGACTGCAAAGATTCTTTGCCCCGACAAAACTGTGCTTGTGCCCGACACGGCTGCCGGATGTTCGCTTGCCGACAGCTGCGACCCGTTGGAGTTTGAGAAATTTGTGAAGAGTCATCCCGGCTACACTGTGATTAGCTATGTCAACACGTCGGCGGCTGTGAAAGCCCACACCGATATTGTGGTGACTTCGGGTAATGCCCGAAAGATTGTGGAGCAGCTTCCGCAAGACGAAAGAATCATTTTCGGCCCCGACCATAACTTAGGGGAATATATCAATAGTGTCACCGGGCGCAATATGCTCCTTTGGAACGGGGCCTGCCATGTGCATGACCGTTTCTCTCTTGAGAAAATATCGAAGATGAAGAAGGAACGCCCGCAGGCCAAAATACTTGTCCACCCGGAATGCCGCAGGCCGCTGCAGCTGATTGCCGACAAAGTGGGCTCCACTGCTGCTCTCCTTGACTTTGCTGAGAAAGACGATGCGCCGGAATACATTGTCGTGACCGAAAGCGGCATCCTGTTTGAGATGCGGAAGAAATGCCCCTCAAAGAAGTTTATTGCCGCTCCTGCTGAGGATTCGGAATGCCAGTGCAACGAGTGTGATTTCATGAAGCTCAACACGCTTAAAAAAGTGTATGAGGCATTGCGCGACGGGAAACCGGAAGTAAACGTGGACCCTGAAATTGCAGAAAAGGCTCTGCGCCCTATAGAGAGAATGCTCGCAATGTCGGAGTGACTGCATATGGCAATGGATTATAAGAAGAAAGATATATTCGAGCTCACAAATTGCACACTCAGGCAATACAGAGAGGCCGACAAGCTCCCCCTGGCGCTATTGGCCGACAATGTTCGCTCCATGTATAATGTGGGAGCCATGTTCCGCACAGCCGACGCTTTCCTTATAAAAGAGATTGTGCTGGCCGGCATAACAGGAATCCCGCCTCATCCGGAAATCGCCAAGACGGCTCTCGGGGCAGAGGAGAGCGTGAGCTGGCGACATGTGGCCGACGCTTATGAAGAGGTGGCGAGAATGAAGGAAGAGGGCTGGATTGTGTGCGCTCTTGAGCAGGCTCACAACAGTGTGAGCCTACAGAACTTTGAATGCCGCGAAGGGGAGCGTTATCTGCTGGTGGTTGGCAATGAGGTGAAAGGTGTGGACCAGCGCATAGTCGACATAGCCGACATCATACTTGAGATTCCACAGGCGGGTGTGAAGCATTCGCTGAATGTGTCGGTAAGCGCCGGGATTGCAATGTGGCACATGGCCGGCAAGTGTGTGTGTCGATAGAGATGTGTTTATCTATACATCTGCGACTATCTATACATTATAGGCGATAGCGACTCAATAAGGGCTCTTCCTCCTATGTATGAAAGGGCTATCGCTATTTTGTTTTTTAATCTCACAGAGGGGTTGCGCAGGCATTTTCCGCGCAGCTCCTTAATTTTTTCCCAGCATTCGTCGGCTATGTCCCGCGCCTTTTTATCGTTACAGAGAGACGCGCTGTTGGCGGTTATTAATCCCAGAATATTGAAATTTGCGCTAAGCTGGCGCGACAAGGCGGAATCGAGCAGGGTGGGGTAGTTTGTTTTCATAAATTCCGAGAGCCTGCTTGTCACGTCAAGCACGTCGGCTCTGCGCAATGAAAATTTATGAAGATAGCTTGCCGGATGCTGGCGGTAATAATAAAGGGGAGTGCCGACAGCGGCAATCGAGGAGGCTCTGAGGAATATGTGATAAAACAAGTCGAGGTCTTCATATCCTATCCCCTCTCTGAACCGGATCCCTTCCCAAAGCCGTCTCTTATAGATCTTGCCCGGGGCTGAATTGTCGATGCTTTTCTGGTATAGAATCTCCTTCACGGCACCCTCCGGAGAGAACTCCTTTGAACGAATGTTTTTCTTTCGCAGATATGAAGGGCGCATCCCCCTTGTGGTGCTTATCAGGGATTCGGGGCTATTGAATTTATGAATATCCGCACACACTATATCTGCATTGCTGCTTATAGCAATGCTTAAAAAAGTTTCAAGGGCTATAGGGCTGAGAATGTCGTCTGCATCAAGGAAGAGAATGAAGTGGCCCGAAGCGATGTCAAGCCCGGCGTTGCGGGCTGAAGAGAGGCCGCCGTTGGCTTTATGTATCACCCTTATTTTTTTTGAACGAGAGGCTGCTGCGTCGCACATGCTCCCTGACGAATCGGTAGAGCCGTCGTCTACGAGAATAAGTTCCCAGTCGCCACACGTCTGTGCAAGCACGGAATTGACAGCGGCATCAAGATAATTCTCTACATTGTAGGCCGGCACTATTATAGAAACCATTCTGTGTGGAATATTAATGATCGCGGGGACACGACATCCCGTATCCCCGCGACAGTCTTTAAATATACAGGAAATCTCAGACAGTAAGGATCTCCTTCTCTTTAGCGGCGAAAAGTTCGTCGATTTTCTTCATATACTTGTCATGGAGTTTCTGCACTTCATTTTCAGCATCCTTCTCCGTGTCTTCGCTCAAGCCTTTCTTTATTTCCTTCTTGAGACCTTCTATTGCTTCGCGGCGGGCGTTGCGGATAGACACTTTGGCATTCTCAGCCTCGGCCTTGCTCTGCTTCACGAGCTGCTTGCGGCGGTCTTCAGTGAGAGGCGGGATAGAGAGGCGGATCACCTCGCCGTTGTTTTCGGGAGTTATGCCGAGTTCAGAGTTGATAATAGCCTTCTCAATCTCTTTGAACATGGATTTTTCCCACGGAGTTATGGCAATGGTGCGTGCGTCGGGCACCGACACGTTTGCCACATTTGAGATAGGAGCCTGCGAGCCGTAATAGTCTACGCGTATCCCGTCGAGAAGACGGGCTGAAGCCTTTCCGGCCCTGATGTGCGACAGAGTGTCGTCGAGATATTCAACGGCGAGATCCATGTTGTCTTTCGCGTTGTCAAGATATTCCTTTACTTCCATTTTATATCAGTTTTAATGTTCAAGATTCAGTTGTTTGCTGCAGTTCTCTCGCAGCTTCGCCTGTCAGTCAACCAAGGTGCCTACATTGTCGCCGCCAAGCATTTTTGCAAGGTTTCCCTCCTTGTCCATGTTGAAAACATAGATCGGCATTTTATTCTCTTTGCAGAGGGCTGTGGCAGTTATGTCCATCACTTTAAGATTGCGGGCGATCACCTCTTCATAGGTGATGTGGTCGAACTTGGTGGCTGTGGGGTCCTTCTCCGGGTCTGCGGTATAGACGCCGTCAACTCTTGTGCCTTTGAGCATGACGTCGGCCTCTATTTCAATAGCGCGTAGAGCGGAGCCGGTGTCGGTGGTGAAGTATGGGGATCCGGTGCCGCAGCTCATTATCGCCACTCCACCCTCTTTCATGGTTTTTATAGCCTCCCATTTTGAATAAGGATATCCGATAGGGAACATCGGAATTGCCGTAAGCACTTTTGCCGGCTGGCCTATGGCCTCGAGCGCGGAGCTTAGCGCAAGAGAGTTGATTACGGTGGCAAGCATGCCCATGTGGTCACCTTTTACGCGGTCGAAACCTTTGGCGGCTCCTGATAGGCCACGGAAAATATTGCCGCCGCCAATCACTATTCCCACCTGCACGCCGTTTTCAACGGCTTCTTTTATCTGGAGAGCGTAAGAGTTAAGACGGTCGTTGTCTATTCCGTATCCCTGCTTGCCCATAAGCGACTCGCCGGATAGTTTAAGAAGAATGCGGTTGTATTTCATTTCAGATGATATTTAAGCTTGTGTAATGGTTTTGCTGTTATGTCGCAACCATTCCCCAAAGTTAATAAAAACTTTGAAAAGAGGTGATATTTAGGCATAAAATAGATTGATAAAATAAAAAATAACGTCGAGGAATAAATTTTTAGACAAAACATTTGCATATGAAGTAAAAAGTTTCTAACTTTGCAGTCGCTTGGAGGAAGAGACTTCAAGAAAGATAAGATAATTGCCGAAAGGTGATATTCAATTCAGACAAACCATGGAGAGATGGGTGAGTGGCTGAAACCACCGGTTTGCTAAACCGACGATGGGAGCAATCCTATCCACGAGTTCGAATCTCGTTCTCTCCGCCAAACGCTCAATTAAAGCCGCTGTAAATCATAATTTACGGCGGCTATGCTTTTAGCACATACAAAATTACATACAATTTATATTATGGCAATGTCAATTAAAACATCTCCTGAACTTTGGGGAGAAGATGCAAAATCTTCACCGAGGAAGCGGAGCGCAATGGCCAATTACCCACGCCAAAACTTTCGGAATCACAACGAAAGGTGCTTTCCACCATGTTGGATAGTGCCAAGAATATTATATTTCCTCCCCGTAAATGATGAATATGGCAGAAATTAGTGAGTTTTTTAATATGCACATAAATGGTTGTGAATAATTATTCACGGCCATTTTACAAAATAATTCAGTAGTAAATAAGCATTTTTCATTGTACATTGGTTGTGGATTAGCTCACCGGCACATATGGGGACAGTTTCGTTCTGTTAATTTTGAATTAGGGATTTGAGTGTAATAACATTTTTTGCGAGATAAAAAATAGGGGTTGAAACGTCGGTCGTGAGAATGCCTGAAGTGGGGGTAATCGGAGGTTGAAAATTGAGGACTACGGACGAAAGCAATTAGTAAAAATTAACGTCAATTCCGTTAACGAGATATAGCGTGTGAAAGATTATAGTGGCAATTTTTTTCTTATGAATTTAGATGTTGATACACATGCTTTCGTTTTAGTATCATAAAAAGATAAAAATGTAAAATTACAATGCTCATAATATCAGTGGTTTGCAAAATAGTATTTAAAAAAGATTAAATAATGTTATTTATTTTTGTCTACTTTTTTGGAACTACAAAATTATTTGCCTAACTTCGCACCCAACAAAAGTTTGAGGCAATACTAAATATGGTCATTATCTCTCACTTACATAAGTAATGAATTAACAGGTTAAATAATATGAGATAGTTCCACTGACATACTCACTGAGCATCGGACAAACCGGTCAGATTCATAACATTTTGATTTGTTTACTCTATTGGTTACTATTAAACATATTTTAATGCATAAACCTTTCCATTCTGCCGTTGCTTTTTATTGACCTGAATTTCTGCAACCAAAATTTAATGTTAACCAAATAAAACATCTATGAATCTAAAGAAGAAAGCAGTATTCTTGTCTTGTGCAGGATTGTCTGTGCTTGCTTACAGTTCGCCTCAGATGTTTGCTGCTGACCCGGTGGCTGCCGGTCAGGCTACACAAGCTGAGAGTCAAGTTCACGGTACTATCACTGATGCAAACGGTGAGCCGCTCATTGGCGCGACTGTCTTAGTGAAAGGCACTCAAAAAGGTACCGCTACCGACATTGACGGTAACTATGTGGTCAAAGCGAAGCCGGGCGACATACTGGTGGTCAGTTATGTCGGCTATGTGCCTTCAGAAGTAAAGGTGGGCAACTCTCCTGTGCTCAACATCGAGCTTCAGGAAAATGACAACAGCCTTGACGAGCTTGTTGTGGTGGGCTACGGCACACAGAAAAAGAAACTTGTGACCGGCGCTACACTTCAGGTGTCAGGCGACCAGATCGCACAGATGAACACATCGAATGCTCTCTCCGCCATGCAGTCAAACGCTCCCGGTGTGCAGATCACGCAGTCTTCCACACAGCCGGGTAAAGGTTTTAAGGTGAACATCCGCGGTATGGGCACCATCGGCGAGTCTTCTCCTCTGTTGGTTATCGACGGAATCGTTTCCGGCACAGCCAACGACGGCCTTAACGGCATCAACCCTAACGACATCGAGACTATCGACGTATTGAAAGACGCCGCGTCGGCTGCCATCTATGGTGCGCGTGCCGCCAACGGCGTAATCCTCGTGACCACAAAGCAGGGCAAGGAGGGTAAAATGTCTATCACTTATGACGGATTCGTGGGCTGGTCAAACCCATACCGCCGTCCGGGCTCTCTCAACGCCCAGCAGTATATGCAGGTTATAAACGAGACCAGCTACAACACTTACGGCTATTTGCCAAAATGGAGCTCACTCGTTCCGCAGTCTATACTCGACAAAGTAAACAGCGGCTGGCAGGGCGAAGACTGGTTTGAACTTTATCGCAACAAGAACGCTTTCCAGCACAGCCATGCCTTGACTCTCGCCGGAGGCAATGAGCGCAGCAAGTTCTCAATCTCTGTAAACTACAGCGACCAGGAGGGTATCCTTGGCGGCAGCAATGCTTCCGACTACAAGCGCTATGGCGGCCGCATCAATTCAGAGCATATACTTCTGAAGAATGACAGCCACAGCATCATCACTTTGGGCGAGAACGTGTCATACTGGTATCATTCAAGCCATGACCTCGCAGAGGGCAACGGCTACTGGAATATCATGCAGCCGGTCTATGCCGCCTCTCCACTTGTTCCGGCATTCCGTGAGGACGGCACTCCCACAAACTTCACTCAGGATGGCGCGGGTTGGAACTCCATGATCTTCAACAACCCTTACACCGGTTTCATCAACGGTATGTATGACTCGCTCAACCGTAACCGCGACTTCGGTGTAGGCGCGACTTTCTACTGGATTGTAGAGCCTATCAAGAATCTTAAATATCGTGGCCAGATCAATACCGGTTATAGCGCAAGCAACTATAGGAGCACCTCTAAGCCATATTCTGCAAGTTCTACATCGGCCTCTTCAAACTACGGTCTCCAGCAGAACTCTAACCAGAGCTCGAGCATGTCGATTGAGAACACTATCTCTTATGTGCTTCCCTCTTTCGGCAACCACAACATCGATGTGCTGATCGGCCAGTCTGTAGAGATGACCAACTGGTCAACAGAAATGAAGATGGCGTTCTCCGATTCTCCCGACAACCTTAATTCTCTCGTGCTCAACGGCTGGAATTTCACCATCCCGTCGAATATGGCCAATATGACAGGCTATAGCGGCTATGACAGCCCCAAGGAGGGTAGGATCGCATCATTCTTCGGACGTGCCAACTACAACTATGACGAGAAATATCTTCTCACCGCTATTGTGCGTCGCGACGGCTCCAACAACTTTGCACGCGGACACCGCTGGCATACATATCCTTCAGTTTCTGCAGGCTGGGTAATCTCCAACGAGAAGTTCATGGAGAACACCTACAACGTGCTCGACTTCCTCAAGATTCGTGCAAGCTGGGGCCAGAACGGTAACTGCCAGGTAGGCAACTTCTATTATCTCTCCAACATCGGTTTCTCGCCGACAGACTATGCCGACTACGGCTACAAGTTCAACAGTAACATGATTTCTACTGTGGAAGGTATCTATCAGACCGGCGCCTACGCCAAGAATGTTCCCAATGAAAACCTCACATGGGAAACTTCCGAACAGTGGGACCTCGGTTTCGACGCCCGTTTGCTCCAGAGCCGCCTTGCCGTTACATTCGACTGGTATATCAAGAAAACTAAAGACTGGCTCGTGCAGGCTCCTCTCAACGACATACTCGGTTATGAAGAGTCTGCCATGATCAATGGTGGCGACGTGGAGAACAGGGGTGTAGAGCTCGCACTCTCTTGGAACGACAATATCGGCGGTGATTTCCTTTATCATGTGAACGTGAACGCAGCCTACAATAGAAACCGTGTGACCCGTCTTGCCACTGCTTCCGGAAAAATCGGCGATGATGCAAGCAGCACTCTTTTCGAGAACTCCTCTTATGTATCGCTTGTTGAGGTAGGACATCCCATCGGCTACTTCAGCGGCATGAGCCACAGCGGCATATGGCAGACACAGCAGCAGATTGATGACGCGCGTGCCGCAGGCCGTCCGGTGCTTCCGTCTGCTCAGCCGGGCGACTTCATCTGGGATGACTATAACAACGACGGAGTGATCTCTCTCGACGGCGACCGTCACGAAATCGGCGACCCCAACCCAGACTGGACTCTCGGTGTCAACCTCGGATTCAGCTATAAGGGCTTTGACTTCAGCGCAGCCGGTTCGGGTGCCTTCGGAATGCAGGCAATGCAGTGCTATCGCACGGCTCTTCTTGCCAACCCGTATCTCAACTACACAGCCGACATTCTTGATCGTTGGCATGGAGCCGGCACAAGCAACACTGTGCCCCGTCTCGTTGTCGGAAGCGAGAACAACCAGTGGGTGTCTACCTACTACATGCAGAACTGCGACTACTTCAAGCTGCAGAACATCACCATCGGTTATGACTTTGCCAGCCAGTTCAAGACTCCGTTCCAGCAGCTCCGTCTTTATTGCCAGCTTCAGAACCTCTGCACAATTACAAAATATACAGGTGTAGACCCTGAAATCGGCTCAAACGGCGGCACAGACAATAACTGGATACGCGGCATCGACACAGGTCTTTATCCTTCAGCCCGTTCAGTCGTGCTTGGTGTGACCGTTAAATTCTAATCCTTAACATCAAGAGAAACAAATATAAACATGAAAAAGAATCTTTTGATCACTTTAGCCGCAGTCGGGATGCTCTCTCTCACTTCGTGTGAGGATTTCCTTGACTCGAAAAACTATACTCAGGCTAACACCGGCAACTACCCTGCGGCAGCTGCCGACCTCAATAAAGAATTGGCTGCGCTCTACGGAGTGATGAACCAATACTGCAATGACCCTCTTCAGACCCCGTGGCTCGTATGGAACATCATGTCTGACGACACCAACGGTGCCGGCGGCACAGGCGACGTGGAGGCTCATGCAATTGGCCATCTCATGACGAACAAAGCCGAACTCTACAGCGCCGCCTGGCATAATACATATGTAGGCATTGCGCGTGCTAACGCAATTATCTATTCTGTAGACGCTTTCGACTGGAGCGGCAATGAATCCACCCGCAACCAGCTTCTCGGCGAGGCTTACTTCATGCGCGGTCTTTACTACCTCTGGGGCACACAGTTCTGGGGCGATATCCCGGCATACTGGGCAGCTGCAGCTCCCGATCCCTGCCCGCAGGTGAGTGCAAAGGATGTGACTTTCCCTCATATTCTTGCTGACTTCGTTTCTGCTTCCAACCTCATGAGACACGGAGCCACCACGCCTGGCGACGGACATGCCATGAAAGGCACAGCCGAAGGATATCTTGCCCGCGCATATATGTATTATCAGGGCTTCTATAACAAGGCCGGCGAGCTTGCTTCAGCTACTCTCCCCGATGTGGCGCTTCCCGAGCAGGAGGGTGTCACAGGCCCGCTGACTAAGGCGCAGGTTGTGTCTTATCTTGAAGATTGCATCAACAATTCAGGCGCCGAGCTTATTTCAGACTTCCGTCGTCTCTGGCAGTACACAAATGAACTGACAGCTCCCGACTATGCTTATGTGAAAGACCTTGCGGATGCACAGCAATACTGGGCCGGCAACGGCAACAAGGAGCAGCTTTTCCAGGTGCAATTCTCAAACATAGCAACCTGGGACGGCACAGTTGCCATGGGTTTCACCAACATGACTTCACTTTATTGCGGCCTGCGTTGCGATGCCGACGAATCGGGTAAGGAGAATGGTGGCCCCGAGACTCTTCCTTTCGGCCAAGGCTGGGGAGAGGGTGTGTTCAACATGAACGCTGTCAACGAATGGCCTGCAAGCGACCCCCGAAAGAAAGCCACTGTGCTTGATTGCGAAACAGAACTTCAGCACTTTGCATACACGACTACTTGTTCTGAGGAGACCGGAAAGTACAATAAAAAATTGCTTCCGATCACTTGCACGCAGACAACATGGGGAGACCATACAGACGCTTATACTTGGTGGGGTGTTTTCCGTAAAAATAACACTACAGTTGCTAACTCAAATAAAAACTCTTTCCAGGGTGACCACTTTGCAGATATTATCTTGCTTCGTCTTTCCGACGTGATGCTGATGCATTCCGAGCTTACAGGCAATCCGGAAATGATGAACAGGGTGCAGGCTCGCGCCGGGGTTGCCAAGACCGGATACAGCTGGCAGAACATAAAGGACGAGCGCCGCTGGGAGTTCTTCGGCGAGGGCATACGTTTCAATGACCTGCGTCGCTGGTCGGGCATAGATGGCGGTGAGAACTGTGAGGCTGCCTTGGCTCTTGAGAAGCAGAACGGTTCTAAAGTGAACTATACCGGACGCTGGACAACAATGCACCATGCCTCTTCTTCATGGGCAAAGCGTTATGCGCAGACAAACGGTTTCCTTCCCATACCTCCGGGACAGATCAATATCATCAACAACCCCGAGGTGTTGAAGCAGAATCCGGGATGGGGATCTGATGCAAGCGACTGGAATATGATATCAACACCTGTTTACTAATCCATTAAACGAAATCTGAAATGAAAAAAACACTATTGATATTGGGTCTGGCAGGTGTCATGTTCACCGCTTGTGACCCGGTAATGGATAAAGGCACATACGAATCGACAACAATAACCTCTGAAAACTTTCTGAATGGTGCGACCTTCACTCAGTTTGATAAGGTTATTGCTGACGACGGCACAGAGAGCTATGTGCCTTCAGAGACCGGCAACTATATTCAGTATGATTTCTCCAATGTGCCGGCAGTCACAATTTCCTATATTGATAAAAATGGGGAGACGAAAGTCCTTTCATATGGTCGTGCGGGAGGCTTATTCTACTATTTGCCCTCACGCGGAAGCGAACCGTTGCAGACTCTTTATTTCTCTTATATCAATGCCGACGGCACAGAGGTTGTTGCCGAGAAGCAGTTCACTCTTAAAGTGGCTCAGGCACTTGAGCCTGCAGTGGAGATTCTCGTCTCTGACAAGGGCGTTAAGAAATGGAAATGGATGCCGACAGAAGTGAACGGCGGCGCCGTATGGGGCAATGGCGCCTACTGTGAAGGCGAGCAGGACGGCAGTCTTGCCATCAATGGCTCATGGTGGGGCTGTGGTGTAGAAGACGGCACATGTCCTGACAAGTTCAGCGGCCAGGCTAATCACGCCGGCGACAGATATGAACAGGTTAAGGGTGAAACCTATTCGCTCTCTTACATGGAGTTCAATGAAGATGGTTCGCTTATTGCCTATGATGATAAAGGGAATGTTGTCAACACAGGCTCTTTCAGCATAAAGAATTATGACCAGAACAAGATTACAAATCAGGAAAAGTTCTCTCGTGGCACACTTGAGACTTCAGAGGGCGCTATTCTGTGGCCATTTGCCATCAACCAGAATGGTCTTCAGCCTACAATATTCGATGTTGGCTATCTTGACGCAGGTCGCATGGTGCTCCTCTACTCTGTGAGCGGAGATGCCTGGAGCGAATGCACATGGTGGTCGTTCATGAGCGACGACGACCCTGCGATTCTCGCCACTCACGAATGGCGCTGGAAACCCACAGAGGTTAATGGCGGTGCAGTTTGGGGCAATGGCGGCTACTGTGCAGGTTCTCAGAACGGCACCGGCGCTATCAACGGCGCATGGTGGGGCTGCGGTGTAGAAGACGGCACATGTCCTGACAAGTTCAGCGGCCAGATGCAGCACGCCGGCGCTTCATATATAGCCGGTGAGGAATACTCTACATCAAAGATGGTGTTCAATGCTGATCAAGCCACAATCACATTGTTCGATAAAGACGGCAAACAGATCCGTCAGGGTTCATACTCTGTAGACTTGACACCGAATCCTGATAAATTCAGCATCGGAACCCTCAACACTTCTGCAGGTGCAATCCTTTGGCCGTTTGCCATCAATCAGGGTGGTATGGAGCCGACATCATTTGAAATCGGTTATTTAGGCTCTGATGCAATGGTGCTTATCTTTGCTCCTGAAGGAACGGATGCATATGGAGAATGCACATGGTGGTCGTTCGGTAAGTAATCTTTGAACATTCTATTACTAAAGATGCGCATTATTATAATGCGCATCTTTTTTTAACGTTTAAGTTGTATCTAATATATTTATTAAAATGAGAATACTTCTGTATCTTCTGTCTGTCGTTGCCTGTGTCGGAATGGTGTGCTGCTCAGAAGGCGGCGAGCGTTATGTTGTGAAAGGATCGACATCGCAGTCACGTCTCAACGGAAAAAAGGTGTATTTAGTTCCTTATGGCAATCCAGAAATTGTAGACAGTTTAGGTGTGGATTCAACGGTTATAAAAGACGGTAAATTTGAATTCAACGGACAAAAAGGTGAATTTCTTGCACGTGTCACAATAGAGATGAAGCACCGCTATGGCACACAGGATCTTCTAATCGTGACCGAGCCGGGAGAGATTTCTGTAGTGATTGACAGCGTGTCGTCGGCCGGCGGCACTCCGCAAAACGAGGTGCTGCAGTCGTGGAAAGGGCTCAAGGAGAATCGCGACAGGGTGCATTGGAATCAGTCGCAGCATATCAAATATCTTCAGGAGCAAGGCGACACAGTCTATGCCAATTCTCTTGCTGATTCGCTGAAAAACTTCAACGAACATTATCTTAAACAAGTGCACGGCATGATGCGAGAGCTCGGTAGCGGCACAGCCTACGATTTTCTCCATCAAAGATATGGCGATCCGCAATAACTCAATTCATCATTCATAACTCATCATTCATCAAAAGTTCCCTTGCATATCTTGCCAATTATCTGTATCTTTGTTAAAAATATACCATTCAGACATCATGACAAAAGAAATCCGGAATGGAGACGCTGCAAAATCTTCATCGTTATCAAGATATATCCATGTAGGTATTTTTTCTGCTATCACGGTAATCCTATATTATTTCTGGGCAGTTCCCTATCGCGCAGCCCTCAACTACAGAGAGCAACTTCAGTTGTTCCAGACAACGCGCACATATTTCGAAGACCTCATCGGAAGACCCGGAGGCCTGTCTGCTTATATAGGTGAATTTCTCACCCAATTTTTCAACAACTTCTGGATCGGGGCTGCCGTAATGACAGGGCTTTTGCTGTTGGTAATGCTTCTATGTTATCTGACAAGCAATCGCTTCGCTCCTTCATCACCGAAATCCACAAATCTTGTGCTTTCATTGACACCTTTGATATCACTTCTGATGTTCTTAGGGAACCCGGATGTCACTTTAACTTTCGTGGCAGCCCTGTCAATTTCTCTTGCGGGAGCATATCTCTTCACATCAATTATAACTGACCATAAAAAAGTTATAATAAAATATTTACTGATGATGGGCGGCACAACTGTCATCTATTGGCTGACAGGGGCTGCAACAATTATATTTACGATCCTTATCATAGCATACGCTTTCAGAGACAAGCGGAATTCAATTCCCTGCAAAGTGATCTTTGCATTGGTTTCATTGATATGTCTCGCCGCAAATGTTTATATATGGTCACTTTTTCTACCATATCCGCTCAGTTATCAGCTTATAGGGATCGGCTACACAATGATGCCCGACAGACTCGATGTCTGGCAGATAATAGTCGAAGCTCTTTGCGTTATAGTCCCGGTCTTGGCATTATTATTTGCCAAGCTGCCGCAAAAAGTCACCATACCCACACTGATAGGCGTAGAAGTTTTAGCAGTGATAATCTTTTATCCCAAGGCTTACGACGAGATCGCGTATCGGCTGATTGACTATGACTATATGGTGAGGGCTAACGATTGGCAAGGTATTCTCAGTTATTCCGACGTTCATGACCCGGAGCTACCGCTCAGTGTGAGCGCCACCAATCTTGCCGCCGGAATGACAGGGCAGCTTGATGCCTGTGCGTTTAATTACTTTCAGCACGGCCCGGAAGGTCTGATGCCGCCTTTTGCAAAAGAGACTCTTTCATCGTGGACCACCGGTGAAATCTTTTTTCAGCTCGGAATGATCAACAGTGCGCAGCGTTTCTATTTTGAAGGGATGGAGGCTATTCCAAACTATAACAAGAGCAGCAGGGCTGTGAAGCGACTGGCCGAAACAGCTATCATAAGAGGGGAATACACCCTGGCTGAAAAATATATGAATATACTTAAAAACACGCTGTTTTATAATAAATGGGCACAACGCAATCTTGACCTGATAAAAGATAAAAGCTCGGTGGAGAATCATCCTTACTACGGGGCAATCCGCAAAAAGATGATAGATGAGGATTATCTTTTCAGCGAAGGGGAGCTCGACAAGACTTTAGGACAGCTTTTCATGAAAGACCCCGGAAACAATCTTGCGAAGCAATATCTGATTCTGTATCCCTTGCTGCAGCGCGACCTCAATAAGTTCGCGCAATATATGGGGGTTGTGGCGGAAGCGCAGCCGAACTATAATCCTTTGCTTGCTCAACAGGCATTGGCTTTTATCTCCATGAAAAACGGTCAGCCGATACCTCAGAACATAGTTCCCCCTGTGGTGGAACAATCGCTGAGAGAGTTTGCCCGGGCATGGACAAGCAAGAATCCGTCTCTGATAGAGCCTCACCGCCGCACGCTCTATTATTATCTTTTGTCGGAAAACTAAACTTCCAATCTTGATAAATATTGTTTATGATGAAATACAAGATACTCTCCTTGCTGATATCCCTGACTCTTCTGGGATGCGGCAACAAGCCGGATAACGTGGAAAAGGTGGCCTCCATGCCTCCCATTTTTCCCGACTACGTTGGCGTGACCATACCTGTGGAGATCGCTCCTCTCAATTTTGCCGTTGTCCCTGCCAATGGGGAGGCAGACCGTGTGGATGTGACTGTGAAAGGCGCCGACGGCAATGAACTTCACACAAACGGGGAATTTGCAAAGTTCGATATCGACAAATGGCATAAGCTCACGGCCGGGAACAAGGGAAAGGAACTGACAGTGACAGTATGTGCTAAAATAGCCGGCAAGTGGGTGCAGTATGATGACTTCACTATCAGCGTGAGCCAGGCTCCTCTCGACCAGTGGGGGCTCACATACCGCCGCATCGCCCCGGGATATGAGGTATACAGCAAGATGGGCATATATCAGAGAGACCTCGGAAATTTTGATGAATTCGCGATAATTGAAAACACCATGACCGACGGGCAATGCTATAACTGCCACACTTCAAACCGCACAAACCCGAAAGATTTCGTGTTTCATGTGAGAGGGGAGCACGGGGCCACAATGGTGGCTAAAAACGGTGAATGCACATGGCTCAAAGCATCCAGTGACGCGCTCGGAGGCTCGATGGTGTATCCTTACTGGCATCCGGCGGGACGTTATTGCGCATTCTCGACCAACCAGACCAGGCAAGGCTTCCATATGTCGGGCGATAAGCGCCTGGAGGTGTTCGACCTGTCGTCTGACGTGCTTGTGTATGACACGGAGAAGAATGAGATACTCCTCGACACTCTCCTCAACACAAAGGCATGGTCTGAAAACACTCCATCGTTCTCACCCGACGGAAAGTGGCTATATTTCACCACTTGCCTTCAGCAGGAATACCCTTTGAAGCATAAAGATGAAAAATATAATCTCTGCCGGATAGCATTCGATGAGGCCGCAGGGCGTTTCGGGGAGAATGTTGACACACTTTTCAATGCCGTAGCCATGGATAAAAGCGTAACCTGGCCTCGCCCTTCCTACGATGGCAAATATATGCTGTTTACACTCAGCGACTACGGATATTTCAGCATATGGCACAAGGAGTCTGACCAATGGCTGCTCAACCTCGCCACCGGTGAGGCGCGTCCCGCAGAGGAAATCAACAGCGCGGAGGCCGACAGTTTCCATAACTGGAGCGACAACAGCCGATGGGTGGTGTTCACCTCCCGCCGCCATGACGGGCTTTATTCCCACCTCTACCTGACAGGGATGGGCGACAACGGACGGTTCACAAAGCCGTTCCTTCTTCCGCAGGAGAATCCTAAAGAGTATTACCAACAGTCGCTTTTCTCATTCAATACTCCCGACTTCACAAAGAGGAAGGTGGACTTCAACAGTCGTGAAGCTGTGAACGCTATCCTGTCTGACGAGCGGGTGGCGACTAAAGTTAAATAACTCCCTCCGCTGATTGACCTCGCGGATAGATAGTGGATGTCAGCGTGAAAAACAATCAAAAAATGCTGAAAAGAAGAAATATAATTATTATTGTCATTAGCCTGGCTTGTTGCGTCGCGCTTGCCATGTTCTATGCCACGGCCTATCGGTCGCATATTCTGTGGCAGGAACAAAACCAGATATTTCTGAACACGTCTCATTGGATTGCGACGTATTTCAGCAAGCCTGCATGGCTCGGGTGTCTTTCCGGCGACTGGCTCACGCAGTATTTCCACAACCCTGCGGCCGGGGCGGTAATACTGACTCTCGTTATTGCTTATTGCACAGTGTGTTTTGGAATCGGTGTGCGCCGCATGTTTCCGGTGATTGCCACATCCGTTCTGTCGTGTCTTTTTGCAATCCTGCTTATCGCCTGCTCGATGACGGCATCGACAACAATGAGTTTCTTTATGTGTGTGGCAGGGGGCCTTACATTAGGATTAGCGCGTGTGCAGATCCGTTATGGCAAAAAACATGGTCTTGACATATCTCCGCTATTGGTCATTCCTGCTTACTGGGCATTCGGATTCGGAGCTCTGATTTCAGCCGCATTCATGATAGCCTTTTCTTCCAGACGCGCCCTTCAGAACAGGGGGACAGGAGCCTGTGGCTCTCTGCGTTGTGCGCGGCTGTTTTTGCCGCCGCCACGCCGGCTGCGCTATGTGGCTTTTATGCCTTGCCTTATGCAAAGGGTTTGCTTTATCCCGGAATATCCGAGCCGTCCTTTCCTGATTTTGAACATGAGGAGCGCCTTGCAATAGCAGACGCATTTTTCAGCGGAAATCATGAAAGGGCCAAGCAGCTTGCCTTGAATGCCGCTTCTCCCAACGACATTTCCGCGTTTTATTACTATCTGTCGAGCGCGTTGCAGGATTCCCTCCCTGACAATTTGCTGAAATATGAGGTGAAGAGTCTTGGCACACTCACCACCATTGGCGATAAAACACCTCTGCCGGTCATAAACATGATGAACGACTTGTATTATGAACTCGGCGACATGACCTATGCCGAACGTGCGGCAATGATGAGGAACGTGTTCTCTCCGCGCAACCGCAATGTGCGCATGATACGCCGTCTTGCAGAAATCAATCTTGTGAGCGGCGACACACTTGCCGCCCTCAAATATCTGCGAATCCTTGGCCGCACCCATGCCTATGCCGAATGGAGCAGAGAGCATATGCCGGGAAAGGCATATGCGGAGGTAGAATCTGAAATAGCTCGACGCAGGGCGCTCTCCAATAGTAAAGACAATATACGTCTTGGCGACAACTGCCGCAATATCCTGCTGGAACTCCTTGAGTCGAATCCTAAGAACATTGTGGCTCTTGACTATCTTCTCTGCACGGATCTCCTGCTGAAGGATATGGACACTTTTAAGATGGACTATGACACTTATTGCATGTCGAAAGGGTCGCCCAGATATAAAGATCTCTATCAGGAGGCTTTGATGATCTATCTTGCCGGAACGGAGGCTTCGCAGGAGGAATGGGACCGCTATGTAGTGCCGGGGCCTCTGTTTGAGTCATTCCGCCGCTACAGCAGCCGGAGGGGAGACCCGGCTTTCAGAGGCACATACTGGTATTATTTCGACAAACAATGACCGCAAAGATGAAAATCAAATATATCTTGCCGGCGGTGTTGGCCGGCCTTTTGGCGGCCTGCACGCCTTCGCCTGAAAATGTGGGCGAATCTGAGGCGCTGCCCCCTATATATCCCGATTATGTAGGAGTGACAGTGCCACAGAACATAGCTCCGCTTAATTTCCTTCTTCGCGACAGCTGCGAGGCGCTTTATGTGACAGCCGCAGCCGGCGGCTATGAGATAAAGTCCCACAAAAAAGGGTGTGAGGCGGATTTTGATCTCCTGGAGTGGAAAAAACTTATGGAGAAGGGGGCAGGGAAGGGTATAACCGTGACCGTGACCGCGCTCATTGGTGATGACTGGATAAAATATAAGCCTTTTGAAGTAGGCGTGTCTGACGACAAGATAGATTCCTATCTCACATATAGGCTTATAGAGCCTGACTATGAGGTGTTTTCGCGTCTTCAGATAGTGGAGAGAAATATAGAGGATTTTTCAGAGCGTGTAATCTGTGACTATAACACAGTAGGCAACCGATGCATGAATTGCCACACTCACGCCCCGGGTGACGGCGACCTCTCTTTTTTATATGTGCGCGGCGAAGGGGGAGGGATGGTGCTGAACGACCATGGAAAGATTCGGCTTTTGGATTTCAAAACACCGGATATGGTGTCGGGGTCGGTTTACGCCCAATTCGACCCTACGGGGCGTTATATAGTGTTCTCTACCAATGCCATCATCCCGGCTTTCCATTCACGGCCTGAAAAGCGTCTGGAAGTGTTCGACACTAAGTCTGATGTCTATGTCTACGACTTGAAACAGGACAAGGTATTGCGCTCTCCGCTTCTTGCTGATTCAACTCGCCTGGAGACATTTCCGACTTTTTCAAGCGACGGCGACGCAATCTATTATTGTGTGGCAAATGGCCCGGTTCGACCTTCGGCTATCGACAGCGTTCACTACAGCCTGTGTCGCATAGGCTTTGATCCGAAACTCGGTAAATTAGGGGCTAAAACCGACACCATAGTCAGCGGCATTCCGGGGAGGAGCGTGAGCCATCCAAGAGTGTCGCCCGACGGGAAACGCCTGCTCTACACCGTTTCTGACTTCGGCACTTTCCCGATATGGCATCGTGAGGCTGATCTTCAGATGATTGACCTTGGCAGCGGAAAAATTGACACCCTTCAGGTGGTGAACAGTGAAATGAGCGACACTTATCACAGTTGGTCATCTACGGGCAGATGGTTTGTGTTTGCCAGCAAGCGGGATGACGGTCTTTACGGGAAACCGTATTTCGCCCATGTCTCTGCCGACGGCAAGGTTTCAAAACCGTTTCTGTTGCCACAGAAGTCGCCTTCTTTTTATGATGACAACCTAAAATCATTTAACGTGCCCGACCTCGGGCCGGCGGCGGTGTCGTTTATGCCACGCGATGTTGCGTCAGCCATATCCGAAGGGAAATAAAAAACGGCCGGAATCTCTCCGACACCAAGATTTAAGTAAAGCGAGATGATACAGACAAAAATATTAGAGGCTTCGGGAGGAAAGCGCGAGGCCCACGCCATAATCACAATCGACGACCCTGCTCTCACGTTTGAAAGCCAGCTCGAAGAAATATTGAGACAATATGAGGATGTGAGGGATTCTTTGGGGCAGGATATGCAGCCGGTGTTCCGCCGATGGTTTCTCAGCGATGCCGTAAACCGGCAGCCATTGCTTCCCGACGACGGCGAGTGTGCCACGTCTGTAGTGGAGCAGCCGCCGTTGAGCCTGACAAAGGTTGCCCTGTGGGTCTGGATGATTGAAGGCGCAGTGGTGAACCGGTTGTCTGACAGGAGATATGCTGTAGAGGCGTTCGGCCACACCCATGTTTTCGAGGGGGGATGCGTGCGTCCGGGAATGGCTCCCTGCGATGCTATGTATTCTATGCTTAACTCCACCGATGAGGCTTTGGCGCTCAGAGGCGGGAGTCTTCTTGAAAGCTGCGTGCGCACATGGATTTTCGTTCAGAATGTAGATGTTGACTATGCGGATGTGGTCGGAGGCCGCAATCAGGCTTTCAAGGAGCTGGGGCTCACTCCGGCCACAAGATTTATAGCCAGCACCGGCATCGGCGGCCGACAGGCAGACCGCGCTGCCGCCGTGGCGATGGACACATATTCCGTGATCGGGCTGAAAGAGGGGAGCATGAGACAAGTAAACGCTCCGGACTATCTCAACCCGACGTATGAATATGGAGTGGCCTTTGAAAGGGCCACAAGTGTTGATTATGACGACCGCCGCCACCTTTTCATATCAGGAACGGCAAGCATTGACAACAAGGGGGATGTGGTGTGGCCCGGTGATATTCGCCGGCAGACCCTTCGCATGTGGGAGAATGTCGGCTCGCTTCTTGAGGCCGCCTCTTTCGGATGGGAGGATGTAGGTCAAATACTTGTGTATCTGCGCGACCCTGCTGACTATGCAGTGGTCAAAGCCATGTTTGATGAGAGATTCCGTGACATTCCCTGCGTAATTCTCCTTGCCCCTGTTTGCCGACCCGGATGGCTTGTAGAGATGGAGTGCATGGCTATGAGGAAGGTATGAAGATGAGAGGGGAAATGCTGTGGAGGAATCCGGCGTCTCTAATGCTCCATGTTTCATTTCTTGTTGTCTTGGCGGGGGCAATTTGCACATGGCTCTTGCAGCAAAGGGGTGTCGTAAGGCTCTCTCCCGGGGAAAAGGTGGTTGAGTTCCGGTCTGCGAAAGGGGAGTTGCTGCCGCTTCCCGCCGTTATGGAGCTCGACAGTTTCAGAGTGGAGTATTATCACGGGGGTATAGCCCCGCGCGACTACATTTCTTATCTGAAATTGGGAGGAAGGCCATGCCAGGTCTCCATGAACAATGCTTTAGAGACGGAAGGGTATATTTTTTGCCAGTCGGGATATGACTACGACGGTTCATCGATTCTGTCGGTCAACCATGATCCTTTGGGTATAACGCTTGTTTACACCGGTTTTTTGATGTTTGCAGTCTCCGGATTGTGGGTGCTTCTTTCTCGCCGGTGCAAATGGCGCTCACTGTTGCGGAGGCTTTCATTATTGCCCCTGCTTGCCATACCCGGCACCATGTCGGCGGCTAACACGGCGATGGCTGAACTCAACGAAAAGGCCGGATGGGAGCAGATATACAGCAGTGTCCCGTTCACTACTTTGATTTTCATACTGTTGTTCTCAGGTGCCGCCATGTCTTTTCTTGCTCTTTCCGGCAGCGGGATGCCTCGAAAATTATCAGGATTTATATTGGTGTCTGCGATGGCTCTCTCTGCATCCTGTTTCATATTGCACTGGGCGCTATCCGGGCACATTCCCCTCTCCGACACCTATGAAACACTCCTGTTTGCTGTCTTGGCGCTTGAACTGCTTATCCTTCTTGCCTGTAGGAAAGATATTATTCTCAGAGGAATCGCTATGACATTTGCCGGGGCATTGGCTTTGGTGGCGCATCTGATAGAAGAGAGCCCGTTTGAGGCCCCGTTGGCTCCGGTGCTCAATTCACCGTGGCTGTCAATACACGTCTCGCTTGTTATGACCGCTTACGCATTGTTTGGATTGACCTTTGTGGCGGCGGCAACTGCCATCATATCCCCGAATACAGAAAAAAGAATGCACGTCATATCGCTCGCCGCGCTATATCCGGCAGAGTGGCTGCTCGGGCTCGGCATAATCACCGGAGCCGTATGGGCCAACACATCATGGGGCCGATACTGGTCATGGGACCCCAAAGAGACTCTGGCGCTCCTAACCTTCATCATATACGCTCTCCCCCTCCACGGCAAACCCCCTCGCCATAGCCATAATTCTCACCACAATAGCACTTCTCACCACTTCCACCGTTCCCTCCACAATAGCCATCCTCTTCACAGCAGATATTCTTTCTTCCGCACAACTCGCCGCTATCACATCTACATGCTTCTGGCAATCTTGTCGGTAGCCGCCACATACTTCGGAATAAACTACCTCCCCTCCCTCCACTCCTACAGCTAACAATCCCAATGCAATATACGTTAGCAGTGAAGGCAATTGATTTTTGTTATTGCCGGTTGCGGGAATTGATGCGGGCTCGGTACATTTGTTCTTTAATACCGCCATTTTTGAGGAAATCGGTTTTGATTTTATCTATCATCTTGTCGAGCATAGATATTGTCTGATGAATTAGGGTGAGCATGAGGTTGCAGTATTCTTCATCTCCCATTTTGGGGATGAGAGATGTGTAGTAGCCGGTGTCGTTATGCTCTTTGCAGGTTGTAAGGAGGCGTGGATATCGGGGATTGGAGTTATCCCAGATTGAAATTTTTCTAGTTCGCATATAATCCTCGTAGTCGTTCAATAGTTCATGGAGGCTCCCTCTGGCCACACAAAAAAGTTTAATCTCCATTTCCGCAGAGGATGCGGCGTCTGTTCTTCCTTCCACAATGTTTTGCTTTCCTGAGCGAGCGGCCTGCAGCATTTGATCGTATGTGCGGTCAGATTTTGCTATATGTCCTTGAAGAAAATAATATGTCATGTCATAGATGGCTTCGGCTTTCTGAAAGACATATAGTTTTCTGTAGCTGCTTTTGGGTTTTGCAAAATCGTTGGAATCCATGATTATAGATTTTAGAGAGTTATTATTAATTGGAATTGCTAAAATGGATATAATAGTCATTTTAGGGGATGGTTCAGGCGGCGGGGTTGGATTCCATTTGGGTGAGTATGGCGAGGGCCTCGCTCACGGTGTCTACTTTGTCGATGAGGATGGATCTCTTCCCTTTTATCTCACGAATCTGGCATCTCATGGGGTTTTGCTGAAGGTAGCCGAGCACTTTGCCGAATGCCTGGCTCTGATAGTAGGCTTTATTGTCGTCGCCTACGAAGTATACTCTCATTTTTCCACCTTTCAGGGCAAGCCTCTCAATGCCGAGGCGGCGTGCCGCCATTCGCAGGGGCACAACTTTTATAAGCTCTTCTGAAATCTGTGGAATCGCGCCGAAGCGGTCGCGAAGATGAGTGCGGAACATCTCAATCTGTTCCGGGGTCTCCATGTTGTCGAGCTGCTGATAAAGACTGATGCGTTCGCTCTCCTGCGGCACATAGTCGGGTGGCAGGCGAAGCTCAAGGTCGCTTTCGATTGTGCAGTCGGCCACAAATTCTTCCTCTTTGCCTCCGGCAAGTTCGTCGAACTCTTCTGCAAATTCCTCCGTTTTAAGTTCAAGCACCGATTCTTTAAGAATCTTCTGATAAGCCTCATATCCGAGGTCGGCTATGAATCCGCTCTGCTCCGCGCCCAAGAGGTTGCCGGCTCCGCGAATGTCGAGATCCTGCATGGCTATGTGGATTCCGCTTCCGAGGTCGCTGAAATTCTCTATGGCCTGCAGACGTCGCCGCGCCACAGGGGTCAGAGGGTTTCCGGGAGGCACGAGAAGATAGCAGAAAGCTTTCTTATTGTTGCGTCCCACACGCCCGCGAAGCTGATGAAGCTCGCTGAGCCCGAAATGATGCGCATTGTTGATGAGAATAGTGTTTACGTTAGGCATGTCTATGCCGTTCTCAACAATAGTGGTGGATAGAAGCACATCGTAGTCGTGGGCGGCGAAATCAATAATGGCCTGCTCCAGTTTCTCCGGCGGCATCTGGCCGTGGGCTTTCACAATGCGTATTCCGGGCACAAGGCGCAACAGAGTGTTCTCGATAGTGTCAAGGTTCTCTATGCGGTTTGAAATGAAGAAAATCTGGCCGTTGCGGCTTAATTCAAAATTCACGGCCTCCTTAATGACATCATCGTCGAAAGTCGACACGTTGGTCACTATCGGCTGTCGGTTGGCCGGAGGGGTATTGAGCGAAGAAAGGTCTCTCGCGCCCATGAGGGAGAACTGTAGAGTGCGAGGAATTGGGGTGGCGCTCATGGTGAGCGTGTCGACATTCACTTTCAGCTGCTTTAGCTTCTCTTTCACGGCCACACCGAATTTCTGCTCTTCATCGACAATTAGGAGCCCGAGGTCTTTAAATTTCACACCCTTCCCGATAAGTTTGTGAGTGCCGATCAGGATGTCGATTTTCCCGGCTTCAAGGTCGGCAAGAATCTGCTTCACCTCCTTGGGCTTTTTGGCGCGCGATATGAACTCCACTCTCACCGGGAGTTCCTTCAGTCGCTCGGAGAAAGTGTGGTAATGCTGCATTGCGAGCACGGTTGTGGGCACAAGCACAGCAGTCTGTTTATTGTCGGCGGCAGCCTTGAAAGCCGCGCGAATGGCAATCTCAGTCTTTCCGAACCCCACGTCGCCACATATGAGACGGTCCATTGGGCGGGCAGACTCCATGTCGCATTTCACGTCTTGCGTAGCCTTCAGCTGGTCGGGGGTGTCTTCATAGATGAAGCTTGCCTCAAGCTCGTGCTGCATATAAGAATCGGGAGCAAATGCAAACCCCTTCTCCTGCCGCCTGGCGGCATAGAGGCGGATGAGGTCGCGGGCAATGTCCTTCATCTTGGTTTTTGTCTTCTCCTTCAGCTTGTTCCACGCGCCGGAGCCGAGTTTGCTGATTTTAGGAGGCACACCCTCTTTCCCTCTGTATTTGGATAGCTTGTGCAAGGCATGGATGCTCACAAGCACAATGTCGTCGTTCTGGAACAGGAGTTTTATCATCTCCTGCGGATGGCCGTTGACATCTGTCTTCACCAGGCCTCCGAACTTGGCTATGCCGTGGTCGATATGCACAATATAGTCGCCGGCCTCAATCTGCTGAAGCTCTTTGAGCGACAGGGCCAGCTTTCCGCCGCGCGCACGGTCGCTTTTTAGATTATATTTATGGAAGCGGTCGAAGATCTGATGGTCGGTGAAGAAGCAAGCCTTGGTGTCGTGGTCTACGAATCCTTCATGAAGCGTATGGTCGACAGCCACAAACGGAATCTTGTCGCCACGGTCTTCAAAAATGGCTTTCAGACGTTCATTCTGGTAGGGAGTGTCGCTAAGGATGAAAAGTGTATATCCCTCCGACAGGAATCCGGAGAAAGAGTCGGCTATGAGATTGAAATTCTTGTGATAAAGAGTCTGGAGGGAAGTGTTGAAAGAGAGCGTGGCGTCAGGTTTGAAAGAAGAGGCCACATCGGCGGCTCCCCCAAACTCCACCTGCTTCATCTTTTCGAGCCTGTTGAGGAACGCATTTCCGTCTACCCTTTTGGCGAGAGCCTGCGAGTCGCCCTCGCCGGTGACAGCCACCGCGTCAGACATAGTTTCTTCGCATATGGCGCGAATGCGTGTTTCCAGCCATTGCACTGACTGGCAGGCCACAATGGTGGATGCGTCGGCAAATTCAAGAAGGCTCACGCCGTCGTTGCCTTCAGCCTCACCTCCCGACGGGATTATCGACACCGTGTCGAGTTTCTTTTCCGAAAGCTGTGTCTCGACATTGAACACCCTTATAGAGTCGATTTCATCGTCGAAGAAGTCGATGCGGTAGGGTAGTTCTCCGGAGAATGAGTAAACATCGAGAATAGACCCTCTCACGGCAAACTGTCCCGGCTCATACACATAGTCAACCTCCTTGAAGCCGAGCTCACGCAGGCGTATTCTCACGCCTCCCATATCGGTTTTCTTGCCGGTTTTCAGATGGATAGTGTTTTCAGACAATGTTTTTGCCTGCGGCACTTTTTCAGCCAGGGCTTCCGGGCATGTCACCACCCATTGCGGGCCGTCCTTACGGTTCCAGGCGTCGAGGGTCTCTGTGCGCAGAATCTGGGAAGGGGCGTCGGTTTGCCCGTATTTTATGTCTCTTCGGAAGCCGCTTGGGAAAATAGCCGCCTGATCCTCGCCGGCAATCCGGCATAGGTCATGATATATGTAGCCGGCGGCATCGATGTCGTCGGCTACAATCAGTAAAGGGCTTTTTCTTCTTTTCAGGGCTGCGAACAGCATGGCCGGGGCGCTTCCGCGCAATCCGGAGAGAGCAATCCTTGCCACCTTTTTATCGTCGAGCAAGGCTTCGAGAGCCTTGACGCGGGCCGGGGTTGCAAAAATATTGTCGGCTTCCTTGAGTTTCATTCTTTAATTTCCAAGTATTTTAGCGAGTTCGGCTTTGTCGGACAGAATCTCCTCAGCCTTTTTCAGAGCCGGGTCGCTCTTGAGATCCTGGATAATCTTCCCTTTGTCGTAATAATATCTGCTTGCAATCTCCGCCCCGAGATATTCCGACACCTCGCTCCTCTTGTTGTCGAGGTCGCGATTCAGGTTGTGGGTAAGCAGCGGAGTCAGAGCGTCGAGGACGGCGGTGGTCTCCTCGTTAAGATACCCCTCCTCTTCGGCCGTCTTTCGCAGTTCCTTTACAAGCTCCTCACACACTTTGTCATATTTCAGCTTCTCAGGGTCGATGCTCTTCTTAAACTCATCGTAGATTTCGTCGGTGATTTCAAAATCCCATGCAGCGGGGATTGAAGGGTGGGTGTTGGCATATCTGTTGGCGAAATCATACGTCCAGTTGTCGCGCACGAGATTGAATGTGAGCCGGCTCAGCTGCCCCCAGTCTATTTCCACGTCCGGTTTCAGTCCGCCCCCGTCGCGCACCTCGCGGCCATGCAGGGTCTTATAGACATTTGTGAGAGAATCCGGGGTGCGGGCCACCGACCCGTCGGGGTTTCGGTGGGAATAGTCAAGAGCCTGGATAAGTCGGCCTGACGGGATATAGTATTTAGCCACAGTCACTTTGAGCAATCCGTCGTAGGGGAGTTGCAGAGTGCTTTGCACCAGACCTTTCCCGAAACTTCTCGAGCCTAATAGCACGGCCCTGTCGAGATCCTGAAGGGCTCCGGCCGTGATTTCCGCCGCAGACGCGGAGCCTCCGTCGATGAGCACGGCGAGAGGAATGTCGGGGAAGATCGGAGTGTGGGTTGTTTTATAAATCTTCTCGGTGGAAGAGTCACGCCCGCGAGTGCGCAGCACCTCTGTGCCCTTCGGCACAAAGTTTCCTACGATGTCGACGGCCTGTTCCAGAAGGCCGCCGCCGTTTCCGCGCAGGTCGAGCACAATCTTGTCGACCGCCGGATTCTTTTTGAACGCCTCAAGAGCCTCGCGCACATCCTTTCCGCTTTGAGATATGAACGAGGTGAGACGAATGTAGCCGGTGTTGCCGTTGATCACATCCCAGTAAGGCACTGACGGCTCTCCAAGTTTTCCGCGAACCATGTCGAAGGTGAGAATGGAGTCGGTCACGTATGGTCGCTGCACCGTTACTTTGAGCGGAGTTCCTGCAATGCCGCGCAATAGTTTTGTCACAGCCTCTGAGCCCATCTTGGAAGTGTCGGTTGTGTCGACGCGAATAATCTTGTCGCCGCTCCTCAGGCCGGCGGTAGCCGCCGGCGCGCCTTCCATAGGGTAGGAAATGAAAGAAGACCCGTCGCGCTCCATGATGAAGCTTCCGATTCCGCCGTAGTCATATTCGCCTGTGGTCATCTTGGTCAGGTCGGCCCTTGCCTCGGAGTCGTAATACACCGTGTATGGGTCTATTGTGGAGAGCAAGGCGTTGACGGCGGCGTCGAAAGCCTCCTTGGGCCGGATGGTGTCGACGTAGTTCATTTCCAGTTCCTTCACGATGGCGTTGAAGGTGTTGAGATTGCGGCTCACGGCGGCGTCATGGCTCGACGCCGGCTCGGAGGCGGCAGCTCCCGACGCAATCAGGAGGCCAAGTGATAAGATGTGTGCTCTTAGGGTCATGTGTGGAGATTTATCGTGTTAAAAGAGGGGGGCGCGATGCCCCTCGGGGCGTAACCGCCTCACGAATATTAACATTCGTTAGAGGGCCACGGTTTATTTTCACCCTTCATTTGCTTCCACCACAGGGGCGTGGGGATAGTCTACGGTGAAATGCAGGCCACGGCTTTCCTTCCTTTCGCGGGCCTGTCGCATTATAAGATAAGCTACGTTTATAATGTTGCGGAGCTCGCAGAGCTCACGGCTTGGCTTGCTCACTTTGAAGAGTTTTTCGGTCTCTTCATAGAGAATGTCGAGGCGGTTCCATGCGCGGTCGAGGCGCAGGTCGCTGCGCACAATGCCCACATAGTAGCCCATGATCTGATTGACTTCTTTAGCCGACTGAGTGATAAGCACCATCTCTTCCGGATGCGCGGTGCCTTCGTCGTTCCATTCAGGCACATCCGACCGGAAGTCATACCCTTTTATCGATTCAGCCGCATGTTTAGCCGCAGCGTCGGCATAGACCACGGCCTCTATCAGAGAGTTGCTTGCCAGACGGTTTCCTCCGTGAAGGCCGGTGCAGCTGCATTCGCCAATGGCATACAGGCGCTTGATCGACGACTCTCCGTTGAGGTCAACCTTTATGCCTCCGCAGAGATAGTGGGCCGCCGGGGCCACGGGAATCATGTCTTTCGTTATGTCGATTCCGAGAGAAAGGCATTTCTCGTAGATGTTGGGGAAATGGCGCCTGGTTTCTTCCGCGTCTTTGTGGGTGACGTCGAGATAAACGTGGTCTGTGCCATGGAGTTTCATTTCGGAGTCGATGGCGCGGGCCACTATGTCGCGAGGCGCGAGCGACAGGCGAGGGTCATATTTCTGCATGAACTCTTCGCCGTCGAGATTTCGCAGCACGGCTCCGTAGCCGCGCATTGCCTCTGTGATAAGAAACGAGGGGCGGTCGCCGGGATGATAAAGGGCAGTGGGGTGGAACTGAATGAATTCCATGTCTTTGACGGTGCCTTTTGCGCGATACACCATTGCGATTCCGTCGCCTGTGGCTATGAGCGGGTTGGTGGTGGTGGTGTAGACTGCGCCCACGCCTCCTGTGGCCATTACGGTTATTTTTGCGAGGAAAGTGTCAGTCACTCCTGTGTGCTCATTGAGAATATAGGCTCCGTAGCAGGTGATGTCGGGAGTGCGGCGGGTCACGATTTTTCCGAGATGATGCTGCGTGATAATCTCGAGGGCGAACCTGTCTTCAAAGATTTCGATATTAGGGTCCTGCTTCACCTGCTCCACGAGGCTTTGCTGTATTTCGGCTCCGGTGTTGTCGGCATGGTGGAGGATTCTGAACTCTGAGTGCCCCCCTTCTCGGTGGAGGTCGAAAGAGCCGTCGTCTTTTTTATCGAAGTCAACACCCCATCCGATAAGCTCGCGAATCTGAGAGGGGGCGTTCTTCACCACTTTTTCCACGGCGGCCGGGTCGGATAGCCAGTCGCCGGCTATCATAGTGTCTTTGATGTGCTTGTCGAAGTCGTCTACCTCCAGGTTGGTCACGCTTGCCACGCCGCCCTGGGCGAAGAATGTGTTGGCCTCGTCGAGAGAAGACTTGCATATGATAGCCACCTTGCCATTCTTGGCGGCCTTTAGAGCGAAACTCATGCCGGCTATGCCCGAGCCGATCACGAGATAGTCATATCTGTAAACCATATTCAGATTATTTACAAGTTTATCCCGCTCCCTCCTAAGGAGAGCGGGAATCCGGGGCAAGCGCGGAACATAGCAATTTCGCCGGATGCCTATCAATTTACAAAATTAATAAAAAATTTAGATGCCTAATAATAAATTAATGAGTATTTCAGGTTCAAACATAAAAATGATTTCTTCGAAATCTGCATATAGGGCAACTTGTCTTGACAATAAAATAGTTTTTGTAAATCTTTTGTTTCATTTTTTATTGCGAGACAGCAATCTTGTACGCCCTCCCGTTTATTGAGATGAGGTATATGCCCGCTCTCTCCACAGGTATGTGTACAGCCCCGCCGCCGGAAATATTGTCATAGACGACCCTTCCGTCAGCGGCCGCCATCATTATCCTGTCACCGCAGGCAGTGCCCCCGATGGCGACAGCCCCATTGGCGGCGTGCACGCTGCATCCGGCGCTCTCTGTCCCCTTAATGCCGCTGACTCCCGGCACTTCCATTACGCTCTGTGGGTTTACCGCGATGCCTCCGCTCCCTGATATGAGCGTCCCCTCCGGTATCACTATCGTGTACCCTTTCTCCGGCATTAGCGGCGTGTCATCGAAATCCACCGTCATGACATGCATGCCGTTCTCCTCGGCGATTGTCGGCTCGGCCTCCTTCACGACGACGCCCTCCCCTCGATGCACAGCCTCACGACCGGGTCGGCGGCGAGCTCCACGGGCCTGTCATAATAGAACCTGACCACGCCGATCACGTCTGAGGGGTGCTCAGTGAACAGGCTGCACCACACATACTGTATCTGTTCTGCGGGTTCTGCATATCCCCCCTTGAACCTCACGCATGCCTCCCCGTTTGTAATGTCGGGTCTGTGCAGGGCGCTCACGGCACCCTCAGGGAGTGTTATGGCGTACTCCACTCCGTCCTCGAAGCATACCTCCTGTCCGAAGTCAATCCCGGCGTATCCGAGCCCCCAGTCCCAGCTGACGTCGCAGGGGTACCTCTTGAGTGGCGCCCCCTCCCGGTACAGGATTGCCTCGCCCCCCTCGACCGGCGCGGTCTCCACCGCGAAATAGAACCCGATCCTTGATGCTTTACAGAGGGTGGAGCCCTCCTCTACGGAAGGCGTGGCCAGTCCGAGCGATTCCGGGACCTCGAAATCCACGGATATCCGGTCGTTATAGACAGAGTGGTCTCCGGGCCTGAAAATCGCCCCCTCCGGCACCACAAGAGTGTATGCCCTCCCCTTCGGGAGCGTGAGCGGTTCCTCGAAAGTCACCACGACTGAGCCCTGCGTCCTGTCCTTTCCTGTGTAGTTTGATGCTGATAGCTTGCCTGAGGCCACAGGCGAGCCCTCGGAGAGCACTGTGGCACCGGCGTCCACGGCGACCTCCCCGTCAAATGTCAGCCCGATGTCGGCTAAGGGGTGATATACGGGCCGGGCTCCGACCGTGCACTGCTCCGGCACGAGCCCTGAGGCGATAGCGCCAGCCGGGGCCATGAGTGCCCCTATTGAAAAAACTGCAAGTATTGTCTTCTTCATGATTCGGCTCTTTAGATAGTTAATTTTTTCGTCGAGACCATTTTTTGTGAGTCAGTGTACGAGATGATGTATGTTCCGTGTGAAATACCCTCCGGCAGGGATGCTCCATCCGTTATGACTCCGGAGAATATGAGCCTCCCTGACAGGGCGTACACCTTCAGCGTTCCTCCTGGGGCGGCGCCGTCCACATGTATGCGCCCGTCGCGGTATGTCAATGACACCTCCCCGCAGTCCGGGGTCACTCCGCCGATACCGGATTCCTGTGGATTAATCACTGCACGGATGTTGAGGCCATAAGCCTTTCTTGACGAGGCTCCTGTAAAGCCGCTGGAATCCACTCCCATAGATTTTGCGACATTACTCGGCTCTATAGGTCTGCCGTTGAATCCGTATTCCGGCTCTTCGACGCCGGTCCAGTATGCGCCGTCAGTGCTGTTGAATGGGTCCTCCTCGCCGTACCACAGCCCGAATCCGCAGACAGGCAGGAATATGCTGTTCCCGTTCGGCCCGTATATCCTCGCCCCTCGAACCCCGTTCTCCTCGGCGGGGCCGTTGCACCAGCACATCATCAGCAGCTCGTAGCGCTCCTTCTCGTTGGGCATTCTCCATGTGCCTCCCCACTGGTGCCGGGCCGCGTCATACCGGGTTCCGGATATGTCTGTGCCTATATCTTCCAGCACGATCCATTCTCCGTTGTTAGGGTCGGATTCATACCCCTCGAAGAACCTGTAGTTCTCCCATGTGAAATCCTCTTTCGGCTCCACCTCGCCCCATGCAAAATATAGTCCCTTTTCATACGGGGAGTCCGCGCCTATGTTACAAGTGGCCCACAGCGTGCCGCTCGGTAGTCCGAGGTCGACGTATTCATGCCCTCCTATCTCTCCGTCAGGCACGCTCGGCGCCGGGGGCTGCGGGCTGTCAGCGAGGCATCCTATCGCCACGCAGCACATCATAAAAGTAGTAAAACACTTCATAATCATGATTCATTTATTGCATGGAGGCATGGGATGTCCGCCATGCCTCCATGTTTTGTTTTTAATTGACAGCTATTTTCGCGGATGCGGCTCCATTCGCGGTCTGGACGCTTATGACATAAACGCCCGGACGGCTTATATTGAGTGATGACACCGGCATCTCGACGCGGGAGCCTTCACAGCCGGCAGAGCCGATAAGCTCTCCTGCCAGCCCGTAGGCAGACACCTTCTGAATATTTTCATCCGCTGTGATAGAGATGGAGCCGCCGATATTTGCAGGGGCCTCTATCTTCACAGACTCGTCTACGGCCGGCAGTGCATGTACGCCGGCGGCGTCTGCGCCTTTAGCCCTTAATCGGGCTACAGACTGTGCGGCGCCCTCCGGAACACGGGCGATTATGCTGCAGCTCGACTTGGGCTTGGAAGAGCTGAAATTGCTTACGCTGATGCCGCTTGTCTTCATGAGATATCTCTGGCAGATATAGGAATCCAATGACGACAGGTTGTATTGCCGGATTTTCTTAGCAGGGCCGTCATCGTTGAACCCCACTATTTTATCACGGCCACCTCCATGAATGAACAGGTATGGGTCGTCTGTGCCGAAGTTATTGCAACAGGTCATTGTTGCGTAGCTATTGCCGTCGGCAGGAATGGCACATGCCTTGTACGATAGTGAGATAGGCATGTCCTCGTAATAATACGCGCCGTTCACGTTGACATCTGCCAGGGCGGAGCCACCGTTTACGGCGTGGCGCACTCTTATTAGATACTGGCCGGTCTTGGGCACTGTCAGCCTGGCGGTGGCGACGTGAGTAGAAGAGTTAAGCGTCTTCTCGGAGGGATACACCCAGCTCAGCCCCTGCATTTCCTCGGAAGTGGCCGGGGTATACAGCAGATAAGGCTTTGTAGGCATCGAGATTGTCCCATGGTCCTCGATTGTTGAATTGCCATTGCCAGTAGGGTTAGTTGGAATGACGGTGCCGGGATTCGGGTCGACCGGATTTACGATACTGGGCGAGAAAGAGGCGGACCCGTAGTAGACCATGTCTATTTTGTGATAGGCGGGGCTTGAGGTTGCGACATATATCTCCTGGCCTTGAGTGAAGTTGAAGGTCATGTAGAAGGTGTAGTTCAGGGGCACGTTTGAAAAATGCGCCATCCCCGCGCTTTCGGTGCCGGCTGCATACAAGCATATCCCGTCTTCTTCCGGGACATCTGATATGACACCCGAGGCCGCCTCGCCGAGATATTCCTCGTAAGCCTCCGGCGAGAAGACGGCGTCGGAGTCATTCATTGCCGCCTTGAGAGTCTCGACCTCCGGGAACTCAGGCGCGGGCGTTGCGACGGTTATCACGTTCTTTCCCTCCGATAGGCCGAGCGTCTCGTGGCCGTCCACGCGCGCGCCCTGCCAGTTCCCGTAAGAAGGGGTGACGGCCCCGACGTAGGCATCGTTCACATATACAAGGAACGTTGAGTAGCTGCCGTCGGCGAGCCGGGCCGGCAGGAGCCAGAATTCCGTGTAGTATGAGCCGGCCTCCGGCGCCTCGACCTCGAAGTTCTTGAAATTATACTCACCGTCTGTAGTCACGGTGACCCCTGTGACCTGGAGTGTTGATGTCCGGTAGATTTCAACCCCTGTTGTTTCTTGCGCCATGGTTTCCGGCGCATTCACCGCTGCAAGCGCGAGTCCTGCAACAGCCATGAGTAGGCAATTCTTTTTCATCACATTGTGTGTTTAGTTGTTAATATAGTTTATTCTCTCAATACACATTTATTCAGATAGTCTAATCTTCAAAACATTGCCAGAGGCAATAAAAGAAATTATTGTAAAGAATGTAATTTTTTTGTCCTCCCAGATTTATAATTCAAAAAGCAATGAATATATAAGATTAGTTAAATTATGTGTAAATTATGCAAAACTTATAAAAGAGGAAGTTTACAAGGATTGATATTAGTCAAGAGTGAAGTAGCCCGAATAAGTCGACGAATTTTCAATGGTCAGTTTGAATTCACCGCTCTCGTCATCGAAGGGAAGTTCCATGTTATATGCGTTGTCAAAAACTCCATATGTATATCCTTCAGAACCGGATACGGGCTCTACGGTCACTTAAAAATAATCTCCTTCCAGCGAAAAAGAGAATGTAATGGTTCCATTGGCTAAAAAGACACTTCCCTCGATTGGTTTTCCCGGTGTCAATTTAGCTTTTCCACTTTGCTTTTGGCGTATGATATGGATTGTTCTTGTTCCATTACTTTGTGAAGTGGCAGACGGTGGATTTGGAGATTGACTGGCTTCAGTTGCCATAAAATTGACAAAAGAAATGAAATTAATAATAATCTTTTCATGATGTGAATTTTAATGATTTTGTTGCAAATATAAGATGATTATTTAGTAATTTCCAAATCCTTATGGTGTGGCCGAGATGATAATATTTCTGCAATTGGAGAATATAATACGTTGGATAATAGTTATTTATAAATAATAAATTTCTCAGTATTCTGCATGAAGTCTTATCTCCTTATTATGAGGGCAATAGGAATATTAAAATTAAATATAATTTATTAAGTAGATGACAAAAATTTGAAAACATCGAATTTTGGGGTATAAGTCGGACGCATAAGTATGGTCGAAATCTCTTCCAATCCATATTTGACAAGCGACTTTGCCTTTCTTCCATGTTTCAGAATCCTTATCGGTTTAATATTTATATCTTTATGTTCACCAACGAGATACGCCCATACAAGAGCCATGCAGACCATCGCGACAAGTCTTGCGATGCGGTCCATATCACGCATATGGGTATCCTCGATGTTGAAGCCGGAAGATTTCATGGCTCTAAAGGCCGTTTCTATCTCCCATCGTTTTTTGTATGTCAAAACCGCGTCCTCGGGCCGATTGAAGCATATGAGAATCTGCAATTCCGGAACACCATCGGAGTTTTTGATCCGGCTGCCGGCAAGATAGACATACTCACCTTTGTGAAGAAAGAGCGTATGGAAGAATTTCTCCTGACCGACCTTCAAATCATTGAACAGCCACCAGGCTCGGATTCTCTCACCGGTGGAAGGCTTGACAATCCAGAAGTTCTGACGTATTCGGATGTAATACCGTATGCGACGGCTGTTGAGCCATCCTGTCCATTCCTTTCCGATGAACTCGCGGTCTGCCACAAGGCAGTCGATGCAGTCTGCTCCGAAAAGACGGATAAAACGTTCCATAATTTTCTTGCGTTCTTCCCAGTTGGAGTTGCCACGTTTCGGAAGAAGGCTGAATATCAAAGGGAAGGCAATCCCTTTATAGGTTATGCCCAACATAAGGATGTTTATATTGAACTCCCCGAACTTCCAGTTGGTCCGGTCCATGCTCAGCACAAGACCGGTCTTGACAGGAAGCAGCGAGAAAATCATACGGGCCATGATGTCAAGGTCAAGTACATACTTGGCAAAGAATCTTTGGAGCCGTCTGAGGTTGGAATCCTTGTCTACAGCCGTAGGCATCGCATCAGCCAGTTTGTGGAGGCTGACAGTCTGCACCACACAGAGTGCATGGAGCAGCAACGCCATAAGTTTTATTCGTGCAAGATTCATGTTTTGTCCAAAATGGTCTTGCATAATCGGGAGGATTTGGTTAACTTTGACCGAGTCCTTGGAATTAGTAGTTTTCATGTGAAAAAGAGGTCTAACTTTTCCTTTAAATTACTAAATTTCAAGGACTTTTACAAATTTAATCGCCTAAAGATTAGATGTTTAACAGCATAAATTCAATTTTTGTCATCTACTGAATATAATTTAATATATATTTAATAAAATTAAATAATGGTAATGCGTGTTGTGAGGTATTTACTTTTGTGGCGGCGTGTGCGTGCCGGCAGAAAGATAACGCCTGAATAACGCCGTATGGATGCTTTCATTTGATAATATTCTTTTGATAAGGCGGCTTTTTATAGAAGACACGGTCTGAGGATTCATGTCCATCAGAGTAGCTATGGCTTTATAGTTGAATCCGGAGAGAGAATAGACAAGTATTTTAAAGTCTCTTGCATCGAGGGTGAATTCGGATTGAATTTTAGCTATGACATCTTCCATAAGTGCATTTACATCTTTATCTAATTTCGCTATGGTTTTGGGGCTGGAATATTCTTTGATAAGTTCGGAACGTTGCACGATAAAAAGTTCTTTAAGCCCTTTCTTATATGTGTACTGGTTGGTTCCTAAAATATCGGAAGCCATTTTGTAGTAATCCCTGAAAGAGATCAAGAGAGATTTGCTGAGTTTGTCGATATTAGATTCGGCATGCTCTAATTTTACAATGAAATCTTCTTTTTCTCTATTAAGGCATTTCAGTTTGTTTTCCCATTGCATTTTGTCCCGGTCATGAAGCTCTGTCCGCATGGCAAGCAAATTATCTTTATTGCTTAAGCTGCATTTCAGGAAATCAAGTTCCGCATTAAGGCGAGAAAGCTGATTGAGCAATACTTCTTTTGAAGTCTGCAGCGAGGTCAGCATCTCTTCCTTCTCCTTCATGGATTGAATGGCCTTCTTTAGATTTGATGAAATTGAATTCAGCTCCTCTTTCTGTGCCGCTATTTTATGTTTGTTTTTGGCCTGGGCGGAACTATATAGAATTATAATCAGCAGAATCAGGAGGGTTAAAGAGATGAGGACAAGGTATATGATAGTCTTTCTTTGTGCCGCAATTTTTTTTACAGTGTGCAGTTCTTGCGACATATAGTTTGTTTCTTCATGGAGCAGGTTGAATTTAAGTGTGTTGAGCAGAGCCTGATTGGAGGTGGCGCACACAGAGTCGAACATGAGAGCGCCGGCCTCATAATCCTTTTTATTCCTATAAAGATGCCAGCGCATGGTGTACCAATGAATTGAGTCTATAAGGTCAGCAAGGACATTTCCCATAAGTTGCAGTGATTTCTCCGCATTTTCGTAGTCACCGGTATTTAAAAACGCCTCTGATATAAATCCGTAGTCTTCCGACTTGAACATTTCAGGAAAACTTTCACTGACTTCTTTATATAAGGGTAAAGCCTTATCTGTATTTCCGTGGCATACTTCTGTGGCCGCTAAGTTGAGCAGTATGTCAGCATAGGCCACGCTGTCGCTGGCTTGCAGGGCAAGTTTAGCGGCTATGGCATGGTTGTCTGCTGATTCCCGGAACATCCCGTTATGGAAATATGCCTGTCCTAAACTTTGATAGGCGCCGGGAATGTGGCTTGAGTCATTGACGATAATAAAGTCTGAAAAGGCTTGCTTCATGCAGGCTAATTCCTCTTCCTGCAGATATTCGTCAGCGTATATGACACCTTTGTTTGAATATGACAGAGCGGAATAAAGCTGATTGCCAATGCTCTGCGCCGCATTGATTGCCTTGTCATATTCATGTATGGCCTGTAATTTCTCTTCCTTTTGCTGCAGATGGTAGGCATAGAAGAAATGGGTCAGCATTTTTTCATGACTTGGAGAGGACGATGACCCGTAATAGTCTATTGCCGGCAGCAATAGAGAGTCGGATTCCACGTCGGCGCCAGCCTTGAGGAGAGAGGCAAATTTAAGGAGTCCGTATTTGGCTGTCTCTTCTTTTCCTTTCAAGTGCGCCGGATCTATCGAGTCAAGCATCTCTAATGCCAGCTCAGGATTTTTGTCGAAAGTTTTCTGCACACGCGCAAGGGTCTCCATTCTTTTAGAATTGTCACACGAGATGGCAGCTGCCGACAGTAAGGCACATACGCATATAAGGAATGTATATATAGAGACGATATGTCGAGTCATAATCGATTGTCAGAACAAAATCAGATAATGAAAAGGTTTGATTGTCTATTCACTATAATAAAAAAGGATTGCAAAGTTATTAAAAATAACTTGCAATCCAATGAGTACAATAAATATAATCGCTCTTAAATTGGTTATAACCGGATTAGTTATCGGTGTTAAGGCGGCGAAGGAGAGGGGCGGCTGCCGGGAAATCGTCAGAGGCTATATCCCCTTTGTCAAATTTGATGGGGTCATTGTCTTTCCGCATCTCTTTGTATTCGTCGATAGTGAGATATGTGGTCTCGACAGGATATCACTCCACATATGTGTTGACCGTGATAGGCCGGTCAACCATAAAAAGTTTTTTAATCCATTTCCCTCTTGCTGTGTATGACATGTTGAGTGTGGCATACAGAAAATTGTCGAGCCCGTATCTGCCGTTTTCGGAAGGTTGATAGGCATAAGAGAAATTTTTAGTTGAGAAGTCGGCGGTCAAACCAAAAATCTTCAAGAATCCCGGAGTGTAGGTATGGTTTTCTGCGTCGCACAGGTAGTCATATGTGGCGCGATATATATTCGGGCTTTTGGTTGTTATGCACGCCGGCCAGTATTTGCCGGGTATAGTGTCGGATGTTGCGCCGTTTTTTATTTTATCCGGCTCCTCTATGGAAATCACCGGAGGTCTTGCAAGGGTATAATGGGACAAGAGGTCATAGTCGTTAACTACATCTGTGATACGCATTATAGTGTCGCGTGAGGAAGCTTTGGCCAGCCGCAGACAGCTGTTCAATGCCCTGACGCTTGGATATGCGTCCCCCTTTTTATTGCCTTTCACTTTCGTTTGCAACGGATAATAGTACACAATCATATACTCTCCGAAAAGTTGCATTGTGTCTTTTTCGGTTACACCGGAACTATATTCCCTGACATACATCACGGTTCTGACAACGGGTCTGCTGTCGGAGACGACGGATACTTCCTCCAGGTGAAAACCATTGTGGCTTCATCTATACAAACGTAACCCCGGGCGTGAGGTTCATTCAAGGTTAAAGAAGCTCTTTTGTAATGGAAATGCCGGCATAAAAATTTTTCAAAAAAAATTTAGATTGCAATGAACAATTCAAAACTGTGTGATGTTATAATATCAGAAAATCGTTTCATGATGTTAGGTTAGTTCGAAAAAGTATTATGGAAAACAAAAACGCGGTCGATGTGAATCGGCCGCGTTTTTATTGTTGTCGTTGAAGCAGATGCTCAAGATTTATTGTGGGCTATGTGCCTGCGGATATGGTCTATGGCCTCATCAGGAGTTGAGACAACGCTTACGGGCGTGACATTTCCACGCATGAATCCTTGCCGGCACATTCTGTTGAACATGTCAAGAAGTGGGTCGAAGAAGCCGTTGGTGTTCACGACTACCACCTCGCCATGATATAATCCCAGCTGCCGCCATGTCATAATCTCGCAGAGTTCGTCGAGAGTGCCTATTCCTCCCGGGAGTGCAACCGCCGCCACTGTGAGCGAAGCCATTGTCTGTTTGCGGGCGTGCATTGAAGGGGTGTCGAGGCATCTTGTCAATCCCGGGTGGGCCCATCCTTTTTCAATCATGAAATGAGGGAGCACCCCTGTTGCTTTTCCGCCTGCGGCAATGGCCCCGTCGATTGTGGCAGCCATAAGCCCCATGCGTCCGCCTCCGCTGACGAGCGTGAACCCCGCTTTCGCAATTTTCTCGCCCATTTCTTTAGCTGCGTCAAGATAGCATTGCTCAACATTTGACGACGACGCGCAATACACCACAATGCCGTCGGGGCGGCATTCGCCGCTGTCGGAAGAATCAGAGAGCCTGTTGCCGAGTGCGGCCATGGCTTTTTCAAGCCATAGGGTATCGGCGGAATCGAATGTGCCTGTGCGTTCGCTGTCGATGTCGAGCACTCCGGCAATCTCGCCATCCTTATAGAACGGCACCACAATTTCAGAACGTGATGATGAACTGCAGGCTATGTGTCCCGGGAAAGCGTCTACGTCAGGCACGACAAGCGTGCGTTTTTCTGCCCAGGCAGAGCCGCACACCCCTTTGCCGTATGCAATTCGCGTGCAGGCCAGCGGCCCTTGAAAAGGGCCCAGGATGAGCTGACTGCCGCAGACTCGATAAAAACCGACCCATAAGAAATCAAACGTCTCTTTTATGGCGGCCGACACGTTGGCCATTATAGCGATGATGTCTGATTCGTTGTCTATAATGGCTTTCAGCTGAGGGAGCAGGGTGGCATATTTCTCCTCTTTGTTTCCCTCCGACACGGTTAATTCTTCTGCCATTCCGCAATTATTAAACGTTGAAGCGGAAGTGCATTATGTCGCCGTCGTTGACTACATATTCCTTCCCTTCCACCGACATTTTTCCGGCCTCTTTCACAGCGTTTTCAGAGCCGAGCGTGACGAAATCATCATATTTAATAACCTCGGCGCGTATGAATCCTTTCTCAAAATCGGTGTGGATGATTCCGGCTGCCTGCGGGGCCTTTGTGCCGCGAAGGAAAGTCCATGCGCGCACCTCGTCGGGGCCGGCGGTGAAATAAGTCTGAAGGTCGAGCAAGGCATATGCCGCGCGAATGAGTCGGCTCACTCCGCTCTCTTTCAATCCTATCTCCTCAAGAAACTCGGCGCGCTCCTCGGCAGTCTCCAGTTCGGCGATGTCGCTTTCGGTGGCAGCCGCCACAATCATAATCTGAGAGTTGTCGCCGTCAAGGGCTTTTTTCACTTCCTCCACATATTTGTTGCCGTCCACTGCTGAAGCGTCGTCAACATTGCAGACATATAGCACCGGCTTGTTGGTGAGCAGGAAGAGGTCGCGGGCAAAGCGCTGCTCGTCTTTAGTTTCAAACTGCACGCTTCTTGCCGGCTTCCCCTGCTCAAGCGCGTTTTTGAAAGCCTGGAGCACATCGGCTTGCAGTCGAGCGGTCTTGTCGCCGCCGGTCTGTGCCGCTTTCAGGGTCTTGGCCAGTCGGGCGTCGACAGTCTCAAGGTCTTTCAGCTGGAGCTCATAGTTGATAATCTCCATGTCGCGCACGGGGTCGACGTTTCCGTCAACGTGAGTGATGTTGTCGTCGTCAAAGCAGCGCAAAACGTGGAGAATAGCGTCGGTCTCTCGTATGTTGGCAAGGAACTTGTTGCCTAATCCCTCGCCCTTTGAGGCTCCTTTCACGAGGCCGGCGATGTCTACAATCTCTACCGTGGCCGGCACTACGCTGCGCGGGTTGCACATTTCCACAAGTTTGTTGAGACGCTCGTCGGGCACCGTGATCATCCCCACGTTAGGCTCGATTGTGCAGAACGGGAAGTTGGCCGACTGGGCCTTGGCATTGCTCAGGCAATTGAAGAGGGTGGACTTGCCTACGTTTGGCAAACCCACTATACCGCATTTTAAAGACATTTCTTTCAGTATTTTGTAATTTGTTGCAAAATTACAAAATAAAGTTGACACTCTAAAGACTCATGCCGCGATGCGTGAGACGATGCGGCATAAAATTACCAGGGAATGTAGCTTACCCGGTCGTAGAGATACGTCATTACGCGGCCGTTTCCGGTCTGCCATTGCAGCCAGAGGGTGTTGCCGCCGTCTGTAAACCAGTAGGCCATGGTGGAGCCTGTGCCGTCTTCATATTGGATGTTGATCTGATAGTTGGTTGTGGTCGATCCGGAGCGCTGGCAGAAGTAGGCCATCTCTTCTGAATATGGGTGTGAATTGCGGTAGTAGTAATAACGTCCGTGGCCGTCTCCATAGAAGTCCATGTAATTGGTGTCGTAAGGGCCTACGGGAGAAGAGTTGGCCTGCACGAGTTCCCATGATCCGTCGAGCCGTGAGTCATAAAAATAATTCGCTCCCCATCCGGGAGGTGGGGAGTAGGGCCAGTAGTCGTCGTCTACACATCCGGTCAGAACAATGGAAGAGCCCCTGCCATAAGGGCTGATATAAGTGGAAATAAGAAGCTTCTGAATTTCATGTCGAATAAGTTTATAGGGCTTTTTTTAAAGAGGTTTTGATTTTTAGCACAGTTGCTATAATCAAAACCTCTTTATGAGCAATATTGTTCTATGTTATCCCGGATATTTATTTATAAAATTTACGAGTGACGACATTCTTCCCTGTCACAGCCTCTGCGATATACACACCCGGAAGCAGAGCGGAGGTTGAAAGCTCCGTGTCGCCGTTGCCTGTGACTGAGGCAAGTTTTTTACCATCGATATCGTAAACGAATATTTCCACAGCTCCTTCTCCTGAGAATATTATTCTGTCGGCAGTCACATTCAGACATTCCTCTCTGTCGGCAATGTTTGCCACTCCTGCGGGCGACCAGTTAGGGTCTTTGGCAGGTGAGCCATATATTATATGGTTGTCGCGAAGGTCTCTTACATACATCAGGCGAGTCATTTCGATCTCGTTGAATTCACCTGCGTATGCCGGGAATACGATTGACTGCGGCATCTTGGGAGACACGGCGCCTATCCCCTGAATCCATTCGAAGCCGTTCTCTGCTGTGATTTTAAGTCTTAGGCTTCCGTCTATCTCTACCGCTTCAATTTTATTTATTGTAATATTTTCCATAGTGCGGCTGAAGAAATCACGATAGAATTTGCTTTCTCCTATTTGTACTGATAAGTCGTTGCAAATATCAAATTCATATTTCATATCGCCGTCATTCCATATTTCAACTCTCTCATTAGGTGTAGCAAAATGACTTAGAATCAATGGTAGTGTTTCTGACTCTGGAGATACACGTGTGACACACATATTATATTCCCATACTGTTGCAATTGTTTCGGCAGAAGTGGTATTGTCGTTATATGTCATTTTTATAAATCCTTTGTCAGTGTCGTCGTTCGCGTTTGTGTATGTAAGGCGAAATATATTCACGTCTCCGGTTTCGTTTTCATTGCAATATACCCATTCTGTGTTTTCATTAAATGAGTCATTAGCACAGGTGCTTTCTTCCGATAAAGTCACATTCAGACCTTCGTCTAATTCTATTTCAAATAATCTGTAGTCTTCTTCTGATAGGTCGGCATTTATACGGACCAAGTACTTCCCTGGCTTTATGTTTTCAATGTCGAATTTAAGGTCGAAATGACATAGACACCATTCTCCTCCGTTGATTACCGCCCCGGGCTTAATTGTAATAACGCCATTTTCAACGATGGCAGATGGTTTAAAATCAGATAGAGCGCAATTATATTCCCATGCGTTTAAGGCTACGGACAAAGTGTTTCCGGAATAAGTAAGCCCAACTGATGCGTATTCATCCAGTGCCACTTCGCGTGCTGGAGCCTTATTTTCATACGATTGATTGTCAAGACAGCTACTTGCTATGATGTTGCTGACTTTGATGTCTTGATTTCCTTCAGCTCTGACAATGATGAAAGATACGGAAAGCAAGGCCACCATTATTAAAAATTTTTTCATAAAATAAGTTTTTAAGTTGGTAAATATATGGTAAAAGATACAAATACAATATGTTATGGAGCTGTAATGATTGTATCTCCTCCACTTAATGACGAACTCTCTATATATGGAATTTTAGAAGGATGTGTGATTGATACACGTATAAAATTGGGCTCATCTGTAGGAAATCTCAAAGATCCCGGTCCCTTCATATTAACAACCTCTCCGGTTCTGATATTAATAAAATGTACAGTGCTATCATCATCACGCCAGGTTGCTGTTACAGAATCAGAGGTTCGACTAATTCTCTCCAAAATTGAGAAGGTTCCATTATCACAGGAGAAATAGGAAAAAAGCCATGATAGGGTTCTATTTCTGTGCTATGTTCTTGTTCTTCCCATGTTTGCCATCCGGTAGAAGGGGCTAATGTGTAGTGGTAGTCAAGATATTTCGCTTCTAAGATTTCAACATTAACATCAAATCCTTTAGGAAGATAAAACATGTCACGACGAGAAAGCACGGCTGGTCGGCCTTCTTCTCTGATTTCATAAAAACCGTCAATTTTCCAACGGCATACCTCATTCTTATTATTGGAAGTCAATTTGAAAGACGGAAACTCAAGTGTAATGATGGCACCGTCTTCAACATACTCAACCGATTTGGAAGGAGCATCGGCTGAGAACACACTTTCTCCAGAGGTGGAACTCACATTTCTTACCGTATGGGCAAGGATAGGAATAAATCCTGTCAGTGCTATTATGGCAACAAAAATAATACGCCTCATGTTATATAAATTTATAGGTGAATATAAGACAAACTAATAAAAATACTAAATGAAATTAGTGGCGTTATTAATTTGTAAAAAGAAATGTGATGTTAAAGCAATCTTTAAAATCAATTTGTAATAATAATCTGCAAAAATAATAATTATTTTCAAATTTGTATAAAAATTGTTATTGTATTTTTATAAAATAAGACAAATAGGACAATAATAAGTGGTTTAGGACACAGTTGTAGTGGCTTTTATAATAAAATGGTGATGATTATGTCGTTAGTGCCTCCTCTCTCTTGATCATCCAAGATTCCAAAGTGTGTTGCCGGAACTGTTTTGGCTCTTCTCTATTGGGGCACCGGGATGTAAAGTGAACGCCTTGCATTGTAGCCCTTTATTGTAATGAGGCGGTAAATTTAAATTCTGAGGCGGCGGGCGGTTAAAATTCGGTGAAGCAGAAGGGAAGGAGCGAGGCTATCGAGGGGAAGATGTAGGTTTTCTCGCGTCCGTAGAGAATGACCTCGATTTTGCCATAAAGCTTCTCGTATTCGAGAAGGGCCTGCCGGCATGCGCCGCAAGGGCTGATAGGCATTGCCTGAAAATATTCTTCCCACGGCAGCCCCTCGGGCCGGTCAAGTCGTGTCCAGGCCGCAATCGCAATTTTCTTCATCGCCATGCCGGGGTGAGACGCCGAGGCGAAAAACGCCGCTGTGCGTTCCGCACAGGTGCCGGACGGATAGGCCGCGTTCTCCTGGTTGGAGCCTTTCACGATGTCGCCGTTCTCCATAAGAATGGCGGCGCCGACATGAAACCGGGAGTATGTGGCGAGCGATGAACGGGTTGCGCTGCGTGCCTCTTCCACAAGGAGGCGGTCTGCTTTCGGAAGCTCTTCAAAACTATATTCCTTCACAAGCGTGGTGATTTCAAACTCTCTCATGGTTTCCTTGTTATATTGACGTTGGGGGCGCCCAACTTTATTTTGATGGCGAATTTAATAAAATATCAACGCCTGTAAAAATAAAATTGCTTAAATTTGTAGTAAACTTTAAGATTCCATAATGAAAGTCAAATTTCAGTTGCTTCTTTTTATATATCTTGCATTGTTGCCCCTGTGTGTGGCGGCGAGCAATCCTTATGAAGATTATATAGCGCGTTATTCCTCTCTTGCCGTGGAGCATCAGAGCGAATATGGCATCCCGGCCTCGATCACCCTGGCACAGGGGCTGCTTGAAAGCGCCGCCGGGAGAAGCACCCTCGCCTCGGAGGGCAACAACCATTTCGGCATTAAATGCCACAAAGAATGGAAAGGGGGGAAGATGCTTCGCAACGACGACGCGCCCGACGAATGTTTCCGCGTATACAACACGCCTGAAGAGAGTTTTCACGACCACTCCCTTTTTCTGCGTCGCACGCGCTATCTGAAGCTGTTTGACCTTGACGTGACCGACTATCACTCCTGGGCCCGGGGGCTCAGGGAATGCGGCTATGCCACAGACCCCAACTATGCCGCACGCCTTATCACGATCATAGAGCGCTATTCCCTTTACAGTTACGACACCGAGGCCGGTCGCATGGCCGAGGAGACTGCCGCCTTCATACGGGAGGCTCTTGTGAGCAGCCATCCCGTGAGGCGTTCGCGCGGCCTGCACTATGTGGTGGCCACACCCGGCGACACATACGCCTCCATCGCCAAGGAGTTTAACATAAAGAAGAAGAAACTCATGGCCTACAACGACGTGGAGCGCGATGGCGAAATCAAGGCGTGGGAAGAGGTTTATCTTGAAGAGAAGCTTGACGAGGCCCCCGAAGGCGTTAAGAAAGTCACCATTGGCGAAGGGGAGAGCCTGCACTCTGTAGCGCAGCGTTTCGGCATGAAGCTGTCGGCCGTCAGAGAGCTCAACAAGAAGGCCAAAGACAAGCCCGGCACGGTGCTCAGGCTGCGTGCCAAATAGTGAAAAAGAATTAAAAGCCCACGGCTCTTTCATTTAAGCACAAAATAACGACAAAAGCCCCCTTACCCGATTCAGTACGAATCGGGTAAATTTGTGTAATTGTATTTCAGGCATTTATCTTTTTATGAAAATCATATTTTTTTCATTTTTGACAAAGAAACCGCATCAATCGGGTAAAGCTCATTGAGACATGGCGCATAAGCTCTGCCACGCCTTTTTTCTTGTCAGATCGCTTTTTACGCAATCCTTTCCATATGGAAAATACGGAGAAGACCATTCTTTGTATTGTGTCAAGGTTGCGAGCGGCTTTTGCCGACTTGCGCTTCACCTTGTCCTGCATCAGATTTACATCAAGGCCCCAGTGCATGCTTTCTATAGACCAATGGTTACGTACTATTGCGCCCAGTCTGGGCGTGTCCGTAGGCAGGCTGCTTACATACAGCCGTTTTTCAGAAGTACACACTCCTGTAGACTTTTTGATTGTGGACGACTTGTATTCAATGATTGTCATGTTTCCGCCCCATTTTTCCCTGTCGGCAATTATTTCAAGACCGTCATATATGTTGTAGGTTCTTGTCTCGATCCTCCCATGGCCAAGCTCAGGACCTTCAGTATATGAACACAAAGGGATATGTTCCTTGAGGCTGTCCTCAACCCCGTAGCGCAGCGACCGTTGATTGGCTTTGAGTTCTATCAGAAAATCTCCGCCTTTTGTCCTTATTCTTTCGATTATATCCTTTTGCATTGACATGGCATCGGCGGTTACAATCCTTCCGGATATGTCGATTTTGTCGATTAGTATAGGAACTGCCTTTATCTCATTGCTCTTTTCCTGGCATGCCTCCGTTGCGATTGTAATGCCGGTGTTGTACGAATAAGCGGATACGATATCCGGATTGCGCCCGTTTTCCTGAACGGTGCCACGCTCCGCCTTGCCGTCCACACAGATTATCTCCCTGTCACGGCATGCATCAAGCAGTTCTTCATGGAAGTTCCCGGCAAACTCCCGCATCCTGTCTGCCATGGCTAAATCATCAATGCCGTTCTCAACACGGCAAAGGGTTGCTTCCGAAGGTACCCCATTCTTCAGCATACCCATTTTACGGAATTTGTTTAGATTGTGATTGCCGAATTCCATTATATCGGAACGTCCGACATGCCCGCACGTCCGTCCGAGTATCATCAGTATGATGATGTCCTGGAGTCGGTGTCGGAGGTTTCCTTTGTCGCATCTGCGAAAATCGGGAACTGAGGCGGCAAAATTCATAAGTCGTTCCAGAATACTGCCCTCTGGAACAAATTTATTTAGTACTTTTGTGGTATGATTGAGCTTATGCACGTCAATCGAACGGTTTTGGTCAAGCGGCTCCATTTTTAGTATAACTAACTGATTTTTACCTATAAAATTACTAAAAATCTGTCACTTGGCCAAATTTTACTTACACTTATTTCACTAATAATCAAAAATATAATTCTGTCCATCGGGACATCTTCCCACTATAAAATAGCACAATCTTTGAGAATGCAACGCAATCTTAAATGAAAGAGCCGTGATTAAAAGCCACGATTTGAGGGCATCTATTTGCATAAAATCAAAAAATTGATTAATTTTGCACCACAAACCCCTGAAGGCTTTCAAAAACACGCGAGCCCGGGCGGGGGGATTGGTGAATGCCTCTGTAGTTCAACGGATAGAATAGAAGTTTCCTAAACTTTAGATAGGAGTTCGATTCTCCTCGGAGGTACCAAATATGGCAGCCGCGGATGTTGGCAGACTGTAAAAAGGTTGCTAACTTTGTGGCACTTTTTTAATATCTTCTCAAAAAAGTGGGAAAATTTTCACAATACAAGGTTCAGCTTGCCTCCCTGGCCGACGGCAAGTATGAGCAGGATTTCGAGTGTGGCACAGAGTTTTTCAAGAATATGGAAAACCCTGATGTCATATCGTCGGATGTAAAGGTGCATCTTGACCTGGTCAAGAAGAACGATGCCTACGACTGCACATTCCATTGCAAAGGGATGCTGCAGATTCCGTGCGACCGTTGCCTTGACCCCCTCGACCATGAGGTAGACACCACATATCACATAACCGTGAAATATGGCGCCGACTATAACGACGAGAGCGACGATGTGCTTATTATCCCTGAGAGCGACAGTTGTCTCAATGTGGCGTATATGCTATATGACACCATCGTTCTCACCATCCCCTTGCGCCATGTACACCCCTTGGGCAAATGCAACAGGGCCATGGCCGCCGCTCTTCACAAGCATCACTCCAACGCGGGCGACGACATAGACGAAGCCCTCGACGAAGTGGACTCAGAAATAGAAAACGGCATCGACAGCGATGAATGAAATACCCCCTCTTTCCCCGGCATAACATAAAACAAAACATTAAAAAAATAGAAGAAAATGGCACATCCTAAACGCAGACAATCGCATACCCGCACAGCGAAACGTCGCACACACGACAAAGCATTGATTCCGACACTTGCAATCTGCCCTAACTGTGGCGCATGGCACGTTTATCACACAGTGTGTGGCGAATGTGGCTACTATCGCGGCAAGCAAGTGATTGAAAAAGCAGTCATCTGATAGGCCGGGAGAGAGTTGACTCTCCCCGGAGCCTACGGCTTCCCTAAGGCTGACTCCGCCGCCTCTGCGGGGGAGCCGGCTATATTCATCTATAGATAAACACCAACCAGGATTTATGCTAAACGCAAAAATAAGCGGAATCGCTTCTTATGTGCCCGACGATGTCCTCGACAACGAGATGCTTTCAAAGATGGTAGACACCAACGATGAATGGATAACCACTCGCGTAGGAATCAAGGAGCGTCGCATACTTAAAGATGAATCCAAGGGTTCCAGCTACCTCGGCACTAAGGCTGTGGAGAGACTCCTTGAATCCACCTCCACCAAGCCGGAAGAGATCGACCTCGTGATCTGCGCTACTTCCAACCCCGATTATCGGTTCCCCTCCACCGCCTCGGTCATTGCATATGAAACCAAACTCACCAACGCTTATGCCTACGACATACAGGCTGCCTGCGCCGGCTTCATTGTGACCATGCAGGCCGCAAGGGCTTATATCCAGAGCGGACTCTACAAGAAAGTGATTGTGGTGACCGCCGAGAAGATGTCGAGCATGACCGATTATGAAGACCGTGCCACATGCCCTCTCTTCGGCGACGCAGCGGCAGCTGTGCTTGTAGAGCCTACGGAGGAGAATTTGGGCGTGATAGACGGCGAGTTCCATATTGACGGCTCGGGGCTTCCTCACCTCCTTATGAAGGCCGGAGGGTCGGCAAGGCCCGCCTCCGCCGAGACTGTGGCAGCGCGCGAGCATTTCATATATCAGGAGGGAAGGGTGGTATATAAGAACGCTGTCCGCGACATGCTGTCGTCTACACTTTCTGTGATGCAGCGCAACAATCTCACTGTGGAAGAGGTTGACTGGCTTGTGCCTCATCAGGCAAATCTCCGCATCATAGAGGCCGTGTCAAGCCGTGCCAAGTTCGACAGCGAGAAAGTGCTCGTAAACATTCAGCATTACGGCAACACTTCAGCAGCCTCCATACCTTTGTGTCTTGATGAATACAAGCATAAGCTCAAAAAGGGCGACAAGATCATGATGACCGCTTTTGGCGCGGGATTCACTTGGGGAGCCATGTATCTTATATGGGCTTTCGATTCCTGAGGCCGGGCGTGGAGTCAGGCTATGCCAAGTCATCACGGGGCGGTGGATTTCTCTTTCCATCGACCCGTTTTTTGTAGTTGCTGAACATCACGCCTTTCGGCGACGTTGATAATATAGGCCCACTCTTGAGAGGGTGAGCCTGTATATGACCCAAAATTTTATTGATATGGAAGAAGAGATAAAAGATATTGCCGGGGCTCACAAAGCCGGGTTTGTAAACATCGTGGGGAATCCTAATGTGGGGAAGTCAACACTTATGAACGACCTTGTAGGCGAAAGGATATCGATAATCACGTCTAAGGCCCAGACCACTCGCCATCGCATCATGGGGATTGTGAACACGCCGGAATATCAGATTGTGTATTCCGACACTCCGGGTGTGCTCAAACCAAAATACAAGCTTCAGGAATCTATGCTTGAATTCTCGGAGGGCGCGCTCACTGATGCCGACATCCTGCTCTATGTCACTGACGTTGTGGAAGACCCTGAGAAAAACAAGGATTTTCTCGACCGTGTGGCAAAAGAGAAAGTGCCGGTGCTTTTGGTGATAAATAAAATCGACCTCCTGAAGGGCGACGGCGATCTTGAAAAACTTGTGGAGCAATGGCACATGCGCCTGCCGAATGCAGAGATTTTCCCTACCAGCGCCACTGAGCATTTCAATGTGGATAACCTGAAAAACAGAATTGTGGAGCTCCTGCCCGTGTCGCCGCCATTCTTTGGCAAAGACGCGCTCACAGACAAGCCTGCACGTTTCTTTGTCACTGAGATTATCCGCGAGAAGCTGCTCCTTAACTACGACAAGGAGATTCCTTACAGCACCGAGGTGCTTGTAGAAAAATTTGACGAGAAGGAGAATTCAATCCATATAATGTCGGTGATATATGTGGAGCGTGATTCGCAGAAAGGGATCATAATAGGAAAAGGGGGAGAAAAAATCAAGAAGGTGGGCATAGAGGCCCGCCATGATATCGAGAAATTCTTCGGCAAGAGGGTGTTTCTTGAAATCTTTGTGAAGGTGGAGAAAGACTGGCGAAACCGCGAGAATAAGCTCCGTGCCTTCGGATATATAGAATAATATTAACAATGAGCAGATTAGTAGCAATAGTAGGGCGGCCGAACGTGGGTAAGTCCACGCTCTTCAACCGTTTGACGCAGACCCGCAGCGCCATAGTCGACGACACTGCGGGCACCACACGCGACCGCCAGTATGGCATGGTAGACTGGTGTGGGCAGGAATTTTCGATTGTCGACACCGGCGGGTGGGTGGTAAACTCTGAGGACATCTTCGAGGGTGAAATCAACAAGCAGGTGCATATTGCAATCGAGGAGGCCGACGTGATTCTCTTCGTGGTCGACGCCTCAAATGGAGTGACCGACCTCGACGACCAGGTGGCGGCGATCCTGCGCCGCTCCAAGAAGCCTGTGATCCTTGTTGCCAACAAGGAAGACAAGGGCGACGCACGTTTCAACATCCCTGAGTTTTATTCCCTCGGCCTTGGCGACCCTGTGGAGGTGTCGTCGGCCAACGGCAGCGGCACCGGCGAGCTTCTTGATCAGATTATCGCCGACATGCCCGAGCCTTCGGAAGATGACAAGCCGGAGGAGAATGTGGCCAAGTTTGCCATAGTGGGCAGGCCGAATGCAGGAAAATCTTCGCTTATAAACGCCTTTATCGGTGAGGAGAGGCATATAGTAACCGACATCGCCGGCACCACGCGCGACTCTATCTATCACCGTTATAACAAATTCGGTTTCGACTTCTATCTTGTAGACACCGCCGGAATCAGAAAGAAGCAGAAGGTGAACGAAGACATTGAGTATTACAGCGTGATACGCTCCATTCGTTCAATCGAGGCAAGCGACGTGTGTATCCTTATGATTGACGCCACCCGTGGTATCGAGGGCCAGGATGCAAGCATCTTCTCGCTCATACAGCGCAACAGGAAGGGCCTGGTGGTGTGTGTGAACAAGTGGGACCTTGTGGCCGATAAGTCTGTGACCGCTCAGAAGCATTTTGAAGATGCCATCCGCAATAAATTCGCGCCGTTCACAGATTTCCCCATCCTGTTTACGTCGGCTGTCACAAAGCAGCGAATTTTCAAGGTGCTTGAGACAGCCATAGAGGTCTACAACAATCGCAAGAGAATTATCCCTACCTCGCAGCTTAACACTTACATGCTTGAGCAGATTGCCGTGACCCCGCCGCCAAGCAACAAGGGCAAATTTGTGAAAATCAAGTATGTGACGATGCTTAAAGAGTCGGTGATTCCAACATTCATATTCTTCTGCAATCTTCCGCAGTGGGTGAAGGAGCCATATCGCCGCTTCCTTGAGAACAAAATCCGTGAGAAATGGGATTTTAGTGGCACGCCGATAGCCATATTCATGCGAGATAAATAATACTCCGCAGAATTATATATTCATAGATTATTTACGATAAAAAAGAGTGCCGGACTATGCGCAGAGCAAGTCCGGCGCTTTTTTGCTTGAACCTCAGTGACAAGTATGCCGTTTTAAATTGTAGAATGTATCAAGAATCACTAAAGGGAGTTATTATGATTCATAACTATCGCATAAGATATAAAGTCATGGCCGTTTCGGCTTTTGTCATATTGAGCCTTGCAGCCGCATTGAATTCCAGGGCACAGTGGCCGCTGCTTGACGGCACAATGTCGCCTTATGATTTCAGTTCCGTCGATTCAACCCTTCCCTGGGGGGGGGACATGAAGCCTGTGTATATAAACTATGTGGCGCGTCATGGTGCCCGTTTTCTGTCGTCGGAGAAGAAAGTGGCCGATCTGAAGTCAGCACTCGAGGCGGCTCGTAAAGAGGGGGCGCTTTCGGAAAAGGGGGAGGCGTTTCTTTCTCTTCTCGACACTGTGGTGAGTGCCACCGGCGACAACTGGGGAGCCCTCAACAGCGTGGGCATAATGGAAGAGAAGCGTCTCGGGCAAGAGATGGCCGCTGTGGCGCCGTCACTCCTGAAGAATGGGAAGGTGGAGGCGATTTCTTCATATGTGCCTCGTGTGGTCATGACCATGTATGAACTTTGTCATGAATTGGCAAGGTGCTATTCAGGCATAGAGGTGACTACAAGCGAGGGGAAGCAGTTTAATCCGCTTATGCGTTATTTCACGGTCGACACAGCTTATGTGGCTTATCTGAAGGATGGCCCGTGGAAACCTCTTTATGATTCTTATGCCGCCAAGACACTTCCGGCAGAGCCGGCAAAGAGTATGTTTAAGGCCGGATGTGCGCCTGACGACTCTTGCCTGAAGAAACTGTCGTTTGACGCTTACGGGGTGTTGCAGTCTTTGAATGCAGCAGGGATAAGAGGTGATGCTTCCGAATGGTTTACAGAAGCAGACTATCGCCGATGCTGGGAAGTGAGCAATCTTCGCCATTATTATCAGCGGTCGGTGAGCGAGGTTTCTTCGCTTCCGGCCAAGGCGGCGGGGCCTCTTTTGCGAGACATCATCAGCAAGACAGATTCCGCAGTGGCCGGAAAGACAAATCTGGCGGCCTCATTACGTTTCGGCCATGCCGAGACAGTCATTCCCTTGTTTGCGCTCATGCGTTTGCCCGGATGCTATGTGCCGGATGCGAGTGCCGGAGAAGTCGCTGCACGATGGTGCGACCGTGATGTTTCTCCGTTAGGGGCCAATCTTATGATGGTGGTGCTGAAGGCTCGTTCAGGAGAGGATTATGCGGCGTTGAGGCTCAACGGCAAATGGATTTCAATAGGCAACAAGAAGCTGATGCCGTGGCCGGAGCTGAGAAGCCTGTGGGAGTCTTACATGAGAGATTAAGCAAATCTTGATAAATAATTTGTGGCGGAGGGTCGGCTCTTGCCCGGAAAAATCGAGGCAAAATAAGCAAAGATGAGTAAGACACAGCCGGCTACCCCACTGGAAATGGGGCACAAGTGAACATAATCCTCCAGGCCACGCAGCGCCTTGATCAGCATTTAGGCAACTATATCTCAAAGTTGAAGGGATTCTCAACAACCAATCTGTGGCAGGCATTTCCGAAATCCTTCACTAATGAGGAAAAAATCTTTGATGATGGCTATAACGACCGCATCTTGAAATATTATGGACATCTCGATGTCTGGAGCGACTATGTGCGCGACAATCCACGCTGGCTGTGGCTAATGCGTGAGAATCAGTATTTCTTCACCCGAACCATAGTTGTCACCTCAGATTCCCGCAGTTATCACATATATGGCAACCGCTTTTTGTTGAACTATCCTCTCCGCCGAAAGGTGGCTTATCACAGGGCATATACCGACATGGAATGGCACGCTATCAGTGAAGAACTTCTCAAAGTGTCGAAAAACGGGGGAGTGTTTGTGTCGCCCGTCAAAACTTATTCTCGTTCATTATGCCTGCTAATGAATGAGCACGCCCGGCTCCTCACCATCTGATAGCAAAATCCGGTATATGAGCAATCCATTACAAAAGCAGATAAAGACTTTTGTAATGGATTGCCTGATTTTGAGCCGTATTGCCCCTATGAATAGCAGACGCTATAGCGCAAAGGGGGAGAGAAGTGATGTCAGAGGATTATCTTCTTGACAACAGATCCGGAATCAGAAGTGGCTGTCACGATATAAACTCCTGTGGGGATGGAGCTGGTGTCGATGCTGCCGTTGCCACGTGCTACTGTGGAACCGTTGGCTGATGTCACAGTTATGTCAGCCTCCGGATCGCCCACGGCGATAAGCATGCCGTCAGATAGAAGAATGCGAAGTGAATTGGAATCCACGGTTTCAACCGAAGTAAGCCCGTCAATCTTGAATGCCGGCGAAATAGTCTGCATCTGGGTTGCACCATCGGAATCTGCAAGAGAGATGCGGAGATCATACCATCCTGTCGCGCTTTTTTCAGTGACGTTATCGAGGCTTCCGGCATAGAATGAACCGAATTGGCTGATAAACAAATCTTCTTGTTCAGTGACAGCAACCTCATTCCATTTATTTTCTCCCATTGGAGAGTATTCTACGGTTATATCCACATCGCAATTGTCGAACCACCAGTGGTATTCATCTTCATCGCTGAATTTTTGTTTGAAGCCTCCTGCGGCAATGAGAATAAGTCCGTCTTCTTGCGATTTGAATCTGTCAGTCACCATGTTTTCGGTGTTGCGGAACTGCACTTGTTGAACGGCAGGAGGATTGATAGTGACATCAGGGTTAATGGTGAATGAAGCGGTGGTCAGTCCGGGGAAAGACTCGCCCGTGCCGTCAGGATTCTCATAAATATTCACGTTTGATGTAGAGATAGAATAAGTGAGCAACCCATTGGTTTCTTCATCAGATTTCCCCATTGATACAATATCTGAAATACGGAATTCACCAAGTCGTCCCATTGGCAAGGCATCAATATACCATTTCCATTTCTCATCCATCCAGTCATAATTATAATAAGAATCAAACAGTATAGATGGTTGTGTGCCCCCTTGCAAGATTAATGCCTGCGACTCATCATAAGAGAATGCGGGATGTTGCATTGCCGGCAAAGTGCTATTGGGATTCATTGTGTTTTTGAACCCGTTTATGTGCTGTTCGTAGGTTCGGCATAACGATCCGTCAGAAGAAAGATACATAGGCATGCTTTGGAAGGAATATGTCATTAATCCTATTTCTTCTCCGGTCTCTTCGTCGAATGCAGGTGTGGCAAAATCCACATATGAGTGTAAGAAGCCCAGTTCATAACTATCGGGAAGGTATTCAGCCCCTGAAATCTGAAGTAGCCCACAATTAGATTCAACCGAATAACTGGGGTTTGAAATCCATCCATAATTGAATTTATAAGATATGCTAAAAGGTGATGAGAAATTCTCTTCACTGTTTTCATTCAGAATAGAGGGAATGTATTTCTCTGTATGTTTTACGGAATAATTGTCAGAATATGCTCCTTCACATGATTCAGTAACTCCATTTATCGGTTTCATGAAAGAGAAATAGAATCCGTCATCAGCAGAAGCGAGTCGGCTTTGTGTGATACAGATGTCGTCGCTAACGTCATTTATCATTATATCCATTATTCTGGAGATATTAAATGACGTGCCGGCATTTTCGTTAATCAATACATAGTTGCACTTACCATCCCTCCCATATATGGGGCCGAATCTTTTGCTTGAGATGCTATTTCCAATGACAAGGTCAGACACATTTCCTTCCAAATTTTCGCGTCCTTCCGGAGTATATTTGATTGTCGGGAGCATTTGCACTTCACCGTTTGGATTTAGAGACTCGCATGTGATAAGATTCTTGGCGTCTGCCGCCTTGAATTCAATTGTAGTATCTTTGTCTATTTTTACATTCTCAATAACAATCCATGCGTTGCATCGTTTCCCGTATTGAATCTTTTCGTCAAGCACATCAAACTCCGACAGGAATGTGTATGTGCCTTCCGGCAATTCTGCGACTCCTTCCTGTACTCCTGCATATGTGTCATCTGTCGATGTCCCCAAATAAAAATCTTCCCCTACAATTCTTACTATGCCAATACATTCGTATAGGTTTTCATCAAAAACTTGTTTAAGCGTCACAGTGTGGGTCCGGGCAGAAGAATCTGTTTTTCTCATATTTTTTGCGGGCATAATCTCCGATTTAAAGACCGGAGCCGCTTTCAATTCATGAGCAGGGATGACTCTTGAAATCATTTCAATACTTTGCGTCTTTACCGTATGCGTATCGGTATGCCCCACGGGTTGTTTTGTTTCCGAGTGTGCCGGAAGAGCTATGGCCGCTATGGCCAGGAGCAAGACACAATGTCTGAGTTTTCGCATAATGTTTAAAGATTTTAAGGAAGCGTTGTCCGTCCGTTTCCGGGTTAGCAAGCATTGGCCTCGGACATTGGCCTGTCGGTTAACCGGAAGCAAATTTATAAGAGACGAAAGAAATGTTCAAATGCCAAAGCCCTTAATGTGCCGTTATTTTGGAAAGTAAGTGGCCTTAATTTACCCTTAGTTATAATTAAATACTTTATTTATAAATGATTGATGTGTAAAATGAATTTAAAAAATTACAGATATAAGTAGTAAAAAATTGGTGTAAGTGAAATTTGATTTAAAAGTTTTTTGTAAATTAGCCGACAAATATTAAGATATGATTCGAATTATCCTTACTTCCTTGATGATGCTTTTTTCAGTTGTTCTCTATGCCGGCAATAGCGGGAATGCCTTGAAGACTGACTATTTCAGGTCGCGCCTTTATGATAAAGATATTGAGCGTTCTGAAAAAATAAAGGCTATCGACAGCCTGATAAAATATGCTGACAAGAAAGATATTTATTCCTTGTGTAGCGACAAGGCTCAAATGTTGTATTATGCCGGTGATTACAGGGGTTGCATGAAGGTGTATGAAAAACTGCGTGAGGAAGTGCCTGCAGACTCCCTTCATTGGAAATTTATGGCAGATGCGGAAATCGGGATAATGAAATTTACTCTTTCCAACTTTCGCGGAGCTCTTGAAGATGCTTACCGCATTCTTGACACTCCAAAACCGGATAGTCTACGATATATTAATCTTTATGCCTATTTGTTGCTTGCAGATTTCTATGGCACTGCCAAAAATTATTCGCTTGCGGGAAAATATATTGATTTAGGCATAAAAGAATTGGATGCAGTTAGGGTTGGTTCTAAATTTCCGCAATCTGAAAAAGACCGTTTCTACGGCGTTTTTTACCGATGCTCTGCTTCACATTTTCTAAACATGGAAATGACTGATGAGGCATATCGAGAATTGAAAAAAGCAGAGAGTTATCCATCGGACCCTGATGGCAAGATGTCGAATTATGTGACATTTGCAGATATAGCCTATCTTAAAGGGGAAAAAGAGATGGCAGAGGATTATTTTATGAAAGCATTGGATGTAAAGACCGGAAACTTTAACAAGGCATTTGTATTGATAGGATATATGAATATGCTGCTTGATGACGGAAGAGCTGAGGATGCATTCAACCTTGTTTCTGAATATCCCGATGTTGTTGACAAGCTGACCGGGAGTCCTCTTGAGCCTGAGTATCTTGAAAAAGTTAGCAGATACTATTCGATTAAAGGCGATAAAGATAATGAGAACGAGACGTTGAAAAGGATTATTGCTTTGAAGGATTCTATTCATGAGGCTGCGGTTTCGTGGGAGGTGGATGAACTTGCGAGCCGTTATGAAACAGGACGTAAGAAGGATATTATCTCTTCTCTTGAAGCGAAAAACAGAAATAAGGTCTGGCTTGTGCTGGCTGTCGGTGCTTTGGGGCTGTTGGCGGCTGCTTTGGCAGTGGCCATGTGGCTGAGGCACCGGAAATCGAAGAAAGACGCGGAGATTCTCGGCAATGAGATAATCGACAAGGAATTGTATCATAAGGAGGAGTTGAGGGAGACAGCCGATTCACTTTCTATCCGAAATCAGGAACTGTTGTCGATGACAATGTGTATGGCGCGCCTCAATGATGCGCTTGACAGCATTAAGGATATTGCCGACAATAAAAAATCTGCTCAGGATGAGAGGCTTGCTCAAATATCTGCCATATTGAAAGACCTCTCTCGGCAGGATAACATCTGGGAGATATTCCGCACATACTTCGAGAGTGTCAACCAGTCGTTTTTCAATAACCTGTCGAGCCTGCATCCCGATCTCACAAATGGAGAGGAGAGGATGTGCGCATTTATACTGATGGGGCTTTCCAACAAAGAGATAGCTGCAATGACAAACCGCTCTGTGCGCACCGTAGAAGTCATCAAGCATAACATACGCAAGAAAATCGCCATCACAGAGCCCACTGAAAGCTATCTCCGCCGGATAGCCACCTCCGGCTGAACACCTTTGGTTTTCTTATTCTTCATTATTGTTTTGTTTGCGGAGGAGGAATTCTCCTTCGATGGAGTGAAGATATGAGAGCGTTGACTTTTCCGGGCCGAGACGCAGTTTCTTGTGGAGGCGATATTTCATGCTCTCCACTGTGCGTTGCGAGCGGTTGGTGAGATTGGCAATCTCTTTTGCCGACAGATTCAGCAAGATGTAGGCACACATTCTCGCCTCTCCTGCGGTGATGTCGGGGTGACGGTCAAACAACAATGTGAAGAAATGCGGATGAATCTTGTCGAAATAACTTTTGAACATCTCCCAGTTGTCGCCATTTACATTGTTTGTGCGCAGTTTCCCTTTTAGCTCCTTCAGGATTTCGCTCCCCGATTTCATTGAGTCGTATGAAATCTGTTTTAATTCGCTGATAAGATTATCCGATTCCGAAAGCTGCATACTCATTGTGAGGAGTTCCCGCTTATTGGAGTCGAGTTCATTGCTAAGGTTTTCCGCATTTTCATGGTTCTTTTCGCGCTGTTCCGACAGTTTCTCCTCCAATTCCATATTCCGCAGTTTCCTTCATAAGAGATAAGCACTTTTTTTAATCCTTGAACCTTCCCGAAAAGGCAATTGTCTTCTTCGTTATATTGCACAGAACCGGTATATCCTTTATATTTAAGTACCCCTATATTCAGCGAATTCTTTTGCCCCAGACGGAACGGCCGGTAGAGTCGAGGCCGGTGAAGAGTATGGTGTCGGTCTCGCGCTCCCAGTCATGGCCGTGGTGTATGATGAGGTCTGTTATTTTTTCGTTGCCGAGGGTGATGTCCATCAGCTGCGTCGCCGGGTTGAATTTCCATGTCGCAACTATGGTAGAGGTGGCAGAATTCGAGGAATCTGCATCAGTTGCAGCTGCAGAATTGGCAACAGCGGCGGAGGCTATTGCCTTTCCTCCGGCGAGGATTGTAATTGCAGATGGATTGTTCCATTCTCCGTCGAGGAGGTCGCCTTCGCCCCAGAGAATCTGTCCGGCCTCAAGGTTTCGCTCCGCACGCGGCTCCAGCACTCTTATTATCTCCCATTCCCCTTCGAGGTCTGCTTCAGTGAACTGTCTCGCCGGGAGAGCCGCGTATCTTTCGGGCGACACCACGGGCCATCCCTCCGGCGTGAAGAACACCTGGCGGACGTGGAGATCCATCATTCCGGCGTCTGTGGCAAGACGCCCCTGATGAGCCATGAAAATGTTGCCTTGTCCGTCGTCAAACACACCGCAGTGGGCAGTGCCGACCCATCCCGGATGATTCTCGAAGCGATAAGGGGCCGTGAGGATTGGGAAATTGTTGGTGGTGTCGGCAATCTCCTTCCCTTTGAAATCTATGAAAGGCCCTTCGGCCTTGTCGGCTCGACCCACGCGCACATTGTAGGTGGTCATCAGCGGGTCGTAGCTCTGGAAAAGGTAGTATTTACCGTTCTGTCTGTTTTGGTAAATTTCGGGGGCCTCAAGATTGTCTTTCCGCCAGTTGGCTCTTCGCGCCACGAGATGCCCCTGATCCCCCTTGTTCAAGGCAAGCCCTGTGGCAGGGTCGAGCTCGAGGCAGTATAGCCCGCCGAAATAAGATCCATAATGCATCCATTGCCGGCCTTCGGCATCAGTTGCCACAGAGGGGTCGATGGCATTCATTTTCGAGTCTTTGGAAGTCTTTACCACTTCTCCCGCCTGTCTCCACGGGCCTTGCGGAGAAGAGGCTGTGGCCATTCCGATGTAGGATGTATTCTTTCCGAAAGCCGACACGCAATAATAAAGCCTGTAGGAGCCGTTGCCGCAGTCCACAATATATGGCGCCCAAATGTTTGTTGCCCCTTCGCCGTTGGCATTTGCGTGAACCCACTCCACTGCCTCTGCCGGAATCTCAGGGAACACCCACCCGAGAAACTCCCAATTCACGAGGTTTTTCGAGCGGCGCATCTGAATGAACCCGAGCGGCACATTTTTCTCGGCCGCCTCTTTACGGTTTTCGCGATATATAGCATCGGTGGAATACATATAATAATAGTCGCCTATCTTTCGGCACGAAGGGTCGTGCACATTATATGTGCCCCATTCTTTCCAATTGTCCATAGAGGATATGTGCCTGTAGTCGTCGGGCCAGGGGTTGGGCGAGGGTTGCGGGGAGAAATTGTCTGCCAAAGCCGGAGCCACGGAGAAGATGGCGGAGATGAGAGGGAGCAATAAGTTTTTCATTTGTCAGGTAGTTAAATGCAAGTGTTTTAAACTATGTCCAAAGTTAGCCATTCCTTGCAAAATCTACGGGGCAAAATGCTCCAAATAATGAGTAATAATGAGTTAGGAAGAGCGGCAAGGTGAATATTTGAGTAAAAATGGTGGAAATATCTTTACAATATTAATAAAAATTAGCAATGATTATAAAAAATATATGGAAATGACTTAATTTTGTGGAGTCAACCTTTTCCCGACGCCTCAAGGCCATCTTGGCCGCATCGGCAGCATTGTCACTGCAGATCCATAACAGTCGCGAAAACTCACTTTTTCAGGAATTGATCCTGCCCGGACTAATCTGTGATGAAACTTAAAGAACTCATAATTCTATTATTGCTGACAATCGTTTTCCCTGTGGCCGATTCTTATGCCGCCACAGAAAGTGTGCCACGTTTTTCCCAGGCATACTGGGTGAGCAATATCTCCATGAACGACGGTCTTTCGCATAATTTTGTCGACGACATCTATCGCGACAGCAAAGGGTTTGTGTGGATTGCCACGTCGGGTTCGCTGTCGCGTTACGACGGCTACGAGTTTGTGAATTTCAAACCCAACTCTCCGGCACATTATATAAAGAGTAATTAAGTAGATGACAAAAATTTGAAAACATCGAATTTTGGGGTATAATTCGGACGCATAAGTATGGTCGAAATCTCTTCCAATCCATATTTGACAAGCGACTTTGCCTTTCTTCCATGTTTCAGAATCCTTATCGGTTTAATATTTATATCTTTATGTTCACCAACGAGATACGCCCATACAAGAGCCATGCAGACCATCGCGACAAGTCTTGCGATGCGGTCCATATCACGCATATGGGTATCCTCGATGTTGAAGCCGGAAGATTTCATGGCTCTAAAGGCCGTTTCTATCTCCCATCGTTTTTTGTATGTCAAAACCGCGTCCTCGGGCCGATTGAAGCATATGAGAATCTGCAATTCCGGAACACCATCGGAGTTTTTGATCCGGCTGCCGGCAAGATAGACATACTCACCTTTGTGAAGAAAGAGCGTATGGAAGAATTTCTCCTGACCGACCTTCAAATCATTGAACAGCCACCAGGCTCGGATTCTCTCACCGGTGGAAGGCTTGACAATCCAGAAGTTCTGACGTATTCGGATGTAATACCGTATGCGACGGCTGTTGAGCCATCCTGTCCATTCCTTTCCGATGAACTCGCGGTCTGCCACAAGGCAGTCGATGCAGTCTGCTCCGAAAAGACGGATAAAACGTTCCATAATTTTCTTGCGTTCTTCCCAGTTGGAGTTGCCACGTTTCGGAAGAAGGCTGAATATCAAAGGGAAGGCAATCCCTTTATAGGTTATGCCCAACATAAGGATGTTTATATTGAACTCCCCGAACTTCCAGTTGGTCCGGTCCATGCTCAGCACAAGACCGGTCTTGACAGGAAGCAGCGAGAAAATCATACGGGCCATGATGTCAAGGTCAAGTACATACTTGGCAAAGAATCTTTGGAGCCGTCTGAGGTTGGAATCCTTGTCTACAGCCGTAGGCATCGCATCAGCCAGTTTGTGGAGGCTGACAGTCTGCACCACACAGAGTGCATGGAGCAGCAACGCCATAAGTTTTATTCGTGCAAGATTCATGTTTTGTCCAAAATGGTCTTGCATAATCGGGAGGATTTGGTTAACTTTGACCGAGTCCTTGGAATTAGTAGTTTTCATGTGAAAAAGAGGTCTAACTTTTCCTTTAAATTACTAAATTTCAAGGACTTTTACAAATTTAATCGCCTAAAGATTAGATGTTTAACAGCATAAATTCAATTTTTGTCATCTACTGAAAAAGAGTAATTTTGTGAGGAAAGTGGCGGAAGACCGCCACAGGCGCATGTGGGTGGCCAGCGACGGGGGCATAGATGTGATAGACCTTCGCGACCTTCATCCAATGGAGCCTGATGACGCCACAGGCATGTATTCCGAAATTTCAACTGTCCCCTCGGGATATGTCTCCACCGACAACGAGGGGAATGTGTGGATTCGCAATGAAAAAGATGTGCTGCGAATTGAATTTGACGATGCCGGAGCAATCTCGGGAGTGGCAAAGATTCCACACGACACAGAGTCTGTTGTGACCACGTTCGCTGTCAAACCTGTGGGGAAGGGTATGATGCTGACTTCGATAGGAGGGAAGGTGTGCAATCTGTCGTATGCCAACGGCAAGATATTTGCCTCTTCTCTGGCTCCCGAGCTTGAATTTGAGAAAGATATATTCGTGTCGGACTATGTGGAGAGAGAGGGAGAGATATGGGTCTCGACAGAGGTCGGCCTGTTCCGGCATAACCCGGCAACAAAAGAGACGACCATATATCATGGGGCGCCCGGAGTGCCGGGTATGCTCAACAATGATTTTTCCACCACGCTTGCCGTGACCGAAAAAGGCGTGCTTATTGTGGGCAGCCTTAACGGAATCTATGAATATGTTCCGGCTTCCGACGAGTTTATCACGATTGAGGCTTCTGACATAAATCCTATGGTGCAGGGTCTTAACAACAGTTTTATCAACTGTCTGCTTGTGGAGGACAGCAATCTCTGGGTCGGCACCGAGGGGTGTGGCGTGAATCTTTTTTCACCGCGCAATCTTTTTGCCGACATGATGCGCCACGACCCTCATAACCCGGGGTCGTTGTCATGCAATCCGGTGAATGCCATTTTTGAAGACGGCGATGGCACATTGTGGATAGGCACAGTGGAGGGTGGCCTCAACAGGGCTACGGGCGGAGACATGAGGAGGTTTGACCACTACACCAAAGAATCGGGGGTGCTTTCTCACAATTCGGTGAGCGCCATAACTGCCGACCATGAAGGGCATTTGTGGGTCGGGACCTGGGGCGGTGGCGTGAATGTGCTCAACAGGAGCATGCCGCAACGCCCGGGAAGAGTGCTTAACGCCACCGACGACGGCCTTCACAGGGTGGAATATATCGGGACGCTTGTCTATGACCCGTTTAACAACATGATATGGATCGGGGCCAATTCCGGGCTATACGTTTACGACCTCAAGAGAGACGAGCTGAAGCTTGCATTCACGGAGGCCATGAAAGTGAAGGGCAGCGCCGGGGCGGTAGTATCACCCAACGGCAGGCTGTGGATCTGCTGTCTTGAGGGCTTGTTTATCGTGGATTTGAAAGGCTCTCACGGTTCGGGCGAATTCAGTTATTCGCATCATCCCAACAAATTGGACGCCCCGAATGTGAATGTAAGAGAGAAACTTACCTGTGTGGCCATTGCCCACGACGGCACAGTGTGGGTGGGCTCCAACGGCAACGGAGTGTATCGGCGCGAGGTGAAAGACGGCAAGGAGGCATACGTGAACTACAACACGTCGGACGGTCTTCCCAACGACAATATCCACGGCATAGCCGAAGACCCTCAAGGAAACATATGGATTGCCACCTACCACGGCCTGTCGTGCCTGAAGACCGACGGGCGGTTTGTGAATTTCGGGTGTAATGACGGGCTTGACACGGAACAGTTCTATTGGAATGCGACACAACGTCTTGCCAACGGGCATATACTTTTCGGCAGTGTCGACGGGCTTGTCGACGTGAAAGGTCTCGCCCCGGAAAAGAAAAGCGAGAGAGGCGTGGTGTTCACATCATTTGCGGTGGGCGGCGACAAATCTTACGGCAACCTTGAGAAGAGCTCGCTGTCAGAGAGCGAGAAATCGTTTGAGGTGGGCTTTTCCGCGCTGGATTACGCCGGGGCAAGCAACGGAAGATACTTCTATCGCATGAACGGTTTCGACAACGAATGGAAGGAGCTCCCGGCAGGGCGCCACAGCGTGAACTACACCAATCTTTCCAACGGGAATTACACACTTCAGGTTAAATATGTCTCTCCCGGACAGTCGGTTGCGTCGGCACCCGTGTCGGAATTCAACATAGAGGTGGTGCCTGTGTTCTATAAACGTAAATGGTTTATAATCCTGGTTGTCCTGATGGTGTTGGCGGCGGTATGGTCGATATACAGGTGGAGAGTCGGCGACCTCACAAAGCAGCGCAACCAGCTTAAGGCGGCTGTTGATGAGGGCGTGAAAGAGATAAACGAGCAGAAAAGCCGCATAGAAGACCATGCCCTTGAGCTTCAGTGCCAGAACGAGGAACTGAAGCTTCGCAACGAGCAGATCAGCGAACAGAAGATGCAGCTTTCGCAGATGGCCCATAAGGTTCAGAAGATGACGGTTGACCGCATTTCGTTCTTCACCAACATCACGCATGAGTTCCGGACCCCAATCACGCTTATCATAGGCCCTATAGAGCGGGCGTTGAAGCTCAGCACCAACCCCAAGGTGATTGAGCAGCTTAATTTTGTTGAAAGGAATTCAAAATATCTGCTGTCGCTTGTGAATCAGCTTATGGACTTCCGCAAGCTCGAGTCAGGGAAGATGGATATCGTCATCAACAGCGGCAATTTCCTGAAATTCATCGACGAGCTCATACCTCCATTCAAGGCGTATGCCGAGGAGAGGGGGATTGAGATAAAGACGGTGTATCATCTCACCGCGCCGGTGTTTAAATATGATGAAGACGCCATCCGCAAGGTGCTTATCAACCTTCTCGGCAACGCCATCAAGTTCACTCCCGACAATGGTTGTATCACACTCTACATAGCCCTCTTCAAGAGCGGCCGCTGCACCGGAGGCCGCACGCTCTATATAAGCGTGAGCGACACCGGCAGCGGTATCCCCGAAGAAGACATCGACAAGGTTTTCAACCGGTTCTATCAGGGAAAGAGCCAGATAAAGTATCCGATTATAGGTTCTTCCGACAGCGGTATAGGGCTTTATCTATGCCGTAAGATTGTGGAGGTGTATGGGGGAAGCATCTCTGTGTGCAACAACCGCAGAGCCGGCTGCACATTCAGGGCGGTGGTGCCTGTGCCCGACGATGCCATAGGAGAGGATTTGACATTGGTGGAAGGAGGTTCCGGCATTCTGGAGTCGCAGGCAAGCGATGTGTCGGTATCTCAGGGCAGCCGCCTCACAATCCTTGTGGTGGAAGACAATGCCGACATGAGAGCGTTCATGCGGTCGATTCTCAGCGACTATTATAACCTGTTGGAGGCGGAGAATGGCGAGGAGGCTTTGAAATTGCTTTCCACAAGCCATGTGGATTTCATTATAAGCGACCTCATGATGCCGGTGATGGACGGCCTCACGCTCTCTCGGCGTGTGAAAGAGAATTTCACCATATCCCACATACCATTCCTGATGCTTACGGCCAAGACTGCCGGAGAGGCAAGGCTCGAGGGGTATCGCAGCGGTGTGGATGACTATATTCTCAAGCCCTTCGACGAAGAGATGCTGCTTGCCAGAATCAGGAATATTCTTGAGAACAAACGCAGATACCAGAGGCAGTTTGTGTCGGACATGGAGGTGGATCGCCTTAATATAGGAGAGGAGAGCCGCGACAAGAAGTTTGTCGACAAGGTGATGGAGGTGGTTCGTCAGAACTATCGCAACTCCTATTTCGAGGTTGGCGATTTTGCAGAGGCGTTGGGTGTTAGCCGGAGCCTTCTCAACAAGAAGCTTCAGAGCCTTGTGGGGCAGAGCGCGAGCCAGCTCATGAGGTCATATCGCATGAAACTCTCGCGTGAGCTTATAATAAGGAACCGCGACACGAAATCGATGAACATCTCCGAGATAGCGTTTGAAGTGGGTTTCAACGACTCCAAATACTTCACCCGCTGCTTCACCAAGCATTTCGGCGTGAGCCCGAGCGCAATGCTTAAAAACGCCCCTGTGTCGCCTGCCGGCGAAGAAGTTGAAGAGTGAATATTCACTTTTAACTATAAATTTTAAAAATTTTTAACGTGAGTAAGGATTTATCCACCACGTTTGGCAGATTATCCACCCTCACGCGCGAGGCAAATCCTAATTTTGCGACCGAAATAGTGGGTGTGTTAAATCCATTATATCACTAATTTTTAGAATAATTAACCAACAATTAACCTAAATATCATCATGAAGACTGAAAAATGGATGTCATTGGCAGCCTTTGCAGCTCTGCTTCTTCCCGCCACATCGTGCGACGACTGGGGAAAACAGGATCCCCCGGCCGGCAATCAGGTGACAGCTACACTTGAGAACGTTGCGGCGTATGACTTTGAAGCCGAGGAAGGGTTCGACCCAATGGTCTACAGGCTTACAGCGAACCCCGGCGGACAGGCTCCGCAAATAGTTGAAGACGAGATCAAGGGCAAGGTGCTTGATCTTAACAATGGCTATGTGTCTCTCTCCAATCCGTTAAACAAAGTAGTTCTTCAGAAGGCGGCTTCATTCACATTCTGGATGATGCAGCCGGTTGTGACAGAAACTGACGGAGATGGAAATGAGACAGCATTGCCTCAGGACATATCTTCGCCGTTGATTGCATTTGAAAACGAAACCGGCAACGGACGCATGTATATCACCGCCAACGGTGGTATCAATTATTCCGCAGCCGATGGAGAATGGGTGGAGAATGACCCGGCAACCGTAACTACAGGCTATCTCAAGCCGGGAGAGTGGCATTATGTGGCTGTCGTGCTCAACAACGACGGCTATGACTGGTATGTGGACGGGGAACGCAAGGTCAGCAAAGTTGTGACAGATTTCGACTGCTCCAAGCTTGTGAAATTTGCCAACAACGTTCCTACAATGACAATCGGCGGAGCCGACAACGCTTCCCACTGGATGGTGGATGACCTCAAGGTTTATCGCAATGCCATCACAGAGAAAGAGATCACCCGACCCAACCTCGGCGGCGGCAGCACAGGCCCCGGAGAAATTGTGACAGAGCCTGTGGCTCCTGTATATTTCAATTCATTCGATGCCGGAATGAATGGATGCACAATCCAGGGTGGCGGTGAAATCAAGTATATCGGCGGTGCCTTCGGAAATGTATTCTCCAATGCTATGGACGGAATGCGTCAGAACTATCTTCTTCTTCCCGAGGATGCCCTTTCTCATTCTGTGGAGACTCAGGCGCTGACAATAAGTGTGTGGGTGAACAGAGGCAATGAGACAGTTTCAAGCCATTATATGTGGTCTCCGTTGTTCACTGCCTATGGCGCGGCTCCGAATCCTGTCAATGCCATGCCGATGCTTGCTTGCCAGTATCGCGGCGTGCTTCAGGTAAACAACAATGGCTGGAGCGACTATACCGACAACCAGAACGTGAACGGAACAAATGGCATTTATCATGATGCCACAGACTGGCTTGCCGATGGCGGATGGCACCACTATACCGCAACATTCACACCCACAACCGCTAAGGTTTATTTTGATGGCGAACTTGTGAATGAATGGGTGATTGACGGCGTGAACAACACAGCAGCCGGATTGTTCAGCAATGGCGCAGATCTCAAATATATCTGTCTTGGTGGCAATCAGGCATGGGACTGGGGCGATCCCGACCCCGGCTTCTGGTTTGACGACATTGCGATATTTAACCAGGAACTTAGCCAGGAGCAGGTGAAATCAATAGTCGGACTGAAGAAAAATGCAATATACGGCAACACATTCAGCTTGAATGAAGGGGATGCCAAGAAAATGGGCGCAGGCGACTTCATTGACAACAGCACTCCCGGATTTGGAAGAATATTCAAGAATGCCGTGGGTGGCACCCGTGAAAACTATCTCCTGCTCCCGGAGAATGCTCTCGGCAGAGTGGCAGAGACGGAAGAGTTGACCGTCAGCATGTGGATTAACTCAACAGATGCAGGCGACTACTTCTGGAACCCCGTGTTCACCGCTTATGGCGCAGCCCCGAATCCAACAAACTCAAATCCGATGTTTGCATGTCAATACAGAGGCGTAGTGTCAATAAACACGGAGGTGCCCGACAATACCGGCGCTGCATATTGCGACTATGGCGCAGACTTGAGCGACACCGGCGAGGTGATACTCTATCATGGTGAATTAGACTGGCTTGCTGATAAAGGCTGGCATCTATACACCGTTACTCTGACTCCGAATAAAACTATTGTCTATCTTGATGGAGAGGTTGCCAATTCATGGACACTTGACGGCGTAAGCCGTGGCCAGGTGTGCGACCTCAAGGCACTGGCGGGACTTGAGTATATATGTCTCGGAGGCAATCAGGCATGGGACTGGGGCGATCCTGACCCCGGCTTCGGTTTCGACGACATCTTCCTTTACAACAAGGTGTTGTCAAAAAATGAAATCAAACAGCTCATGCTATTAAAGAAGTAGGGTGTTCAGTAGAATGTTCCAACTTTTATGTTCTTTTTATAGTCGTAATATTTTATATATCAGTAAAATACCCTCAACAAAATCGCTAATTTTTGAGTTAAATTTTACCATGTTTTTCAACATTGTTCTATTACACAGAATCACTAATGTATATCAGGAACTTATGGCTATTCACTCATGATTTTTGATTCAAAAATGAGAACATAGAACTGAACACCCTATTAAAGAAGTAAGTTAACTTTAAAATCTAACCGAACATCATAATGAACAGTTATCGAATTACAGCCGAAGGACGGCGGAGCTTTTCGCTCCGCCTCCTCCTCCCGGTTCTCCTTCTGGTCTTCGCCGCTTTCCCGGCGGCTGCCCAGCTGGTGAAGGGTGTCGTGTCCGACCCCTCCGGAGAACCCCTGATTGGCGCAACAGTTATAGAGAAGGGTTCCACTAACGGAACCGCCACTGACATCGACGGCTTCTATCAGCTAAACCTGAAAGACGCCAAGAAAGCGGTGCTTGTGGTCTCTTATGTAGGCTTTGCCACTCAAGAAGTGCCCGTGAACGGACAATCGCAGCTCGACATCGTTCTGAAAGAGGAGTCTGAACTTCTCGACGAGCTTGTGGTTGTGGGTTATGGTGCACAGAAAAAGGAATCTGTGGTGGGCGCAATCTCGCAGGTGAACTCAGGCGACCTGCTTGAAACTCCCTCCGCAAACCTTTCACAGGCCATCACCGGCAAGATTCCCGGTGTGATCACCTCTCAGACTTCAGGCGCCCCGGGTGCCGACGACGCATCTATCTACATCCGTGGCCGCGCCACATTCGCAGGCGACGCCCAGCCTCTTATCCTCGTTGACGGCGTTGAGCGTTCATTCTCTCAGATTGCACCCGACGACATCGAGACAATCTCTGTGCTCAAGGACGCATCGGCAACAGCGGTGTATGGTGTGCGCGGCGCGAACGGCGTAATGCTTATCACCACCAAGCGAGGCAAGGAGCAGAAGCCGGTTGTGAACCTCACCGCCTCATGGCAGTTCCAGACCCCGACACGCAAGAACACTTATCTCAACTCTTACGAGTCGGTAAGCCTTCTTGAAGAGGCTTTGGCCAACGACGGTCTCCCCTCGCAGTATTCTGCAGCAGACCTCGCTATGTATCAGAAGTCGGTAAACGGCCAGCTCAGCGGCGTTGACGCTCTCCTTTATCCTAACGTTGACTGGTATGACGAGATCCTTCGCTCCTCTGCACCCTCGCAGCGTTACAACGCCAGCGTGCGCGGCGGCACAAAGCGTATGCGCTACTATGCATCTCTCGAGTATTATGACCAGGAGTCTTTGTTCAAGAATCTCTCAAACGACCCTTACGGCAACTCATCGTCGCTCAACTATAAGCGTTACGGCTTCCGTGCCAACGCCGACTTCTTCCTCACAAAAGACCTCCAGCTCTCTGTGAACTTCGGCACTCGCTTTGAGGAGCGCAAGGGCCCGAACTCTAATGAAAGCAATATTTTCAGCAACGTATATTACCAGCTCAACCACACTCCGGGTTGGCTTTTCCCGGTGGCTTATGAGGTGCAGAACGGCGAGACAACAAAGACTCTCTACGGAGGCTCATCTCAGTATCAGCAGAACGTCTACGCAACTCTCGCCGAGGGTGGCTACTATAAGGGCGTGAACACCGTGAACGAAACCAACTTCATCGCCGACTACAAGATGGACTGGCTCACTCCCGGCCTTTCTGCCAGAGGCATGATCTCTTTCGACTACGAGAACTACCACAAGACCACCTATGGAAAGTCGTTCGCCACTTATGAGCTTAACGACCGCGAGAACTATCAGAGCATCGACGCCTACAACCGCTTCAACACTGACGGCACACTCTCCAACACCAACGAAAGCTTCACTCTCTACAAGCTCTATATGGAGGCCCAGGTGAACTATGCCCGCCTGTTTAACGATGTGCATGACGTGACAGCAATGGTGCTTTACATGCAGAACGACTATCGTCACCAGGCCGACCTTGCAAAGCGCTATCAGGGTATCGTGGGACGTGTGACTTACGCTTACGACAACCGCTACCTCTTCGAGTTCAATGCCGGCTACAACGGCTCAGAGAACTTCCAGAAGGGTAAACGCTTCGGTTTCTTCCCTGCATTCTCGGCAGGCTGGCGCATCACTCAGGAGAAATTCATGGAGTCGACAATCGACTGGCTTGACAACCTCAAACTCCGCGCAAGCTACGGCCAGGTAGGTAACGACGTCTATCAGATTGCCGGCGTGCAGCAGCGATTCCTTTATGAGCAGAAATGGAGCCAGATTGCCAATGACTACTACTTCGGCACCTCCGGCCAGACCGGCATCTATGAGCAGCAGTATCCCAACTATGGTGTGACCTGGGAACGCGCCCACAAATACAACGTGGGTCTTGAATTCGGTTTCTTTAACAGCAGCCTCAGCGGTAACATCGATTTCTTCTGGGAGAAGCGCAACAACATTCTTACCGAATATCTCACCCGCCCCTGGTGGTTCGGCGTTACATCCGCTGCCGGCAACCTTGGCAAGACCGAGAATAAAGGTTTTGAAATCGAGCTCCACTACAGCAATATGATCGGCCCCGATTTCAAGTATAACATCGGCGGAACATATTCTCATGCGAAGAACAAAATCACCGAGATGGACGAGCCAGCCAACAAGACAGACTATCGCAAGCGCACAGGCCATGTCATCAACCAGTATTTCGGCCTTCTCTGCGACGGCTTCGTGACTCAGGCTGACATCGACGGCGGAAATCTCCCCGTATCTACCTTCGGCACAGTGAAAGCCGGCGACCTCAAATATCGCGACATGAACGGCGACGGATTCATCGATGACCGCGACGAGACTTTCATCGGATATTCCGACATACCCGAAAACACATATGCCATCAATCTTGGCGCTGAATGGAAAGGAATCGGATTCAGCATCATGTTCCAGGGTGTGGACCATGTGAGCCGCTATTATGACGCGGAGGCCATGTATGCCTTTGTGAAAGGCGGCAAAGTGAAGGAGCATCACCTCGACCGCTGGAACCCGGCGGTGTCGGAGGCTCAGAACCTTGCCAACGCCAGGTATCCTCTCCTTCACTATGACAGCTATGGAGACCACAACCAGCGCACCAACTCATTCTTCCTCAAGAACGGCGCGTTCTTCCGTCTGAAGAATATCGAGCTCTCATATTCTCTTCCCGAGAAATGGATCAAGCATGCCTACATGAGCCAGTGCCGCTTCTTCGTCAACGCCAACAACCTTGTGACATGGGATCATCTCGACGGCCTCACCGACCCCGAGAGCAACGGCTCGAACCGCTATCCTATCTGCAAGACTGTGAACTTTGGCGTCAACATCCAATTCTAATCTGATATCAAGATGAAAAAATCATATAAATTTCTATCGTTGGCTATTATTCTCGGAGGGGCTTCCGCGCTGACATCCTGCGGCGACTACCTCGAAAAGCAGCCCTCCAACGAGCTCACCGAAGAGAAGACTCTCGGCAGCTGGAGCATGTTTGAATATTTCCACAACGACACATACAACTTTCTCCGTCACGGCGCCAACCGCCTCGACGGCTCATGGCTCGACGCTGCAACCGACCTTGCAGAGACCTCTTTCTCCACCGGAGGCGCGCGCACCACATTCAATATCGGCAACTACTATGGAGGGGGCGGATATTCTGAACTTTCCGACACCTGGGAGTCGCGCTATCGCGCCATCCGCAAGTGCAACCGCGTGATCAACCAGATGGACCTTGTGCCCAACGACATCACCAAGTCGCCCGAGCAGGAGGCGCAGGACAGAGCCACAATGATGGCCGAGGCCCGCACATTCCGCGCTTATTTCTATTGGGAGATGTTCCTGCGCTACGGCCCTGTGCCTATCGTGACCGAGGTGCTCGACCCTTCTGAAGACATGGTCACCCCCTACAACGGCAAGCGCCCCTCTGTGAAAGAGTTTGTGGTTGACTTTGTGCTCAAGGAGCTTTCAGAGTCAGAACCCGACCTTCTCTCTTATGAGGATGCCTGGAGCGCGAACCGCATCGGGCGTCTTTCAAAGCCGATGGCCCGCGCACTAATGTCGCGCATCAAGCTCTACATGGCGTCGCCAAGATATGCAGCAGATAGCGGAATCACCTGGCAGGATGCCGCCGACGCAGCCAAGAGCTTCATCAATGACTACGGCACGAATTTCGGACTTTTTGCGGAGGCAAACATCGACCCGGCCGAAAACTACGGCAACGCAGTGCTCCGCACACAATACACCGGCAACAACAACGAGGTTATCTTCTTCCGCAATGATGTCGCTATCAACTGGAGCGGAATCTCGAGTGACACTCCTGTGGGTGAAGGCGGAAGCGGCGGAAACTGCCCTTCGCAGAACCTCGTCGACATGTATGACATGGCCGACGGCTCTTCTCCCTTCAAGCAGTATGACGCCACCGGTGCCCCTGTGTATGCTCCCGGCTCGCTCACTCCGGCCATCAATGCCGAGAGCGGCTATAACGACGCCGACATGTGGGCAAACCGCGACCCGCGCCTTTCAGCCACTGTTCTCTATCAGGGCACACCTTGGGGAACTATGCGCGACAACAGCACAATCGACGTGCGCCCCGGTATGGCCGACAATCCTACGGGCAACGCCAACGCCACCCCTACCGGATATTATATGCGCAAGTATATCCCGGCCACAATCCTCAGCTCCAACCATGGCGGCTCGGCTTATCGCCTCTGGACAATCATCCGCTATGCCGAGATTCTTATGAACTATGCCGAGGCTCTAAATGAAGTGCAGGGGCCTTGCCAGGAGGTATATGACATGCTCGACATGGTGCGCCACCGCGCCGGAATCATAGGCAATGTGGCAGACCGCGCCGACCTTAAAGACAAGGATGCAATGCGCAACTTCATCCGCAAGGAGCGCACAGTGGAATTCGCTTTCGAGGAGCACCGCTCATGGGACGTGCGCCGCTGGAATGTGGCCGTGGAGGCTCTCTCTCGTCCCATCTATGGCGTGAATGTTGACATGAACGGCAATGTTACCCGCAAGAAGGCGCAGGACCGTGTGTTTGAACAGCGTATGTATCTCTATCCCATACCGGAGGGTGAGGTCTGGAAGACCGGCCTTGAAAACAATCCCGGATGGTAATCTTAAATTCCAAACTATCGAAAATCCGAACATATATGAACAACATCATAAATGATATGAGGAATAAGGGGAAGCTCGCCCTGGCAGTTGCCGTTATGACCGGCTGCTCCGCCTCTGCTATTGCCGCCTCCACAGGCAACACCCTGAAAGGACGGGTGGTTGACCCTGACGGAAAGCCAATTCCCGGCGCAATGGTGAATCTTGCCGAGCAAAGCAAGATGGTTTTCACTGATGAAAACGGTGAATTCACCATCAAGGATGCCAACTACGACGATGAGGTGAACGCTACTTGCGTGGGATATATCACCTCGATCACTCCTATAGAGGATTTCAGCGCCCCCATTGTAATCACGCTGAGCCCTGACACAGACATGTATGCCCACAACGCACCCGTGGCTTTCGGAGAGCAGCAGAAGAAATTACTCACTGACTCTCGTTCAACAGTGACAGGCGAGGAGCTTCAGCGCTATCCCGTGACTGTGCTTCAGAATGCTTTCAACTCCACGCTTACAGGCGTTGAGACTTATGAGGTGTCGTCTGAGCCGGGATGGTCTGAGACAAAGATGTATGTGCGCGGCGTGCGCTCGCTGAACGCCGCAGCCAGAAACCCGCTTGTGATTGTTGACGACGTGGAACGCGACCTTTCATTCCTCGACGCATTCCCTATCGAGACTGTGACAGTGCTTAAAGATGCAGCTGCCACAGCCCTTTACGGCATGCGCGGCGCCAACGGTGTGATCCTTGTCACCACAAAGCGCGGCGAGGCCGGAAAGACCCATATCAACTTCACCCAGGAGGTGGGTTTCCAGACTCTCACCGGCAAGGTGGAGAACCAGAACTCCTACAACCTTGCCCTGACCAAGAACCAAGTGCGCTATCTCGATGGAAAAGATCCAGTCTATTCCGCAGAGCAGATTGAGAAGTATCGCCGTGTATGCGAAGGTGAAACCCTCGAAGGGATGGACCGCTACCGCTATTTCAACACCAACTGGTTTGATGAGCTTTATCGCGAGGCTGCCCCGGTGGTGAAAACCAATCTTCAGATCTCAGGCGGCAACCAGAGGGCACGCTATTATGTGTCGTTCTCTTATCTTCGTCAGGAGGGTATGTGGAACAAGAAAGGCACAAACTTCAACGACCGTTTCTCTACCCAGCATGTGCTAAACAGATGGAACCTCCGCTCTAACCTTGACATCAATGTCAACAAATATCTGCGTGTGAGTCTTGACCTTGGAGGTCGTATTGACAACATTCTCCAGCCAACAACCGGTGTGTTCACTCTGACTACAATGGGTGCAGTGGAAGCAGACCCGATGCGTCCTGTGTACTGCCCGAACGGCGAGCTTTATCAAGATGGCTCGGCTCAAAACCCCACCTTCCTTCTCGGATCGTCGGGCCAGGAGAAGAACCGTCGCCGCCAGCTCTATTCTACACTTGACGTGACCGGCAATCTTGAGCCTATCACAAAGGGGCTTGAGGCTAACCTTGTGGTCAGCTTCGATGCTTACGACGTGTTCCAGTCAACACAGACAAACCGTGTTAACACATATTCTTATGATTTCACAAACACATCTGTGGAGAATGTTGAGGATTTCACCTACACTCAGACAAACCGCTATGAGGAGCTGACCAACCCTGTCACTCACGAGCGTGCCAACTCCTGGACACTCAACACCCGCTTCGGTTTCAAGTATGACCGCGAGTTCGGCGGAATGCACCGTGTGCAGGCCAACGCCTTTATCCGCGCATATCAGCAGCGTCTCAACATCCGCGAGGCAAGCACTGACAACGCCATGTATTCTTCCGACCGCTACCTCTCCTACAACGGTTCGCTTGCATATATCTTCGACAACCGCTATATCGTGTCGGGAAATATCTCGCGCATGGGTAACGACAACTTCGCTCCCGGCGAACGCTGGGGAACATTCTGGGGCGTGTCGGCAGGATGGGTGCTCTCTGAGGAGAAATTCCTTCAGAATCCTGACATCGACCTCCTCAAGCTTCGCGCCTCTTACGGCAAGTCGGGTATGAGCGACACCGGAGCAGGCCGCTATCCTTATCAGTCTACATTCGCCACTTCCGGCGGCTACAGCTTCGGCCACAACGCCACAAACGTTCCGGGCTTTATCGAGAGCGTTGCCGGCAACCCCAACAGCAAGTGGGAAATATCTAAGATGGTGAACGTCGGCCTCGACTGGGATTTCTGGCATCATCGTCTCTATGGCTCGTTCGACGTGTTCAAGGAGTGGCGCAGCGACATCCTTATCGAGCGCTCCACCAACCCTAACATTCTCGGCACAACTTTCGCAAAGGACTCTTACGGCAAGGTGAACACTCACGGTATCGAGCTCACCATCGGCCACTCCAATAAGATTGGCAATGTGAACTACACTGTGGAGGGTATGCTCTCCTGGAACCGCAACAAGATTATTGAGATGGACGAGGTTTCACCGGCAGTGGAATGGCAACGCAAGACAGGCGACCGCATCCGCGACTACGCTTCTGTATCGTCAATCTACGAATGGGAGAACCGCGACGTAATCGGCGGCTGGAACGCTTACCGCTTCGTGCAGTGGGCTTCAGACCCCGCTCTTATCGCCACATCCCAGGAAGACGCGATCGCTCACCCGGAGAAATATCCCTACAACACATTCTCCGGCGGCAACCAGAAACTCGGCACAGCCGTGTTCCGCGACCTCAACGGCGACCGTCAGATCGACTCTCGCGACATGGAGCCTTACGGGTTCACGCTCATTCCGGAGCTCACACCTTCAATTTCTCTTTATGCGGAATATAAAGGGTTTGACGTGAAAGTTATCGGCACAGCCTATCTCAATCGCTCAGTGTTCCTTTCTCCCTCAATGACATTCTCTGAATGGGGCAACAACAACGCCACTCACGAGGTTGTGAACGCATGGGGCTATTACACTGACGATCCCGCCGACCCGCGCAATATCAACGCCAAGTATCCTCGTCTGAGCTACACCTACAACACTGAGGATTCTTCACGCGACAACGGTTCTTATCAGAATGACATATGGATCATGAACGGCGACTATTTCTCGCTCCGCAACATCGAGGTTGGCTATTCTCTCCCGAAGAGCCTGATTTCAAAGATTCACATGAGCCAGTGCCGCTTCTATTTCAGTGCCTATAACCTTGCCACTATAAGCCATATGCCCAAGGGTATGGATCCTGAGAAGCCTATGTCTTATTGCTGGTGGTATCCCAAGACCCGCACATTCAATTTCGGTCTTCATGTAGAATTCTAAAATTCAGCCGAAGATATGGGGCTTGAAGCCTCTGCAGACTCCAAGCCCCGTATCTCCGGCAATAGACCCTAAATTCCAAATAACGCATATCATGAAATTAAAAATATTTTCAATCGCGGCGGCTGCCATGATTTCGATGGGGCTCTCTTCCTGCAGCGATTATCTCGACAAGGAGGTGGACCTCACTCTTCAGGCTGCCAATGTGTTTTCTGACTATGACCGCACACGCGGCTATCTTGCCCAGCTCTATGATTATCTCCCTGACGCATTCTCCGGATATAACGACACCCAGTTTCGCCTTTCGCAGGATTGCATGACAGATAATGCCGTAGACTATTGGGGTGTGGCCCGCTATCACTCAATCAATGCCGATGCCTATGATGCCACCAACCATTGGTTTGCCGATTTTTATTGGAACCGTGATTACAAGGGTATCCGTGGCATAAACCAGTATCTTCTCAACGCACGCGCCGATGTTGTGGGCAATGCCGAGAAGAAGGGTGACGACAACCGCCTGTTCGACCGCTGGGATGCAGAGGCGAGAGTGCTTCGCGCAATCCTTCACTTCGACCTCGTGAGCTGGTTTGGCGACATCCCTGTGGTGGCTGACGACGAGAACGGCACTCCTATTATCCTTGCCCCTTCAATGGCTCTCCCGGAGCGCCGGGCTGCGGCAGATGTGCTCAAGTGGATTGCCGACGAGTGTGACAAATATAAAGACAATCTCCCGTTCCGCTATAGCAACGAAGCTGAGAACTGGGGCCGCATCAACGGGGCCACGGCTTACGCTCTGAAGACTCGCGCGCTCCTTTATCGCGCTTCTCCGCTTTTCAATCCGTCGAACGAGACTTCCCGCTGGATCGAGGCTGCCAACGCCGCAAAGGATTTCATCGCAAAGAACAAAATTCAGACGAATCCTTACCGCCTCTACACTACCGACAGCAACGACCCGAACCAGAACTATTATCAGTGCTTCGTGTCGAACCCTGTGCTCAATAATGAATATATCCTCAGCCGCTCGGTGTGGACCACTCTTCAGCTGGAATTTTTCAATGCCCCCTGCGGTTTCACAGGATCGATAAGCGCTACCGGGTATCTCAATCCGACCCAGAACCTTGTTGACTCATATGAGACAATCAACGGTCTTCCTATCGACAAGGACCCCTCTTATGACGATCAGAACCCTTATGCCAACCGCGACCCGCGTCTTGAGCAGACAATCCTTCATCATGGATCTATGTGGGGTGACGGCGACGAGGCCCGCATGGTTGATGTGAACAATGACGACACACGACGTGGCGACGACTATGCCCGTGGCAACGGCGGAACTGCCACAGGATATTACTCGAAGAAGTATCTCAACAACATCCGTTGGGACGGCACTGTTTCCGGACAGCGTCATGCCTGCCCGATTTTCCGCTATGCGGAGATTCTGCTTGCAGCCGCCGAGGCTCTCAACGAGGCCGGACAGACCGCCGAGGCTTATGAATATGTGAACCAGGTGAGAGCACGTGTAGGAATGCCGGCATATTCCGGTCTTAGCCAGGCTGACCTTCGCGAGCGCATCCAGAACGAGTCGAGAATAGAGTTCTGTTTCGAGGATCATCGCTACTTTGACGTGCGCCGCTGGAAACTGCATGAGAAGAACGGCGGAAACGCTAACGCCGAGAAGTCTCTCCCCCGCTATCGCCAGGTGTTCACCAACTATGGCGTGGCAGTGAAAGAGGGCACAAACAAGACTTTCAACTATGGTCTCAGCGATGTGGACCCCCACATATCGTTTATGGCTCCGAAGAATTATTTCTTCCCGATTCCATACGCTGAACAACAGAAAACGGGTTATCCCCAAACTCCCGGTTGGGAGATGTAAGCAAGCCGGAAAGGCGCGTCGCGCCGGCTTTGTCGGCGCGACGTTTTTCTTCAGGCATCAGTTTTATTACCGATTATATTCTTGATTAAATGAATACAAAATTATATCTCTCAGGGGCTTTCGTGGCAAGTGTGCTTCTTATGGGCGCTTGCGGCGACGATGAGGTGAACTATCCTTCCGGCGAAGGCTTTGTGATTGAAATGCCGCAGGCAGTTGAATGTGGCGGAACATATGTCTCGCTCACGGCCATTTTCCATCAGAAAGATGGCGCCCATTATTCAAAGGCGGGTTATGTGATTTCCGAGAGTGCCAACCCCACGATATATGGCAGCGTGTATGATGCCACTGTGAGCGGCGACACTATCAAGGCCACTATCGAAAATCTTGCTCCGGGTCGTGAATATCACATCCGCGCGTTTGTGAATGAATACAAAGGGAGTGTGATTTATTCGCAGGATTATGTGCTCACCACGGGCGAGGGTTCTCCCGAAGACCGGCTCAAGTATTACCGTGGCCCTCAATATCCCGATTATTATGTAGACATAGCCGGATGGGGGAATCGTTCGCAATGGAATCTTGCCAATGTGCACGACCCTTCTATCGTGAAGGCTGCCGACGGATACTATTACATGTATCAGACAGACGCTTCCTATGGCAATGCCCATGTTGAGGGTGGTCACTTCCACGGGCGCCGCTCCAAGGATCTTATCAACTGGGAATATCTCGGCGGCACAATGCCGGCTCTTCCGGAATGGGTGGTGCCTAAGCTCAATGAGGTGCGTGCCTCGATGGGGCTTCCGGCGGCGGCTCCCGATGAGAATGCTTTCGGCTACTGGGCTCCAAGCGTGGTGAAGGTGAGCGACGACCTTTACAGAATGTATTATTCTATCATTGTGCCCGGCTTGATTAATGGAGACAACTCATGGGGCGAGCGTGCTTTCATCGGCATGATGGAGAACAGCAACCCTGCCGACAATGGCGCGTGGGTAGACAAGGGTTATGTGATAACCAATGCTTCAGACCGCGGCCTCGATTTCAATGTGGCTCCTACTGACTGGGCAAACTGCTATTATAAGTTTAACGCTATCGACCCGTCTGTGATAATCACTGAAGGCGGCGAGCACTGGATGATCTATGGCTCTTGGCATAGCGGAATAGCTGCTGTGAAACTTGACGCTGCCACAGGCAAGCCAGCTGCGGCTCTCGGCAATCCTTTCGGCTCTGACGCCGAGATTGCTCCCTATGGCAAGTTGATAGCCACACGCCAGATGGGTAACCGCTGGCAGGGCTCGGAGGGTCCGGAGGTGGTTTACCGCAATGGCTATTATTACCTTTTCCTCGCATATGACGAACTCGGAGTGGCATACAACACTCGTGTGGTGCGCTCCAAGAATATCGATGGCCCTTATGTTGACATCAATGGCATTGACGTGACCAATAACGGTGGCGACGCTCTCCCCGTGGTTACTCATCCTTATAAATTTGCCAATTCTGAAGGCTGGGTTGGATTCTCACACTGCGCGGTGTTTGAAGATGGCGAAGGGAACTGGTTCTATGCTTCGCAGGCGCGTTTCCCTGCGGGCGTAAACGGAAATGACGCCAGCAATTCTCTTATGATGGGTCATGTGCGTTCAATAGTATGGACAAAAGAGGGATGGCCTTTGGTTCTTCCGGAGCGTTATGGCGATGTTCCGCAGCTTGCTATTGCAGAAGAGGAACTTGTAGGCGCATGGGAGAATATCAATCTCAGCTATGCTTTCGCCACTCAGAAGGAGTCGGAGCGCATGGAACTTACAGCCGACCATAAAATCGCGGGCGGTGTATGGGACGGCGCTGACTGGAGTTTCAATGCAGATTCCCAAATGCTCACTGTGAACGGGGTGGAGCTTTACCTGAAGCGTGAATGCGACTGGGAAAGCTATGACCGCCATGCAACAATCGTATATGCCGGCGTAAATTCTTCTACAACCTATTGGGGCAAGAAATCACTCTGATTCTTATCCCTGCTTAATTATGAATCACCTCCTTGCAGGCCAAGCCCGCAAGGAGGTGATTTTGTGTGGTGATAGGCGAGGGCTTCTCTATGCGAAGCGGATTTGTTACGAATGTGCCGTTGCGAGCCATTCTGCCATGTTGTTCATCCTTTGGCAAATTTTGTAGGAGATTCCCTCTTGATTCACCTTGGGGGTAGATTCATGAAGTGAGACAAATGTCATAATCGCTTCCGAACAGCAGTTGTAGTGGTTGCCCGACGGCTTTTCTTTTTCTAAGAATAATTTTTGTGTTATTGATGGGAACGGAGGTTGTTTTTATGGGTGGGATGGGTGTTGTTTTGAGAATTTTGTGGGGGGAGTGTAACATTTGACGGTGGAGCGAGTCGATTATATGTGGGCATAGTTTGCCTGTGATATTTATGAAGCGAAACGTTTTTTTTATTTGGTGCAAGAATTTGATTCGTAGGAATGGCTCATGGCTGCCGGCGGTGCTGGTTTCTTTGGCCTCGATGGCTGTGGGCGCTTCTGCCGTGAAGGCTATGAGTTCAAATGCTGACTCAGGATCTGAAGTTTGTATTTCATATGCAGATTTTGATTCTCATTCGTCAAATTCTTATGATGATGCGGAGCGCAGGGCCACAAAAGCGCGAATAGAGGCAGAGAGAAATGCAGAAAGAGGATGGGCCGGTTGTGGATTGCGTTCTGTTGACGATTACAGAGATAACTATGGCAATAAAGAGGAGAAAAATGTGAGAATCGGCAAATTCAAGGGGGTGAATGTGTCGTCGGCTATTGAAGTGGTTTTCACACAAGGTCCCTTTACCGGGGAGGCTGAGGTTTTTGGCACACCGGAGCTTATGAATGCTCTCAACCTGAACACGGATGGCGATGTGCTCACGGTTTCTTATGCCGAATGTAATATTTCATCGGCCGGAAACTTGGTTGTTAAAATTTCGGCGCCGGTGCTTAATTCTTTGTATGTGTCAACAGCCGCCTCCTTTATTGTGAGAGGAGCGTTGAAAATAAAAGAGCCATTGAATGTGACCGCCACTTCGGCTTCTTCTGTAAATTTCGGATGGGTTACTGGAGGAGAGCTCAATATTGCCGCCTCAGGTGCGGCATCGGTCTATGCGCTCACATTGGATCTGGAGCGTGTGGAGGTGTCGGCCACTTCGGCATCTGATGTGAGGCTCAAAGGAATAAGCGCGGCATCAGTGAAAGCCTCTGCGAAATCGGCTTCCGAGGTAGTGTTGTCGGGAAGGTGTCATCATGCCGAAGTTAAGGAGGGCAGCGAGGGCAACGTAAAGACTCGCGGGCTTATAATAGAAGATATGCCTCCGAGGAAAGCAAAGGAGAAAGAGGATGAATATATGTTGCGCAGACCTTAGGGGCATGGAAAGGAAATAGGATTGACGAGGAAATATTAATTAACTTAAAATAGAGTATAATGAAAAAGATCAACAGTTTTGTTATTGCCGTAGTGTGTGTGGCAACAGCGCTTATCGGCTGCTCCATGGGAAAAGGGGGCGTGACAAACGGTAAGGACAGCGAAGTGAATGTCAAGAAAGAGGTAAAGATCGGGAAGTTTGATAAGGTGAACGCTTCGAACGGAATAAAGATAGTGTTCACTCAGGGAAGAAACCCCGGAGTGGCGAAGATAGCCACGACTTCATCTGCTGAGCCTTATCTTGAAGTTTTTGTGAAAGACGGCGAATTGTGTGCGCGTTATAAACAGCATAACAAGAATATCAACGGGCCATCAATTGTGACGGTGTCTTCTCCCGAACTTGAGGAGGTGGAGATGTCGTCGGGGGCGACGTTCACTGCGAAAAGCGATATTTCTCTTGCCAAAGACTTTGAAGTCAGCCTCTCCTCGGCAGCGTCGGCATACTTTAACAAAATCGGGAGCTCGAAAATTGATTTTGAATTGTCGAGCGGCTCCAAGGCAGAAGTGAAAAGTGTAGATTGCGCTAAATTTTCGGGAGAGGTGTCGAGCGCTGCAGACCTGTCGGTGTTGAAAGTGCTGGCAGTTAATCTGGAAGCGGAAGCAAGCAGCGGGTCGAAAATCAAAGTCGACAGCTTCGATGGCACAAAACTGATTACAGAGGCTTCGAGCGGGGCTACAGTGACTGTAGGCGGCATAAAGTCAGTTAGAATAGAGGCCGAGGCCACATCAGGAGCCAAAGTGGAATTGTCGGGAGTTTGCTCCACATTAGACAAAGAGTCATCAAGCGGCGGGCGCGTTGAGGCGGTTCGCCTTGTGACAGACTGTAAACTTTCCGGCGGAAAAAAGTCGGGTGAAAGAGGTCTTCGCAAACCGTAAAATTTTAATTTAATATTCGTCTGATAAACTAAAAAAACAAAAATTCGGTTATAATCAAAGAAGGCATGTGAGATGCCGATATAACCCTATTCAGTTGTTTTGTTATGAGCAATGCCCAAACGAGGGATTGCCATATTAAGATAACTTAAATTAAAAAAGGTGATATTATGAAGATTCTAAAGAGATTTACAGTGATTTTTTTGGCAGCCGCGATGCTCGTGGGGGCGTCTGGCTGTAGTTCATTGACAAAGACAGGGAAGGGAGCGTTGATTGGCGGCGGCGGCGGAGCTGCTGCCGGAGCCGGAATCGGCGCGTTGATCGGCGGCGGCAAAGGGGCCGGAATCGGTGCTGCTATCGGAGCAGCCGTTGGCGCCGGGGCCGGAGCTTTGATTGGCCAGAAGATGGACAAGCAGCAGAAAGAGCTTGAGGCGGAACTCGCCCAGCAGGCAAAAGTGGAGCAGACAACCGACTCTAACGGCCTTCAGGCCATTAAGGTGACATTTGACGGCGGCATTCTTTTCCCGACAGGAAAATACTCACTTAATCCTTCGGCCCAGGCTGACCTCACTAAATTTGCGGTTAACCTGATTCAGAATCCTGACACGGATGTCGCCATCACCGGCTATACAGATAATACCGGCTCTTATGCTGTGAATGAGAAACTTTCAGGACAGCGTGCCAACGCAGTGCGCGATTATCTGATGAACTGTGGCGTTGCCGCCAATCGTCTTACCGCCAAGGGTATTCCTATGGCTGGTTATGTAGCGTCAAATGACACTCCGGAAGGGCGTGCGCTCAACCGTCGCGTTGAAATCACAGTGTATGCCAACGAAAAGATGATTAAGGAAGCAGAGGCGCAGACTGCGCAGAATTAATTGCCGGGGATTAGAAATCGACCGGTGACGGCATAAAACTAAAAAAGAGCAATGAGAATCAGATTCTCATTGCTCTTTTTTAGTTTTTGGTTGTATCCATTCGGAATAAATTAGAAACCCTGATGTTTTATCAGCAGCACATGTAGCCGTGAAGTCCGTATCTGCGTTTTATCTTGAATCGGCATCCCTCATCAAGGATACATTCGGTAACCTCCTTAAAGCATTCATACACTTGCCGTATGGTGGGGTTTACAATCTCGTCCCAGTCAGACATGCAATCGCTTATGAATCGGGGGAGATTCTGGAATTTTACTTTCAGTTTGCGTGCCAGTTTCTTTGTTTCCTCTCTGCTCATAACGGCACAAGTGGAGCAGTTGTAGCGTTTGTCGTCGTAGTCGGTGTGCTTGATGCAGACTATGAGTTCACCTTTGACGCTGATGCCGGCATAAAGTTCCCTCACGATAGGCTGGTCATTGTCTGAGTTCATGATGAATGATGGAAAAAGGATTTCATCGGACTTTTTTTTTCATATTTCACAGTTTTAGGAAGGCTGACGGTTGTGACTGCCAGCCGGGGTTAAACATTTCATTTCAGTTATCTCAATCCGGGGGTCTTCTTCCGGGATAGTTGCCAACAAGTCAATGTGCGCTCATCTGACAGCCGGGCGTGACGCGTAAGGGCGCACCAATGGTTGCCGAGTGCAGAATGCTATTGAAAAATTGTTGGTGAAAAACTATGCGCACCGCTTTCTCGCGACGCACGTAGGAGTAGCGCATCCGAAATTGAAATCAGAAAAATGAGGATGCTTCATAGTTGAAATGAAGTGTGTTTTAAACTATAGAAAGTTTAAACGAAAAAACTGTAAAACATGAGTCTCGCCACAACCGGCACTTACCCAATCTGCCGCAAATCTAACGACAAAATTCCGATTTCCCAAATAATCCCCCATATTTTTTTTACAAAACTCTTTTGAGATTTTGCCATTTGAAATACGGTGTGAATCAATGGGTGTTGTCGTTCTCCGCAATCCATTCTATGGGCCGCCTATGATTGGATGAGAAACTGATCCCGATTTTGAATATTTTTCTTCTGTCACAGGCAAAGGGCAATGTATAGGCTTTGTCGTTGATTTGGTCTATTGCTTCTTGTGCGGAGCCATTAAGTTTCACTTCGATAATGTAGTAAAACTTTTCGGTGCGAATGAAAAGGTCAATGCGTCCGTCGGATGTGCATAGTTCAGTTTTTATGAACAGTCCTAAAAGTTTTATGAAAATTAGGAGCGCATTATGCACATTTTTTTCTTCATCCATTTTCATTTGATAAGATATGCCCGCGAAAAAAACTCTCAAGCCGCGACATAAATTCTTTGACATTCCCACTGTAAAGGTCTTTCACAAAACGGGTGATGAGGAATGCAGAATCAGTGGTCGGCTGAAGATTGACATATTTCGGTAGAAGATAATTTAGGAAACCGTCGGTTACTTCCTTATTTGGCAGTCCTAATCTGACAGTGCGGAAGGAGGGGTCATATTCTTTTATGGTGAGATAGCCGGTCTGATAGAAAAGTGGCAGGGGGTTGGGGTCGTCAAGGTCAAAACCTTTTAGAGAATCTAATGAGCACTCCGATTCAAATACATTCTCCAGATTGACATTAAATTTCTTTAATTGCTCATAAAGCAATGTGGGTTGCCCTGACTGTATCCAATAGTTGCCGTATTCAAGATTGCTGAACACAGTGAGAAGTGAATAGGGATTGTAAATTTCTTTCCCTTTAGGTGAGAATTTATAGCCGTCATACCATTTTTTCAATTCGCAAGAGGTTTCTTCGTGTGTGGCATCGTAAGTCTCGGCTAAACGGGAGATTCCATCGTAGAAATATTGATTGAGTTCATTCTCCGTTATTCCGCAGATGTCGCTATATGTCTCAGTGAAAGAGATGTCTTTGATGTTGTTGAGTCCGGAAAAAACGGTAAGATGAGCAAAACGGCTTACTCCAGTGAGAAATACAAGGCGCAGATAGTCGGCGCTGCTTTTGAAAATTGAGTAGATGGCGGCTAACTGATTACGGAAATAGTCGAAAAGTTCACTATTATGGATGTTGCTTACCAGTGGCTTGTCATATTCGTCAACAAGTATAGCCACTCCTTTGCCGGTTTTTCTATAGGCGGATTCTATTACGTTTTGAAATCTGACCTGCAGATTGTCTACGGTGGCCGTCACTTCATATTTGCGTTCCCAATTTATGAGATGAGACTCCAAGACTTGAGTAAGCGTCTCTTTTCCTTGATATTTCTCTATGTTAAGGTCAAGATGCAACACAGGGTATGTCGACCAATCCCAATTCATTGTGTCTGCATAAAGCCCGTTAAACAATTCTCGTCTTCCTTCAAAAAAGCATTTTATGGTGGACAGGAAAAGAGATTTGCCGAATCTGCGAGGGCGTCCAAGGAAATAATATTTGCTTTCGTCCAGTATTTTTTCTATAAATTTTGTCTTGTCGACATAAAGGAATCCCCCTTCTCTCAGTTGAAGGAAAGATTGCTCGCCTACCGGATATTTTATATTTCCCATAATTCCCTTGGTTGTTTTGTTTGCAGAATTATTCTGTCCTTACAAATAATCCTTTATTGATTTCTTCTACAAATATAATGCAATTTATTGGTTATTACAAATTTTAGAATAAGTAAGATACTGAGAGAAGCGTTGCGGGGAGGGGATCAGGAGTCGATGGTGCGGAGGAAGTCTTCGAGCGATTCTTCTGATTCCAGGCGAAGGTGGCGGCGGAGCTTCTGCCGGTTTTTGCGGATTGTGTCTGGCTGAAGCATGAGCATACGGGCAATCTGTTTCCCTTGCATACCTACCTTTATATAGGTGGCGAGGCGCAGGTCTCCTTCTGTTAGTTCGGGATAGTCGGCTTTCAGGCGTTTGTGGAACATGGGGTGAACGTTATCGAAGAGTTCGCGGAAGTGGTCCCAGTCTTGGCGTCCGCTAAGGTGCATCTTTACGTTTTGTTCGAGGTGTCGTGTCTCCTCCGGTTTCAGTTTCCCTTCCGATTCCATTTTGTGGATGTCTGACAGCACGGATTTAAGCACATTGTCTTTCTCTTCCATTACAAGAGCAGACGACACCAATGAGCGCCTTTCCTTTTCGAGGTCAAGATGGTAGCGTGCTATCGACAGGCGAGATGCCTGCACTTTTCTCATGAGTATGAACGCAACGAGCAATGCTCCCATCAACAGGGCCATTACGAAAATCCACGTCCAGAGTCGTTCTATCTGATGGCGGCTCTCCATTTCCGCCTCTGAGCGGGCTATCTCCCCTCTGCTCTCGATATTGCCGATCTCAATTGCCGAATGCACTTTCAGAAGTGAATCCTGTAGTTTAGAATGAATCTTACAGTTGGTCAATGCTCTTGCCGTCTCGCCTTTCGACTCATAAATATCGGCAAGGAGTTTGTATGCCTGAGCCTTTATTGTGAGTGGATAGTTGGGTGTGAATTTTTTTATCGTTTCAAGACACAGTTTCTCTGCTTCCGATATTTTCCCTTTCCCAAGCAGATAAGAGCACATTTCTAAGGCAGTTGTGTGGGAATCAATTAGATTTAGTCCACGTTCGTTGGTGAGTAGCCAGGCTGAAATCAATGCTGTCGTGTCGCCGCAGATTTTCCAGTTGTCAATCAGGACATTTATGTAGAAATCGCGGTCTGCTTTTGCCTTCGGATTGTCAATTAAATTCCGCAACAGACTTCGGCTGCGTGCAGAATCTCCCGCCTCAGCGAAGATGGAGGCATTGTTAAGGCTTGTTTTCAGATGGTATGTGTCGACCCCCAGAGCCTCATAAAGGCTGTCGGCATAAAGATAGTATGCCAGCCCTCGTTTTCGGTCGCCAACTTCCCTCATGATATGGCCGAGGTCTACAGATGCAGTGGCCGTCATGAAAGGGTCGTCGGTTGACCGGTAAAATTGTTCATATTCTTTCAAGGCATAATGGAGTCTCCCTTTGCTTATGCGCGAGATTATGGAATTGAGATATTTCATTCTTGAAAAAGCATATGGACGCGATGAGGAGTCGCAACGCGCCAACGCCTCCGACAGTAGCTTCTTTGCCTCTGCGGTGTGATGTTCCCGGTTTTGCAGACGCGCCTTCCAGAAGAGCACGTCCGCCGATTCTCTGTTATACTTGCTCTTTGTTGCAGAATCGAGCCGGGCAATTAACCCGGAGATGCAAGCATAGCTGTCTCTTTCGATAAATGCCCATTCCAAAGCGACTGTAAGGGAGTCGGCCTGCGCATTTTGTTTGTCCCAGCGAAACAGATCGCTCACCGGTTCATTGCGGTTGCATCCGGAGAGAAAAAGGATAATAAAAAAGGTGATGAGTTGTTTCATGTGGCAAAGATAAGGTAAATACCCTGAATATGGGGTCATTTTTTATCAAATACCCCTAAAATACCCCTCATTTTTTTGACGAAATATTTGGATGGCTATAACTTTGCGACCAAAGAAAACCACTTGCGCGGAAGTGTGGGGTGGCAAATAACGGAGTCATTAACTAAACAAAAGTTAGCTATGATGAGAAAATTTTACATTCCGTTTGCTATGGCTATAATCGCCATGACGGGATTGAGCCAGACGGCAAGCGCCGATGATGTGATTGTGAGGCATCATACAAAAACAGGACAGGAAGAGGTTCTGAAAGTAGACCACAAGCAGTTGCCGGAGCTTGAGAAGGCAATCAGGGAGTCGAAATCACTGGAGCGGTTCAAGGCGCCTATGCGAGATCCCGCGGGGGGTAAGGAACAGCCGGAAGGCTTTGCAGTACGCTTCGCAGTAGAAGAGGAAGAGGGGCCGGAAGGGATGGTTTACTATCCTTGGAAAGTGTATGTGTGCAAAGGGAATGGAGAATACGACAGGGATTACTATAACTATAGCTATTATCCCGATGATGAAATAATAGCCCAAGGATATGCTTGGGGTTGTTATGTTCCGGAAGGTGAATACACTGTTATTCTTTGCTCAGAACTTCGTAAGCCTGCCGCAGAAGGGGAAGAGATGGGTGAATTTGTTACAACGTCATATGTTGTAAAAGAGAATGTCAAAATTGAAGGTGAAACAAAAATAACGTTTAAGCAAAGCGAGGCCAAGAATCTGATAACTGCGACAATGATATTGCCCGATGGCAGCGAGGCTCCCGGAGATAATTATATTTATGATGAAACCGGAACGATTGTTGGGCGAAGAGAGAATTTATGGGTTGGTGCATCTCGTTCGTTTATAAATATAAATGGCGATTATAGCTTAAACTTAGGTAATTTTGAGGGTAAGTTGGATCTTGTCTATATTAATGATATATCATCAAATTGGGTATATGCAATCAATATGGCCATGGTAGATGAGAACGGTGCATATGCGGCATGCGTTACTAAACGTGGTCCTATTACTTCAAGCTGTGAGTTTAGGAATGACCCTTCAAATTATAGCAATACAACAGTAAGGTTTAATCCTAAGCTTCCCGGTGTCAATGATGAATGCAAAGGGTACGGAATTAGTACAAAGATTGCATGGAAAGGAGCAGACTGGAATCTTGGAATTGGAGGAATGATTCTTAATAAACTTGGAGTTGCAGATGAAATTCCTGTTTATATTGATGCTTCTGCATCAGATTTTGCATCACCGGATGCTATTGATTTGATAACCTCAATATCTGTGGCAGCTGATGTGACAAAAATTATACCAACAGACGAAAATGGAAATCCATTTCTTGATGACAATGGAGAACCATATTTTTATTATGAATGCTCAACTATAAGTGGCCCCGGACTTTACCGAGAAGAGGGTAATAAGTATATGTGTGTTGGTGATTACGGATATGATATTGCAGAATATCCCGATGAATCATTCTTGTTGCCTTATGATGAGTTTTTCTCCTATGAAAAAAATGCACAAACCATGTTCTTTAGTGGTGTTCCGGTCATGTCGACAATGGTTGACAATTTTATTTTGGAAGGTTATTCTCGATTTGGAGTTTATCCTACGTTCTATTATCCTTGTCTGTCTTCATATATGTTACCATATTCATTCACTGCGTCTTATAACGGCGATACATTTGTAGAGAATGGAACGACTGCTGATTTTGACTGGTTTGAATGGAGTCTTGATAATTATAAGTCGCCGGGAATTTTTGATATTGTTGTCACAAGTAATTGGGACGCGACAGACAGTATGGCTATTTTAGAGAATAAGATACATACGGATACAAGTAAAGAGGACTATAGCTCCCCATCTGTTCAATGTTGGCAAATTCGCGACAGTGAGGGAAATCTTAGCAATATAGCGTCGGATGGTTCTGTCATTTATTTGATGTGTATGGAAGACAATGATTCCGATTTTGATATAATGGCTGGTGTTAGTGAATTTCCGGAATTTACTTTCGATGCGGAGAAAGTGAGAGAAGATCCATTTTACGAGGCCGGGAAATGGCAGATCAGACAGGTTTACAAACTGAGTCTTGAGGATTTTCCGGGCGAGGTTGGGAAGAAGTATTCTCTTGTGTTTAATCTCAAGGATGCTTCAGGCAATACTTGTGAGCAGACAATCGGTCATGCCTTTGAATGGACTAAGCCTACGGGCGTGGAAGGTATCGATGCCGAATCAGGTATATTCATTGAAAACGGCTGTCTGTATGCACCTGCAGGCTCAGAAGTGTATACAATCGACGGGCGCAAGGCTGATGCCGACAGGCTTTCAACAGGACTTTATATCGTGAAGAGCGGAACAGAGACTGTAAAAGTGCTTGCAAAGTAATAATAAGATAAGCGGATATAGGCATATGACAAAAATGGGCTTCCTCTTGATGGAAGCCCATTTTTATGGAAATGATCTGATTTGCAAAGATATCGTTAATCAGATCTTGTAGGTTTCGGATTATTTCAATTTGGCTTTGATTGCTGCTGTCTCATTCTCGTAGCCGGGTTTTTCGAGGAGAGCGAACATGTTTTTCTTGTAAGCCTCCACGCCGGGCTGGTTGAACGGGTTGACCCCGAGCAGATAGCCGCTGATTCCACAAGCCTTCTCAAAGAAGTAGATGAGCTGGCCGAGAGTGTGCTCGTCGAGTTTGTTGATCTCAATCTTGATGTTGGGCACGCCGCCGTCGACGTGTGCAATCTTTGTGCCGAGCTCTGCCATCTTGTTAACTTCGTCGATTCGCTTGCCGGCAAGATAGTTGATGCCGTCGAGGTTGGCAGAGTCTTCGGGTATGCGGCGAGTGATTGCCGGCTCCTTAACTGAAAGAACAGTCTCGAAGATTGTGCGCTCGCCTTGCTGAATCCATTGGCCCATAGAGTGAAGGTCGGTTGTGAAATCGACAGATGCGGGGAATATGCCTTTGCCGTCTTTTCCTTCGCTTTCTCCGTAGAGCTGTTTCCACCATTCTGCGAAATAGTGAAGCTTGGGGTTGAAGTTTACAAGGATTTCGATTTTCTTGCCGCTCTGATATAGGGCGTTGCGGAGACGTGCATAAATCTCGCAGGGGTTTTCATCGCTTGGATGAAGAGTCTCTTTCTCCATTTCAGCTGCGCCTTCAACAAGTTTCACGATGTCGAAACCTGCACATGCTATGGGGAGAAGGCCCACCGGAGTGAGAACAGAGAAGCGACCGCCAACGTTGTCGGGTATCACATAAGTCTCATATCCCTCCTGAGTGGCGAGAGTGCGGAGCGCACCCTTCTTTTCGTCGGTCACGGCTACGATAAGGTCTTTGGCTGCCTCTTTCCCTGCCTGCTTCTCAAGCATCTCTTTAAAGATGCGGAAAGCGATGGCCGGTTCGGTGGTTGTGCCTGACTTTGAGATTACGATGATGCCGAATTTCTTTCCTGCGAGAAGTTTTTCGAGTTCGGCGGTATATTCCTCGCCGATGTTCTGTCCGGCGTAGAGCACTTTGGGACTGTTGGGCTTAGGCGCGTAGAAATCTGCAAATGAGTCAGAGAGGGCAGAAATCACGGCCTTGGCGCCGAGGTAGCTGCCGCCTATGCCTACACAAACTACATATTCGCAGTTTTCGCGCAGACGTTCAGCAGTCTTGTTGATTCTGTCGAGAAGGTCGGAGGGAATAGAAGAGGGGAGGTTGAGCCAGCCGAGGAAGTCATTGCCTTCGCCGTTGCCGTCATGAAGCTTTGCAATGGCTTCGGTTGCAGAGGTCTTGTTGGCCTCATACTGCTTTTCTGCGAAACTTACTGCATCTTTAATGCAGATTTCAATAGATTTCATTGTCTTTAAAATTTGAGTGATATTGATTCGTATGACGTATGCCTGAAATTATAACGCTTTCGGGGAGGAGATTGTTCTTAGTGCGAAACGAAAAGCGTTAAGAGAAGGAGTCATAAACAGCGGCGAGCGCCTGACGTGGGGTGATCCCTTCATATAAGATGCGGTAGACACATCTTAGGATAGGCATGTCGGCTTTCACGGTTGCCTCGTTGATTTCGTAGATGCATCGAGTGCCGTAATACCCTTCGGCCACCATCTCCATTTCCATCTTTGCGGCTTTCACGCTGTGTCCTTTCCCGATCATAGCCCCGAAATTGTGGTTGCGCGAGAAAAGGCTGTATGCTGTCACGAGGAGGTCGCCAAGATAAGCAGACCGGCAGATGTCTCGTTCCATAGGGGCTATGGCGTCGATGAAACGTCGCATTTCCCTGATTGCATTGCACACGAGCATAGCCTTGAAATTGTCGCCGGCTTTCATGCCGTTTACCATTCCGGCAGCTATCGCATAGACGTTTTTGAGCACGGCTCCATATTCAATCCCCTCTACGTCATGAGAGAGTATTGTCTTGAGTTTGATTCCGGCTATTGCCCTGGCGAATTCTCCGGCTTTTTCAGTGTCGTGGCATCCGATTGTGAGATAGCTCAGATGGTCGAGGGCCACCTCTTCGGCGTGGCAGGGGCCTCCGATTACAATGAGGTTTGAATCTTTGCATCCGAAACGGGATTTGAACCAGTCGGTCACAATCATATTGTCGTCGGGCACAATCCCCTTCACCGCCGAGACTATGTTGCGCCCCGAAAGGTCGGCATTGATTTTTTCGGCCTCACCTTTGAAGTAGGGTGATGGCACGGCCACAACAAGGGTGTCGGCGTCGGCCACAGCCGCATTAATGTCAGAATAGAAATTAATGCGGGCTGTGTCGAATGTCACATCGCTGAGATATACGGGGTTGCGGTGGTATTTGATAAAGTCGTCAATGCGTTCGGGACGGCGCACATACCAGTTGATGCGGTCGTTGTTGTTTAGCAGCAACTTTGCAAGCGCGGTGGCCCAGCTTCCGGCTCCTATAACGGCTATCTTTCCCAGTGCCCCCATCATTCAGCCTCGTTTTCGTTCTCTTCCTCTTTGTTCTGCTTCTTTTCGGGACGCATCTGCGGGAAAAGGAGCACTTCCTGAATTGTGGACTGTCCGGTCATGAGCATTGCGAGACGGTCCATGCCGATGCCCATTCCTGATGTGGGGGGCATGCCGTATTCGAGCGCTCGGATAAAATCGCCGTCGATGATCATGGCTTCGTCGTCGCCTTTGTCGGCGAGGCGCATCTGCTCTACAAAGCGTTCATACTGGTCGATGGGGTCGTTGAGCTCTGAATAAGCGTTGGCAAGCTCCTTGCCGTTGACCATGAGCTCGAAGCGCTCTGTGAGACGGGGGTCGTTGCGATGGCGCTTTGTGAGAGGCGACATCTCGATGGGGTAGTCGATGATGAATGTGGGCTGAATGAATGAGCCTTCGCATTTTTCTCCGAAAATCTCGTCGATGAGTTTACCCTTGCCGAAAGATTCGTCAACTTCGATTCCGTTCTGCTTGCAGAAAGCGCGAAGCTCTTCTTCGGTCTTGCCTGTGATGTCGAACCCTGTCTTGTCGAGGATTGCCTGGGTCATTGTCACACGCGGATATGGCGCCTTGAAAGAGATGGTGTTGTCGCCCACCTGCACTTCGGTTGTGCCGTTGACGTCAAGGCAGATTTTCTCGAGCATCTTCTCGGTGAAAGCCATCATCCAGTTGTAGTCCTTGTAGGAAACGTAAATTTCCATGCAGGTGAATTCAGGGTTGTGGGTGCGGTCCATGCCCTCGTTGCGGAAATTCTTTGAGAATTCGTATACGCCCTCGAAGCCGCCTACAATGAGGCGTTTGAGATAGAGTTCGTCGGCGATGCGCAAATACAAGGGAATGTCGAGCGCATTGTGGTGGGTGATGAACGGGCGGGCCGACGCGCCTCCGGGGATTGCCTGGAGAATAGGGGTCTCCACCTCGATATATCCGTGTGAATTGAAATATTCACGCATGGAGTTGAACATCTTCGTGCGCTTGATGAAGATGTCTTTGATCCCTTTGTTGACCACGAGGTCCACATAGCGTTGGCGATATCGCTGTTCGGGGTCGGTGAATGCGTCGTAGGCTTTGCCGTCTTTCATCTTGACAACAGGCAGCGGGCGAAGGCTCTTTGAGAGCACTGTGATCTCTTCTGCATGGATTGATATTTCGCCCATCTGGGTGCGGAACACGTATCCTTTCACGCCGATGAAGTCGCCTATGTCAAGGAGTTTCTTGAAGACCACGTTATACATGTCTTTGTCTTCTCCGGGGCAGAGGTCGTCGCGGCTGACGTATACCTGGATTCGTCCTTCAGAATCCTGAAGCTCCATGAAAGAAGCTTTTCCCATGATTCTGCGGCTCATGATACGCCCGGCCACTGTCACCTCGCGCGGCGGCTCCTGGCCGTCGACGAAGTTCTCTTTGATTTCAACGGAATGACCTGTCACTTTATATTCCGGAGCGGGATAGGGCTCTATTCCTCGGTCGCGGAGTGCCTGCATACTGTTGCGGCGCACAATCTCTTGTTCTGTGAGTTCCTGATTTGCCATATATAGTGTCTGAAATTATTTCAATATAAAAAAGGAGAATTCCCGAATTTTAAATTGCAAAATTACAAAAAAATAGCCGAAAAACCATAAGGTCTCCGGCTAAATATGACTGTTGTCAGCGTGCTACATTGTTTATGGGGCTGCCTTTTGTGTAGGCGTCGAGGTTGTCGAGCGTTATTTGCATCAGTCTTTCGCGTGCCTCTTTTGTGGCCCAGGCTATGTGTGGAGTGATGTAGCTGTTGGGGGCAGACAGCAACGGGTTGTCTGATGCAGGTGGCTCTGTGGTGAGCACGTCTGCTCCAAATGCTGCAAGTTTCCCGTTGCGAAGCGCTTCGGCCACGGCGTCATCGTCTATCAGCGGGCCTCGGCCTGTGTTGATAAGGATGGCGGATGGCTTCATGAGCGCAAGCCTCTCTCTGTTGACAAGGCGGTTGGTGTCGGGGGCCAGAGGACAATGCAGGCTCACTACGTCTGATTCTGAAAAAAGTTTGTTGAGGTCGGCCTTGGTCACTCCGTCGGGCAGGTGCTCAGGCTCTTTTGATGTGAAAGCGAGCACTTTCATGTCGAAAGCGATGGCTATGTGCGCTACAGCCTGCCCGATGTGGCCGAATCCGACAATGCCGAATGTTTTGCCGGCGAGTTCTGTCAGCGGCGTGTCCCAATAGCAGAAATCGGGGTTGCGGCTCCAACGGCCAGACCTGTTCTCTATGGCATAGTGCTCCACGCGGTCGGTGATTGCGAGAAGCAGGGCGAACACTTTTTGTGCCACAGACATTGTGCTGTAGGCCGGGATATTGGTCACGACGATACCAAGTTTTTTAGCAGCGGCCACATCCACCACATTGTATCCTGTGGCAAGGACTCCCACATATTTAAGGCCGGGCAATTCGTGGAGAGTCTCTTCATTAAGGACCACTTTGTTGGTGAGAAGCACTTCAGAGCCTTTGGCTCGCTCAATTATTTCTGCCGGGGCGGTGCGGTCGTAGACTGTGACGTCGCCAAATTTTTTCAACGGCTCCCAGGATAGGTCGCCGGGGTTGAGGCTATAGCCGTCAAGAATTGTGATTTTCATTTAGAGGCAGCGATTGTAAGGGTTATAAAATCTTCTACAGACAGGCGCTCCGGACGAAGGGCCATTATAGGCTCTTTCATTATCGGTGCGTCTGCCGGGATGAGTCCTCCGAGAGAATTGCGCAAAGTTTTCCGGCGCTGTCCGAATGCAGTCTTTACAATAGTCTTAAACAATTTTTCATTGCATCCGAGCGATGTGCGGGAGTTGCGTGTGAGGCGTATCACTCCGCTCATCACTTTTGGAGGGGGGGAGAATACTCCCGGCGGCACGTTAAACAGATATTCGCAGTCATACCATGCCTGCAGCAGCACTGAAAGGATGCCATATACCTTAGTGCCCGGCTTGCAGCATATTCGTTCTGCCACTTCTTTCTGGAGCATTCCGGCCACAACGGGAATGTCTTCCTTATAGTCGAGAACTTTGAAAAATATCTGCGATGAAATATTGTATGGATAGTTGCCTATAATGGCAAATTTACCGGAGAAGAGCTCTTTAAGGCCCATTTTCAGGAAGTCGCCTTCAATCACCTCAAGGTCCGGAAACACTTTGTTTAGGAACTCTACGCTCTCGGAGTCGAGTTCCACAGCTTTCACGTTTCGTCCGGCTTTCATCAGGAACTGAGAAAGCACGCCCATTCCCGGCCCGACCTCAAGCACGGGTAGTTCGCCCCACGTCTTGGCGTCAGTGGGGAGCTGGTCTTTTTCGATGGTGTCGGCAATCCGCTTCGCAACGTTGAGGTCTTTTAAGAAGTGCTGGCCGAGTGCCTTTTTTGCTTTTACTTGTGTCATGACATATAAACAACGCGTCCCGCACTAAAGTTAGTGCAGACAGATTTGAAGAATATATCATAATTCCATTCCAGAAGGAGTGTGAAAAATTCCTCGGTGTCTTTAAATACCGTTGTGATGATTTTAGATTATTATGTTTTTTCCTTAATTTTGTAGAAAATATCATGTTGCTGATTAAATAAAATATTGTTTTAGATATTTGTTTTTCAGGATAGTCAATTAAAGGAAATTTTTATGTCCAACCGGAATTATGTCGGTTCTGCACACATATACTTAATATATGATACGGCAAATCACACATCAAGGCTTCATATTAGGGATATTATGTATGATAATATGTTTCGCATCTGTCATATGTGCGGTTGCGGAGGAACGTGGCAAGAATTTTACCGGTCAAGCCGATTATTACTTCAGCCTTGACAATGGCAGCCTCATAAATGAAGGGGTTGAAAACATAAGAAAAGGGGACAACGACAATGCCCAGATGGCATTGTCCGTAGTTGTCAAGAGATACATGCAAAACCCGGATGACTCAGACGGCAAGGGATATGCAATTCAGGCTTATTATAATTTAGGTATATTGCATTCCACGCACATGCTTGATTATAATAAGGCTTACCGCTATCTGAAAACAGCGTTGAAAATAGCTGAGGAAGACAGCAACATCTACAGGCTTGCATATATACATACGGCATTGGCAAATTTGTATTCCGCATGACAATTCAGATTCGGAACTGGAACAGAGACATATCTATCATCTGATTGAGGGCGCAAAAGCAGCGATAAGAAGCCGTAACCAGCAGGCGGTCTCTTCTATCGGTGCCAATCTTGTACTTGCCGGAGTGACCATGGATTCCCTTCGAGAGTTCATGCCTATAATAGAGGAAATTGGAAAATTTCAATTTACGGAGGATTTTAGGGAGAAGTCGCGAGGGACACTGTTACTGATTGATGCGTGTCGTCATTGGATATCGGGGGAATATGCCAGGACTGAAGAGATTTTCAAATCGGCAATTATGGCAAACGAGTCTCATTCGTTTGCAGAAAGGTATCGCAATCTGGTTTATGAGATACTGTCGCATTTTTATATGGAAATGGGGGACTATGAAAAAGGGATTGCCGTTGCGAAAGAGAATTTCCGGAATGCGGAAAGCGGAGGACTTGACGATTTCTCCTTATCGATGTCTAAACGTCTGCATGACATTTATGCCTCGGTCAACCAAAAGGATTCGGCAGACAAATATTTCGACATATATCTTCACCTGAAAGAGAGGATGTCGCAGAAGAACGGGTTCGGTTCGGTGAAGACACTTGATTTTTTAGATGACATTGAGCGTATAAACGCAGAGATAGACAATGTCACTGCAAAATTTGAGGAGCAGAAAAGGCTCCGGATTCTTGCGGTGGGATTTAGCGTCATGTTGCTGATAATAGTATTGGGTCTTTTGTGGGTGTATTACAATCTGCGCAAGAACCATCGCATCCTTTTCAAGCAGAATGAGCAAATGCAACAAAGGGAGTCGCAACACAGACTTCTGCGCAACCAATGGGACAAGGAGAAAAATGAGCTTATAAATATTATAAAGGAGAGACGGACGCCAGGGATGGGTACCCCGGAATCGGATGCCGGCATTGATAACGACACTGTGGATGATGTTACGCAGACCTCTGCTAAAGTAAATGGTGATACAACATGCAAAGCAGACGATGAAAAAGAGAAACTGCTGAAGGTTTATGCGAGTGTGCTCTCGTTTATGGACAATTCCCGAGAGATCTACACAAACGGTTTTACGCTTGCTGATTTGTGCCGGGCTATAGGAATCTCACGCCAGTCGGTGTCGAAAGCTATCAACGTATGTTTTGGCGACAGTTTCCCTCAGCTGCTGAATGAATACAGGATTAGAGAGGTCACGCGGCTGATGAACGATGAGAATTCAGATAACCTTACAATCGAGGCCATGGCAGAGATGGCAGGTTTCAAAAGCCGGACTTCATTTACGTCTCTATTTAAAAACAAGACCGGGCTCACTCCATCCGAATATCTTAAAATCAAGAGAAACAAGCGCAATTAAACGTGGATAAATGATTGAAACAGGGTTTGGATGTCTTGAAATGTATGGGATATACGTTTCAAGACATTTCGTCATGTAAATTATTTGAACATACGGTTATTGCTATATAATTTTGCCGACGACAAGAGACATTCACTTGTTGCAATATCATTATTAATCGTAATATTATGAAACATCGCTTATCTATGTTTATTCTTGCCTCCGCCTCTATGACGGGGTTTGCGGAAACAACAGTACAGATTGTTCCGGAAGGAACCAAGTCGCCTGCCAAGGTTGTGGAAGTGACCACAGCCGATGTGTTAACCTCTGAGGATTTCTCTAATTTCGAGGATGGTAGCGTTGATAGTCCTGACTTTTCAAAGATGCTTGCCCACGAGGGTACTTCGCTTGATTATATCATGCATGACAAGGGATGGCACGGCCATAAGGTCTATTCCGCCGGCGGGGTATGCGCGTTGCAGACTTACAATTCCATGGATCTGGCATATCTCATGACTCCGTTGAATGATTATTCCGGGGATGTCACAATCACGTTGAGGGCAAAATATTCCATAAACGAGTGGGAGACCGAGGATGGCCAGCATATGAGAGACACGGGCTCTTCATTGTCTTTCGGAATTCGGAATGAGAGCAAACGGGAGTTTGACCTGTGTGGAGATTATCCGGACGAACTCGCCTCGATACGTCTCTATCCCAACCAGGGATGGTGTGAGATAAGCATAACGTTCGAAAACCATTCCGCATATAACGATGCGTATATCATCATGTCGTCTCCAGACTGCATCCTGATTGATGACATAAAGATTACATCTTCGGTTGACCGGTTTATTGCTTCTCCTGAAATACTTGGAGTAAGGGATGTGACGGAGACATCATTCACAATTGATTTTGAACCTGTCAGAAAAGCATTCAACTATTATGTAATGCTCTATACGCTGAAGGGATATGACGATGAGGGAAATCCGATTTATCTTCCTGTGCTTACCCCCGATGTCATGGAATATCTTGAACAGGTCGGAATGACAGTGGAGGAATATCTGGATGCTGCGGGATATGAATTGGACAACCCATATCTGATGTATGCTATAGTTCAGGCTCATGAGAAAAAAGAATATAACGCGAGTTCGGGATAAGAACTTTATGTTTTTCAACCAAGCAAAAGACATAGAGTATTGGGCGGCCTTTCAAGGTCGCCTGATTTATTTGTACAGTTTGGTGTTAATCCCAGAGGACAAGCTGCCCGTTTGACTCGGGAACCTCAAAGTCAAAGTTCACTTCCGGCTTTGTGGCGAAGAAACAATACGCACCCATTGCCGCAAGCAGGTTCATGAGGAAGTTGTGTACACTACGATGGCGGGAGTGGACGAGCTGCGCCACATTCTTCAGCATGTCGTTTATGGATTCGATGATGCTCCTTTTACGAAGCATCATCCTGTCATAGAACGGCATGAGACGCTGTTTCATGTTCGAGCGAAGACCTGTCACAATATGTATGCCGTCATCCCAAAGATGCCCGAAAAGAGACTGCGATATATATCCCTTGTCAGCGTATAGTTTTCCAAACACCCTGTCAGTCAGCGTGTCGATGACTGCCTCATTGCGGTCGTCCACATTGGCGCGTGTCAGTACAAAGTTGATCAGCTCTCCTTTTTCGTTACATAGCAGATGCAGTTTGAAGCCGACATACCATCCCATCGTACTCTTCCCTTTGGCAGCAATATCCTTGAATACCTTCATGCTGAACCGGCGTTTGTTGTGTATGACCGGAATGCAGGTGCTGTCCACAAAACTTATCCCCGTGCACTCTCCGAAACACGCGAGCCGCAGGAACATGGTCATAGCCACAAAACATCGGGGCATGACCTCCACGAAGCGGTTGTAGGAGAATGTCTGCGGAAACAGATGCTTCCAGTGAATGCGCACACATCCCAGATAATAGTGCTTGAAGTTTCGGTACGAATTGAAGTGGAAACAGATCAGAATCGTGATGACCTCGGCATCCGACATCATGCGCTTTCTTTTCCGTTTTGGAGTGTCAGTTGTGGACGGAAGTGCATTTTTTGCCATCTCACCCTCAAATTCTTTGCAGAAATCATCTGCAATACAAAAAATTTCAGTAACTTTACTTTCGGTAATCATGATACAGTATTTATTTATTGATACCTCTAAATTACTAAATATCAGTGATATTACCAAAAGAATCGGCAACTTTTTCAAGCTGCCGATTCAACTTTTTATGGTGTTCCTTATCCCGAACTCGCGTAATATACATTTAATAATCTTGATCCAGCAACTGATTATTATTATGCAGTCCGTTCGCATTATCGGACCACATTCTCTGATCCTGACATAAAACCGGTTGACGTATTGCCTACTCCTATTGTGGCCGATGCTACATCTATTACAGATAAATCTTTTGTTGCCAACTGGGGCAATGTGATTAATGCAGACGGATATAAGGTCAACTTGTATGGAGTTTATCAAGCGAAAGAGGATATAGAGGGATTTGTATTGTTTGAAGAGAACTTCGACAAGACAAGTAATCTGACGACTAGTACAAACATCATTAATCCTACAATTCTTGACGAATTGGAAACCGGAATTAATATTGACGGAGTAACAACAAATCCGGGATGGATTTATGGATATGAGGAATTTATTGCCAGCATCGTTGATGGTATGGTCTATTTCCCTTGCAAGGTTAGTACCCCTGTGTTCTCATGCGGAAGTAGCGATACAATTGAAGTCTGGATTAATGGGAAATGCACAGAACCAGAGTTTACGTTGACACTGGAATTTGCTGGCGAGAAACATAAGATGGATTTCACATCGTCAATATTGATGGATTCATTCTGTTTGCCTACTCATGGCCTTAAAGAAGGACGCCTGAGCATCACAGGTCCGGCTTCCATATTAGGACATCTTTTTATTGACGATATTATTGTGAGCCAGGATGTGAAGAAGGGTATGCTTGCATATACCTATCTTGGCACAGAACAGGTGGATGGAAATTCATGTGAATTTGCAGACTTGGCTTCTGACGTATATGATTTCTACGGATATGGAGTTATTGCCGAAAGAGGTGAGGACGAAAGTCTGATTGTGTCAGAAGAGAGCGAGAGAATGCTTGTTGACCTTGTCAACAGGTTAAGCACTACAGGAGTTCCCGGTATTGAAGATGCTGTTAACACTGATTCTAATAAGGAATTAGAAGCGATTTATTCACTTGATGGCACAAAACTTGAGTCTGTCAGGAGAGGTGTCAACATTATCGTTTATTCCGACGGTTCCACAAAGAAAGTTTTTGTGAGATAACGTCCGGAGGCTTTTCCTCTATCATAATTTATAAAAGATAGGAATGCCTTCTGTGTCTATTGATTACAGAAGGCATTTTTATATAATGACATATGTCAGGGTACAGTCTAAATGAGGTTGGTTAGTTTGTTGACAGGAAGTCCGGTTATTGATGCGATTGTCTCTGGATCCATGCCGGCGGCGGCGAGGTTTCTTGCAATTGCAATCCTCTCTTCAAGTCGTCCCTCTTCGATACCTTCCGCCCGGCCTTCCGCCCGGCCAATTTCACGGCCCTTAATCTCGCCTTCCCACATGCCGGCGTCGTGGGCGTCGTCGACGATGCTGCGCATTGAAGTCATGTTGTCGAGATGGTCGTAGTATGCTTTCTTCTCCTCTTTCGAGAGGTTGTCAACTCTGAGTTGTATGCTTGCCTCGCGCAGCCCCGGAGCATCGGCCTCCGACGGAATCGTGCTTGTGCTCAGGAAATACATCCACTGGTCGAGAGGGGTGTTCGACCATTTGTCGAAGTCGTTTACCCTCAGTATGCAGTATTCCGGATAGAGGTCGCTGATATTGCAGACGCTGTATTTCCGTTTCATTCTCTCCGGGAGTTGTAGTATCTCGTTGTTATGTAGTCCCCGAAACACAGTCTTTCCCCAGTATACATAATCCGTCCCCTCTCCGAGGTTGAAGTATACGATGTTGATGCTGTATACTTTCGATACGTTCTCATAATTGTCTCCTCTGCGCAGATATTCGCTTATCAGCTTTGAAGTTCCGAACAGCATTCTGTGGAAATAAGCATCCTCGCTCTCGTTCTGCACCTCGATGAGAAGTTTTGCCCCGTTCTGCTCTTCGGCGAGAATGTCTACCCTGTTGAGTTTGTTTTCGGCATACTCCCTGTTGCTCTCGCTTTCGAGGAGCTTAATGATGTGAATCGGCCTTCCGAGCAGAGAAGTAAGGAACCCCTCAAGGATGGAGTGGTCAGCCTTGTGCCTGAGTAGCCGTTTTATAGCCCAGTCGAATCTTATAAGTTTCTCGTCATTTTCCATAGTGAATAGCGTTTACAGTTATAACAACCGAAAGGGTGTAGGAACAACCAAGTGGTTATGATAAGCAAAGTTAATAAATTGGAATCATATTTGCAAGTGTTTTTTTGCTGTCTGCGCCAGCCCTGCGGAATGCGGATTTTGTTTAGGAATTAGAGATGGTCTTATAAAAGATGGCAGAAGTCTTGTAGGCTACAAGTCATGTGGGACATAGTTTTTGAACTGTATGCCGGTCTTACAAGAGATTGTGTCAAAAAGCGTATTTATGGTTCAACCGCCAAGACCTGAATTATCAAGGACTTGGCGGTTGAACTTTTTTATAGTAATCAATCAGGAAAATCAAGAATGTATCAGAGGCCGATTTTCTTGGCGATGTTGGCAGGGATGGCCTCTTTGTTTACGAATACGTCGAGAGTCTTTTCAAGGAAGTATGGCTCTGACACATAGAAATATCCGTCGTAGATTTGATTTGTGTCCCAAGAGTTCTTAACCTTGTAGTAGCGGTTCCCTTCCTGGTCTTTGGCGTAACCTACGATTACCATGCCGTGGTCGTCGGTTGTCTCATAGTTGTCGAAAGTGGTCTGGCGAGATTCCTGAGTCACTTCCTTCTCTTTTACAGGACCTTTGATGTCGAAGGTGGCGTCTTCGCGGTCTTTATCAGAAAGTTTTACCCATCTTGAAAGCTCTGACCCTTCGAGGTCTTCGCCGGTCTTGGGCTCCGGAAGCACGGCATACCCTTTCTTCCATTTGAAGCCGCCCTCAGACACGTCGGCTGCCCAAGCCACAGTGAACCCTTTGTCCAAAGCGTTGTCAACGATAGCCTTCATGTCTTCCATAGGCACGTTCATACACTCTTTCCACATCCAGTTGTCGGCAATCTCGAGAGCAAAAGGTTTGTAGAAAGGATGATGAGTGTAGCTTGTTATGCCGATATAGTCGTCGCCGTTGAGCCCGAGCTCAGCTGCAAATGATTTCGGGGTGTATGTCTTGCCGTTGTAGGTGAACGATTCAGGTTCTGGGCCAAGATATGCATCGAGGATTCCGATGAATCCGGGGAGCCATGCTGTAGAAAGTTTCTTGTTGGGGTTCTTCAGGATTACATTAAGATATGCCTCAAGAGCCTCTGCCATTTCATAATGGCTATGTTTCTTTTCTCCATAGTTAAGGCCGTCGTAAGCCTCCTCCGGCACTACGCCGTAAGTGTCAACCACATAGAACACATCAGGGAAGCCTCCGCCCTGAGCGAAGTTGATTTTGCCATTTGTGCGGATATACTTCTTAGCCTTGTCGATATAGCAATGGCGCACTGTGAACATCTCGGAGAGGTCAAGTTCAGGCTTTCCTTTGCGCAAAAGGTCTTCTTCAAGGAAAGAAGTGCCTGAGAAACTCCAGCATGTGCCGGATTTGTTCTGGTCCTTCACGGGTGTGGTGGGGTTAACCTTGATGTCGGTGAACTTGAAACCCGTGGAATCGGGTGTGATGATTTCAGGTTCGCCTGCAGGAGCCTGCATATAGGTCTCGGCAGCAGTGGCAGGTATAGCCAGTGCGAGAGCGGAAGCGAAAATCAGTTTTTTCATGATGTGTTCCGGGTATATCGAATTAAGTGTTAAATGTTAAAAACAGCATTTATTCTATTTTTGTGCAAACTTAGCAAAAATCCTCCACACTTCAAAATATTGAACTCCTTTAAATAATTATAACGTGAAGTTTTAATTGTTTTTATTGGGCGACACGGTGGGTCGCTTTTGAGTTGTAACTTTGCAAAAAAATTATCCTGCGCTCCGCTGAAGTGCCGGGTAAAAACCTTAAATTCGCAATATAAAACTTTTATCTCATGAATGAAATTCTCAAAACCTTTAAGAAATTTGATCCGCTTGCCAATGATAATACCGCAATCTCTGATTGCCCGGGCAACTATGTGATAGCCCTCCGCGAAGACGCTGTGTTGCCCGGAGATATGCAGCCGGATTATATTCCTTGCTGCACATTGGAGGGTGTCGCTTATCGGGTAATCTACACTGGCATTAGTTCCAAGAGTCTTCGAAAGAGGGATTATAGGCAGCATTTCACCGGAAACAATGCGGGACAATTCACTTTGAGAAAATCCCTCGGCTCGCTTATGGGGCTATCAAAGATTCCTCGCAATGCCGGAGACCCGGAGAACGGCAAGACAAAATTCAATGATGATGACGAAGCTCAGCTATCATTGTGGATGGCGGCGAATCTGCTGTTGTTCTTCAAGCCTTCTACTCAGCATGAAAATCCGAAAGTTTTGGAGCGAGAATTGATAGAAAAAATAAACCCGCCTCTGAACATTAAAGATAATCCCAATGATGTGAATAATGGTTATCGCAGATATTTGAGCGATCTCCGCAGACATAAATGAGAGCGATAGTCGACACGCTAACATTGCAGAGACATTCCACATATATATAGAAAGGGTGGGGAAGCAAAGTTATGGCATAGTGGATGCCGACACTGACCATATAATTGACTATGACCGTTTTTTCACGGATTTCGATATGCTGACTTCGCTTGACCCTGCTGAGTATTTTCGCGACAGTTTCGGAATTTGGGTAGACAGCGCAATCCCTTTGGAGGAGATAGAACTTGCTTATTCTCCGCTTGACGGGAGTTTCCTGAAGACAGTGCCGCTTCACCCTTAGCAGAAAATATTGGCTGACAATGATGCAGAGTTCAGGATAACGCTAAATCTTCGTGTCACAAATGATTTTGTCATGGCGCTTTTATCGCGTAGCCGTTCGCTTACGGTGATACGCCCCTTATGGCTTCGCGAGCGAATAAGAGAGATATGCGCGTCTGCATCGGTCCGCAATTCTTAAAGACTGTAGGATTAATAGCTATAATTGTGCAGATTACCAACTTTATTTGTCTTATGATTCGTTGGAACGCTATAGTTTAAGAGCATGACATTATGATAATATATATAGATTGTTATTGGTTTGATAATAAGTGCTTTCAGCCTCAAGCGTGAGGTGTTTGTCGGTGCTATGGAGACTTGCTGTCGAGATGGAGTAGTCATGTTATACGGTTAAGAAAGGAGTTAAAATTTGGGAGTTAGGGAAATAACCATTACTTTTGTGGTGCATAAATGCCGTCACCGGGTTTATGCGCAGACTTAAATCTAACCTTAAGGAACTATGTTTGAAATTGTAAGCAGACGAGAGCTTGCCCCTAATATCGTGGAAATGAAGGTTCTCGCGCCACGCGTGGCAGAGTCCGCGAAGCCGGGACAGTTTATAATTGTCCGAACAGACCGTTATGGAGAGCGAATCCCCCTGACTATATGCGACTATGACCCTGAGGCGGGCACAGTCACTATTGTGACCCAGGCCATCGGCCTTTCTTCCCGCAAGATTATCGACATGCAGGAGGGTGAGGCATTTGCAGACTTTGCAGGGCCTCTCGGACGTCCGTCCGACCTTCTCGATTTGCCAGAGGAGGAGTTGAAAAAGAAAAAAATACTCTTTGTGGCCGGCGGTGTTGGCACTGCCCCTGTCTATCCCCAGGTGAAATGGCTTAAAGAGCATGGAGTGGAAGCCGATGTGATTATCGGGGCAAAGACAAAAGATATCTTCACTTATGTTGACGAGATGAAGACTGCAGGGAATGTGTATCTTTGCACTGACGACGGCTCAGAAGGTTTTCATGGCATGGTGACAGGCCTTATGAAAGATCTCATCGACAATCAAGGAAAGAAATATGATCATTGCGTGATTATCGGCCCCATGATAATGATGAAGTTTGCGGCCATGACCACAAAGGAATATGGCATACCCACTATGGTGTCGCTCAATGCGCTTATGGTAGACGGCACCGGCATGTGTGGCGCCTGCCGTGTGACTGTTGACGGCCAGACACGATTCACATGTGTTGAGGGCCCTGAGTTTGACGGCCATAAAGTTGATTTCGACGAGGCAATGCGCCGCCAGAACATGTATCGCGACAACCCAAAGACTAATTCGGAACCCAATAAAGACTGCAAGTGTAATGGCTAACAGAATTCCGCGTGTCCCGGTAAGGGAACAAGACCCTAAGGTAAGGGCCACTAATTTTGAAGAGGTATGCTACGGCTACAACGACGAGGAGGCTGCCCTTGAAGCATCCCGCTGCCTCAACTGCAAGAATCCGAAGTGTGTGGCAAGCTGCCCGGTGCAGATCAACATTCCTGAGTTTATACATCATATCACGGAAGGGAACATTCATGAGGCGGCTGCCACTATTCATGCCGACAGCTCGCTTCCGAGTGTGTGCGGGCGTGTGTGTCCGCAGGAGAGCCAGTGTGAAGGTTCGTGTGTGCTCGGCATAAAGTTTGAGCCGGTGGCAATCGGCAAACTTGAGCGATATGTGGGCGACTGGGCTATTGAGCATTCAGGCGACCTGCCCGCGCCCAAGATTGAACGCAACGGCAAGAGAGTGGCGATTGTGGGTTCAGGCCCTGCCGGTCTTGCCTGTGCTTCCGACCTTGCCCGCATGGGTTATGAGGTGAAGATTTTTGAGGCTCTTCATGAGGTTGGCGGCGTGCTTGTGTATGGCATTCCCGAATTCCGTCTGCCGAAAGAAAGGATTGTGGCTAAAGAGGTTGAGGCCGTGAGAAAACTTGGCGTGGAGATTGAGACAGACGTTGTGGTGGGTCGCACCATGACAATCGACGACCTTCTGGACAATCAGGGCTATGATGCAGTTTTTGTGGGTTCAGGCGCCGGACTTCCGCGTTTTATGGGCATTGACGGAGAAAATCTTAACGGAGTGTTCTCCGCTAACGAATATCTTACACGTGCCAATCTGATGCACGCTTACGACCCGAATTATGAGACTCCGATTTATCAAGGCCGGAAAGTGGTTGTGGTCGGCGGCGGCAATGTGGCTATGGATGCAGTCAGAACTGCCAAGCGTCTTGGCGCAGAGGCTGTGATTGTGTATCGCCGCAGCGAGGCTGAGCTCCCTGCCCGCGTTGAGGAAGTGCACCACGCCAAGCAGGAGGGCATAGAATTCAGAATGCTTACTAACCCTGTGCGTGTGATTGGCGACGACAAGGGCCGTGTGTGCGGTCTCGAATGTGTGGAGATGGAGCTTGGCGAGCCTGATGCAAGCGGTCGCCGCAGCCCTATAGAGAAAAAAGGCAGCAACTTCGAGATAGACTGCGATGTGGTGATCATGGCGCTTGGCACAAGCCCGAACCCGCTGATCAAATCAACCACCGAGGGTCTGGAGACAAACCGTAAGGGATGTATCGTAGCCGACGAAGATGGGCGCACAAGCCGCGAAGGTGTGTTTGCAGGAGGCGACACCGTGACCGGAGCCGCAACCGTGATTCTCGCCATGGGAGCGGGACGCAAGGCAGCCAAAGCCATCGACGAGTATCTTAAATCGAAATAAGCCAAAAGTCACTTAGTGATATTGTGACAGGCGGGCTACAGCCGCCGATAAAAGCGACGCACGCAGGCGAGAGATAATCGCTTGCGTACGTTTTTTTGTAAGCCGTTGACATAGTGTGACATGGACGATAAGTTGTGATGATTGCCAGAATTGTGTGTGACCTGTGATTTATGGTTATTGAACAATTATTATGGATTTAATGCACTCCGGTTTTGTAATTTTGCTTTGTGCAATCTTCATATGCATATGCAGTTGTCCGGTTGGAATGAATAAGTGTGTGTGATTGCAGTGTAAATATCAATTTATCGTAATAATAATTGTTGAGCGAATGCTCGACGCAAATAATCGTAAAGTGTTACAATTTTCAGTTAAAAAGAATTTTGCAATAGGTCTGGCTACGGCGTTTATGATTGTTCCCGGCATGACTGACGCCTATGGGAAGAACGGGAAAGTAGGCGTGCGCATAGATGCCATTCAAGAATCGGCATGGGATTGTTCGGAATGGATCTCTGTTGCAGACGCTCCGGTAGTGACCGGCCCGATAGGGGGAGCCAATGAGCGTGCCGCCGACGGGGGGCTATTTTCGACGGCGAGGAGTATGACGCACGTGAACTTCCAGGATATGCCACTCCTGAAAAGCTGTCGGCGCCGGAAAAGAATGAAGAGTTCAAAGGAAAGATCTTCCCTTCTGACGGCGCGGAGGTTTACATTCGCGAAGACCTTGCGCTCACTCCTGTAAGGGCGTATGTGTGGAAAGGCGTGACCGGCGAGTCGGTCGAAGAATTCGGCAAAGTAACTGATTAATTATGGGGGAGGGTAAAACAAAATCGGCTTATTCTCACGAATAGGCCGATTGTATACGAAATATTCTTAAAAGTTCGGGGAAGTGGGCGATTACGGATTCGAACCGCAGACCCTCTGCTTGTAAGGCAGACGCTCTAAACCAGCTGAGCTAATCGCCCGATTCGCATTTTATTGCGAGATTGCTTTCTGCGCTTCTCTTAGCGCTTCTTGCTTTCGGTGGGCGATTACGGATTCGAACCGCAGACCCTCTGCTTGTAAGGCAGACGCTCTAAACCAGCTGAGCTAATCGCCCGATTGCGAGTGCAAAGTTATATCAAAATTCGGTAACTACCAAATTTTTTTGCTAATTTTGTGAAAAATTTTTCGACAAATTTTTGAACAATATAGCTATATTGTTGATATATAATGGTTTGTGTGAGAAAATAAATTTGAAAAATTTTATGGTAAAAGATATAAAAATCGAGGATTTCGACTATTGTTTGCCCGATGACCGCATTCCGCGTCATCCTCTTCAGCAGCGCGACGCCTGCCGGCTGCTTCTTTCTCGCCCCGACGGGATAGCAGCTCATCGCAAATTCAATGAGCTTCCCGACCTTCTTCCCCCGGGTGCGTTTATGGTCTGCAACGACACGCGCGTGATCAATGCGCGAATCACATTCCATAAGGCCACCGGCTCGCGCATTGAGGTGTTCTTGCTTGAACCGCTCGACCCTTCTGACTATGTGCTCACTTTCCAGGCCAAAGGAAGATGCGTGTGGAATTGCCTTGTGGGAAATCTGAAAAGATGGAAAGAGGGCGCGCTCTCTCTTGAGATAAATCCGGAAGGATGCTCTTCTCCAGTCGCTCTTTCAGCCGTGCGCCTTGATCCAACCGAGGGGAATGCCCATGCCATTGAATTCACATGGGACAATCCGGAGGTGACATTCGCTTCAGTGGTTGACGCCGCCGGATTCATACCTATCCCGCCGTATCTGAAAAGAGAGTCGGAAAGCAGCGACGTGCAAGATTATCAGACGGTATATGCCGATGTGAAAGGCTCCGTGGCCGCGCCTACGGCAGGTCTTCATTTCACCCCGGCGGTGTTTGACGCTCTTGCCGCGCATAATGTGGAGGTGGGTAAACTCACGCTTCATGTAGGGGCCGGCACATTCCAGCCTGTGAAGTCGGAGAATATAGGCGGGCACCCGATGCACACGGAGACATTCTCAGTGTCGCTGGAACTGCTTAGAAAACTGATAGAGGTGAAGCAGGAGGGGAGGCCACTTGTGGCAGTGGGCACAACTTCTGTGCGCACCCTTGAATCGCTCCCTTATATCGGCGCACACCTGGCGGCAGGCGACGAGTCGCTGCACGTTGACCAATGGTGGGCCTATGAAGACGGGTCAAAGGATATTGACGCAATAGAGGCGTTGTCGGCTATTGTCCGTTGGCTTGAGGAAAGGGGTGAAGAAACACTCACAGCCTCTACGGCGATAATGATAGCCCCGGGGTTTGAATGGAGAATGGTCGACGTGATGGTCACAAATTTTCATCAGCCGCAGTCAACCCTTCTGCTCCTTGTGTCATCTTTTCTCGGAGATGACAACGGGCGGCCGCGTTGGCGCAAACTTTATGAAGAGGCACTATCGCTCGATTACCGATTCCTTTCCTATGGCGACGCCTGCCTGCTTTTCAAAGGGAGAGGATAGGCCGGTGATTCCCGGAAAATATGTGGCATGAGCCGATTTTGATATGGAAGAAAAAGAGGAAAAATATTATAGCAAAAGCTATATCGACATAATAAGCGACTTTGCCGGAGGCGTGTCGCTCCCGGCGTCCAAAAGCATTGGCGCGCGCTTCCTTGTGTGTTCTTATCTGGCAGGCGCTCTTGAGGGCGGTCTGCGGCCTGAAGATTGCGACGATCTCAGAGTGATAAGCCGGGCGTTGGTTGCGTTGAAAGAGGGCGCAGCCGGCGGAGAGAGGGAAATAGAGATTGATGTGCATGCCTCGGGCACGGCATTCCGTTTCATGGCGGCTGTGGCGGCCTCGGTGGCAGGAACAAGTGTGTTGCTCACCGGCACGGAAAGGCTCTGCTCGCGCCCTATGGCGCCGTTGCTTGATGTGCTTGTGAAGGCGGGGGCTGAAATTTGCCCTGAAGGCGTAGATGGCAAGGGCCCATATCGAATTGCAGGCAGAAGGCTGAAAGGTGGAGAGTTTGATATACGCGGCGACATAAGTTCGCAGTTCATATCGGCGCTTATGCTGGTTTCCCCTTTGTGGGAAGGCGGGATGAGGCTGCGCTTCTCCACTCCGCTTGTTTCCCGTCCATATGCCGAGATGACGGCAAAAGTAATGCGCACGTTTGGCATTGCTGTGAGCCTGCATGACGACTGCGTGGAAGTGAATGAGGGTGTCTATAAGGCGCCGGGCGATTTTAAGATTGAAGCAGACTGGAGCGCGGCATCGTTCTTTTATGAAGCCTGCGCGTTGATGCTTTCTCCGGTGACAATCGGCTCTCTTGTGCCCCCTGAAGAGTCGCTGCAGGGGGATTCCGCCACTGTGAAATTTTTTCATCGGCTGGGCGTGGTGTCTCAGTTTAAAAAAGATGGGGTGTGCATCCAGCGGCTCTACAGCCTTCCGGATGAAATCGAGGCGGACTTAAGCGACAATCCCGACATGGTCCCTGCGTTTGCCGTGGCTTGTATTTGCAATGCGTGCCGTTTCCGGTTTACAGGCGTGAAGAATTTGCGGCTTAAAGAGTGCGACCGCCTCGCAGCGATTAAGACGGAGCTTGAGCGGCTGGGCTACCCTATAAATGTCGGAGAAGATTTCATAGAGTGGCGTGGAGGTTGCTGGAGCGTAGGGCGTCAGGTTGTAGAGACCTATGACGATCATCGCATAGCCATGGCATTTGCTATGGCGGCATTACATATGGGAGAGGTGCGGATAGCCAATCCTGATGTGGTGAATAAATCGTTTCCCGGATTCTGGGGGCAACTTCCGAAACTGGGCTTGAACTGCAGGCGGGAGGGAGATGTGATGGTTGTGGTTAGTCCGGGTATATTTGATTTTGAAAATTAATGAACCTATGCAAGGAGCGTTAGTGATATTGGCGGCAATGGTGGTGATAGGCGTGATTCTTTATGCCACCGACGTATTCTATTATCGTAGGAAGCATAAGGATGACGGTTCCGTGGATGGAGATAGAAGTGTAGATGTAGCTGCCGGGCCGGAAGATTCGAGGGGGAGTGAATCAGGCGATGAGACATTGCCGTCAGGAGGAGACGAAGCTGAAAGCGAGGTGTGCTGCGGCATGCACATGGTGTGTGAGAAAACAAACCTGTCGCCGCTCACAGGGGAGATAGTGTATTACGACGATGAAGAGCTTGACCGCTTTCGAGGCCGGGAAGCCGATGGCTACACGGCTGAGGAGGTAGAGGAGTTTCGTGATGTGCTTATGACACTTCTTCCTAAAGATGTGGCGGGATGGAGCCGGAGCATACAGGTCAGAGGGGTGACGCTCCCGACGGAAATTCGTGATGAGCTTCTCTTGATTGTGTCGGAACTTAGGCAAATAGAAAAAAAGTAGGGTGTTCAGTTCTAAGTTCTGATTTTTGAATCAAAAATCATGAGTGAATAGCCATAAGTTCCTGATATACATTAGTGCTTCTGTGTAATAGAACAATGTTGAAAAACATGGTAAGATTCAACTCAAAAAATAGTGATTTTATTGAGGGTATTTTACTGATATATAAAATATTACAACTATAAAAAGAACATAAAAGTTGGAATATTCTACTGAACACCCTATAAAAAAGTAATGAAAATAATCACATGAATTTGCATATATGGTTGGATTCTTATATCTTTGTAAAAGAATTAAGTCTGACATCATGATAAATGTAAAGAATGTTCCCTGGTTGCTACCGTAACGAAACCGGCATTTGGTTCCGTCTGTTTTACAGATGTAAATATATGATGTGTTTGAACGGAAATTTTCTAAGGAAACGGTTACAGATAAGTGTGGCGGATTTAATTGAAAAATAAATATTTACTTAATAATAATTTTTTATGACAAATTGCTACAAGCTAATCTGTATGCTTCCTATCGGCGCTACAGCTCTTTTTGCGAATGGCCTTTCTCCGGCATCTGTTTCTCCTGAGGATTACGGAATTTTCAAGGCGACCTCAAAGACGGACAGTCCATTCAAGTTGCAGGCTTTTTCAGAAGGCGTAGCCCGAAAAGGTGGACTTTCGAAGCTTTCTGCGTATGCCAATGAAGGGAACGCAGAGGTTGACAAGATAGGCACGCTCACTTTGGTTGAGCAAGAAGATTTCTCACTGCTCACTACAGGCACAGAAGAGAACCCGGACTATACAGTTGATTTGGAGATTTCTCAATGGCTTCTTGATGAAGAAGGCAATTTCATTTTCGATGAGAATGGCAATCTTGTGGAGAATCCCGAATATGAATATCCGTGGAACAATATGAAACGCGAGTACATTTCCGGCGACAAAGGATGGGGTATAGGTAATGCCTATCCGGCCGGAGGATGTCTGTATTTCCCGTTCAGCATGTCGACTCCTCAGGGAAAGATAAGCACCCCATGGCTTGACCTTTCTGCCAATGCCGGCACATTTGTGCTTGAATTCAAGGTTAAGGTGTCGGCAGATGCGCTTGCAGACCCCACTATGCCACCTGCAATAATTGTGGAGACAGCCGAGACAAGAAATATGGGCCCCACATGGGATACGTTTGAGGAGAGCTTCGTTAATTATGAGAACCTGTCGGAGGAATGGACCACATTCCGCCTTGTCTATCAGGGGGCCGGAGTTTCTACATTGTGCAATATTGTAGGGCAGGGCGTCTCAGGAGGAATGTATATAGATGACATAAAGATATATAGCCTCACGCCTTATCTCGCTACTCCGGTGCTTGGCAGACATACTGACTTCACCGAGACATCTTTTGTCCTGAACTGGAATCCGGTGGACGGGGCAGAGAAATATATTGTCAATGTATGGTATGACGATTTGTATGGCGAAAGAATTCTGCTTGCCGACAACGTAGAGACCGCCGAGACTTCATATAAGGTTGAAGGCACGAATCTGGATGACATTTATTTTTGTCAGGTTCAGGCAGTCAACAGCGAGCATTCCTCTCTTCAGCCGCTTCCACGGGAGGTGTTTGACATTGTGACCCCTAAAATGCGTAAAGCGCAACAGGTTGGCATTGAAGGCAACCTGTTTGAAGGAGGTGTGGAAGAAGTTGTCTCGGCATATGGGTATGATTATTATGCGACCGCAAGAAGGGTGGCGGAACAGGACGGCCCGTTTGTTGTGACAAATGAGACATTCACCGGATGGAGGCATCCGCTTTATGAAGATGGAGAGGAATATACCAAGGAGAATCCTGCCGAAGACAAGATAGCCAGCCTTTATTTCCCGACAGACATAAATCAGCAGGGATGGTATGGCGAGAATTTCCAGATTTATAAGGATTATATTTGTCTTGTGCCATTCTTCTATGAGGCTTCTCTGCATCAGGAGCAGACCGCATGGGTATCGCCGGAGCTTGACTTGTCGAAAGATGGCGGCAAAGTGTCGGTAAGCATGAAACTCGCTGCTGAGTTTGATATCAATTTTGAGACTTATTCTTATTGCATTGTAGGTCTTTTCAATTGGAATGATGATAAGGGAGACTATGACCAGGTTGAACTCGTTTACCTCAAAGACTTGAATTTTGACTGGCAGGACCGTTCTATAGAGCTGACGAAAGGCACGTCCCGTTCGAAGATTGCCTTCTTTGGGGCCGGCTCTTATGGAGATCTTTATATTGACGATATTGTAATTTCACAGAATTACAAAGCCGGGGATATGTTTGACGATCCGTTCTATTTCTCTACATGGCAGCTTTCCGAAAATATGACGGATCCCACGACGTTTGAGTTTGAGGTGCCGGCTCACGCTCTCGGTCATGAAATCTATCAGAAGGCTCAGGCTGTCAGGATTCATCTGGATTCGCAGGGAGGATATGACGGAGAGGTGAAGTCTCCTTTTGCTGAAAGTGACTTTGTAGCATCAACGGTTACTGGCGTTAACATTGTTGAGAATAGTGCGGCTTCTAAAGTAAATGTCTCAGGAGGTGTGATATATGTGGCAAACCCGGATGGACTGACTGTTTCTGTGTGCGGGCCTGACGGAAGGGTTTATGGACTTGGCAACGGTGAAAACCTTGCCTTCACACCAGATGCCAAGGGTGTGTATGTTGTGACAATCGGAGGAGGTTCAGTCAAGATTGCCCTCTAAAGATATTATTACCGCCTGCTAAACTTTTTTGAGCGGATGAAAAATTAGGGCTGGCACCTATTGCAGGTGTCAGCCCTAAATGGTTACTTTGCTTTTGCGGCAAAACATAGTTAACCCTGGGCAAAAGTAGTAATTTCTTCTGACAGCAGATGAAACGGTGCTGAAGAGTGGATAATGCGGTTTAGAATCATTGATTCCGCTTCCATTACGCTATTCTCTAATGCTATATTCAAGGGTTTTGTCCGGCATTCCAAGGCCGGAAAGAAGAAGGGCGGCATCTTGTCGCCATCAAGTTTAAGCGGACAGTAATATAAAGATGTGGTAATATTGGGAAAGCCTTTTCCGGATTCTCCAAAAAAATGTCCGGGCTGACTTGAATGTCGGCCCGGATATTTTTTTGAGAATTGAATCCTGATATTTGACTCAGCCTATTGAAGATATTGTCACTTCACCACAAATTTTTTGCCATCGCGGATGTAGATGCCTTTCTGTAGGTTTGTGCCCTCTATCTTTATGCCATGAAGATTATAGACGGGAGAGTCGGTTGTAGAGTTGATTTCAATCTCTTCAATTGCGGTGCTCTTTGGGTTGACCACATAAGAGAGGGGAGAATTTGAACGACCTCCGCAATAGTCTTCGGCTGCCCATTCAAGTGTTCCGAATGCTCCTTGCCATATGCTTACGGTGTAGTCGGCAGAAGTCTTGAGGTCGATGCCGCGTATGCCGACAATCACCTGGCTGGGGTTCTCATCCGGCACCCATGCGCGGATTATGGCTTCTGACAAGAAGTTGCCTTCTGAATCCCTCACATTCCATTTGTCATTGACATTGCTGTATATTGCCACTGCCTCCGAGAAATCAAGAGCTAATTGTAGCTCAAGTTGTTTCTGCCCTTGGATTCTTACTTCTTCCAGGCTTGTGGATGTGGATATTGGATCAAAATCGTATACTGTTTTGTCTTCACGTGGTTCGCCTGCAAGTTTCCAAGGATTGAACTCGTAACGGAGCTCAGGGTTGCTGCGTCCGGATTCGTTGTTAGAGTACCATGTCGGGTTTCCGAGCAAACCTTGAGGAATTACGAGAGTATAGTTTGCGTCGACATACTTGTTGAGACCACGGACTCCGAAATAGAATTTTGAATAGTCGTCGCTGAGGCCGCCGAAATCAGGCCACCACTCATCATATTTTTCGTTGTTGCTGTCGAGAAGATAGCATTGTGCGGAGAATCCGCTGACCCAATATACATCCTCGTCAAACTTGACATCGATGCGGACTTCAGTGGCGTCGCATTCTTTTTTGGAGTCATAAACTTCCTGAAAGAACTCATTAAGAATTGTGGGTGTGAAATCGTAGACGGGGTCTGCCTGAGCGTAGGAGCCTATGCCCGCCATTGCCGCTAATGCGGTAACTGTAAAAAATTTTTTCATTGGCAAATGAATTAAATGATAATTAGGTTTTATTTTGAGGAGATGTGCAAATATACAACAAATTATTTTATTTTCCAACTAAAAAGAGGTTTATCTTAAGAATATTTATTATGTGTACTGTGTAAATGCACTCATGGCTGTAATTTTAACGAGGGACTCTCTAATTTACATTGTGCGTATATTTCTCCTTTTCGTTTGTCTTTGTATAAAAATATCTTCGATTGAAAAATTGCCGGACATAATCTCGTTGCCTCCTGATTCGATTCCATAGCGGAAGCCTTTGTTAATAATATTATCTTTCAGTTTATAGTCGAAACAATAATATCAATGTTCATTAAGGGTTCCGGCGAAAGATGCGTCGTCGTTGATATATATCCTTGGCACATCCGCAGCTGTTTTCCAATAATGCGGCCATTATCAATGCCGTAATGGCCCTGGCCTCTTGAATGGAAGCATGTTGTATTGTTGTTTTGTATGTTTTGCATTGCTGAAATTATTTATTAACGCGAATTCGGGATAAGAACTTTATGTTTTTCAACCAAGCAAAAGACATAGAGTATTGGGCGGCCTTTCAAGGTCGCCTGATTTATTTGTACAGTTTGGTGTTAATCCCAGAGGACAAGCTGCCCGTTTGACTCGGGTACCTCAAAGTCAAAGTTCACTTCCGGCTTTGTGGCGAAGAAACAATACGCACCCATTGCCGCAAGCAGGTTCATGAGGAAGTTGTGTACACTACGATGGCGGGAGTGGACGAGCTGCGCCACATTCTTCAGCATGTCGTTTATGGATTCGATGATGCTCCTTTTACGAAGCATCATCCTGTCATAGAACGGCATGAGACGCTGTTTCATGTTCGAGCGAAGACCTGTCACAATATGTATGCCGTCATCCCAAAGATGCCCGAAAAGAGACTGCGATATATATCCCTTGTCAGCGTATAGTTTTCCAAACACCCTGTCAGTCAGCGTGTCGATGACTGCCTCATTGCGGTCGTCCACATTGGCGCGTGTCAGTACAAAGTTGATCAGCTCTCCTTTTTCGTTGCATAGCAGATGCAGTTTGAAGCCGACATACCATCCCATCGTACTCTTCCCTTTGGCAGCAATATCCTTGAATACCTTCATGCTGAACCGGCGTTTGTTGTGTATGACCGGAATGCAGGTGCTGTCCACAAAACTTATCCCCGTGCACTCTCCGAAACACGCGAGCCGCAGGAACATGGTCATAGCCACAAAACATCGGGGCATGACCTCCACGAAGCGGTTGTAGGAGAATGTCTGCGGAAACAGATGCTTCCAGTGAATGCGCACACATCCCAGATAATAGTGCTTGAAGTTTCGGTACGAATTGAAGTGGAAACAGATCAGAATCGTGATGACCTCGGCATCCGACATCATGCGCTTTCTTTTCCGTTTTGGAGTGTCAGTTGTGGAAGGAAGTGCATTTTTTGCCATCTCACCCTCAAATTCTTTGCAGAAATCATCTGCAATACAAAAAATTTCAGTAACTTTACTTTCGGTAATCATGATACAGTATTTATTGTTCGATACCTCTAAATTACTAAATATCAGTGATATTACCAAAAGAATCAGCGGCTTTTTCAAGCTGCTGATTCAACTATTTTTTATGGTGTTCCTTATCCCGAACTCGCGTTATTAATTTTGTGTCCATACAAATCATAAAAACGCAGAATGTATCGTAAAATCCTCATCCTCATAGTTGTCTTTACATTGCATTTCTCGATGCAGCCGGGGATGTTTGCGGCGCGTGCCGGGAAGAAGGATAGCGCGAGAGAGTCTTGCTACAAGAGTCTTGAAACCCTTGCATCACGGGATCTGGTGAAATATGGGAAGGAATGTCTTGACAATCGTTCCACTCATAAGAATGCGTTGGAGGCGTTTAGCATCATAATAGGCCGGTATTATAAAGGATCCGCGTCGATTCCTACAGAAGTGAGTGATGTCGTGGAATCTCTTCATCATGTGGGCACACTTTATCTTGTGTCGTATTTTAAATATGACAAAGCATATAAATATCTGTCGCTTGCCCAGCAGCTTGCCGAGGAAAATCACATGACCCGATGGCTTCCTTATATATATGTGAATCTTGCTAATTTATGGGAAATCAACAGAATGATATTTCCCGGCACCACTTGCGACGGGTTTAAATATGTTGCAGACGCATGGGATGCCGCAGTGGCCGGCAAGAATGAAGACTTGCTTCCGAGAATAGCCTTCAACATGGCTATTCTTACATATACGGAAGGTGCCGACAAGGTGTTCCATAGCCAGATAACAGATTTCCTCGATTATAAATTCAGCCGCATGAACTCCGACTGCGAGATTGCTAAAGAATTTGTGAAAGGTGTGAGATTATGGATGTCGAGGAATTATGAAGATGGGGAGCGGCATTTACTGTCATCTCTTGAGAAAGTCAGAAAAATCGTGGCGCGAGACACTGTGGCCGGACATGGTTATAAACGCAATGATTATGGCAAGCGTCAGATTCTTTCAATACTTTCGGCATTGGCAGAGTTTTATATCTCGGAGCAAAGATATGGTGATGCAAATTCAATGCTTCGGGAGTATGGCTCTTGGGCGAAAGATAATCCTGATTTTGCGATAGACTTGCATGAACTGTATGTGAAATATTTCAAGGCATTGAATATTAATGATTCAGTTGATAAATATCATTATCTGTATCTAAAAGGGAAGGATGCAATCTCAAACGAGAGTAAACTTTATGAGGTAGGGGAGAAACTTTTTATCGACAAAATAGAGAAGATAAATGACGAGGTTATATCTCTTGCAGGGAAAAACCGTCGGCAGCGTTTCCAGCTTGGAGCGGCCTTTGTAGCGTTGCTGCTGCTATTGTCGCTGATTGCTGTAGCCTTATGGGCTTACATAAGGGTGAGAAATAAATCTGCACAGCTTTATCGCAAAAATGTGGAGATGATAGAGGAGCAGATCCAGTTCATGGCAAGGCATAGACTGCTTCAGGACGAGGTGGAGCGGCTGCGAGTGCTTTCAGAAGGTAAAGATGTATGCAAAAATCAGCAGACGGATGCCTCATGTGATTCTGCAGCAACCGGAGATGCGGACGATGTTCAGACTGATGTGGCGAGGTCTCAGCCAAGGAGCATCATAGCTGATGCAGATGCAGAGATTCTTTATTCGCGCATAGTTGAGGTCATGGAGAAAGGGGGAGATGTCTACCAGCCTGAATTCTCGCTTGAGCGGCTTTCTGCGCTTGCAGAGTCGAGGCCCAGGGTTGTGTCGCAGGTTATCAATATGAAGACCGGCTCAAATTTTTCACAGTTTTTGAATGAATACAGAATCCGCGAAGCATGCATCCGGTTTCAGAACACACAGCAATATGGCAACTACACTGTGGAGGCAATAGCTGAGAGTGTGGGCTACAGGTCGCGCACGGGATTCTCATCTTTGTTTAAAAAGGCCACCGGCCTGTCGCCTTCAGAATATCACAGGCAGGCCAAGAGAGCATCCGGGAAATAGAAAAAAGCGTCATAAGAATCGGCAAATAGGCTGAAAAGTGTCTAAATTCTTGTTCTTGCACATAAATTTAGACCTAATATTTAGAAAACATTGCTTTTGTGTTTGGTTAATAACTTAATTTTGCGAATGTCAATCTTGCACAATACTATTAACCTAAATCAAAAGCAGATGAAAAGAAACTTTTTACTGTTGGCGGCATTGGCCGCATCCACATTCGCGCTTGTCGCCTATGAGAGGCCGACTCTCAAAGAGGTGATGCGTATGCGTGGCGAAGGGAAAGCGGCAATGTCGATATTCCCGTCTCGTTCGGATCATAATAAAGGGATTGCGTCGTCGGGAGTGATGTCTTCCCCAAAAAAGCGGGCTGTTGCGGCAACATCCGGCAATTCTCATCTTCGTTTGACAGAAGAGGGGGCAGAGCTTTTGGGATGGCTGAATTATTCAGATAGGTATTCTGTTGCACCGGGGTTATACGAATTCGGTCAGGATGGCGTCACAATGAAATGGGCCGATGGGTTCTACGAAGAGAATCAGGTGCCTTTGCAGACAGGCTGGATGATAGGAGACAAGCTTTGCGGCTATGTCTATCAGATAATTTGTGGCCAGCTCATTAACAATGTTTATGTTGAGTATGATGCTGCTACAGGAGAAATTATAGACACTATTCAGGTTCCGTTGGATCAGGAAGAGGGAGTAGTGGTGATGCAGACAGGAGCTTATGATGAAATGGATGGACGTGTTTATGGATACGGACAGCTTGGGTCGTCGCCCGTGTTTATGTGTTCATTCCCGGATGCACCTGAAATCTATGACATTATCAGAACTGTAGGTGCAGAAGAACTGTGCCCTACAATATGCTATAACAAATATGAGGATTCACTATACGGCATAAATAGCAAGGGCGAATTTGTGTCAATAGATTCAAAAGGTTATCAGACAGTGCTTTTCCGGCTTCCTATAGAGGGGTATGGCAATTATGTCACCGGCATGTCTTATTATCCTGCGGAAGATGTGTATTACTGGAATGTGATTCAGGAAGACAACACTTCGTCTATGGCTATTATTGATGTCAAAGACCAATCTGTGGAGATATATGAGAATTTCTCGTCAGGAGAGACATTTTCTGCATTGTTCTGTACTGACGACCGCATCAACCCGAAACGTCCGAAACGTCCGGCAGTGTCTGGGATTGACTTTGCTCCGGGGGCGACCAATGGGGTTGTTGTGTTCTCTACGCCATTGTCGTATATGTCAGGACAAACTATTGAAGGCAACCTTACATACACTTCGTATCTTGATGGAGAAGTGCATTCAACCGGAGAAGTTGCCCCGGGAAAGACTGTAGATGTGAAATATGAGAACCTCACCGACGCTATGCATACATTTGGCCTCACCGTGGCAATAGACGGTGTTGCAAGTTCGAGGGCAGAAACGAGGTCATACATAGGAAACGACACGCCTGTGGCTCCCCAGGGTGTTGTGCTTACTGACAATGAAGTTAGCTGGCAGCCCGTTACGCAAGGCATGCACAATGCATATCTCGATCTTGAGGCCATGTCTTATTGTGTGTATATAAATGGAGAACTTGTGGGAGATACGAAAGAAACCGTGTTGGCGATAGAACTTCCATCTGACAAGCCGTTGAGCCTCTATACAGCTTCTGTCAAGGCTGTTTGTCATGGAATGGAGAGTGAGATGTCGGGTGAGTCAAATGTAGTAAGCGCCGGAGAGCCAATGCAGCTTCCGGTATATCTGGAGCCCACGTATGAGGATTTCCTTATGATGAGGCAGTATGATGAAAATGGAGTTGGATGGTCGTATACTGAGATTGCAGAAGGAAATGTGATTTCATCCGGCATGTCGGAAGTGCAGCAAGACAGCTGGCTGTTCCTCCCGCCCGTAGATATTAAGGATGCCGGCCGTCTTTACACATTCTCTTTTGATGCGTTTACATGGGGCGAATGGTACACTGAGGAATCTGTAGAGGTTATGCTTTGCAACGCACCAAATCCTGACGGATATGTGTCGACTGTGATTAGCGAGTTTAAGCCTAATGAGATTCCTGCCAATTATTATGGTTTCATCCAGGCTCCTGCACCGGGCACATATTATGTTGCCTTGCATTGCACTTCTTCTGAATGGCAGTTAGGAGTGTTGGCCATGCATTTCAGCATAACCGATGACAATGTGCTTCCTACATCGCCGGGTGTGGCAACAGAGATCAGTGTAGAGCCGGGCGCTGAAGGAAAACTTGAGGCTCGTGTCGGTTTTAATATGCCGGTCATTATGATTAATGGCGAGGCGATGCCGTCGGATGAAGAGGTTGTTGCGAAAATTTCATCTGATGTTGCAGATACAGAAGTAAAAGGGAAACCTGGAGAAAGAGTAGAGGCTATTGTTGCTACTGTTCAAGGCAATAACACATTGAAGATTATCGTTTCTGACGGCGAATCGAATGGTATGGCAGTGTCGGTTGATGTGTTTACAGGAGTTGAGATTCCGGCAGAGGTTCCTTATTTGAGTTCCACTCCTTCGGAAGATATGATGAGCACAAGGCTTGAATGGGGCCGCCCGACTACAGGCCAGGACGGTGGCTATGTAAATCCGGAAGAGGTTACGTTCGACATATATCGTTATGAAGAGAATTATGTAGGATGGTTCTGGCAGGTATATGCACAGGATGTCAAAGACACTTCGTTTGTGTACACAATGGATGAAGGTTCGCCGCAAGATTTAATACAACTTGGAGTTAAGACTCGCAATTCAGAAGGCGTATCCGACAAAATGGTGGCTATAAACACTATGCTCGGCACCCCATATGCGTTGCCGGTGAATGAAAATTTCGACGATCCTTATATCGGCGCTTCATTTAAGCCATGGATAACATATGCTCCGGATGCTTCTTATAATTATCAGCAGTGGCAGTTTGAATATCTTCAGAATGTAGACGGCTCTTACACCGGTGAGACAATAGGAATGCTTGGAACCACTTGGTATGACGATACAAAGGGAATGCTTGGATTCCCCCGATTCACGACTAAGGGGTGTGAAGAGGTTGAATTGTCGATCACGTTGCTTAATGGGTCGAATATGCCGAAAGTTACTTTGTCCGGTGAAACTTATGGCTCGAAGTCTGTAGAGATCGGAAGCGTTGAGAAATCGGAAACTGAAGGATTGCAGACATACACATTCCGTTTGCCGGCAGAACTTATCGGCAAAGACTGGGTGCAGGTGTATCTCAATGTTGAGTATGAGACGTATAGCCAGTTTGTATATCTTGAAGATGTGGCTATACAGGGCACGACAGTGGGAGTATCTGCCGTAGAAGCCGGCACTTCAATTGCAGGCGGTGTAGGCTGCATACTATTCAAAGGACTTGAAGGCGTGGAGACAAGTGTTGTATCTGCCGACGGCAAGGTGGTGTATGGCGGCCGTATTGACAGCAACGATGAAACCATTCAGATGCAGAAGGGTGTATATATGGTGAAGTCAGGAAGTCAGAGCGCAAAAGTGTTTGTGAAATAACAATAACACCTCATTAGTATAAGATAGATTGGAGAGGGTCGGTAAAGGTGACTTTGCCGGCCCTTTTTTCAGTTGACGTAGAACACGAAGTAGTCCTTGCCGTCGATGTTCTGAATGAAGATGTCTTGCGAAGAAAAATTCCCTGAAAATAAACCATAGTCAATGTTGTAGGTTAAATCCCGGTATGTGTCAGTTGTTTTGAAGCCTGCATAATAATATCCTCGGCTATCTTGATGTATGTCAGTAATGTTTTGAATTGTCGTGCTTTTATATAATATCCTTAATGAGTAAGGCATATCTTTAGTTTTCCAATATATCCGATAACCGGATGATACCGGAAGTTGAGGATAATCATATATTATAATTGGATTATTAAGCCAGACATAGGTCAGTCCGTCTTTGTTTTCAAGACGTGTCGCATCTTTTGAAAGCAATTTTCCCAAATACGCTTCGGGTTCCGTGTATTCTTGTCCGGATTGTAATATCTGATAATATATGTCATCATAACTAAGGTTCAAATTATGTAGATCAAGTTCATGATAGCGATAATTGTATGCTTTATCAGGATGAGAAGGGTTCAGGCTAAGTGCCTTAAGGACGGTAGGTTTATTAGGCCAATATATTGTGGATGGAAGTTTTGATGTGGATGTCCAAAAATTAATGTATGGATTCGTGTCACTAAATTTACCAGATTCAGTTGCGTACCAAATGATTCGGATTGTGGAGGAGATTTCGATGGCGGGGGTGAAGGATGTTACTGAGAACCGGTAGATGTGGTTGCGGAGAAGTCTCTGCCACATTGGGTTGTCGGATGCTGACGGCTCTCCATTGATGTAAGGGGCAATCCATAGCCGGCACTCCTTCTCTTCCTGACCGTTGGTCAAAGTGAGTTTTATGCTCCTTTCGTCGCTCCGGGGATTGTCGGAGAGCTCCATTTCCGGCACATAAAGATAGAAAGAATTGTTGTCGGCAGATTTATTAAACGGCAAGTTTGCTCCATAATCCAATCCTCCTTCCGGGGAAGAGGGTGCGCCCTCATTGCTTTCCAAAGGCGCTATGGAGCCGGTTTTGGAATATTTTGTCAGCGCGGCTTCAGTGATGCTCCATCCGTCTGTCAGTTTATTTTCTATTTCAATTTTAGCCAATGCCCTTGTGAGAGGAATCTCTCCGAGGTTCAAGCTTGTGCCACCTTCGCTAACTATGTCAATCTCTTTTTCTCCATACATCGGTATAAGGCAATTTTCATTGCTGTTTTCGTAAGTAGGGAAAAAGAATATGGAGCCTTTAAGGTCAGAGAGTGATGAATTTTTGAAACTGTCGGACATGCCATAGTTTCCGGCATTGGCCACTATGGCAATTTTCAGTCTCCCTTCAGGGAGTGGCGGATGCAGGGTTGCTGTCACGCTGATTGATTCATCGGAAGGCGAGATGCAGAAAAGGTCGGGGCTGGCAGAGTCGTATGCAACAGCCACCTGTTTCCCTGAACTGTCGTAAAATGCGATGAAAAGGTCGTTGCTGTCGATGACGTTTTCAGCGGGAGACCCTTTCGTCATAGATATGGCGGGGGTATTGTCGCTTCTTGTAGGGAGGGAAGAGGGTGAGATGCTAAAAGAGATTTGCAAAGCGGAGAGTCCCGGTTCTGCAGGTTCGTGGTCTGCACACGCAGAAAAGAATAAAGAGAAAAAGAGCGTATAGACGCAAATCATTCCCGTGATTGAAATGACGTGTTTCATGCAGGTTGCAAGAGGGTATGATGCGTTTGGTCTCTTCACAATGCAAATGTAGGCATTAGGTTATTGATTTACAAATTTATTGTCATGAAAAACACACGATTTCGTCCGTAAGATATTTTTTTACACAATTTGTTCATTGGCATGTCTTCAAGTTGCGTAATTTATGCGATTATTATTAACTTTGCAGACAAGTCGGCGTTTAACGGGCTCCCGACCATTTTTCAATATAGATAACCTTTAACTAACCATATCTAAAACATGAAATCAAATTCCAAGACCGATGGCACTCCTTTTGCGGGTAATTCCTCGCGAAAAATGCACTATGGGTTTATAATTGTGGCCTGCTGTTGCCTGATGATGGGTGTGAATGTCGGGCTTACGTTCAGTTGCGCGGGAATCTTTTACCGTCCGGTGAGTGAGTCGCTGGGAGTGCCGGTAGGTGAGTTCGGCATTTATATGTCGGTGATGTATGTCACCTCCACGCTGATGTTGTCGATTGCCGGGCGTATGCTTGAGCGCTATAGCGCCCGCTGGCTATTCACCGGCAATGCCGCCCTTATGGGCGCCACATTCCTGGCGATGGGATTCTTCAACAATGTTTGGGAATTTTATATAGCCGGCGGAGTGCTTGGAGTGACTCTTGCGTTCCTTCTTTATCTGAGCTTCCCGACGTTGGTCAACCGGTGGTTTCACTCAAAGGTAGGACTTATGATCGGAATCTGCAGCGCAGCCTCAGGCATAGGCGGGATGCTTTTCAATCCTATGGCCGGCTGGATGATAGCCGAATGGGGATGGCGATGGGCATATGGTGCGTTCGGCGTCATAATTATTGCCGTTGTAACGCCGCTTCTTGGGTTGCTTCTTCGCGACCGCCCTTCCGACATCGGGCTTCAGCCATACGGGATAGCAGAAGCCGCCGCGAGCAAAAGCGGAGTGCAGGCAGAGGGCAAGACATATTCAGAGGCGGCTCGCAGCCCACTTTTCTATGGGCTCATATTGTTCGCCTTTGTCATGATGGGCACCTCCACGCTCAATCTGTTTATTCCGGGCTATGTGACAGACCACGGTTTCTCGCTTGAACAGGCATCGTTGACGGCGGCTGCCGTAATGGCCGGTGTCACGGTCGGGAAACTGGTGCTGGGATTGGTAAACGACCGCAACTGCATGGCCGGTGTTGTGGTCACCACGGCCTGCGGCATGGGTGGGCTTGCTGTGCTTCTCGCAGGCGCGGGGGCGCTTGCCTCCATCATGGGCGGCGCTTTCCTTTTCGGATGGGCCTATGCCGGAGTCACGGTGCAGACTGCGATGCTCACAAGGAGTGTGTTCGGCTCTCGCGACTATGCGCGAATATATTCGGTGATATCTATTGCGCTTGCAGCAGGAGGCGCTATTGCTTCCGGAGGGTGGGGGCTTCTTGCCGACGCCACATCGGCCTCATTCATTTTTATGGTGGGAATCGGGTGTCTGTTTTTGTGTCTGCTTATCGGGGCGTGGGCTCTCAGAAAGTCAGCGCCGCGTGGATGACAAGTGCCGGCGGAATGATTAAATCAGGTCATCTTGTTGAACCCGGATTTTAATGCCGGTCTTAAAAATAAAACAGGAGGCATTCGGTTTAGCGTTGATCCTCAATTATATATAGTGGAGACCGTGCTTAATTTTTATTTATGGAGGCTTAAGTATTAATAATTATCCTTAACTTTGAAAGCGCATGGCATGATATTGATTGTTGTGCCATGAGCTATCCATGAATAAAAATTACATTAGAATCATGAAAAATGTTTGTTGCCTGCTTCGGCAGTGCATATTGGCGTCGAGTCTTGTTTCTGCAGGAGCATCGATGGCGCGAGAAAACAATCCGGTGGCATCGTCTGATGCGGTAGTGACTGTAGATAAGGCGCGATTCACAGTGCTCACACCCGAAATGGTGAGAATAGAGTATAGCGACAAGGGAAATTTTGAGGACCGCGCCACATTCGCTGTTCAGAATCGCCGCATGGACGTGGTGCCTGAATTTAAGGTCACGTCAGACTCGGAGTTTGTGTATATCACCACCGACAAGATCTCCCTTAAATACCGGAAAGGGACTTGTCCAGCCACGGAGCCGGCGTCTGACGCTAATCTCTCGATTACGCTTGATGTCAATGGAAAACCGGAAACGTGGTATCCCGGCAAGCCTGACCCACTTAACCTGAAGGGGATGTGCCGCACTCTCGACGGAAGTGTCGGCGACAATAAAAGGGGAGAGATGGAAAATGGAGTTATCTCCCGGTCTGGATGGGCTGTGATTGACGATTCATGGTCTGCGCTGCGCCCCGACGGCAGCCGTTCATTCGCCTTTGAGCCTAATAGAGAAATAGGATTCGACTGGTGGAGCCCTCGTCGTGATGAAGAAGCCATGGATGTGTATTTCATGGGTTATGGCACAGACTATAAGAAGGCTATAGGTGATTTCACGAAAATAGCCGGGAGCATTCCGCTGCCTCCGGATTATGTGTTCGGATATTGGTATAGCAAGTATGCTTCTTATTCAGCAGATGATTATCGCGAAATAATGAAGGAACTTAATGCAAACGGCATTCCGGCCGATGTGATGATTCTTGACATGGACTGGCACTGGAACGGCGACCCCTCATGCGGATCCGAGAATATTGGAGGATGGACCGGTTGGTCGTGGAACACAAAACTTATTCCTGAGCCAGAAAAACTTCTTGGGGAGATACATGACAATAACTTCAAGATTGCTCTCAATCTTCACCTGGCCGACGGTGTTAACAGTGTTGAATCGCCTGGCTACTATGCTGCGATGAAGTCGGAGCTGGACGGAAAATATGATAATGGCGGAAATATTGCCTGGAGTCTTGATTTCACTGATTTCACAAAATCATTTTTCAGAAATGTCATAAGAGATCATGAGAAGGAGGGGGTGGATTTCTGGTGGCTCGACTGGCAGCAGCATCTCACAAGCGAACTGACTCCCTCTCTTGGCGAGACATTCTGGTGTAATCATGTGTTCTTTAATGAAATGAAGAAAAACAGGCCGGATCGCAGACCTGTGATATTCCACCGCTGGGGAGGCCTTGGCAGCCATCGTTATCAGATAGGTTTTTCGGGCGACGCTATGATAAATTTTCCGACTCTTGCTTTTCAGCCTTATTTCACATCCACAGCGTCGAATGTAGGATATGCTTTCTGGGGGCATGACCTTGGGGGGCACGTGTTTTCTGATGAGCAGACTGTAAACGACCCGGAGCTTGTGTTGCGCTGGGTGCAGTTTGGGGTGTTCACTCCGATATTCCGCACACATGCCACGAAAGAGGAGCGCATAGAGCGAAGGATATGGAAGTTCCCGAATTTCCCTGACATGCTCGACGCGGTGAAGTTGCGTTATGCCTTGTTTCCGTATATCTACACAATGGCCCGCAAAACCCATGATACGGGAATCGGGATGTGCCGCCCGCTCTACTATGAATATCCTGAGATGGATGAAGCATACAACTATGAGGGTGAATATTTCTTTGGAGATGACATTCTGGTTGCCCCGATTGTGGAGGCCGCAGAAAAAGGTAAGAAGTCGGCAAAGGAGATATGGTTTCCAGAAGGTGAATGGTGGGATGTCAGCGAATGCAGAATGATTAAGGGGCCGGGCGTGAACACTCTTGAATTTGCACTTGATGAGATTCCGTATTTCTATAAGGCAGGGTCGATGATTCCGTTCAATCCTTCATCTGTGAAGAATGTCACTGAGCGTCCGGAGGAACTTGTGCTGAATGTGGTGTCGGGGGCCGACGGCTCGGCTTCTCTTTATGAAGACAGCGGCGACAACAGCAATTATGAAACTGAATTTGCCGCCACTTCAATGACTCATTCGTTTAGCGGCAAGAAGGAGGTCATATCAATATCTCCGAGAAGAGGCTCTGATAAAGGACTTGCAAAAAACAGGTCGTGGAAAGTGCTTGTGCATAATGCCGGCAACCCGAAGAAGGTGTCGCTGAATGGCAAAAAACTCAAAAGCGCAGCATGGAGTTATGACGCGCCATCCAAATGTCTTACAATGAACTCACCGTCAGCGTCATGCCTTGCAAATACGGATATCGAGATAAGCTACTGACAGAAAAATCCGTTTGATGCACAGTCAGAACAGTAGGTAATATTTTGATAATAGCGAGGCCCGCGTTTTTGAATTAATGAGAAAAGCGCGGGTCTGTGTTTAAGCGCGGAGAATCCGGTCGTTGAGAGAGTGCGTAACTATCAAAGATGTAATTCCGATTTCATGAAATATTGCTTTATTGGCACGGCTCTTTCATTTAAGCACAAAATAACGACAAAAGCCCCCTTACCCGATTCAGTACGAATCGGGTAAATTTGTGTAATTGTATTTCAGGCATTTATCTTTTTATGAAAATCATATTTTTTTCATTTTTGACAAAGAAACCGCATCAATCGGGTAAAGCTCATTGAGACATGGCGCATAAGCTCTGCCACGCCTTTTTTCTTGTCAGATCGCTTTTTACGCAATCCTTTCCATATGGAAAATACGGAGAAGACCATTCTTTGTATTGTGTCAAGGTTGCGAGCGGCTTTTGCCGACTTGCGCTTCACCTTGTCCTGCATCAGATTTACATCAAGGCCCCAGTGCATGCTTTCTATAGACCAATGGTTACGTACTATTGCGCCCAGTCTGGGCGTGTCCGTAGGCAGGCTGCTTACATACAGCCGTTTTTCAGAAGTACACACTCCTGTAGACTTTTTGATTGTGGACGACTTGTATTCAATGATTGTCATGTTTCCGCCCCATTTTTCCCTGTCGGCAATTATTTCAAGACCGTCATATATGTTGTAGGTTCTTGTCTCGATCCTCCCATGGCCAAGCTCAGGACCTTCAGTATATGAACACAAAGGGATATGTTCCTTGAGGCTGTCCTCAACCCCGTAGCGCAGCGACCGTTGATTGGCTTTGAGTTCTATCAGAAAATCTCCGCCTTTTGTCCTTATTCTTTCGATTATATCCTTTTGCATTGACATGGCATCGGCGGTTACAATCCTTCCGGATATGTCGATTTTGTCGATTAGTATAGGAACTGCCTTTATCTCATTGCTCTTTTCCTGGCATGCCTCCGTTGCGATTGTAATGCCGGTGTTGTACGAATAAGCGGATACGATATCCGGATTGCGCCCGTTTTCCTGAACGGTGCCACGCTCCGCCTTGCCGTCCACACAGATTATCTCCCTGTCACGGCATGCATCAAGCAGTTCTTCATGGAAGTTCCCGGCAAACTCCCGCATCCTGTCTGCCATGGCTAAATCATCAATGCCGTTCTCAACACGGCAAAGGGTTGCTTCCGAAGGTACCCCATTCTTCAGCATACCCATTTTACGGAATTTATTTAGATTGTGATTGCCGAATTCCATTATATCGGAACGTCCGACATGCCCGCACGTCCGTCCGAGTATCATCAGTATGATGATGTCCTGGAGTCGGTGTCGGAGGTTTCCTTTGTCGCATCTGCGAAAATCGGGAACTGAGGCGGCAAAATTCATAAGTCGTTCCAGAATACTGCCCTCTGGAACAAATTTATTTAGTACTTTTGTGGTATGATTGAGCTTATGCACGTCAATCGAACGGTTTTGGTCAAGCGGCTCCATTTTTAGTATAACTAACTGATTTTTACCTATAAAATTACTAAAAATCTGTCACTTGGCCAAATTTTACTTACACTTATTTCACTAATAATCAAAAATATAATTCTGTCCATCGGGACATCTTCCCACTATAAAATAGCACAATCTTTGAGAATGCAACGCAATCTTAAATGAAAGAGCCGTGCTTTATTGGCATAAAAAACGGGTTTAGAATTGCGTGAACCGCTTTTTTTAGAGTATTTTTGCATTTTAATAGGTTTTAAACTCACTTGAAGATGTGAAGCAGGCGCGTTTTCACTGATTCGGGTGGGTCGAAGCCGTATAATGGAATGTCATTAATAAAGAAACTATAAAAACAACAGCATATGAATCTCTTTGACCAGATAAGCGAAGATATCAAGAAGGCAATGCTTGCCCGCGATAAAGTCAGGCTTGAGGCTCTTCGCGGCGTGAAGAAGGAATTTCTTGAGGCGAAGACAGCCAAAGGCGCCAACGGTGAACTCACCGATGAGAACGCAACCAAGATAATGGTTAAGATGGTGAAACAGCGCAAAGAAAGCGCCAGAATTTATGAAGAGAACAATCGTCCGGAGCTTGCGGAAAATGAGCTCTCTGAGGCGGCTGTTATAGAGGAGTATCTTCCGAAGCAGCTTTCGGCAGAAGAACTTGAGGCTGAATTAAAGGCCATCATAGCCGAGACCGGAGCCACCGGCCCCAAGGAGATGGGCAAGGTGATGGGCGTTGCGACAAAACGTCTTGCCGGGCGTGCGGAAGGAAAACTCATTTCAGCAAAGGTTAAAGAACTCCTCGGGTAATCGGCAGACAGCTATAGTGGAATCCGATTGCACATTGTGAATTAATAATCACTCATTAGAACAGATGTTAACACTACAGACCATAAAGGCGGATCCCGAGTTCGTTGTGAGACGCCTTGCCGTGAAAGGTTTCGACGGAAAAGCCGTCATCACTGAGATTCTTGAGATAGATGCCGAGCGCCGTCGCCTGCAGCAGAAATGTGATTCCGATGCTTCGGAGCTTAAGAAACTTGCCGCCTCTATCGGCGCACATATGAAGGCCGGAGAAAAGGAAAAGGCGGAAGAGGCCAAAGCCCGCGTGGCTTCCATAAAAGGGGAGGCTAAAGGGCTGCAGGACTGCCTGGAGAATTGTGAGAAGCGCATGACCGACCTTCTTCTGACAGTGCCTAATCTTCCATGCGATGCTGTGCCCGAGGGTCTTACTGCCGCTGATAACGTGGTGGAGAAAACCGGCGGCTCTATTCCGGAACTCGGCGCGGATGCGCTTCCTCACTGGGATCTGGCAAAGAAGTATAATCTTATAGATTTTGAACTTGGCGTTAAGGTTACAGGCGCAGGATTCCCGTTCTACATCGGAAAGGGAGCGCGCCTTCAGCGTGCCCTCATACAGTTCTTCCTTGATGAAGCATGGAAGGCAGGCTATACGGAAGTGGAGCCTCCATTTGTGGTGAATGCCGCTTCAGGCTACGGCACAGGCCAGCTTCCCGACAAGGAGGGACAGATGTATCATGTGAATCTTGACGACCTGTATCTGATCCCCACGGCAGAGGTGCCTGTCACCAATATGTATCGCGACGTGATCATATCCGGCGATGACCTTCCGAAGAAAAATTGCGCCTATTCTCCGTGCTGGCGTCGCGAGGCCGGAAGCTATGGCAAGGATGTGCGCGGGCTCAACCGCCTTCACCAGTTTGACAAGGTAGAGATTGTGCGCATAGAGAAGCCGGAAAATTCATATGCCGCTCTTGAAGAGATGAAAGACCATGTGCAGGGTCTGCTTGAAAAACTCGGACTGCCGTGGCACATACTGCGTCTTTGCGGCGGCGACATGTCGTTCACTTCGGCAATTACATTCGATTTCGAGGTGTGGAGCGGCGCCCAGCAGCGCTGGCTTGAGGTTTCTTCGGTGTCTAACTTTGAGACTTATCAGGCAAACCGCCTGAAATGCCGTTATCGTGACACTGACAAGAAGATTAAACTTTGCCACACACTCAACGGCTCTGCTCTGGCTTTGCCGAGAATAGTGGCCGCGCTTCTTGAAAACAATCAGACACCCGACGGAATCGTGGTGCCGGAATGCCTGCGCAAATACACCGGATTCGACATAATCAACTGAAAATATGGTCGCCACAGGCCGGGGATGCGGTCTGTGGCGGCATGTCCTTAATTATTCTCCGCAACTATAAAACTATTTAACGTGAGCTATATCAGCAAAGAAGAAAAAAAGATTCCGATCAACGACCCTTCGGGGAAATGGTCAGACCTCCATCTGCTTCCTGAGTGGGAAGAGAAGTATTATAATGTCTACACTGTGCGCAAGCATGGCAAATGGGTGATGCTGAAGGCTCTGAAACCGGAGTATTCCGACAAGCCCGAATATCAGGCCATACTTGAAAAGGAGTTTGACATACGCTATAATCTTTGTCATCCTAATATCGTGATGGTCAATGACATGGAAATAGTGCCGGGCGTTGGAAAGGCTATAATCACAGATGACGCCTACGGATATTCTCTTCGCCGGCTGATTGATGAGAAAAGGCTCACGCCGAAAATTGTGCATCGCCTTCAGACCCAGCTTCTCGATGCGATGGAATACATTCAGGAGAATCATATACAGCATGTGCCTATCACTCCCGACTCGATAATATTCACTGAGTATAATGAGAATCTAAAGCTCGCTAATGTGGGCTATGATCAGGCCGACACCCTGTCGGAACAAGACACACGTGTTGATATTGAAAGTTATGGCAAGGTGATAAATGAGGTGCTCGACAATCTTCCTGCCTCTCTTCCCCATTTGCGCAAGATTGCAAAGAAATGTGAAGATCCTGATAGTTCATATCGCACCGTGGCTGATCTTCAGCTTGCAATGGAACGCCGCAGCTCGAGCCAACTTTATGTGTTCCTGTGCGTTTTCATAGCTGTGATGGCCGCTCTTCTTATGTGGCTTTCATTCGTGTAATGAAATGGCGCCAATCGGCGGAATGCAATGGGGACTGCATTGTTGCGTGCCCGTTTTGAATGTCATGGAGTGAGAACTCTGTAATGCCAAATAAAATGATAGAAATAAAGAGCATAGAACCAACAAAGTCAAATCTGAAAAAATTCACACAGTTTCAGATCGACCTGTATGACGGCAATCCATATTATGTGCCGCCTCTCGTCTCTGACGACGTGGCCACTCTTTCACCGGGGGTGAACCCGGCGTTTGAATTTTGCGATGCCGCATATTTCATGGCTTACCGCGACGGCAAGCCGGCAGGGCGCATTGCCGGGATTATCAACAGGCAGGTGAATGAAGGCCACGGAAAGGCTACGGCGAGATTCGGTTTTGTTGATTTTATCGACGACCCCATGGTGTCGGAAGCGCTGATGAACGCTGTGGAGGACTGGGCGAGGGCCAAAGGGATGAAGAAGATAATCGGTCCACTCGGATTCACAGACCTTGACCATGAGGGAATGCTCGTTGAAGGATTTCAGGAGCTCTCTACAATGGCCACCATCTATAACTACCCTTATTATCCGCAGCACCTCGAGAGGCTTGGATATGAAAAAGAGTCTGACTGGGTGGAATTTATGATGGATGTGCCTGATTCAATACCGGATAAGCATAATCGTATAGCCGATATTGTAAAAAAGAAATTCGGGCTGAAAGTGCTCAAATATAAGAGTCGCAAACGCATTAAGAATGAATATGGGAGGGCATTGTTTCATCTAATTAATGATGCCTACGACGGGCTGTATGAATATTCTAAGTTGACAGAGCGGCAGATTGACTACTATATAAATATTTATCTCGGTCTCCTTAATCTCGACCTTGTGACTCTGGTGGTTGATAAGGAAGACCAGCTTGTGGGGGTAGGCATATCGATGCCATCCATGAGTCGCGCGTTGCAGAAGAGCAAGGGTAAGATGTTTCCTCTGGGATGGTGGTATCTTCTCAAAGGTCTTAAGGGGAAGAATGACAGGGTTGATCTCCTTTTGGTGGCTGTCAAGCCTGAATATCAGAACAAGGGTGTGAATGCGCTTTTGTTTCAGGACCTGATACCATATTATATCAAATATGGATATAAGTCTGCCGAGTCTAATCCTGAGCTGGAAACCAACGCCAAGGTGCAAGGCCAGTGGGAATATTTTGGTCATCGCCAGCACCGCCGCCGCCGTTCCTTCTTTAAGAACCTCTAATTACATCTGAGAGTGAAATCAAGTTTTGACGACAAACGCCACACTCCGGAAGGAGCCGAGAGAATTAATCCTTATGACTGCAATAGAGACAAGGGGGAGCAGGTGGAGGAGATGTTCGATTCGATTGCACCGGCCTATGATTTTATGAACACTGCCATGACTTTCGGCCTTCATCGCCGTTGGCGAGACAAGGCGCTGAAAGCAGCTGTTGAACTTCTGAATCAGTCGGTAAACACGAGCTCAGGGCTAAGGGATGATGTGTCGGAGATCCTGGATGTGGCCACAGGCACAGGCGATGTGGCTTTCCGTCTTCACGAAATGCTTCCTAAGGCAAAAATCACCGGTATAGACCTTTCTGCCGGTATGCTTGATGTGGCAAGAAAAAAACTTGATGCCATGCCGCCTGCCGCAGCCGACCTGATAGCCTTCGGAAAGGCCGACTGTCTTAAACTCCCTTTCCGTAACAGTGGCTTCGATCTTATAACAGTGGCATACGGAGTGCGAAATTTTGAAAACCTTTTGCTTGGGCTCAAAGAGATGAGAAGGGTTTTGAAAAAAGATGGGGTGCTTTGCGTGATAGAGCTTTCTTGCCCGGAGGGTAAACTGACCGGGCTGGGCTACAGGATTTATTCGCGCCATTTGATTCCGATGGTAGGCAGAATGGTGAGCGGCGACAGCCGTGCCTACACTTATCTGCCGGAAAGCATAGCGGCTGCCCCGCAGCGCGAGGCTATGGCTAAAATAATGCGCGAGGCCGGGTTCTCCGATATAAAATGGAAATCCCTTACATTCGGGGCGGTTACTTATTATTTGGCAAAATGAACAGGAAAAATTTTGAGATAATGGCTCCCGTGGGGAGCTGGGAATCGCTTGCGGCGGCTTTGGCAGCCGGCACAGATGCAATCTATTTTGGAATAGAGGGACTTAATATGCGCTCGCGTTCAAGTTCCAATTTCACCACCGACGATATGCGTCATATTGTGGAGGAATGCAGTTCGAAAGGTGTAAAGACCTATCTTACGGTCAATACAATCGTCTATGATTCAGACCTCCGGCTTATGCGCTCGATTATAGACGCCGCGAAAGAGGCGGGAGTCTCGGCAATAATAGCATCCGATATGGCTGCGATTCTTTATGCAAGGTCGATAGGCCAGGAGGTTCATATCTCCACGCAGGTGAATGTAACCAACATAGAGGCCGTAAAATTCTATAGCCAATTTGCTGATGTGATGGTGCTTGCCCGAGAACTAAACCTTGACCAGGTGAAAACTATCCACGAGGCAATTGAAAAGGAAAATATCAAAGGCCCCAATGGAGGCAGAGTCGGGTTGGAAATGTTTTGCCATGGTGCTTTGTGCATGGCGGTGAGCGGAAAGTGCTACATGAGCCTTCATGAGATGAACTCAAGTGCCAACCGAGGTGCCTGCAATCAGATATGCCGTCGTTCCTACACTGTCCGCGACCGTGAGACTGATGAAGAACTTGTTGTGGATAATAAATTTATAATGTCGCCTAAGGACTTGAAAACCATTCATTTCCTCGACAGGATGGTCGATGCCGGGGTGACTGTGTTCAAGATTGAGGGAAGAGCGAGGGGGCCTGAATATGTGCATGAGGCAGTGCAGTGTTATTCGGAGGCGCTGGAGGCTATCTGTGATGGCACTTTCTCTGAAGAGAAGGTGGCGCAATGGGATGCCCGTCTTGAGAAGATATTCAACCGTGGATTCTGGAACGGATATTATCTTGGTCAGCGACTTGGCGAATGGAGCAAAAAGTATGGCTCATCGGCCACGCGCACCAAAGTGTATGCCGCAAAGGCTATGCGCTATTTCCCAAAAATCGGAATCGGTGAGTTCCAGCTGGAGGCAGGAAATTTACGTGTAGGAGACGAAGTAGTGGTTACAGGGCCGACAACGGGAGCATTGATTTTCAAGATAGAGGAACTGAGGGTAGACCTCAAGCCGGTTGATGAGGTGAAGAAGGGAGACCGCTTCTCGATGCCTGTGCCGGAGAAGGTGCGTGCTTCCGACCGCCTGTATCGTTGGAGTCCCGCAGAAGAGGTTCATCGCGATTGACAACAAGCAATTAAGAAAGTGTCTTGACACATGCCTTAAATAAAGGCATGAGGTTTGCTTTTTCGCAGTTTTCCTTATGAGGTGCAGTTAATGGCGCCCGGTCATTCAGTTTAGCCTTATATAAAAAGAGGGATGGTGGCATTTAAGAATAAAAAGAACCCGACAGGAGGAGACTCGTGTCGGGTTCTTTTTTAGGCATTTCTAAAACCATCCTTCAAATATGCTTTTGTGGGTGGCGAGCACAATAGAAAAAATGAGCAAAACCGACAAAAGCAAAATGACAAAGGGAACAGAGGAGAGGCTTTGATAGGCATAAGCCACTTGTGGACGAGGTCGCTTCATAAATCTCAGCATGGAAAATTTAAAAATTAGGGTAGAATCACATAATTGATAAGATTTTTTACCTGTGTGCGCACATTTTTTAGGTGCACACGGATGCTATAATAACATCGTAGAAGCGTAAAAAGTTTTTGAATTAATAAAACTGAAAATTTTTAACATTTGTTAATTCTATTAATGCACAGCAAGTTGCGGCTAAGAAAATAAAAAAATATGCTCTACAACATAAAAACGCTTGCGTGGGGCGGAAAAATGTTGTAATTTTGCAACCGCAAACGGGAAACGAGCCGAGCGCGGCAGACGCCCCGGGAGCGGGAGAGAACATTGACAACGATGCCACAGGACAAACCGGGGCGTAGGCCCCGGGCCATACAGACAGAGACAAGGAGACACGGAACAGAGCAGTCTCCGTCAATCGAAGTCAACCAGGCAACCAAGGAATAGCGTCCGGCCAGAGAGCAACAGCCCGCCCCATTTGGGGAGGGCGCCAAACCGAGTAAAATAGGAAACTATATACTAACAGCGGAGAGTTTGATCCTGGCTCAGGATGAACGCTAGCGGCAGGCTTAACACATGCAAGTCGGGCGGCAGCGGGGTGGGAGCTTGCTCCCACTGCCGGCGAGCGGCGCACGGGTGAGTAACACGTATGCAACCTGCCCCTGTCAGGGGGACAACCCGCCGAAAGGCGGGCTAAGCCCGCGTATATCTCCCCGGGGCATCCCGGGGGGAGGAAAGGAGCGATCCGGACAGGGATGGGCATGCGGCGCATTAGCTGGTCGGCGGGGTAACGGCCCACCGAGGCGACGATGCGTAGGGGTTCTGAGAGGAAGGCCCCCCACACTGGTACTGAGACACGGACCAGACTCCTACGGGAGGCAGCAGTGAGGAATATTGGTCAATGGGCGGGAGCCTGAACCAGCCAAGCCGCGTGAGGGAAGAAGGTACAGCGTATCGTAAACCTCTTTTGTCAGGGAACAAAGGCGGGGACTAGTCCCCGGATGAGGGTACCTGAAGAAAAAGCATCGGCTAACTCCGTGCCAGCAGCCGCGGTAATACGGAGGATGCGAGCGTTATCCGGATTTATTGGGTTTAAAGGGTGCGCAGGCGGCCTGTTAAGTCAGCGGTAAAAGCCCGGGGCTCAACCCCGGCGAGCCGTTGAAACTGGCGGGCTGGAGTTGGAGAGAAGTACGCGGAATGCGCGGTGTAGCGGTGAAATGCTTAGATATCGCGCAGAACCCCGATTGCGAAGGCAGCGTACCGGCTCCACACTGACGCTGAGGCACGAAAGCGTGGGTATCGAACAGGATTAGATACCCTGGTAGTCCACGCAGTAAACGATGAATGCTTGCTGTCCGGGCAGAGATATGCCTGGGGGGCGAAGCGAAAGCGATAAGCATTCCACCTGGGGAGTACGCCGGCAACGGTGAAACTCAAAGGAATTGACGGGGGCCCGCACAAGCGGAGGAACATGTGGTTTTAATTCGATGATACGCGAGGAACCTTACCCGGGCTCAAACGGGAGACGGCAGGGGCAGAGACGCCCCTTTCCCTCGGGACGTCTTCCGAGGTGCTGCATGGTTGTCGTCAGCTCGTGCCGTGAGGTGTCGGCTTAAGTGCCATAACGAGCGCAACCCCCGCGTGCAGTTGCCAGCAGGAAAGGCTGGGGACTCTGCACGGACTGCCGGCGCAAGCCGCGAGGAAGGCGGGGATGACGTCAAATCAGCACGGCCCTTACGTCCGGGGCGACACACGTGTTACAATGGGGGGTACAGCGGGAAGCCAGGCGGCGACGCCGAGCGGAACCCGAAAGCCCCTCTCAGTTCGGATCGGAGTCTGCAACCCGACTCCGTGAAGCTGGATTCGCTAGTAATCGCGCATCAGCCATGGCGCGGTGAATACGTTCCCGGGCCTTGTACACACCGCCCGTCAAGCCATGGGAGCCGAGGGCGCTTGAAGTGCGTCGCCGGGAGGCGCGCCCTAGAGCGAAATCGGTGACTGGGGCTAAGTCGTAACAAGGTAGCCGTACCGGAAGGTGCGGCTGGAACACCTCCTTTCTGGAGGCCGGACTGCGGCCTTCGGTTGAGGGATGACAAAAAGGTGATTGAGGAGACGCCCCGTGCGCCTGTCCGTCTGTGTCCTGTGGGGATTCTCTCAGAATGGGGATTAGCTCAGTTGGCTAGAGCATCTGCTTTGCAAGCAGAGGGTCAACGGTTCGACTCCGTTATTCTCCACTTTGAAAAGAGCACATTGACATGATGGAAGCGAGAGCGATTGCGCGGCATGCGCGATTGCGAAGCGAGAAGACAAACGTAGAAACTCAACGAGAAACAACGAGCGCCGCCGTCCGCAGGGATGGCGGTAGGCAAAAAAGGCTTAGGCGGCGCGGGCTTTGCCCGCGCGAGAAGAATGTCGTCCGGCATTCCGTTAAAACGGAACGAACGAAGGGCGCATGGGGGATGCCTTGGCTCTCGGAGGCGAAGAAGGACGTGACAAGCTGCGAAAAGCCGCGGGGAGGGGCAAATGCCCAGTGATCCGCGGATGTCCGAATGGGGCAACCCGCCGGGAGCGATCCGGCATCCCGCAGAGCGGGAGGCGAACGGTGGGAACTGAAACATCTAAGTACCGCCAGGAGGAGAAAGTAACAACGATTCCCCCAGTAGCGGCGAGCGAACGGGGAGGAGCCCAAACCGGCGGTGTCGCAAGGCATGTGCCGGGGTTATAGGACCGACGCCACGTCGAGTCAGGGTCAGTGGAACGCGCTGGAACGCGCGGCCGGAGGAGGTGAAAGCCCCGTACACGAAGACCCGAGACAAGACCAGTCGGCACCTGAGTAGGCCGGGGCACG